>ERZ887849.981-NODE-981-length-28408-cov-8.374810_pt1 | contig 28408 bp, 26 predicted proteins | sample MGYA00521267_ERZ887849 | MGnify/ENA primary metagenome ERZ887849 (study PRJEB32303, sample SAMEA104408601) | aquatic metagenome | biome: Brackish water; feature: Pelagic; material: water | place: Baltic Sea | collected 2014-06-06T16:11:00 | depth 2,863 m ... | reverse complement strand
ATGCGGGTAATACCGCAATGCAAGAAAGTAAAAGTTTTTTCATAATTATCGTTTATTGTGAGAAATGTACGATTAATTAATTTTGAATAACACTTTCTAAGTTAATTTTCTTATTTTATAAAAGTTTAAAAAAATTATTCTAAACAAAAAAGGTCGTATTTCGCGACCTTATGTATGACCTATTTTGAGAATTAATACCGTTCGAAAACACCTGCAGCCCCTTGACCTGTTCCTACACACATCGTTACTACACCATATTTCTTACCTCGCCGTTTCAATTCATTGAGAATTTGAACAGTTAACTTTGCGCCTGTGCATCCCAATGGATGACCTAAAGCTAAGGCACCACCATTAACATTTACAATTTCAGGGTTGATTCCTGTTTCTCGAATAACTGCTAAAGACTGAGAAGCAAAAGCCTCGTTCAATTCAAACAAATCGATGTCTTCTTGCTTTAATCCTGCCATTTTGATAGCTGCAGGAATAGCCTCTACGGGACCAATTCCCATTATTCTTGGTTTAACTCCAACAACTTTGTATGATAATAAACGTGCCATGGGTTCTAGGCCTAACTCTTTCATCATTTTTTCAGACATCACCAAAACGAAAGCTGCGCCATCAGAAGTTTGAGACGAATTTCCCGCCGTAACTGATCCTCCGTTTGCGAACACCGGACGTAATTTTCCTAAACCTTCTACTGTGCTTGCTCTGGGTCCTTCATCGTTATCTACAATGTATTTTCTTACTTGACGTTTTTCGTTTTCATCCAGATACACTTCTTCTACTTCAATGGGAACAATATCTTCTTTGAATCGACCACTTTTTATAGCATCAATTGCTTTTTCGTGAGACTTTACTGCAAATGCATCTTGGTCTTCACGCGTAACTCCATATTGCTCAGCCACCGCTTCAGCTGTCAATCCCATTCCCCAATACCAGTTCGGGTTTTCCTTCGCTACTTTTGCATTGGGAACGATTCTCCAACCACCCATCGCCATCATCGACATTGATTCAACACCACCAGCAATAATACAATCAGCCATTCCAGCTTCGATTTTCGCTGTCGCAATAGCAATCGTTTCTAATCCCGAAGAACAGTACCGATTTACCGTTACACCTGGCACTTTGTCCGTATCCAATCCCATCAGAGAAATCATACGTCCAAGGTTCAAACCTTGTTCCGCCTCTGGCGTTGCATTTCCAACGATCACATCATCAATTCGGTTTTTATCCAGTTGAGGTGTTTCTTTCATGATGTGTTTGATGACATCTGCCGCCAAATCATCTGGACGGTAGAAACGAAATCCTCCTTTTCCAGCTTTACCAACTGCCGTGCGGAATCCTTTTATTATATATGCTTTGTTTGACATGTTTTTCCATATTTGGACTCAGTACGAAAGGGATTTAAGACCCGGGGCTTAATTTGTTTTTACCTAAATAAGTCCTGCGTCTTGTGTCCTTTAATCTTGTGTCTAGTTACTAATTTCTTAATATTTTACCATATTTCACCAAGCTCTCCATTCTTTCCATGGTCAGTTTTTCGGCGCAGAGTTCGATGAAGGTTTTGCGCTCCAAGTCCAATAAGTATTGTTCTGAAACAACAGTATTTTCACTTAAATCTCCGCCACAAAGTACGTTTCCTAATTTCTCTGAAATGACTCTATCGTGATCTGACATATAATTTCCTGAAAGCATTGAATTGGCACCCACATATACAATTCCAAGCCCTTCTTGACCCATAACCATAATGTTTTTCTCTCTTACTGGTGGAATATATCCTACTTCAACCAATTCCAAACAAGCAGCTTTGGCACGAACCAATTGATGCACTTTACTCACAACTACTTCATCAATACCTTTTCTCAAATAGCCCAATTCAAAGGCTTCTTCCGCAGAGGTAGATACTTTCGCTTGTCCAATCGTTAAGAATTTGTCTCGCAATAAATTGATCTTAATATCGCCTTCATGTAATTCTTCTGAAAAACGTTTAGCAAATTCTTTGGAACCGCCTCCACCCGGTATTAGACCAACACCGAATTCGACTAAGCCCATGTACAATTCGGCATGTGCAACTACTTTATCAGCGTGCATCGACATTTCGCAGCCACCACCAAGAGCCATGTTGTGCGGTGCAACGATAACTGGTACGTTCGAATATCGAATGCGCATCATCGTATCTTGAAACGCTTTAACAGCGAAGTTCAATTCATCGTAATCTTGTTCAATAGCCATCATGAAAATCATAGCCACATTTGCGCCAGCTGAGAAGTTCTGACCTGTATTTGATATCACCAATCCTTTGTGATCGCTTTCTACTATGTCAATGGCTTTGTTCACGCCTTCTATCACGCCAGCTCCAATAGTATTCATTTTAGTGTGGAATTCAAGATTCAAAATTCCATCGCCTATGTCGACCAATGTAACATCTGAGTTTTTCCAGACTGTGTTTTCCTTACGAAGAGCATCCAAAAGAACCAAATCCTCCGTTCCAGGAACTATTTGATATTCTTTCTTGTCTTGATTGTAATATTTTTTAGATCCTTTTTCTGTTTGATAAAACGATGTTTTACCATTTGACTTCAGATCCTTCACCCAATCAGCCACTTTATGACCTCCGTCTTCGATCCATTTCAAACCTGCATCAAGACCAACGATATCCCATGTTTCAAAAGGACCTAATTCCCAACCGAATCCAGCTTTGAGGGCATCGTCAATTTTGTATAAGTCATCTGTTATTTCTGGAAGTCGATTGGACACATAAGCAAACAATCCGCCGAAAAGTTTACGGTAGAATTCGCCTGCTTTGTCCATTCCCATCACCAACATTTTTGTGCGTTGCTTCAGGTCGTCAATGGGTTTCGCCATTTCTAAGGTCGGAAATTTTACTTTTTCCTGCGGTCGGTATTCCAAGGTTTTTAGATCCAAAACCAAGATCTCGCTTTTACCGTCGTCGCCTTTTACTTTTTTATAAAACCCTTGTCCCGTTTTAGATCCCAACCAATTTTTCTCCACCATTTTGGAAATATAATCCGGCAAAACGAATAAATCTTTTTCCTCATCATTCGGACAATTGTCTTTCAAACCATTCGCTACGTGGACCAAAGTGTCTAGTCCAACAACATCGCATGTGCGGAATGTTGCCGATTTCGGCCGACCGAGAACAGGTCCTGAAAGTTTATCTACTTCCTCAACAGAAAGATCCATTTCTTGCACAGTATGAAAAAGGGCCATAATGGCATAAACTCCTACTCGATTGGCGATAAATGCAGGTGTATCTTTACACAAAACAGTCTGCTTCCCTAAGTAACGTCGGCCATAATCCATTAGAAAATCGATAAGCTCAGGATTCGATTTCGCGGTTGGAATAATTTCCAACAGAGGTAAATATCTTGGTGGATTAAAGAAATGGGTGCCACAAAAATGCGCTTGAAAATCATCACTTCTTCCTTCTAACATCAAATGAATTGGAATTCCAGAGGTATTGGATGAAACCAAAGTTCCCGGTTTTCTGTGTTTTTCAACTTGATCGAAAATGATTTTCTTAATGTCTAATCTTTCTACCACCACTTCCATTATCCAATCACAATCCGCGATTTTGGCCATGTCATCTTCGAAATTTCCAGTTTCAATTCTTGTGGTAAATTTCTTACTGTAAATAGGTGACGGGTTGCTTTTTAGCGCAAATCCTAGTGCATCGTTGACAATTCTATTACGAAATGTTTTACTTTCTGCGCTAACATATTTTGCTTTCTCGAGATCGTTCAATTCCTTGGGAACAATATCCAAGAGTAGTACCTCACAGCCTATGTTAGCAAAATGACAAGCAATTCTTGAGCCCATGACTCCGGATCCCAAAATAGCTATTTTATTTATGTGTCGATTCATATAGTTTTATTTAACAAATTTGGACAGTCCTTCCAATTCCGTATCTGTTATTTCTTCAATTTTTTCCATTACCTCAAAAAATGTTTTTATTTTTCCAGTGGGTATTTTAGCGTTCAACTTATCGTTGAAATCAACGATTAAATCTCTTGTTTGACACCTTTTTTCGACTCCTTTCTTGGTTAGAAAAATCAAAACTTTACGTTTGTCAATCTTATCCAATTCCCGACGAATGTAGCCAGTTTCTTCCATCGTCTTCAGTGTGCGAGACAAACTTGTTGGCTCCATTCCCATTCGCGGACCGAGCTGTGTGCTCGGGGTTCCTGCTTTTTCAACTATCATTAATAAAAACCCAATAGAGCTTGTAATATCAATTTGCGCCGACTTTTGGTTGTACATTCTAGACACTTTATGCCAGTTTTGTCGGAGTACAAAATCGAATAAATCTACACTTGGTTTGAACATAAGATTGAATTATTTCACTAATATATGCATAATATTTATCTTATGCATACATAGCAAAGCTTCAAAATATTATGAATCTTAAAATCCTAAAAAAATTTAGTAAAAGCTAATTATTCCCAATTAGAACGGGATATTTTGACCGTTCCTTTAAAAACGGAAATCAAGTCATGGTTCTGATTTTTACAGTGCACTGCATACAGTGCGATAGAATTGCCCCGATTGATTTCCGTACAAAAAGCGGTAATTGTTTCACCGATTTGAACGCTTTTGAGATGAGAAATACTGGTTTCGATGCTCACACATTTCTGTCCGTATGCGTTGGAAGCAAATGCCAAAGCCGAATCTGACAAAGAATAGGCAATTCCACCATGCGCGATTTGAAACCCATTTAACAAAGCTTTGGCAACCGTTAATTTCAAGATGCATGAACCTTCCTTAATATCGGCAAGCTCCATACCCAATAAACGAGAAAACTCGTCCTTTTCCATCATTTTTGTATATATCTCTATCGGCGTCATTTAAGCTTCTGTTGCTCTTCCCATCAATGTAATCATAGCGATGGTAACAATAAACAATTGGGTTGCTGTTTCATCCGATAATGAAGTTCCATCTTCATCTTCAGTGCTAATTTCCATAGCTATAAATTGGGCCAAGTTGGGTTGATCACAAAAATCCTCCATCATATCCTCATCTTCCGATTCAAAGTAATCATCGAGCATTTCAAAATAAGGCTCTTGGAATTCTTCGATGTCTGTTTCTGAAACAACTACCGTTCGAATGTTTTCTTGAGAAAAAGCCTCAGAAATCACGCAGAAATAATAAATGATCAATCCTTCGAGTTGCTCATTCTTATACTCCAAAGCAGCCGACATCAAATAAGACAATAAAACATTTTGAGCCAAAGCATAGGTTTCGGATAATTTTTCTAATCCATCATCATCCAGATTATCTACTTTATTTATTGCTTTTTCTATGCTTTCGAGCGATACGTGTTTCATGTAAATACCTTTTGATTGTAAAATTAAGGAAAGTTTTGACGGGAAGAAATTTATTCTACAAGCAAAAATTGAATAAAAAAAGTCCCGTCCCAATAGCTTTCGAGACAGGACTTAAAAAGATAATTAATCTTATTTCTTGATAATCATACGATTCGTCAACGTATTTCCTTCAGATGAGATGTTTAAATAAGAAACACCTACTGCTTCATTAGATAAGTCAATCGTTTCTGTATGAACACCATTCGTTGTATTCAATGATTTAACAAGTAATTTTGCCCAACTCACCTGAGCCCAAAAGGAGGATTTTTTTATTCATGGGATAAAGATAAAAGGTCTAGTACCAGGATTGTGGGCAAGATTTCAGAAATTATTCACGATTGGCGAGCTAATCTATATTATATTCGACATAAGAAAATTTTAAACTTTTAGACTTATAAAAGTTTCTAAATTCTATTGATAGTCAAATGGTTACGCCTGAATTAAAACTCAATAGACCTTTCAAACATCATTTTTACTTATCTTCAAACCAAATTTTACAATGAGGATCTTGCGTTTACTTCTTTTCCCATTTGCTATTTTATATGGAATAATCACTTGGGTGCGCAATAAACTCTTTGATTGGGGCTTGAAAAAATCTTATACCATATCGCTTCCATCTATTTGTGCAGGTAACCTAAGTGCTGGTGGAACTGGAAAAACACCTCATGTACTTTTGTTCAATAAATGGCTCTCAGAAGAAAACGAAATAACCATTGTAAGTCGAGGATATGGTAGAAAAACAAAAGGTTTAATTGTCGCGGATAAAAATTCGAATGCCGACACAATTGGCGATGAACCTATGCTTTTTCATCAGACTACACCTCAACCCAAGGTTATCGTAAGTGAGAAAAGAATTTTAGCCATTAAGGAATTGGAAAAACAAAAAAGTAAAACCGTTGTAATCTTGGATGATGCCTTTCAACACCGCCACGTAAAAGCTGGATTCAATGTATTAATGTGTGATTTCAAGAAACCCTATTTCAAAGATTTCATGCTACCAACTGGCGATTTACGCGAATTTAAAAGTGGAGAAAAAAGAGCAGACATTGTTATTGTCAGTAAATGTCCAGCGGAACTTTCCGATAAAGAAAGACTAGATTTTCACAAGAATATTCACCTGCCAAAGGAAGACATTTATTTTTCCAAAATAGTATATGGTGAAATGGAAAAATGGGGAGAATTTGACCTTCCAAAAGAACTTAAAAACATTATTTTGGTCACTGGAATTGCCAACCCAAAACCTTTGGAGGAATCTCTTTCAAAGAAATTTTCGTTAAAATCCCTTATTTTTCCTGACCATCATACCTTTACGACGAAGGATTTGACTGTAATTCATGAGAATTTTGGTAACTTCGCGAGCGAAAATTCAATCATTTTAACAACGGAAAAAGATGCCGTTCGATTAGAAGCTTTTAAAAAAGCGGGTGAATTGAAGAATTTCCCTTGGTTCGTTCAAAAAATGAACGTGCAAGTAGATAGAGAAACCGAATTAAAAGATAAATTATTAGCATATGTTAGAAAAGTTTCATGAATCTGTAGCTTTTATTAAAAGCAAAACATCCGTAGAACCGACTGTAGGAATTATTCTAGGAACTGGTTTGGGAGGATTGGTAAAGGAAATCAAGATTATTGATGAGATTTCGTACGAACAGATTCCAAACTTTCCTGTTTCTACGGTAGAAAGCCATTCGGGGAAATTGATTTTCGGTGAATTGGGCGGAAAGAAAGTGGTTGCTATGCAGGGTCGTTTTCACTTCTACGAAGGATATGACATGAAGCAAGTTACTTTTCCTGTTCGCGTGATGAAGTTATTAGGAATTCAAGCACTTTTTGTGAGCAACGCTTCAGGCGGAGTTAATCCAGATTTTGAAGTAGGAGAAATTATGATTCAAAATGATCATATCAATTTGTTCCCTGCTCACCCATTAATTGGAAAAAATATCGATGAACTTGGACCTCGTTTCCCGGACATGAGCGAACCGTACGATAGCGGAATGATTGCTTTGGCGCAAGAAATTGCTAAGGAACTGAACATTAGAGTAGTAACTGGAACGTATGCTGGTTTAACTGGTCCAACTCTTGAAACTCCGGCAGAATATCAATATGTTAGAAATATCGGTGCGGATGCAGTTGGTATGTCAACTGTTCCTGAAGTAATCGTTGCTCGTCACATGGAAATTCCTTGTTTCGCCATTTCAATCATAACTGATTTAGGCGTTCCTGGAAAGATTCAGAAAGTTTCTGTTCAAGATGTTATCGAAGTAGCGAATCGTCAAGAACCCAAAATGACAGCTATCATGAGTCAATTAATCGCACGAATCTAAAGGAATACGAGACGCATGTCTGAAATTAGAGATACATACGAAGTCGTAATTGGATTGGAAGTCCATGCGCAAATGCTGACCAAAAGTAAAGCCTATTCGAACGATAAGAACGAATACGGTTCTGTTCCGAACACGAACGTCAGCGCAGTTACTTTGGGTCACCCAGGAACCTTACCTGTGATGAACAAAAAAACGATAGAAAACGCCATCAAATTAGGCTTGGCTTTGCATTGCGACATTGCGGAAAATCAATATTTTGCACGCAAAAACTACTTCTATCCTGATTTACCAAAAGGATACCAAATCACTCAGGATTTAACACCAATTTGCACAGGCGGATACGCAATCGTTAAAGACGAAAACGAGAACGAGAAAAAAATCGGTTTGACACGAATACACATGGAAGAAGATGCTGGTAAAAGCATTCACGATATAGATGTGAAAGACACTTTGGTGGATTTGAATCGTGCTGGAGTTCCTTTACTAGAAATTGTGACGGAACCCGATTTCAGAAGCTCAACAGAAGCTCATAATTACCTAACCGAAATCCGAAAACTTGTTCGCTATTTGGACATTTGCGATGGAAATATGGAAGAAGGTTCCATGCGCTGCGATGCCAATGTATCGGTCCGAAAAATAGGTGCAACAGAATTTGGAACCAAGATAGAAGTGAAAAACATGAACTCCATTCGTAACGTTCAACGCGCTATCGAATTTGAGATCACAAGACAAATCGAAGTATTAGAAAACGGTGGAGAACTTTTCATGGAAACGCGTCAATATGATGCGCTCAAGAATATCACCATTGCCATGCGTTCGAAGGAAGCGGCAAATGATTACCGTTATTTCCCCGAGCCCGATTTGACACCTTTGAAAGTGACAGTTAATCAAATTGACGCCATCAAAGCCGAAATGCCAGCATTGCCGAGAGATTTGTTTCTTCGGTACACAAATGAGTTTAAACTTTCCGAATACGATGCTTATAATTTAACGGATAACAAATCGATTGCATTGTATTACGAATCCATTTTAAAGCGCACCAAAGAATACAAATTGGCGGCCAATTGGATGATGGGAGATATTAAATCTTATTTGAATTCACAAGGCAAAGAAATGGAAGAATTTCCTATCTCTGCAGAGAAAATTGCCGACTTAATTTCTATTATTCAAGAAGGTAAAATTTCAAATACGGTAGCTTCGCAAAAAGTATTTCCTGAAATGCTGAACGCTCCAGAAAAATCACCTTTGGCCATTGCCGAGGCAATGAACTTGATTCAGGATTCCAATGAAGATTCGATTTTAGGGTTTATTGCCGAAGTAATGAAGCAACATCCTGAAGAAGTTACTCGTTATAAAAACGGTGAAAAACAACTGACCGGTTTCTTAATGGGGCAATTAATGAAAATATCAAAAGGTAAAGCGGATCCTAAATCGGCTAATCAAATGCTAAGAAATGAACTTGAAAAATAAACTCAAATACCTACCCTTCTTTCTCTTACCTTTCTTATCTGCTTGCAATGAAGAGGAAACAGATTCGAAAAAACTAGAAAACAATTTTACGATTTCTGGAAAGATAACGGGGGCAAAAAATTTGAACGTTTACGTTGAAGCCGCAAGTCAAAATGGTATAATTGACGTTGCTTCAGGTGAAACAAATACTGAAGGTTCTTTTGAAATAAAGGGCAACATTCCGGATATGGGAATTTATCAGTTGAGACTCGGTGACGGCGATGACAAAATCATCCCGATGACTTTGATGCCGAAAGATCATGTGAAAATCAACACAGACATCAACTCCTATACTGTTAGTGCTAAGTATTCTGGAACAGAATGGGCCGAACCACTAACGCGGTATATGCAAATGGCAAACAAATTGGCAAGTCAGGACACGGAATTTGCCGAGCTACAGACCGATGGTGCATCGGAAGAAGAACTTCGTGCTGCTTATGATAAAATGTTAGTCCCTCTGAATGAATTCGCCATTGCTCAAATGATAAAAATGCCCTCCAATCCAGTGAACATTATTTTCAGCAGAGCTCTTACTCCAAAAGGTTCATTTGACGATTGGGATCCAAAAAACTTGGATGTATTGAAGAAAGTTTATCAAGCATACACCAAACGATTTACGGATTCTCCAATTGTGAAAACTTTAGAAAATCAGGTTTTCCAGATCGAAAGTGCATACACTGCGCACGTGAATGGCACTGACAAGGATGCTTCTATCGTTTCTTCCCAGATGGCACCTGAAATTTCCATGAAAAATCCTGAAGGGAAAGTAATCAACCTTAGTGATTTTAGAGGGAAATACGTGCTCATTGATTTCTGGGCTGCCTGGTGTGGACCTTGCCGTAGAGAGAATCCAACGGTGGTGAAACTTTATAACAAGTACAAAAATAAAGACTTTACGATCCTGAGTGTTTCTCTAGATAAAGACGCTTCTGCTTGGAAACAAGCCATTTTAGCTGATGGTTTGATTTGGCCAAATCATGTAAGTGAACTAAATGGATGGGAAACTTCAGTGATCAACACTTATAATTTCAACAGTATTCCACACACCGTTCTTTTAGATAAAACAGGAAAAATCATTGCCACAAAACTAAGAGGAGAAAGTTTGGAACAAAAATTGACAGAACTTCTTTAAAAACAATATGATGAAAAAATATATTATTGCAAGTATCGGAATTTTAATGGCGAGTTTAACATTCGCGCAAGAACCAATTCCAATAAAAATTTCGGGGAACATTTTTAATACGAAAGTTGATTCTGTTACACTTACGCAATTCGTGGGCAACAGATTCTCCAATATCGCAAAGGTTCCGATGACTGAAAAAGGAGATTTTTCAATCAGCACAAAAGTACCTTACCCAGACTTTTATGTGATTTTGATTGGTGAAGACCGAATCAATATAATATTAAGAGAAGAGTCGGATATTAAAATATATGGTGATGGAGCAAACTTGAATACCTTTTGCAACATCGTTGGTTCGGATGAATCCAAAAACATGAAAGTATTTATTACTCAAATGTTAGAGTACAATCAGAAACGAGCAGAATTAGAACAACGCTTGCAAACTGAACCTCAAAATAGAGAATTAATTAGCAAAGATTTGCAAGGTGCTCACTCAGACTTTATTAGTAACCGAGAAATCTTCGTAGCACAAAACAGAAACTCTCCCGCACTTTTGCCAGCAATGACCACATATGATGTCAATACTGAGTGGCAATATTATGAGTCTGTAGCGCTGATGATTGAAAAAAGTCTTCCTGGCTCACCTTCAATAAAAAGTAACTACGATAATTATTTGGCGCAAAAAGCACAAAAGGAAGCAATGGATTTCCTTTCTCCTGGAAAAGAAGCACCTGATTTTGAGGAGCTAATGTTGGATGGAAAGACAAAAATGAAGTTATCAGATCTTAGAGGACAAGTCGTTCTTTTGGACTTCTGGGCATCTTGGTGTGGACCCTGTCGCAGAGAGAACCCTGCAGTCGTAAAATTGTATAATGAATACAAGGACAAAGGTTTTACAATTATGTCTGTTTCATTAGACAAGACGAAAGACCCATGGGAAAAAGCGATTCAAAAAGACGGTTTGGTTTGGCCGAATCATGTCAGTGATTTACAAGGTTGGTCTTGTGCAGCAGCTCAAAAATACCAAGTCAGAGGCATTCCTTTTACAGTTTTAATTGACCGAGAAGGAAAAATTATCCAAACGAAATTACGCGGCGCGGAGCTAGAGCAAGAATTGAAGCGTATATTTGCTGAATGATTTTAGAAGCTGGAAAGAAAATATATTTCGCATCCGACTTTCATCTTGGGGCTCCGTCTCATGAAAAGAGTCGAGAACGCGAAGACAAGATTGTTCGCTGGCTTAATTCTATTCAAGATTCTGCCCAAGAAATTTATCTCGTTGGTGATCTTTTCGACTTTTGGTTCGAACATAAATTTACCATCCCAAAAGGATTTATTCGACTACAAGGCAAAATCGCCGAATTGACGGATGCTGGAATTCCAGTGCATGTTTTCACTGGTAACCACGATATGTGGATGTTCGATTACCTGCCCAAAGAAATTGGAATTCAATTGTATCGAGAGCCAATTGTTCGCGAATACAACAGTAAGAAATTTTTTATTGGTCACGGCGATGGATTGGGCCCTGGCGACAAAGGCTACAAGTTCTTGAAAAAAGTTTTTGCCAACAAATTTTGTCAGTGGTGTTTCGCCCGACTTCACCCCAATTTTTCATTTTGGTTGGCCAATACATCGTCGAAGAAAAGTCGTCTTCACACCTCTGTGGATGATGAAAAATACCTCGGCGACGATAAAGAATGGCTCGCTATATTTTGTAGAGAAACTTTAGAAAAAGAACATTTCGATTATTTCGTTTTCGGTCACCGACACTACCCGATTGATATCATCGTTGGAGAAAATTCGAAATACATCAATTTGGGTGAATGGATGAACTATCATACCTATGCCGAATTTGATGGTGAAAAATTGGAATTAAAGAAATTCGAAAGCCTATAATATTCAATAACTTTAGAAATGGGCAAAACAATCCTCCTTCTTTCATTTCTCGTTTTTTACTCATATACATTTGCTCAAGTTTCACACACACAAGGCGATTGGGTGAAACGAAAGAACTCGGCAAGTCATCAAGGTTTCCTCTTTTCTGATTCGTCTAATGTATTCTCAATTGATTTTCACAACAACCATTTTTTAGGCAAACAAGCGCTCTATACCAATGTTTTCGACAAGAAATCTGGACTTTTCAAGGAGTCTGTGCTTTTGACCTCCATGGATGGAAAAGATCAAAAGTCTGAATTGAAAGAAGTCTTCTCTTTACGCGAATCTTTTTATACGGTTTCTACAATGAACCCTAAAACAGAAAGCGCAGCTGTCACCATTCAGAAGGTGGATAAATTCGGCAATGTATCACAAAGCTTGCAGATTAACCTCCAAAGTCATGGTTATACAAACGAATCTGAGTTCAAGATAATCACTGACAAGACAGAAACTTCGTTTATTCTAGCCCAAAACATTCCGCAATCTGAATCGAAAAAACAAATCCTCATCATTGAATGCTATGATCATAATCTAGTTTTAAAATGGACAAGAACAGTTGAATTTCGAGATAAAACGAAACAATTTGCACTAACTGATTTCAATTTTGATGGTGAAAATAGAATCACTTTTACTGGACAAAATATAGTCGATTTGTATCAGCCCGATTTACAAATTTCCAACTTAAAGCAAAACACCTATTTCTTGTTTCAATACAAGTACGACAAAGACCAATTGCAAGAAATTGAACTAGATTTAAATGAGCGTTTTATTATTGAAATGAAAATCAAAACAACGGATAGTTCTATCCTTGTTTGCGGCACTTATTCAAAAACAAAGTCCTTTGAACCACAAGGTATTTTTAACCTTTTTCTAGACGAAAACTTTCGTTTAAAATCAAACTGCCTGCATGACTTCACTGAAGATGATTTAAAAATGCTTGTTAATTCACAGAAACGGAAATCGAAAAAAAATAGATTTGAACTGCAATTGCATTCCGTTTTACTATTTGATGATGGAGAATTTATGCTTTTGACGGAAGAATTTCAAAAGGAATGGGATGTGGCAAATAATCGAGAAATAGACGGGAATAATTATACGGAAACGTTCATTTATGGCAATATTCTTCATTTCAAATTCGACCAATATGGCCAGTGGGGGAAATCTGGTGTCATCACTAAAAGACAAACTTCTGTGAACGACGATGGGGAGTACTCTTCTTTTTCAGCAGCCAAATCCAATGCGAATAATATCGTAATTCTATTTAACGATAATCCGAAAAATATAGAAAAGAGTATTTCAGAATCTAGGGTTGCCGCAGCAGGACGAAAAACATTTCTGAGATCCGTTCAAATCACCCAAAGTGGAGTGCAAACAACTAAAGTAATTACTTCATCGAGCAGATTCAAAAACATTACACCAACGAAAAGCTCGCAATTATTGGATGGGAAAACGTATTTGTTATCCGAAAGAAGACGTAAAATGTCACTGATAATAGTAGAATAGTCTCCTTTTACTTTTTATTTTAGGGTATTGATTTTGACCCGTATATTCTTAACAAACATTCTTTAAAGTAGCTACTTAGAAGGCTACAATCTTGTTATATTTGCACCAATGATGTCCGTCGAAGAAATTACGAATCCTATACAGGAAGAATTAAAAGAATTTGAGATTCGTTTTGCCGCAAATTTAGTGTCGAAAGCGGCTCTTTTGGATAAAATCACACATTACATCGTCAAGCGAAAAGGGAAACAAATTCGACCTATGTTCCTATTTCTAACCGCGAAAATGCTGGGTGAAGTAACCGACAAAACCTACGAAGCCGCTTCTCTTTTTGAGATTTTACACACAGCTACTTTGGTACACGATGATGTGGTCGATGATGCTAACGAACGACGCGGTCATTTTTCGATCAATGCACTTTGGAAGAACAAAATTGCCGTATTAGTTGGTGACTATTTCCTTTCCAAAGTCTTGTTGCTTTCAATTGAAAAAGACAATGTGGATGTGCTTCAAGTCGTTGCTCGCGCTGTTAAAGAAATGAGTGAAGGCGAGTTGCTTCAAATCGAAAAAGCTCGTCGTCTGGACATTGATGAAGAAGTTTATTTTGAGGTTATTCGTCAAAAAACAGCTTCTTTAATTGCTTGTGTTTGCGATGCAGCTGCCTTGAGCGTTGGTCGTCCTGAATTACAAGAAAAAATGCACGATTTCGGTGAGTTAATTGGAATAGCCTTTCAAATTAAAGATGATATTTTCGATTACGGCGACCAAAAAAACATTGGCAAACCAACCGGCAATGATATCCGTGAACGAAAAATGACATTGCCCTTGATTTATACTTTAAACAATTGCGACCCCGCGACTAAAAAAGAGTTGATCAACATCGTTAAAAACCAAAACGAAGATTCTAAAACTGTTAAACGCGCTATCAAATTGGTCATCGACGGAGGAGGTATTCAATATGCCCACAAAGTAATGATCGACTATAAAGATCGGGCTTTGAAATTGATTGAAGCCATCCCCACCTCTCCGGCCAAAGAATCTTTAATCGGATTAGTAGAATATACAACCAATAGATTATCTTAGAGCATATGAAAAAATTGTTTTTTATTCTTTCAATTGGCATTTTATTGGCTTCCTGTTCGGATGATGAATCCGAGTTGAAAAAAGATGCCCCTGAGCAAGAAACCTTAATTGAAACTGTCGGTGGAGTATATTTTGAATACTATCCTGGAAAAAAACAAGTAAAAATAACCGGACCTGTCGACAGTGAAAACAAACGAAACGGTCGTTGGGAATTATACGGCCCGAATGGGAGAGAATTGGGTTTCACGATTTATGAACATGGAAAACGACAAGGACACTCGTATAATTCTTATCCCGATGCTCGACCTAGATATATGGGAGAATATTGGGCCGACACCATGATCGGTGTTTGGAAAACGTATGCGGAAGACGGAACAATAGTAGAAAAAGATTACGGATTACCTGAAGGTTACTAAATGGCAATGATTCCCCCTCATATCGTTGATGAAATAATGCAAACTGCTCGTATTGAGGAGGTGATTGGGGAATTTATGATCTTGAAGAAAAAAGGGTCCAGCTACATGGGCTTGAGTCCTTTCACGGATGAAAAAACACCTTCTTTTTCTGTTTCACCAAGCAAACAAATATTTAAATGCTTCTCGACTGGAAAAGGCGGTACGGTTGTTTCTTTTTTGATGGAGAAGGAACATTATACCTATCCTGAAGCATTGCGCTGGTTAGCCGATAAATATGGAATCGTTCTGCCAGAAGAGAAGGCGCCAACGGCTGAAGAAATGGCGGCGCATACCGAAAAGGAAAGCTTGTTCATTATCAATGATTTTGCTAAAAATTACTTCGTCAAAAATATGTTTGAGCACGACGAGGGAAAAGCGATTGGCTTATCTTATTTCGAAGAAAGAGGATTTCGTCCTGACATTATTAAAAAGTTTGAATTGGGATATTGCCTAAACAAAGGTGACGGTTTCACTTTAGCGGCTCAGGCAAAAAAATACAAGCAAGAATACGTTGAAACGGTTGGTCTTGTTAAATCAAAAGATGATCGAAAATTTGATTTCTTCAGAGGAAGAGTCATGTTTCCCATTCACAGTATTTCGGGTCGAATCTTAGGATTTGGCGGTCGAACACTCCAAACGGAAAAGAAAGTTGCGAAATATTACAATTCGCCCGAGAGCCCCATTTACCATAAAAGTGATATTCTCTACGGACTTTATTTCGCGAAGAACGATATCATTAAATATGACAATTGTTTTCTCTGCGAAGGATATACCGACGTCATCAGCATGTATCAAGCTGGAACCCAAAACGTGGTTTCTTCCTCTGGAACATCATTGACCAAAGAACAGATTAAGCTCATTCGTCGATATACTAAAAACATTACCATACTTTATGATGGCGACAATGCTGGAATAAAAGCATCTTTCCGCGGAATCGATTTGATTTTGGAGGAAGGAATGTCTGTTAAGGTTGTATTATTTCCCGAGGGAGAAGATCCAGATTCCTTTGCGAAAAACAACAGTACGACAGTTCTGGAAGATTATTTAAAGGACCACGCACAAGATTTTGTTTCTTTCAAATCAGAAATTCTCTTGAAAGACGCAGCAAATGACCCGCTAAAAAGAGCGGAGCTGATTAGGGATGTTGTAAGTTCAGTGGGACTAATTCCCGATACTATTATTCGGTCGGTTTATGCACAAGAAGTGGCTGCTAAATTTGATATTGACGAAGACGTTGTCATCGCCGAAATAGCTAAATCGAGGGCAAAAACAATAGAAAAACAAGCTGGAGAGACAAAAAGAGCGGTAAATGTGCCCAATACTTCATTTGACCAACCTCAGACTTCTACTCCCACCCAAAAGCCCGCTGAGCAAGTAAAACCAAAAACGAGCGACGAATTCGATTCTTCAGAATTTGAATTAATTCGTGTTCTGGTGAAGTACGGTGTTTTTGCTATTGAGATTCCATCGCAAGATAAAGATGGTAAAGAAATCACAATCGAAACTAGCGTTGCCGAATTGATCTGTCATGAACTGGAAAAAGACGAATTGACTTTGGATTATCCTTTGTTTAACAAGATTCACAGTATGGTGGCCAAAGGTTTGGAAGAAAGTACTTTTTTTCAACCTAGTTATTTTCTTCGAAATGAAGATCAGGAATTGGTGCGATTAGTTTCAGACATCGAATCTGAGGAATACGAATTGAGTCCAAGCTGGTTCGAAAAACTAAAAATAATTACCCAAGGGGAAAAAGATAAACTCCCTCGATTGGTGATGGATACCGTTTATGTATTCAAAAACCATAAAATTTCAGAGCTCATACTGGACATTCAAGATAAAATTGAAAATCTGGATCAAGATGATGACGAAACCTTAATGGATTTAATGAGTCAGCAAATGCGTTTGGAAAGTGTAAAAAAGGTAATTTCACAAAAACTTGGACGTATCATTCTAAAATAAATGCTGAGCCATACTCTTTTCAAATTTGGTCCCTATGATGTTTGTCTGTGGAATTTAATTATTCTTACGGTTATCGTAACGGTTTCTATTGCTGCGCGAAGATTGATTCACAAATCATTAAAGCGTATGTTGCTCAGACAAAACATCAGCGTGGAAGGTCGACGTACAACCTTACTTCGTTTGCTGAGTCAAAGCATATATATTTTCACCGCTTATGGATTCGTTTATAGTTTTAGTTTCAATAATCAAGATGTAAGTTTCGAAAAAATCTTGGAACACAACTTAATCCAAAGTAAGTATATCACTGTCTCTTTTTCCCATATTATTGGAATAATTATCGTGTTCTTCTTAGCACGTGTATTGCTTAATTTTGTCAAATTATACATTTCAAGAAATTTAAAAACGCGCAAAGATTTAGATGCAAGTGCCCAGTTCGTTTATATTCAAATTGCCAAATACATCATTTACATTTTTGCTTTTGTAATTTGTTTGCAAATCTTAAATATTAAGTTGACCGTCCTGCTTACGGGTTCTGCAGCTTTATTGGTCGGTATTGGCTTAGGGCTTCAAGACGTCTTCAAGGATGTTTTTTCGGGCTTCGTCCTTTTATTTGAGGGAAATGTTCGAATTGGTGATATTCTTGAAATATACAATACGGGCGATAAAGAACCTGTTGTTGCAAAAATCATCAAAATCAATGTGAGAACCACCCAAATTGAAACAAGAAATGGAAACGTGCTCATCATCCCCAACAACAAACTTACGCAAGAATACGTAGAAAACTGGTCGCACGGTTCTCCCCTCTCTCGTTTCATTATTGAAGTTTCTGTTGCCTATGGATCCAACACCGAATTGGTGAAAGACCTTATGAAAACGGCCGCGCTTGGACACCCTAAAGTCCATAAAAACCACGAAGTAATTGTCCGAATGAAAAACTTTGGCGACAATGGTCTAGAAATGGAAGTCCTTTTTTGGGCCGAACAGAACTGGGATGTGAATACCTTTAAATCCGATATTCGTTTTGAAATTGATCGTTTGTTCCGCGAACATAAGGTAACGATTCCTTTCCCTCAGAGGGATGTGCGGATGAAGAGTGAGGGTTAAAGTTTTGTTTTCCCTTGAAGCATGCGAAAGAAGATGCAAAGTGAACAAAGACAAACAACTAAGCGTTCTTTGCATTTCGCTTTGCGTGAAACTAACCTACACTCAATTCTTTCAAATACATCTGAATTGTATTCTCTATTCCAAAATACAATGCATCCGATACCAACGCATGACCGATCGAAACCTCCAACAATCCAGATATTTTTGATTTAAAGAATGCCAAATTATCCAAACTCAAATCGTGACCAGCATTAATTCCAATACCCAATTCAATGCATAGCTGAGCAGCTGCAACGTAATCAGCGGTAGCCTTGTTTTTATCCAAGGTAAAATTATCAGCAAAAGGTCCCGTATAAAATTCTATTCGATCCACCCCAATTTCTTTCGCCCCTTCAATCATTTTCAAATCGGGTTCAATAAAAATGGCGCTTCGAACACCCAATTCGCGATAACCAATCACCAAATCGGTTAATAAATCTTTATTTTGAATTGTATCCCAACCTGCATCTGAAGTTAAAACATTAGGTGGATCAGGAACCAAAGTCACTTGTGTCGGTTTTATATCGGAAATTATTTTTTGAAAACGGGCATCTGGATACCCTTCTATATTGTATTCCGTGGTTACAACTTCAGCCAAATCATAAGTGTCTTTCAAGGTAATATGACGCTCATCTGGACGAGGGTGAACCGTTATTCCTTGGGCTCCAAATCGTTCGCAATCTTGGGCAAACTGCACCACATTCGGTGTTGCACCTCCACGTGCATTTCTTAGGGTTGCAATTTTATTAATATTCACACTTAATTTCGTCATACCTGAGCTCATTTTTTGCGTTTCAAAGATATGAAGTTCGTAAGGATTTTACTATTTTGGCACCTGCATGACAGCGAAAGAATTAATCACAGAGGAAATCCCTCCCTTATTGCACACCGACAAAGGTGATAAAGCCCTTGTTTGGATGGATGAATTTAAGGTTTCTCACCTTCCAGTATTGAAGAATGGAAACTATGTTGGCGTTATTTCTGAAAGTGCGTTAATGGACATGGAAGACCTCGATTTGTCTTTGGATAAATTATTTCAACATCTCCCACGTCCATATGTTAAGAAAGATGCCCATATCTACGAAGTTTTAGCGCGAATTTCTGATTTTAAAGTTTCAGTTTTGCCAGTATTGGATGAAGACGAAACGTATTTAGGATGCACAGATATTCACCATTTAATGATATTAATTGCGAATACTGGAAGTATTAAAGATACGGGTGGGATTTTGGTCATAGAAATGAACGAAGTGGATTATTCGATGGCGCAAATCGGGCAAATTGTTGAAAGCAATAACGCCAAAATCTTGAGCTCTTTCATCATGTCATCGAAAGATTCTACAAAAATAGAGGTAACTTTAAAGATTAATGAAATAGATCTCGAGAGAATCATTCGTACCTTTGAGCGTTATGATATTTTAGTAAAGGCTAGTTTTCAAAAAAGTAAATTCGATGACGATCTGCAATTGCGATACGACGCTTTGATGAATTACCTAAAAATGTAATGAAGAATATTGCCATATACGCCAGAAAGGTAACCAAACAAAACATTCCGGTTTTCAACCAACTGTTTTCTATTTTCGAGAAATTGGGGTGGAATGCTATTCTTGAGGATAGTTTAAAAACTCAATTGGTGACTAAAGTAGGTATCAATCCTTCCATTTTATCGTTCAAGAACTATAAGGATTTTTCTACTGGAATCGACCTCGCAATAAGTATGGGCGGCGATGGGACTTTCATCCAAACTGTAAAATTTATTCGGAATTCTGGGGTGCCAATAATCGGAATAAACACAGGGAGACTTGGTTTTTTGGCCAACGTTTCAACGGAAAAAATGGAAGAAACTTTAGAAGCTGTAAAACGGAAGGAATTTGTTTTTCAATCTCGTTCTTTGATGAAATTGGACATGGAAAACAATCCGTTTGGAGACGATAATGTTGCTCTAAATGAAGTAACTCTCCATAAAAAAGACGCAGCTTCAATGATAACTGTCGATGCTAGTTTGGCAGGAAAATACCTGAATTCTTATTGGGCGGATGGACTTATCGTTGCAACACCAACGGGATCTACCGCTTATAATTTAAGTTGTGGTGGACCGATCGTTACACCGGGCTGCCAAATTCATATGCTCACGCCTATTGCTCCGCATAATTTGAACGTTCGACCAATGGTTGTTCCTGATCATTTGCCTATTACTTTAACGGTTCAAGGACGTGAACGAAGGTATTTGGTTTCCTTAGACGGAATCTCGCAGAGTATTAAGCAAGGTGAAGTTGTTACGGTTTCCAAAGCAGATTTTATGCTAAATGTCATTAAATTTGAAGACAATAACTTCCTAGATACCATCCGAAATAAGATGATGTGGGGAATAGATAAAAGAAATTAATTAATCATAAATCAATACAAATACAATGCGCCATTTAATTAAATTATTCGTTTTATCCCTTATTGTAAGTTCTTGTGGAACAAATAAAGATCTTCCCTCAGGACAAACTATGGAAGAAATTCAAACAGAGTTAATCTCTTTGACTGAAATGGAATTGGGAATCAAACTTGAGCCTGGAATGTATGCTAAATTTAATACAGATAAAGGAACCATGTTGTTGAAATTAGAGCATGTGAAAACTCCTTTAACAGTAGCTAATTTCGTTGGTTTAGCTGAAGGAAATTTTACCGCTTTCGATACGATTAAAATTTCAACGCCTTTCTATAATGGCTTGAAGTTTCATAGAGTTATCGCCAATTTCATGATTCAAGGTGGTGATCCAAACGGAGATGGTACGGGTGATCCAGGCTATAAATTCCCAGACGAGTTTGATACATCTTTAAAACATTCTGGACCTGGAATTTTATCTATGGCCAATTCTGGACCTGCAACAAACGGAAGTCAATTCTTCATTACACACAAAGCAACATCGCATTTGGATGGACGTCACACTGTTTTTGGCCATATCATAAAAGGTCAAAACGTAGTCGATGCAATTGCGCAAAATGACAAGATGAACGAAGTTTTAATTTTACGTGTAGGAGAAGAAGCACTTAAATTTAATGCTACAAAGGTTTTTGCTGAAGAACTTACAAAAGCAACAAAAGCGGCTGAAGAAGCTGAAAAAGAAAAAGCAAGAGTAGCCGCAGAAGCGACGGCATACGGAGAAAAGGTTAGCAAAATGACGCCTGAAGAGTACTACACATACATGTACAGCGAGATCAAAAAAGAATATCCGAATGCTCAAAAATCGGCATCTGGATTGGTTTATATTGTTGAAAAAGTAGGTGCAGGTGAAAAAGCAATCAAAGGTGATGCTATGACAGTGCACTACAGAGGAACTTTTAGAAGAGGTGGTGAGCAATTTGATAGCTCGTATGATAGAAACGAACCAATGACGTTTAACTATTTGGAACAACGAATGGTTCCAGGATTTGAAGAAGGTTTATCTATGCTTGCCAAAGGTGGAAAAGCAAAAATCTTTATTCCTTATGACCAAGCGTACGGTGCTCAAGGTCGTCCTGGAGCAATTCCTCCTTACAGTGATCTAGTTTTCGATTTAGAAATTTTAAATATTTCGGCTGGAACAGGTCACGAAGGACACGGTCATTAATAAGCTGCTCCTTCGAAGAAACATTTCTTAGGATTTCCCAATCGAATGGTGAGTCCTATACCTGCGAATGCATACCAATCTTTGGTGTTTGCATTTCCGCGTTGACCAACCTGCATATTATTTAATGTCTGGTTATTCAAATCGGCCGCGGTTGAACCACGCGCTAACGTCAGTTGTGCTGGATCCAAATATTGTCCTTTGCCAACGTCATCAAGATAATCGGTAAACGTTTTACGAATGCCATATTCTATTCCTAAGGACATCTTTTTCCCAAGTGTAAATCGAAAGCCAAGTCCTACTGGAACGGAAAGAGCTATTTTGGAATATCGACGACTTGTTCCCAAATCCGTTCCTTGACCTTCTGTACCTACATCACGCAATTCTATTTCACTTCCTCCATACGTCGTTTTTGGATTGAAATACACCAAACCCAATTCAGTTAAGAAATAAGCGGTTGCCTTGTATCTCGGGTGACCAATTTGAAAAGGCCAATAATTAAATTCAAATCCAGAACCCAATTCTATTATGTCACTCTCAAAATTTAAATTACGATTTCTCAATTGAGAATAACGTGAATCCTTATCGTCGGCGCTGATGCTTCCGTATGTTGCGTTGATCCGAAACGCTAATCTAGAGTGTATATTAAAACGGTAAATCAATCCAAGAGCCGGTTTCGTATTTTTAAAATGTCCGTATTGATTTAAATCCCCGATATAATAAGTGCCGCCAGCTAAAATTCCAATTTCAGATCTAGATTTATTGGTAGGGCGCTGTGCATTCACCAATAAAGGTAAAGCAACCAAAAACATACATATCAATCCTATTCGTCCCAATTTCCTAAAGAAAAACGCAAATTTATCACTTTTGTTGTAGTTTGCCTTTTTTAATCTTGTCAAAATTTTAACGTATTGTTGACAATTTAACATGGTCAAACTATAGAAACCCCTTACCTTTGCAAAAAATTCAAAGAATGAACAATCAACTTCTCAGTAAAGCAGCAAAAAAATTTGGAACACCGCTGTATGTTTACGACGCTCAAAAAATAAGAGACCAGTATAAAAAGCTATCTACTGCATTTGATGGTTTACCGGTGAAGTTACACTACGCAATGAAAGCACTGAGTAATGTAAACATTCTTCGTTTGTTGAAAAATGAAGGTGCAGAATTGGATGCGGTTTCAATTGAAGAAGTTCATTTAGGATTGCGCGCGGGATACCAACCTAGTTCCATTATGTATACCCCAAACGGTGTCGATTTTGCAGAAATTCAAGCTGCGGTCGAAATTGGAGTTCATATTAACATCGACAACTTGAGTATTTTGGAGAAATTTGGTTTGACTTATGGAGACACAGTTCCTTGTTGTGTAAGAATCAATCCACATATCATGGCGGGTGGAAATTCGAATATTTCTGTCGGACATATCGACTCTAAATTTGGCATTTCTATTCACCAGGTGCGTCATATCAAACGTATCATAGATCATTACGGAATTATTGTAAACGGATTGCATATGCACACTGGAAGTGACATTATCGATGCGCAAGTCTTCCTTCGTGGTGCTGATTTGTTGTACGAAGCGGCTCGTTCTTTCGAAAATTTACAATTTCTTGATTTTGGCTCAGGCTTTAAAGTGGGATACAGAGAAGGAGATATGGTAACAGATATCGATCAAATAGGTAGAGAAATCGCCGCTTCATTTCGTGCTTTCTGTAAAGATTACGGTCGTAATCTAGAATTGTGGTTCGAGCCAGGCAAATATTTAGTGAGCGAAGCAGGCCAATTTCTGGTGCAAACAAATATTATCAAACAAACAACTTCCACTGTTTTTGTTGGTGTAAATAGCGGTCAAAATCATTTGATCAGACCGATGTTTTACAACGCTTATCACGAAATAACGAATGTTACCAACCCTGAAGGAACGCCCAGATTATACTCGGTGGTCGGATATATTTGTGAAAGCGACACACTAGGCTACGACCGTCTTATTACTGAAGTAAGAGAAGAAGATATACTGAGTATTAAAAATGCAGGGGCATACGGTTTTTCAATGTCAAACAATTACAATTCACGCTTACGTCCAGCGGAAGTATTAATCGATGGCAAAGAAATAAATCTTATTCGCAGAAGAGAAGATTGGGATGACTTGACAAGAACTGAAGTTGAAATCCCTTCATTGGTAACGCAAGAGTAATTCTTCACCGACTTTTGGTGAACGAAAACATTACTCTTTTATAGTAGAAACGGCAATCTTCGCGGAAAGTAAACAAAGTGGAATTCCTCCTCCAGGGTGGACACTGCCGCCAACAAAATGAAGTCCCTTTACATTAGAAAAATTCGGATGACGAAAAAACGCCGCCATTCTATCATTTGAGCTCGCGCCATAAAGTGAACCTGCAAAACTCGAGCTGCGTTCCTCAATGCGAATTGGATCCAAATAATCTTCGACTTCTATTAGTGGTTCAATATCCGTTTTTAGCAGACGACTCAACTTTAGTAGTACGTTTGCACGAATTTTCTTTCGGAGAATTTCCCAATCTTGACCTGAATTTGATGGAACATTTACCATCACAAACCAATTTTCACCTGTTTCAGGAGCGTCATCGGGTTTCATTTTTGAACTAACATGAATATAAATAGTCGAATCAGAATCGACCGAATTATCTTTGAAAATACAATCAAATTCCTTTTTGTAATCTTCCGCGAAAAAGATGTTATGCAGATCCAATTGATCAAACTTTTTCTTTATTCCCCAATAAAAAATCATAGCTGAACTGGAAGGTTCTTGCTTTTGCACTTTTTTTGGAATCTTCTCTGTAGGAAGAAGATATTTATACGCCGGTCGAATATCAGAATTGCAAAAAACAACATTCGCCGGAAAAAAGTCTCCTTTTGATTGAATCCCTTTTACCTTTTTAGCTTCGACAACTATCTCATCGACGGGTTGATTCAAGTGAAATTTAATGCCCAAATCTTTACCTAATCGAATCAAAGATTGTGGGATATCATTCATTCCTTTTTTTGGAAAAAAGGTTCCGAATCCATGCTCTAAATGGGGTATCACATTTAATATTCCCGGCGCATGATAAGGGTTTGAACCATTGTACGTAGCATATCGGTTGAAAATTTGTATAAGTTTTGGATGATTCAATCTCTTTTCATTCACTTCATTCATTGTGCTAAACAATCCTAGTTTTGGAATGGCAAGGATCGATTCTAAAATATCTTTGGAAAAGTAATTACCGAATTGATGAAGTGACTGTTCTAGAAAAGTTTTGTGCGTTTTTCGATAAATATACTCCACATGTTCAATATGCTCAGACAAAGGATTTACGTCGATTTTAAGTCGATTCTCAACCTCATGAAGCAATTTCTTTTTATCCGCAGGAAAAGGCAGAAATGTCCCGTCTTCGAAAAAATAATGACAGGCAATATCCGAACGTTTATAATCAAAATAATCGGTGGATTTTCTATCAGCTTGTTCAAATAGCTCTTCCACAAATTGCGGCATGGTAAAAAGTGAAGGCCCGGCATCGAAGCGATATTCACCCAAACGAATTTCTGTCAATTTACCGCCTAAATAACTGTTTTTCTCAAATACCTCTACGTCATAACCTTTAACAACAAGACGAATGGCAGAAGCTATTCCAGCTATTCCACTCCCCACCACGATTGCTTTCTTGTTTTTTGACATAGGATATTATCTGATTCATAAACGTGTGAAACGTCTTGAAGTTCAAAAAGTAAAGAAATAAATTGGATTAATCGCCCTTAAGGCATCTCAGCTAAAAGTGCTTCGATTTTCGGATTGTCAACCAATTGGTCTGTTCCAATAATCAAAGGAGACTGAACTTTGTTGCGCTCTACCCACAAACCATAATGGGTAAGAATAACTTGCTTCGTTCCGTTAATGTCAATCTTGTGTATTGGACGAAGTTTCTTTTCAAAAATATCGCGAATTTCTTCACCCGAAGCATCCAAATTGTGGTCCTCGTGAAAAATGATCAAAGCATCTGTGTCTTCAAAATTACGCTCGTCTTTATCAACAATGATAAATTCAACGTTCTTTGATTGACTTAAAACCTCAATTCTATCGCTGAATTTTGATTTTACCTTGGTGTATATTTTTTGCATGCTCATTTTAGTGGAACTAATTTCCATTTGTAGGTGTAAATTCCGTGGGCAAAACTAACGTTTTAAAACGGACAAAAGCCAATAAATCGTTAAAACTTAAACACTTTTTATCGACTTGTTAATTATATGTTAATACCCAAGTATTTTCAAATAATCTGAAGCTGTTTGTTCGTTGGAAAACAATTCAGTGGTCACCTTTCCTTCATCATCTCTTTTAATCATAATATGCTTAGGCTCAGGAATTAAACAATGTTTCAACCCGCCAAAACCACCAATCGTTTCTTGATAAGCCCCTGTGTTGAAAAATCCGATGTACAATGGTTTACTTTCATCAAACTTAGGCAAGTAAATAGCATTACTATGTTGTTCCGAATTGTAATAATCGTCGCTATCACAGGTCAAACCACCCAACAATACACGCTCGTAATTTTCTTGCCACTTGTTTACAGGCAACATGATAAATCGCTGGTTAATCGCCCAAGTATCAGGTAGATTCGTCATGAAAGAGGAATCAATCATGTTCCACTTTTCTCTATCATTCTGTTGTTTCTGATGAATGACTTTAAAAATTGCTCCTCCGCTCTCACCGACTGTAAAAGATCCAAATTCAGTAAAAATTGTCGGTTCTGGGATTTTAGATTCGGAACACATTTTCTTGATCTGCATCAAAATTTCGTGCACCATATATGGGTAATCGTAGTCAAAAGCGAGTGACTTTTTGATTGGGAATCCACCTCCTATATTTAGGGAAGTCAAATCATCACATATCAATTTCAGATCACTGTAAACGCCCAAACACTTGGTTAATTCATTCCAGTAATAGGCGTTGTCGCTAATGCCCGTATTGATGAAAAAGTGAAGCATTTTCACTTTAATTCTAGGATTGTCTTTGAGTACTGACTTATAAACAGGTACTATGTCGCGATACCGGATTCCCAATCGAGAGGTATAAAACTCAAATTTCGGGTCCTCTTCTGAAGCGATTCTAATTCCAATATTGATCGTTATTTTTTGATCTACAACCGCCAATAGTTGGTCTATTTCTTCGATGTTGTCAACGATTGGAATAACGTCTAGTTCACCCGAATTTATCAACTCACCGATTTTATTGATATAATTTTGAGGTTTGTACCCGTTACAGATAATGGTTTTCCCTTGAGCCAGTTTCCCCGTTCTCAAGAGTTCTTGCACAATGTCGATATCAAAAGCTGACGAGGTTTCTATTTCAACATCATTTTTTAAAACTTCATTTAATATGTAAGAGAAATGTGAGCTTTTCGTACAATAAGCGTACTTATACTTTCCGGTATAACCCAAATTATTGATGGCTTCACGAAACCAACCTTTAGCCCGCTGAATATTATTTGAAATTTGTGGGAGATAGTTAAACTTAATCGGCGTACCATACTCCTCAACGATTTTCATTAAATCAATTCCATGAAATAACAACCTGTCTTCCTCCAGACTGAATTCGTTCTGTGGAAAATCAAAAGTCTGCTCAATTAAATCAATGTATTTTGTTCTCATATCCTATTCCCTACAAAATGTTTAAAATAATTTCTCTATATTTTCAAGAGGACGTGCTATAACTGCTTTGTCGCCATTAATGATAATCGGTCTTTCGATCAATTGCGTATTTTGAACCATGATCTCAATCCATTCCGATTCACTTTTGTCCTGACCTTTCCAATTCTCAACAAAGACTTTTTCTTTTTTACGAATCAAATCGAAAGCCGAAATATTTAATTTTTTCAAAACCGCTTTTAATTCGCTAGCGCTGATTGGGCTTTTCATATAGTCAACCCATTCATTTTCAATCTTCTTTTCAGTTAACCATTGAAATGCATCCCGACTTTTTGAACATCGCGAATTGTGCCAAATTTGTACTTTCTCTTTCATAACTCTTAATTTCCAAAAGTCATTAAATAACTCTTCAAAAACTCATTTATTTCACCATCCATTACGGCGTCCACGTTCCCTGTTTCGTGCCCTGTTCGCACATCCTTCACCAATTTGTATGGATGCATAACGTAATTACGAATTTGCGAACCCCATTCTATTTTCTTCTTATTTGCTTCAATGGCATCCCGTTTTTCCATTCGTTCGCGGTATTCCAATTCATACAATTGAGATTTTAACAACTGCATCGCTTTTTCTTTATTGGCCAATTGAGATCGAGATTCTGAATTTTCAATAATTATTCCCGAAGGTTCATGTCGCAATCGAACAGCGGTTTCAACCTTGTTCACATTTTGACCACCAGCACCAC
>ERZ887849.978-NODE-978-length-28457-cov-8.026759_pt1 | contig 28457 bp, 26 predicted proteins | sample MGYA00521267_ERZ887849 | MGnify/ENA primary metagenome ERZ887849 (study PRJEB32303, sample SAMEA104408601) | aquatic metagenome | biome: Brackish water; feature: Pelagic; material: water | place: Baltic Sea | collected 2014-06-06T16:11:00 | depth 2,863 m ... | reverse complement strand
TTAATTGACTGCGAAGTTAAAAAAATGTCGCAGAAATTATGCAATTGAAAAAAATCCTACCCATTTTTGCTGTCGCTGCTTGTTCTTTAGCGAACGCACAAGAGGTTGCCGTTGTTAACGGGACTCCTTTTGAGATGAACAAACGCGGCGAAAGTATCCAACGCGTTTTAAATACAGACAGAAATGATTTTAGCTTTCTTACTTTAAGTGGAAGAAAAACTTTCCGTGTTGTGTCTTTAGATGAAAAATTGAAAATGGATGTTTCGAAAGAGCTTGAACTTCCATCAATCGGTAAAAAAGAAGTAAAATACGTTGACGCTGGCCAAATCGGTGAAATAACTTATTTCTTCTCTCAATATTTCGATAGAAAAGCTGACCAAGTCACTTTGTATGCATCGGATCTAGATATCAAAAAAGGGAAATTTAATGAGCACTACGAAGCAATGGTTGTTAAGGACAAAGATTTCGGAATGTTCTCACGTCCATTTCAAGTGGTTCGAAGTTTGGATTCAACTAAGATCATGTTTATCTGCACTTATCCTGCGAAAAACAAAGAGAATGCAAGAATTGCTGTCAAAGTAACAGACAATAGTTTGAATGAATTGTGGAAAAACGACATCATTTTTGATCAAGAAAACAGAGATTTCTCGGTCTTAGATTATTTAATTGATTCAAAAGGTAATCTGCACATGTCTGTTTCGAATCGTCTTGAAAACAAGGAAAAAAAGGCAAAAGGATCGAAAGGAAGATATTATGTTTCAATCTACTCGTACTATCCGGAAGAAGAGAAATTAAAGGAATATGAAGTTGGATTTAAAGATGAAATCATTCTTACAGCTCACCTTGAATTGAACGTTACTAATGAAATTATTTGTACAGGATTTTACGCTGAAGGGAAATTTTTTGATGCTGGAATGAAAGGATTCTATTTCTTAAGAATCGACCCTACAACGCATCAAGTAAAGAGTTCAAACATCTCTCCTTTTGATAAAAAGTTCTTGGGAAAATTGATGAACGAAAGACGTGCTGAAAAAGGTAAAGGTATAACTGGATACGTTGTACGAAATACATATGCACGTGCAGACGGTGGAATGACTGTTGTCGCTGAGTACTACCTTTACCAAGAAGTTAAAGACCAAGACGGAAACGTGGTAAAACAAATTTGGACCTACGGGAATGTATTGGTTTTCTTCCTTGATGCCGAAGGTAAAATGAAGACTTACTCAATTCTAAAGAAAAACCAAATTTGTTCAACCAAAGGAACAATAGGATCATTAATGGCACTTGCTGGTGCAACTGCTACACCTGGAGCCCATGAACTTCCATATTACGGTATCGGAACTATGATGAAGGACGATAAGTTATATTTGATCTATAATGAAAATCCTAAAAATGAATTGCGTTTGAAAGAAGACAAAAAACCAAAGTCTGTTCGTGAGAATTCTTCTGAAACAGTTTTGGTGATTTTCGAAGACGATGGTTCAATTGAATCAAACGTATTGTTTAAATCGAAGGATAAAAAGTCTGGTTACAAGATGCCAGTTATGCCAAGATACGCCTTCAAATATTCTGAAAACGGATTACTTGTTATAGGAAAGAAAGGTAAACAAGCAAGAATTGTAGACATTCAACTAGGAGACGATAAAAAGACTTCTAAAAAGAAAAAGAAAAAATAGTTTAGCGTTTTAAACTGAAAAAGGTGGCTTGATCTCAAGCCACCTTTTTTTATGATTTCTTTTGTAAGCTAAGACTTCATTTTTTCTTCAAGCCTAATTTTTATACTACCTTTAAATCTTCTAAAAATTGACCTCCCGAAATGGAAAAATGTATTGAAGTTAAAGGCGCCAGAGTTCATAACTTAAAAAGTCTAGATGTAAAAATTCCGCATGGTAAAATGACTGTGGTTACTGGACTTTCCGGATCTGGAAAATCTTCTTTGGCTTTCGATACGCTATATGCAGAAGGCCAGCGACGCTTTATCGAAAGTCTTTCTGCCTATGTGCGGCAATTTTTAGGAAAACTGGATAAACCAGAAACAGATTATATAAAAGGCATCGCGCCAGCTATTGCCATTGAGCAAAAAGTAATTACCAGCAATCCCCGATCGACAGTTGGCACAACCACAGAGATTTACGATTACATGAAAATCCTTTTTGCAAGAGTGGGGAAAACCATTGATCCTGAATCGGGCGAAGAGGTAAAAAAACACAATGTGCAAGATGTCCTGAATCTTTTGAAAGAACAAAAGTCGGGCGAAAAAGCGATGATCCTCGCTCCTATTCTTGGATTTGAAAAGTATGGAATAGAGCGACAACTGAAATTGCTGTTCGATCAAGGTTACGCCCGACTGTATTTGAAAGGCGAAACCATTAGCTTGGAGGACGTTCAAAAAAATCCACCGAATAATATTTCTGAATCCCTTTTGTTGATTGATAGAATTGTCTGTCGATTCGATACGGAAGAAGAGGAATCGCGAATTGCTGACTCCATCCAATTGGCTTTCGGGGAAGGAAGTGGCGAATGCACGATTTTCTTTCCTAAACTGGATAAAACGTTCAGCTATTCCAATAAATTCGAATTGTACGGAAAGGTATTTCAGGAACCCAACGAACACTTTTTCACGTTTAATAATCCGTATGGAGCGTGTAGATCATGTGAAGGATTCGGTCAAGTGATAGGTATCGATAAAAATCTTGTGATCCCAGATCGATCTAAAAGTATCTACGACGGGGCGATTGCTTGCTGGAAAGGCGATTCCATGGGCGAATATTTGAACCAACTCGTGATGAGTGCAAAGAAATTCGACTTCCCAATTCATCGACCAATAGACGACTTGACAGATAAAGAAGGTCAATTGATATGGGATGGAAATGAGTATTTCGAAGGTCTCCATAAATTCTTTAAATTCCTTGAATCGCAAACGTATAAAATTCAATACCGCGTCATGCTTTCTCGCTATCGAGGAAAAACGGCCTGTAAAGAATGCCAAGGTTCTCGCCTTCGCGGTGATGCCAACTATGTGAAAATTGAAGGTAAATCAATTACCGATATCGTTCTGTTGCCAATAGAAGATTCCCTGGTCTTCTTCGAAGGTTTGAACTTGTTGAACCAAGATGCGCAAGTTGCCAAAAGAATCCTTCCCGAAATCGTGAGCCGTATGCAATTTCTATGTGAAGTTGGATTAGGGTATTTGACCTTGAACCGTTCTGCCAATTCTTTGTCGGGTGGAGAATCACAACGCATCAATCTGGCGACTTCTTTGGGAAGTAATTTGGTTGGCTCGATGTATATTTTGGACGAACCGTCCATTGGCTTGCATCCAAGAGATACGGCACGTTTGGTTAAGGTGCTAAAGCACCTTCGCGATTTAGGCAATACTGTCATCATTGTTGAACACGAAGAAGACATCATGAAAGCGGCCGATGAGATTTTGGATATTGGTCCGGGTGCTGGTCGATATGGTGGTGAACTTGTTTTTCAAGGCGATCACAAAGCTTTATTGAAAGCTAAAAATAGTTTGACCGCAGACTATTTGTTGGAAAAAGAGAAAATTGAAGTTCCGAAGAAACGTCGGGTACAAAAAAATAAAATCGAAATTTTAGGTGCACGCAAGAACAACTTAAAAAACATTGATGTCAAAATTCCGCTGAATAATTTGGTGTGTGTAACGGGTGTTAGTGGTTCGGGTAAATCAACCTTGATACGTGATATCCTCTACCCTGGAGTTCGTGGACATTTGGGAATCGTTTCGAGCAATCCGAATGGTGCATACAAGTCTATTTCAGGAGAATTAAGTCAGATAAAAACGGTTGAATTCGTGGACCAAAATCCAATTGGAAAATCGTCTCGAAGCAATCCAGCCACCTATGTAAAGGCTTTCGACGATATTCGAGATTTATTTTCACGTGTTCCCTTAGCCAAAAACAGAGGTTACAAGCCTGGCTTTTTCTCCTTTAACGTCGATGGCGGCCGTTGTGAAATGTGCGAAGGAGAAGGCGAAATCACAGTTGGAATGCAGTTCATGGCCGATGTGCATTTGCCTTGCGAAATTTGCGAAGGAACGCGATACAAACAAGAGACCTTGGAGGTTGAGCTGATGAGCATCAACATTGCGCAATTGCTGGCCATGGATATAGACGAAGCCGTTGAGTTTTTCAAAAAAGGTACGGGCAGAACGGAACAAAAAATTGTCGAAAAGCTACAACCTCTTTTGGATGTAGGACTTGGGTATTTGCAGCTCGGTCAATCCTCTAGTACACTTTCGGGTGGAGAAGCGCAACGGGTTAAATTGGCTTCTTTCCTCGCAAAAGGTTTCAATGCCGATACGACACTTTTTATCTTCGACGAACCAACAACAGGTTTACATTTTCACGATGTAAAGAAACTGGTTATCGCTTTCAATGCCCTGATAGACAATGGACATTCGGTCGTCGTGATTGAACACAATATGGACGTTATCAAATGCGCCGATTACATAATTGATTTGGGTCCAGATGGTGGAAACAAAGGTGGAAACCTAGTGTTTACGGGTTCACCAGAAGATTTAGTGAAAGAGAAACTCAGTTTTACCGGTGGATATTTGAAGGAGAAACTTTAAAATGAACGATTTAATCTATTAATTGTGCTGCAAAAATAACCATATGATAAAATCCGTAAGCTTTCTCTTTTCTGCTATATTTCTTTTATCCGATTTGAAGCAAATTCATGACAACTTCACCATAGCATTAAAAGGATATTTTGGATATTCCAACCAAAGCCAAGTGCATACTATGTATTTAAAAAACAAGGCAGATCCTAGCGACATCAACTTCATGCCTTTTACTTCACAGAGTAATTCATCCGTTCCTACAACTGTTGCTGCGAATGAGTGGTTGTAGATTATTTGAAGGAAAATCCCAAAGATTCTCGATTTCATAGTTGGTACTTTAAAGATGGCTACAGGAAAAGGTGTAAGTGAAATAGAAATAATAATCTCGAAATCGAAAGTGGTACGAAATTAGCACTGCAACAAAAAAGAAAACGGGTGGCGTACTAATTATTAGTAATTTACGTTCAACCATAGACAAACTAACAATGGATAGAAAACAACACTGGGAAACGGTTTACGAAACAAAAAACCCAGATCAAGTTAGTTGGACGCAAAAACGACCTTCTACATCCTTGGACTTCATTTCATCCTTCGGTGCTGACAAAAACGCCAAAATTATAGACATCGGTGGCGGTGATAGCAATCTTGTTGACCATTTATTAGAGGAAGGATATCAGAATATTACCGTTCTCGATATTTCAGCTAAAGCTATAGAAAAGGCTCAAATGAGATTGGGTGCTCGGGCAAAGCAAGTCAATTGGATTGTGAGTGATGTGATTGAATTTATCCCCACTGAGAAATATGACATTTGGCACGATAGAGCTGCTTTTCATTTTTTGACGAGTCCAAATGATATTTCAAAATATGCGGCAATTGTTGCAGAAAATGAAGTAAAAAACGTGATTATTGCCACTTTTTCGGAAAAAGGCCCTTTAAAATGCTCAGGTTTAGAAATTTCGCAATATTCAGAAAAATCAATTTTACAGCATTTATCAGCTCAATTTGAGTTAATCGATTTCAAAACAGAAGATCATATAACCCCATTTGATACAACACAAAACTTCTTGTATTGCAGCTTCAAAAGAAAAATGGGATTATGAAACCGCGATTATTACTTGTTTTGCTCCTTTTCGCTGCTAATCTTTCAGCGCAAGAAGATTCTATATGCATAGATTTAAATTATGCTTTGGCGCATCCTGAAAAAATATTTCACCTCGATTTGGTGGGACAAGATTTGACCATTCTCCCCGAATCCATTGGCAAATTGGTGCATTTGAAATGGCTTTATTTGGAAGATAATCAATTGAAAACATTGCCAGATGGAATCGGTAAACTTTTAGAATTAAGAGATTTAGGTTTGGATGGGAATCAATTAGTAGAATTACCTGCAAGCATTGGTAATTTGAAAAACTTGGTTTATTTGGGACTGGCAGAGAATAAATTGACCAAATTACCGGATAGCATCACAACACTTTGGAATTTAGAAGAGGTGTATTTGAGCAATAATTTATTAAGCTCCCTTCCGAATAACATTGGTAATTTGATTAACCTTTTTTACTTAGATTTGGGTGTGAATCAATTGATCGAAATACCCGAATCCATTGGCAATTTATTGATGCTGGAAGAATTGTATTTGAATCAAAACCAGCTGTCATCGATGCCAGAGAGCATAGGAAATTTAGAGAAATTGTCCTTTCTAGATTTGACGGGAAATATTTTCACCAAGGTTGAAAAAGAGAAACTGATGGAGCTGAGTTTTGAGGTGGTGTTTGGGGAATAGTGATAGATCAAATCTCACCTCCCTTATATTTATCTTTTCTCGCTTCTGAAAAACAAAACTATCGTCCCAATAAAACAGACCAAAAACAGGGCAATCGGTGGTAATTTCGGCCAATACATAATTGTGTGATAAAATAGTAAACACCAAAAAGAAGCCACCGAATATGCCTAAAATCATACCTACTGTTTTCACGACTTGACGATTAATTCAGAACAGATTTTCCAGTTTCAGCAAAAGCTTTAAAGTCCTTCAAAAAAATTTGGAAAGTAAATCGCAATTTTCCATTTCGATAATCGACTGATTCTGGTTGTAGGATTTTATTCCCTTGTACATTACGAACGGAATTTAAGTAAATAAAAGAACATTGCTGACTTTTGCTACATCCTTAGAATCAACTTGAGGTTGAATCTCCTCGCGGTGAGATTGTTCGGAACGGCATAATACAAGCCGTTCACGTCCTGAATCCATTGTTTGGATAATACATTGTTGATGCCGAGTAAATTGAACACCTCGAAGGAAAGTATGGCATCATCAAAATTCTTGGTAAAGAAATTTTCTTTGGTCGATAGTTTATTTCGCTTTTTGTACAAGAAATCATATGAAAAACCAATGTCTGTTCGGAAATACGATTTCAAACGCAAGGTGTCTTTATAGCGATCTCTGTCTGGCGGCCCGTAAGGCAAAGCGGAACCAAATTGTAATCCCAATTGTACACTAAAGCTCTCAAAATTCGGCATCTGATCCTGAATTAAAGCTCCAAATGTGAAAAATTGTTCCGTTGGTCTCGGCACATAACCCGGATAAGTCACCGTGCTATCCACTATACTATCGTTGAATGTATACCCAAAAATGATTTTCTCATTGTCAGAATTAAAATACTCTGTGAATTGATCGTTGAGAATATCCTCTTTGGTTGACATTAATCCGAATTTAAAATACGATTCAATTCCTTTCACAAACTGTCCATTCATGTTGAAATCCAAACCATAAGCATACGCAACGGCATTGTTTTCAGCAAAATAACGTGTTCTTACATTATCAATTTCATATGGATTTACGTCCCACAAATATTTGTAGTATACATCTACACCAATTTTAAACGGAGATTCTCTTTCCCAAATATTCACGTAAATATCCGTTCCAGCCACCGCGTGAAAAGACTTTTGCGATTTAACATTCAAATTCAATTCACCTTCAAACGTTCTGAATTCACGATAAAATGGTGGTTGATAGTACAGTCCAGTTGCCAGACGCATACGAACATCCCGTCTTGTTAATTCCCCTTTTGAACGCATATAAACACGTGGAAAATAAGTCAATGAAGCTCTAGGTGTCACATAAAACTCTTGGTTGATATCGGTATAACCGCCTCTCAAACCTACATTTAATGCCAATCGTGAAGCGGATTCTCGAACGGTGTCCAGATAATTAATTTTCGATTGGGTACCCAAAGAATCTTTGAATTTCGATTGGGTATTAAGGATAAAGTTCTTTTTGTTTCTTGTCCAAATGGAATTTAATTGCAGAAAAGAGTTGGCCCTGAACGTTTTCAATTGGAGCTCTCCTTTAATTGTTTCAAAGAGTTCCACTTCGTTTGGATTCGTCTGTGGCTTGCTATATCCAGCCGAATCAATCAAACGCCATTCGCTTAGTACATCGTCAAACTGATCACGTTGGACGTTGACACCCCATTTCAGTTGAGATCTAAAAAATCGGTTTTCTTCTTCGTCTCTAAAACCACTTTTCAATTCGTAATCTCCATTGTGATAAACATTGATGATGGTCGCATCCAATTTGTTACGGGCATGATTTAAAAACCCACCAATTCCTACGTTGGCAATAGAATCACCAAATTCTTCTTTCCCCGGGTCCGTTTCTAATTCATTGATGAAATATTCTCCTAAAATGTCAAAATACTCTCGCTCGACACTGCGAAAGACAGTTGCGTAAAAATCAAGATTGGTTTTATCATTTGGCTTATACTTCAATGAAGTTCCTGCCATGCCTGTCAAAAACTTGGTTTGTTCTTGTCCTTCATAATAGATCAGAAAAGAATACGCTTCATTAACCGTTCCAAAATCAGTGCGCTGTGTTTGCGGTGCGAAACGATAATCGTTGGAGGAATAATGTCCAAGAACCGACCAATTCAACTTTTCATTGATAGCAAAATTGGCAACGAATTGGGCATCGGCAAAAACCGGATTGTAAGCTCCTTTTGCAGGAAGTGAATTCAACAAATATCCATTTGCTCGGTAACGCGCACCAACTAAATAACTAAAACGTGGTCCGATCACTTGTTCAACATGCGCCTCCACACCCAAAAGAGATGCTGTTGCCGAAGCTTTGAATTTGATCGGTTTTCTGTATTTGATATCAAGCACTGAACTGAGTTTGTCGCCATAACCAGCATCGAAACCACCAGCGGAGAAGGCGATTTCTTCAACAAGTGCTGTATTGATGAAGCTCATTCCCTCTTGTTGACCTGAGCGGGTAAGGAAAGGTCGATAAATTAAAAATCCATTGACATAAACGAGGTTTTCATCATAATTTCCACCACGTACGTTGTAATTGGAGGTCAATTCATTATTGGAAACTGCGGCAGTTGTGTAGACTAAGAATTTCTCTACACCTCCCATCGGTATTTTTTGAAGATCACCGAAGGATTTGGTCGGCAACTCAAACGGGTCGAATCTTTTTTGTGTTACCTCTACGCTGTCTTGCTCTTGAAATTGCAAAACGACTTTACCTATTTGTTTTGAAGTTTCACCTTTCAGAATAACAAGATTCACCTCTTTAGATGATCCTATTTGATCGAAAATAAGCATTATTGTATCACCTTGAGAGACTGTCAACTTGTATTCTCCTGACGGATTCGTTCGAGTTGAAGTAGGATTCGCTTTTTTACATTTGACCAAAATAAAGTCAAGTGGTTTATTGGCTTTGTTCACAACTATTCCCGTTACCTCACACGTTTGGGAAAAGCCAGAAGCAGTCAAGAATAGGGTCAGGAAAGAAAGCCAAAATCTCATGTAACAATTGCTGAACGCTAAATAAATGGAATTATTGAATGAATCATACTAGAAATAACAAACGGTAAAATCTTTTTCAAAGGGATCGAGTGATTCTTTCATTTTCAACAAATGTTCTTGCACTTTTCCATCTGAACAGAAATTAAAGAAGTTCGCACTCCGCTCTTGCAAGCCGCCGTTCGGGAAAAGTTTATCTTTAATTTGGTCCATCTGTTTCAATGATTTTTCGAATTTATTCTTTTCCGCTCGAAGTAATTTTTGTTCTAGGTTTTCCATTTGCTTTGACAAACGCGTCATTTCAGCTTCTAAAAATCCTTTCATATTTGGATCGACCTTGACAACAACTGATGTCGCAGCGGCAACCAGTCCGTCTTTCTTTTCGCGCAGTTCAGTAAAATCTAACTCTTCTGTATTTTCAAGAACATATTGTTTCTTTAAAGCATCAACGTCTTCAAAAAGCTGTTCTTTAGTCCATCCTATTGTTTCCAACTTCCCATTTGTCGCATGGTCAATGATCATCATTGAATTACGAACTTGTATCAATGGATAAGGAACTTCGTAAGCTTCAAAAACTCCTTTCAATTGTAACCAATACGCCATTTCTCCGACACCTCCGACATAACAGAGATTCGGCAAAATGCATTCTTGATAGACGGGACGGAGGATTACGTTGGGTGAGAATTGCTCAGGTTGACTTTCTAGCTTAGCTAACAACTCTTCAGAAGTGAACTCTCCAATTCCTTCGATAAAAAATGTGTTTACATTCTGCTCAATTCGTACGCGTTTTTGTTCGTCCAATAGAAAAATATTGATTTCTCGAGCGCGGGCTTGTGCGAAAAATCCTGCTGTCTCTAACTGGCTATTCGTCTTTTGCACAGCTTTGTGCGCCAATTGGTATTTGATTTCTCGTTTCACTATTGGTGCGAATAATTTCTTCAATTCTTTTTGATCACCGTCTAAGGCCAAAACACCCATTTCTCCAAAAATAGCGTTGACCAAATTAAAAGTCGCTTCGGCTAAATTGCTTCCATCATAGGCATTGATACAGTTCATCACCTCACTATCTGGATGATTGCTGAATAATTCACGAAGTTCAGATTTAAAATCTTCCCAATTCTCCATTTTGAATCGACCTACAGCTCCTGTTTGCTGGGTTGTCCATTGTCTTTTCTGGTTGAATAAATTCACTTGATTGATTTCTTCAAAATCGTGGTCTTCTGTCGCCATCCAAAAAACCGGTACAAAATTAGAATTTGGGTATTTCTCTGTTAATCGTTCCGCCAGATTGACGACATGAAGAATTTTAATAATGAAGTACAAAGGTCCGGTAAATAATGATAATTGATGTCCAGTAGTAACTGTAAAAGTATTCTCCAAAGCTAAATTCTCTAGATTCTTCATTTGTTTTCCACTCGAATTTGATGTTGAATAGTTGTTATTTAAAACGGATGCTATTACTGCTCTATTATCTTTGGGGAAACTTGCCTTTTTTATTTCTAACTGTTCGGCAAAGGCTTCTTCCGAAAATGGAGAACCTAAAAAGTCCTTCAATTCGTTTTGACCATAGACCAATTTGTTCGCCAGCTCAGAAAACAAACCCGTTTTATCTCTTAAAATTTTATCGATTCTCATTGCTACAAAAATAAGGTCTTCGGGCAAAGTGACACTTTCAAAATCACTTTTCTTTTGGAATGCTGAAAATTAGTTACTTTTGTGCTCCATAAAAAGTAAAAATATGCACGCGATAATTAAGACAGCAAAAGGAGAAATGAAAGTAGAATTCTACGAAAAAGATGCTCCAAAAACGGTCGCTAACTTTGTAAAGTTGGCAAAAGACGGATATTACAACGGTTTGACTTTTCACAGAGTTTTACCTGATTTTGTAATTCAAGGTGGTTGTCCAAACTCAAAAGCAGGAGCTAAAGGTATGCCAGGAACAGGTGGGCCAGGTTATTCTATCGATTGCGAAACGAGCGGAGAAAATCAATACCACGACAAAGGAGTTTTATCTATGGCACATGCTGGGAAAAATACAGGTGGATCTCAATTTTTTGTTTGTCACTCAAGAAACAATACTTCACACTTAGATGGTGTTCACACCTGTTTTGGTAAAGTTACAGAAGGTGTTGACCTAGTGGATGATATCCGTCAAGATGATGGAATTGAATCAATAACTATCATTGATTAAAATAGATTTACCGATTACTCTAAATTTTCGGTTTTTTTTTTGAGAAAAAAAAATATACTTTTGCACCGTTAAAATAGCACATATGTTAGAAAACCTTTCTGCGGAAAATATTAAAGAAGAATTCAAGTCAAACAAGACTGCGCGTCTAATTACATACATCGTTGGTGGATTGATCGTTTTGATTTTAGGTTACTTCTTATACCGAATTTTTATCTCTGGTCCTAAGAACGAAAAATCAATGGAAGCAGGTTACGTTGGGTGGAACTATGCAGGAATGGATTCTACCGACATGGCGATAGATGAACTTCGCGGAACAGTTAAAAAATACGACGGTTACGTAGGTGGTGAAAATGCACAATACATCTTGGGAAGACAATACATGTCTAAAGGTGAATTCAAAAGAGCATTGAAAGAACTAGAAGGTGTTGATGTTGAAGATACATATGTTCGTGTTGATGCAATTGGTCTTCAAGGAGATTGCTATAGCGAAATGAAAAAGTATCCAGATGCAGTGGAATTATATATAGAAGCTTCTGAAGCAACTGAAAATGATTACTCTACTCCCCGTTGGTTATTCAAAGCTGCTCTAGTTACTGAGTTAAAATTGAACGATCCGCAGAAAGCTGCTGAAATGTATCAAAAAATCAAAGACAACTATCTTCAATTCGCGAATACCAAAACGATTGATAAATACATCAATAGAGCGAAGTATAAAAAAGTAAAATAAATATGGCAACAGCAAATCGCAATTTGTCAGATTACAATAAGGATTTTGTTCCAAACGGTGCCGATTATAAAATCGGCATTGTTGTTTCTGAATGGAACGAAAACGTCACTTTCAATTTATTAGCCGGTGCCAAACAAGCGCTTATGGACAATGGCGTTCTCGAAAAGAACATTCATGTTCATTATGTTCCAGGAGCTTTTGAATTACCATTAGGCGCACAAATGATGCTGAAAGCTATGTTTTTGGATGGTATCGTTGCTATTGGATGTGTGATTCAGGGTGAAACGAAACATTTCGATTACGTATGTAAGGCGGCAACAAATGGCATAGCGAAGTTGAACTTGAAATTCGAAAGACCAGTTTCATTCTGCTTATTGACGGATAATACCTTGCAGCAATCTTTGGATAGATCAGGAGGAAAACACGGTAACAAAGGCACTGAATGTGCAATTGCGTGTCTGAAAATGATTGACCTAAAGCGCTCCCTCTTTTAAAACTTATTTCGAATGACATTAATTAAATCAATATCTGGCATCCGTGGAACGATAGGCGGCACGGTCAACAATAGCCTTACTCCTGTTGATGCAGTCAAATTTGCAGCCGCATATGGAACATGGTTGCAATCTGCTCACCCAGAGAAGAAAATGAAAGTTGTTATTGGACGTGACGCCCGTATTTCGGGACAAATGATTTCGAATCTTGTCGTGTCCACCTTATCTGGTTTGGGTATCGATGTGGTTGACTTAGGTCTCTCCACTACTCCAACTGTCGAAATTGCAGTGCCAATGGAAAATGCCCAAGGCGGAATTATCCTAACGGCAAGTCACAACCCGAAACAATGGAATGCCCTTAAATTGTTGAACGAAAAAGGCGAATTTATTTCAGGTGCCGATGGCGAAATGGTATTGGATATCGCTGAACGTGAAGCATTTGATTTTGCAGAAGTGGATGATTTAGGAACCATTACCGAAAACGATACGTATCTTCAAAAACACATAGAAGCTGTTTTGGCTTTGCCTTTGGTAGATAAAAAAGCTATTACAGAAGCTAATTTTCACGTTGTGGTTGACGCAGTAAATTCAACAGGTGGAATATTCGTCCCTGCATTATTGAGAGCACTTGGTGTTACTCAAATAACAGAAATGTATTGCGATCCTACGGGTGAGTTTCCACATAATCCAGAACCTTTACCGGAACATTTAACCGATCTTTCATCAAAAATCGTTGAAAGTAAAGCAGATGTTGGAATCACAGTGGATCCAGATGTTGACCGTTTGGCGCTAGTTTGTGAAGATGGCAGCATGTTTGGCGAAGAATATACACTCGTTGCTTGTGCGGATTACGTTTTGACCCATACTCCTGGAGCAACAGTATCTAATTTATCTTCCACTCGAGCGTTACGCGATGTAACAGAAAGTCGAGGTTTGCTGTACACTGCTTCTGCCGTTGGTGAAGTGAATGTAGTAACCGCTATGAAAGCTACAAACGCGGTGATTGGTGGAGAAGGAAATGGTGGAATCATCTATCCAGAATCGCATTATGGTCGTGATTCTTTGGTTGGAATTGCATTGTTCCTTTCTTTATTGGCCCACAAAAAAATGACTGTTTCTCAATTGAGAGATAGTTATCCGAAATACACAATATCCAAGAACAAGATACAATTGACACCTGAAATCGACGTGGACAAAGTACTAGTCGATATGGCAGCGAAATACGCAAACGAAGAGGTTGATACAACGGATGGTGTAAAAATTTACATAGCCAAAGAATGGGTACACTTGCGAAAAAGCAATACCGAACCCATCATTCGCATCTACGCCGAAAGTAAAACTGCCGATACAGCTAACTCTCTAGCAGAAAGAATCATTACCGAAATAAAAGCAATCATCTAAAAACACTCCGCGATCTCCGCGATAAAACCCAATGGATAAACTAAAATCTCTATATCGTTTCATTTCTGGTAAGCATCAAACCGTTCATTTGGACTATAAAGTCGATGCTAAACCGCGATTACCAATATCAGGACATCCACAGCTGAAAACGGTTATTGATGCGAATAGAGCGGAATATTCGGCAACATTGAAGGCTTTCCTAGGTTTTAAAGACCAAATTCAATCCATTAAAAAAGAATCTGATGAAAAAGATGAAAATCTTCCAACTTGGAACAACGAATTTCTGCCAGGACTAGATATAGTTGGGATTTACGGAATGATTGCCACAAAAAAACCGAAAAAGTATATCGAAATTGGTTCTGGGAATTCGACGAAAGTAGCGAGAAAAGCAATAACGGACAACCATTTGGAAACTCAGATTATTTCTATTGATCCTTATCCTAGAGCGAATATTGACCATTTATCGGACAAGGTTATTCGTGAACCATTTGAAAATTTAAAAGATATACAATTCATCATTGACGAATTGAATGAAAACGATATTTTGTTCATCGATAATTCACATCGGATTTTTCCAAATTCGGATGCGATGATTTGTTTCTTGGAACTTCTTCCTCAATTGAAAAAAGGCGTTATCGTTCACATTCACGACATCTATTTGCCCTACGATTATCCGCAGTTTATGTGCGATCGTTTTTACAACGAGCAGTATATGTTAGCCGCTTTTGTGTTGGCGAACCCAGAGAAATACAAAACTATCCTTCCGAACTTCTTCATCAGCGAGGATAAAGAGTTAAGCGAAAGCATAGCTCCAATGTGGGACCACACCAATTTGAAAGAGGTTGAAACACACGGTGGGTCGTACTGGTTGCAAATAAATTAGTTAGACTAGGTGTTAATTGGAACGCTGTTGACACTGATACCGACGATTTTTACAGATTTTTTTAAGTTATTTCACTTTTTTCTTCGTTAATCTGCATAACCCGTTAAATCTGTGCTCAAAACATTACCAAAACACAAACCTTTGCATTAAAGAGCTGTATAGGGATTCTTAGTAATGTTATTGATCATAAATCTCTTTTTCTTTGTTAAATTTAAGACATGAAGCAATTCCTCTTATTATTCGGTATCCAATTTTTTTTACTTTTTTATACGCTCAAAAACCCTTTTCTGCGGAGAATAAAGAGTACATTATCGAGTTGATGGAAGACTTGCCCGATAGTGTGGAATTAGCGATTTCAATTCTTGGCGGAACGAATAGATTTATCTCTTCCCTTAGTTTTGAGACTGAAAATCAGAAAGGTGCAGTTGTTCTCTCCAATTTATCCCCAAGCCACAAAAGTTCAGGTAAAATTTCTGGATCTTCTATTCAATTGCTTAAAAATATATTGAAATAACAAAAGCGAAACCCTTTCGAGCATCGCTTTTGTTTAGTAAGAGATGATTAGTGCCTCTTAAGGTAAATTACTCAATGCAGTTGCCAATTGTGCTGGCGTCATTTGCGTTAAAGATGGTAAAACTTCAATGTGATTGTTCACAATTGTCGCTGGAACGATTGACACATGTGGATTTCCAGCTATCATCGCAATTGCTATAAAATGAACTGACATCCCAACAGGAAGTGTATAATTAGGAGCTGTAGTGAAATTTCCACCTGAGAATCCATATAGATTACAAATAGTGTTTATTCCATCTACAGATAAGAACAAAAGCATATTGTTATTGGTAAAACCTGAAGTCGGTGTCGCTTGAATAATTGTTTGAGGACCTGGATAACTATTAAAAAAATCGCAATTCACCCAATTCATTGAATCCGACCAGAAGGTGTATCCTCCTGTTTGTCCAAAAAACTGATTTGAGTCAGCCGCATTCCAAACTAAAGTATCAGGTGTTACTCCACCTTCACCATAAAACAAGCCCATATTAGGATCAATTGTCGTTGCTGGCATAGTCGATTGATAATTCATTCCCGGGGCCAATTTCAAATATTGACCGCCTTGTTTAGCGGTTACGCGCATTTCTCCGCCAGACGTTAACGGTTTCAATGTGTTATCCCATTGACGTCCCATAGTTGCTGCATTCATTAAAATCATATCTTTCTTACTGAAGATTTCGATTAATTCTATCGTTACATTTCCAGTTACTGCCACACCTGATTGGTTAACGAATGAGTTCGCATTAAAGGTAATTGTTGTTCCTTGAGCACCAGTTATAGTTGCACCTGCCTCTTCATTTATCGTGAAGGATTGCTTTGCATTTTCCAAATTATCTGAAAGGAAATTCTTCAAATCCTGCAAACTCGCTTGAGCCGTAATTGGATTTGCTAAAGTAAACGTTTCCTCAGGAGTTTCTTTTTTCTTACATGCTGTAAAGGCCATCGCTCCTATGAGCGCAATTAAACCTAGTTTAATTTTAAAATTCATAGTTGTATTTTTTAGTGTGACTTAATAAACGGAGCCAATTCACTTTTCGGGGGGGGGCGATCAAAAATATTGTGTGTTTTTCGTTTTTATCTGCCATGCGACATAGTGAATCTTTAGATTTTTGATTGATATTTTCAATGTTTTTGTATTCATACTTCTATTTTAAGCGGATTTATGTTTTGGGTTGGCGTATGAATTCACATCATCCGCTGATATTACTTTATCACAAAGTATAATTAATCTTTCGATTATGTTGCGTAATTCTCTGATGTTTCCTGACCAATCGACTGCCTTCAAAGCATCAACTGCCCCTTCAGAAAACGATTTTCTAGGAATACCGTGTTCAGCACAGATTATCTTTAAGAAATGGTCGGCCAACAAAGGAATATCGTCTCTTCTATCGTTTAAAGATGGAACATGAATCAAGATTACAGCTAAACGGTGGAATAAATCTTCTCGAAAGTTTCCTTCGGCAATTTCTTTACGCAAGTCCTTGTTGGTTGCCGCGATTACACGTGCATCGACTTTGATATCTTTTTCTCCACCTACTCGTTGGATGACATTTTCTTGCAAGGCACGAAGTACTTTTGCCTGAGCACTAGCCGACATATCACCAATTTCATCTAAGAAAATCGTACCTCCACTCGCCAATTCAAACTTTCCTTTCTTCTGTTTGATCGCTGATGTAAAGGCTCCTTTTTCGTGACCAAACAACTCACTTTCAATCAATTCTGATGGAATAGCTGCACAATTCACCTCAATAAATGGATTCGATTTTCTACCACTATTGTCATGCAAAGAGCGAGCCACCAGTTCTTTCCCCGTGCCGTTTGCGCCTGTAACAAGCACCCGAGCATCAGATGGCGCGACTTTTTCAATCATTTCTTTGATCTGATTGATTTCGTTTGTTTCACCGATAATGCTACTTCCTTTGAAACGTTTTATCGTTTTCTTTAGGACTTCTTTTTCTTCAACAATCTTTGTGCGGTCGCCTGCATTTCTGACGGTAACCAAGATTCTATTCAAGTCCAAGGGTTTCTCAATGAAATCAAAAGCGCCTTTCTTAATAGCTTGAACAGCAGTGTCGATATTTCCATGTCCACTAATCATAATAACCGGCGAATCAATTTTTTCTTTTTGAAATGCTTCGAGAACTTCCATTCCGTCCATCAAAGGCATTTTGATATCACAGAAAATAATGTCGTATAGTTCAGCTCTCGCTTTTTCTAGACCTTCCTTTCCGTTTTCAGCTTCATCTACTTCAAACTCTTCGAATTCAAGAATCTCTTTTAATGCTCTGCGAATACTTTTTTCGTCGTCGATGATAAGAATTTTACTCATGTGTTTTTATTTGAATACCAAAGATAATTTTTAATCGACAAGGGACAAATTCAATTAATATTGGATAATGGACCAATGTGGTAGGATGCTTATATCTGATCGCTATGTACAGCTCCCTCTTTCAATGAATATGGCGAGATTACAATCTTCGTCGTTTTTAATTTTTCCATTAACCAAAGCGTCTTCACTGCTGTTATAGGTGCCATAAGCTTATGAATGGGAAGAATAAATTGATTTCTTTCTCTTTGTTCCAGTGTACTTCGAACAGTTTGCTCCAATACTTCTTTGAAAATTTGTATTTCCAAGGGATAGATTTTTGCTTCTTTCGGAAATTTTTTCAGATATATCAACTCCCAAAAGGTCTCGAAACTGCCAGATGAACCAATCATGAGCGGCTCAACACGATGATTCAAAAAACCTTCACTGTGCGTTTGGAGATAATTTCTAATACTCTGAATATCCTCTAATGTCAAAGGGTCACTTAGTTCAAACTTCTGATAAATTCGAGAAACCCCAATATTTAGGCTAGCAACGTCATGCACCACTGCATTATCCGCAAAAATGATTTCAGTGCTTCCACCACCTATGTCGATAATAACTCCTTTTTCCTTGAAATCATACAATTGATGAACACCGTGATAAATCAATTCTGCCTCTTTGAAACCTGATATTATTTGAACCTCTAATTTGAACTTGCTTTTAATTCTACTTACGAATTCATCCGTGTTTTCCGCATCTCGCATTGCGGACGTGCCAAAAGTATGAATAGTTTGTACGGCTAATTCTTTCGTTTTTTCTAAAAAGTGACCAATTGCTTCCATGCCACGCAAGATAGATTCTTCTGTTAGACACTTATTGTTTATCCCGCCCATACCGATAGCAACGCCAATTTTATCAGTGAAAACAACATCAATTTGGTTTCCATTCACATCTGCTACGAGCAAATTAAAGGTATTTGTCCCAAGATCGATGATGGCCTTTCTCATCTAATTATTTTTTGTCCACTTAAAAAAATGACGCAACTTTAATCGATGTCCGAATTGTAAAATTCCATTTTTATAAATTCTACCTGCCAAATAGAAAAACAAAACACAAGAAAGAATTAGAATTAATCCAACCAACCATAAAGTATACGCTTCGCCCGGTGCAAATCCTTGGGCAAATTTCACGAGTACCACGGATGGTGCCGTAAAGGGTAGATAATATAGCCAGGTTGTCAAAGGTGCATCTGGGTTGACCATGGCGTAATAACCTGCGTAAACGCCAAAACAAAGCAATAAAACCAGTGGAATGACAAATTGTTGCCCATCGCTTTCGGAGCCGACGGAAGCGCCAACTGCCGAGAATATCGCGGAGTAGAATAAGTATCCTCCGAGTAAACAAAGCGCAAAAACAAAAAGCATAGGTCCGAACTGAACCCGTTCAAAAACGAGATCAACGAATTCGTTGTATTCATATGCTCCAGTATTGCCCATCAAATCCGTATCGTTTGCTGCTTGACTAATTACATTTCCTGCACTATCAATATTTTGTGCCATATAATCGGGAAACAAGGTAGATTTCATTAAACTCAAACCTATGGCAATTACCACAATCCAGATGGAACATTGCACGATAGCCGAAAGTCCGACACCGATTATTTTCCCCAACATCAGTTGTGTAGGTTTGACGGACGCTAAAATAACTTCCACAATACGATTGCTCTTTTCTCTTGAAATTGAACGCATAAGAGTCATGGCAAAAAGTGCAATGAAGATGAAAATCAATGCTCCGAAAAACATTCCAACCCACGCTCGTTTGTCCGCTGATTTGTCTTCTGGATCATAAACACTTCTGAAACTCAGTAGAATCGGTTGTTTTATTTTCCTAAAATCAAGTAAGGATAATTTGGTGAAACGCTTGACCAAGACTTCTTCCAAACGTCTTTCAATCTGATACTGTACTGTTTTCTCTAAGGCTTTCGAAGGAATTTGTCGATAGAAAACAAAACCTACTTTATTTCCCAAGACTTTTTCGTTGATTTCTACCATTGCATCAAACTCTTGGTAGGCCTTTGCATTGGCGAATTCTTCTGTTTCAATGTAATTATCGGCAAACGAATAGGTAACATTTGGGTCTACGCGGGCGGCAATTTTATTCTCCATTATTCCAACCGGATCCGCAATCAAAACGTTCCATTTTTTGGCTATTTTTCCGCCATACGCAAAAAGAATATACATTATGGTAAGGACAACCAAAGGCCCTAAAATCGAGAACAATATAAATACTCTTGAGCCAACTCTTTCGCGCCATTCGCGCATCGCTATTATCCACGTATTTCTCATTGAATCATGGGATTTTGCGCGGCTGCTATGCTACTAATGAATACTTCTTGCATGCCTGGGAGTTTCTCGAATATCGCTTCGATTTTCACTTGACCTATCATTACACCCATCAATTCGTCTATGGTGTTATCGCCCATCATTTTTAAATCTACTTCGTAGCGATTGTTTCCAAATTCTCTCGTATCGACAATTTCAAATCCTGTCCAAAGTGCATTTACAAACCCAAGCATGATTCCTTCAAAACGAACTGTAAACATTCCATCTTTGTTTTTTTTACGAAGTTCTTTGACTTGACCTTCTAAAATAGATTTTCCTTGATGTAGCAACATCGCTCTATCGCAAATCTCCTCTACACTGTTCATGCTGTGTGTTGAGAGCAATATGGTTCTATTCTGTGCCTTGAGACTTTGAATTTCTTTTTTTATTAATTCGACATTGATTGGGTCAAAACCGCTGAATGGCTCGTCTAGAATGATCAATTTAGGTTCATGCAGAACTGTGAAAATAAACTGAATCTTTTGCGCCATTCCTTTCGACAATTCTTCAATTCGTTTTTTACGCCAATCGGAAATTTCAAAACGATCCAACCAATATTCAAGGGCGTTCTTCGCTTCTTTGGTATTCATTCCACGCAATTTCCCGAGAAATATACCGTGTTCTTGAACCGTCATACCGCGATACAAACCACGCTCTTCAGGCAAATAACCGATAGATTTAAGATGTTCTCGTCTAAACAGGTCGTTGTTGAATTTTATGTGTCCGCTATTGGGCTCAATAATCTGATTGACAATGCGAATCAAAGTAGATTTTCCTGCGCCATTAGGTCCTAATAGTCCAAAAATCTCTCCTTCAACCAGTTTCATGGAAACTTGATTCAAGGCCAGAGCTTGACCGTAGGATTTTGTGAGATTTGTGATTTCGAGCATGAAAAGGAATCGTTTTGTTAATCAAAGATAACATTGGACGAAAAAGAAACAAGGCCTGTTGATTTTTTCTTTCCTTTTATTGATGCTAATATGGACTTAACGCACTTGAGTATTCAGCTTTTATTACCTCAGGCGAAACTCCTTTTTAAAAAAGAGCGAATCGCTTTTAAGTTCGCAAGCATTACTTTGAAGTAGGAATTGGTGGAATATTTGCACGTAGAAACAATTGTTGCGCCATCCATGATTTCGTAATCCGACAACTTTAAAGCTCGGGTCATGAAATCATATTCTTCCATAATCACGAATTTTTCATCGAAGCCATTCAACTTTTTGAATAGGTCCTTTTTGACAAACATGGTTTGGTCCCCTCCTCTACACCACAAGACAAGGCAATTTCAACAGAGTCATCGGCACTTTTTCCGTCAACTACAATAATTTCTAGTTTCTTCCCAACATCCTGAGCACATAAAAACGCAATGAAGTCAGGCAAAAGTTTCGCTTCATTAACAACAGGAATGATGACACTCATTTCCGACATGTTAATCTAAATATTGACGTAAGGTTTTTAAATCTTCTTCGTAATCCACGTCTGGCACTATTTCGAGAATACCTACACTTTTACCAATCGCTTTTATATTTGCTTTAGCTTCTTCAAAAACAGTTGCTGTGCTCCATTCTTTGTTCAAAAACACCTCTTCGTCGGCACGATTGGTGCCGATAAGATAGTATCCACCATCAATGGCCGGACCTATACAGTAATCATTGGATTCAAGAGCTAAGAAAGCATCATTAAGATGCTTAGAGGTAAATTCATAGCAATCTGTACCGATCACGACTATCGATTCAACGCCCATCGCTTTCACTTTGTTGATCGCGTTGAACATTCTCAATCCCAAATCATTACCTTCTTGTTCATGTAAATTACAATGGCTCCACTTCACATCTTCATCCAAATAATTGGAAAAGAAAAGAAATTTATCGGCTTCGGTTTTTTGAATTTCGGCGTGGGTATGATTTACCAAAATAGTGTAAATTTTTAAGGCGTTTTCATCACCAACAGTCGCGGCTAAGCGCGTTTTTACTTTACCCAATTCTAGATTTTTCTGGAAAATGATGATTGCTTTTTTCATTGTGCCTTTATAGAAACGCAATTTTTACTTGTTAAGAAGATATTGATATTTAGGCAACTGTACCACCACAACTTGAACCCGCGCCAGCTGTGCAGCCATAACAATGCTCATTTAAAATGATATGTCGACTTTCTAATGCTTCTAAATCAAAATCACTCAGATGTTGACCTTTCACTGCCACTTTCAACTCCAACATTTGATTGAAGTCGCAATCGTATAAGAAGCCATCCCAACCTACGGAAATTGTATTTCTACACATCACGCCAGCTGCTGCCATTGGATTAAAGGCATTCACCAATTTCTCCATGTATTTTTCGTAGTTTTTTGAAGCTACTAAATAACTCAAATAACGACTAATCGGAAGGTTAGTTATCGCAAACAAATCATTGAATTCTATCTCAAATCCTTCACGCAGCTTGCGTTTGAATTGATTTTGCAATGAGTCTTGATCGGGTGGCAAAAATGCTCCAGATGGATTGTACACCAAGTTCAATATTAATCCAGTTCCTTCCATTCCATAACCTACAGCATTCAACATTTTCAAAGCGCGAATGCTTTTTTCGAAAACGCCTTCTCCACGCTGTGCATCCGTTTTCGCAGAATTAAAATACGGCAAAGAAGAGGCAATTTCTATCTTGTGTTTCTTGAAAAAATCTGGTAAATCGTGGTGTTTTTTATTGGCTACGATAATTGTCAAATTACATCGAACGATAATCTTTTTTCCTTTGGCACTCAATTGTTCCACGAACCATCGAAAATCGGGATTCATTTCTGGTGCACCACCGGTCAGATCGACTGTATGACAATTCGTTTTGTCAATCGCATCCATGCAAATTTGCATGGTTTCACGGGTCATGATTTCTTTTCGGTCTGGGCCAGCATCAACGTGACAATGCTCACAAACTTGATTGCACATTTTCCCGACGTTAATCTGAAAAATGTCCAAAGAGATTGTTGTTAACGGGAACAATCCAACGGTGTACATTTTATCACTAAAACGGATCAATCCAGCTTGTTCTAAAAACTGTATTTGCTTATCTGATTCAGACAAAGCATGTCCTTGTTTTAATAGAGATTTCGTAGCCATATTTTTTACATCGAAAGGTCTTTGTACTTATTCATCATTTGAACACTATGGACCAATGCTGCGCCACTTTTAATTGCTGCTGCCACGTGCACTGCTTCCATCATTTCTTCACTATCACACCCTTTTTCCATTGCATCCTCAGTATACGCATCTATGCAATACGGACATTGAACAGTGTGCGAAACTGCCAAAGCAATTAAAGATTTCTCACGTGCAGTCAGTGCGCCTTCTTGGAAGACGGAACCATAATAATCAAAGAATTTCTTACCCAATTCAGGTTGGAATTCTGAGATTTTACCAAACTTTTTTAAATCTTCTGGGTTGTAATATGTATCCATTTAATACTGTTTTTTTTTAATGTACGGAGTAAAATCACTTTCGGTTTTTCAATTACCGCTAAATTACAAAATCATATAGCAGGGTCAAAAACTTAGATGTATTTGAGCGTCAATCCTTACTTTGATCTTTTAAAAGAAACGCCCCATTTATATTTTTTGTTGAAATAAAAGAAAAATAAGGGTTGAAAAAGGAACAAAGAAAGAAAGATTTCCCACCCTAAAACAGGTGGTGTGGTATCCATAAAAAGTGCATCCGTTTGAAAAGCTTGCCAGTTTGTTGTTAAGAAAATTGCTGCAAAAATATTGTTGGCGAAATGATACCCTAAAGTTAGTTCAAGTCCGTTATCAAAGTGAGCGATGAGCCCCAAGAAAATGCCCGTCCAGATGTAATAAACTATTGCGATTTGCCCTAGTTTATCTATTTCGGGATTCCCCATGTGCATCAAGCCGAAGAGAGAACCGCATATCGCTAGTTGCAAAATCGGGTTTCCAACGAAAGACAAACTCTTGAACAAATACGAACGAAACAGAATTTCTTCACACGCAATTTGTATTGGAATAAAAGCCAAAGCCACCGCACAAAGTCCAAAAAATGTGGTCGGATTAAAATTCCAAAGAATAAAATCAGTTTGATACATGGAATATGCGAGCGTTAAAACAGCTAAAAGAAACCAAAGGGCAAACGAACGGAAAACTCTGTTCCAGTCGAAACTAGGGCGTGTCGTAAAATAGGGCAAGGTCTTGGTTTTATGTATCCATTTAATAGAAAAAAGAACCGCGAAAAAGGTCAGTACAAATGGAATCAATATCAAGAAAAGCAGATAATTCTTTCCTAAAAACGCCCCCAAATTATGCATTGTTTGAAGTTGATCAAAGGAAAGCAACTCTCTATTTGCCATAACTTTCAAGGTGATGGGAACTTGCCCAATCCCTAAAAACATTGTAATAATAAAAACCGCTGCGAACAAAAAATACTTCACTTCAAACCTTCCGTTTTCGGGTAAACGATGAAAAGTGTGCCGTTCGTTATTCCAGAAGTTTTTCATTTTTTGGGATAAAGAATAAGAGGATAAATCCGATTATAAAAAAGAAACCAATGGAAATGACCGAGAAGCGAATTGAACCATAGAAATACTCCATAAAACCAAAGAAAAAGGTTCCAACAACGATACCTATTTTTTCCGTCACATCATAAAAAGAGAAGTAACTTGTATGGTCTTCGGTATCCGGCAACAATTTCGAATAAGTGGATCGTGCGACAGATTGTACGCCTCCCATTACCAATCCGACCACAGCAGCGAGTATATAGAAATCGAAAGGTTTGTATACGAAATAGTACGCACCAACGCATACGAGTATCCAAATAAAAACGGAAATCATCAGTGTTTTAATATTTCCAATTTTCTGGGACATTTTGGACATTAGAAATGCACCAGCGGCTCCCAAAATTTGAATCAACAAAATGGCAATAATCAAACCTGATGTGTCGCCACCTTCCGGCCATTCGACTTCTTTGCTGGCGAAAATTGTAGCGAGCAACATAACCGTTTGAACCCCAGTATTGAAGAAAAAGAAGGAGTACAAATAACGTTTGAGGTCTTTGTTATGGCTGAAAGATTTCATGACTTGATACAGTTCTTTGAAACCTTTAGAAACAATTCCTTTTTCGGGTTTTCTATTGTACACGTTATTCGGTAAAACTCGATAGGTAATCTGACTGAAACCAGCCCACCAAATTCCGACGAAGATAAAACAGTATTTTGCTGGATAATCGAGTACTTGCGTCCAAACTAAGCACAATAGCAGAAGAATCATAGATCCAAAATAGCCCATTGTAAATCCTTTTGCCGAAATACGATCATGGTCTTTTAGATGCGCAATTTCTGGCAAGTAGGCATTGTAAAACACCAAACTATTCCAAAACCCAATGGAAGCGAAAAACACTGACAACATGCTCAATTCCATATGATGGACATCAAAGAAAAAGAGACTCATGGCAGATAAGCTACCGAAATAACAGAAGAATTGGAGAAAGCGTTTTTTGTTTCCAGAGTAATCAGCTACACCCGAAAGTATGGGCGATAAAATAGCAACGACTAAAAAAGAAGCTGAGAGAACATAGGAAAACAACACTGAAGATGAAACTTGACTTCCGAAAAATTCGACCATCACAGTTTCGTTTTCCTTTAATGCGGCTGCTCCCGTTTGTTCTAAATAATGTGCTTCAGTAACTTTATTATAAAAAATCGGGAAAATAGCAGACGATATGACAAGGTTATACACCGAATTTGCCCAATCATAAAAAACCCATCCGCGTATTACTTTCTTGTCGCCTTTTTCCATATGGAATGATTATCCTTTGTTTAAGAATTCTTGAAGATAAGAAAAAGGTTCGTTTAGCTTCCCACTTAACGTGGTTTCACTGGCAGTGTAAATCCTTCCTTCTGGATCACCATTTAAAAGATGCGGAATGACATTGCTAATCAGCTGTTTCCCAAAGTCTTCGGATGCTTCTTTCGGTAATTCACATGGTAAATTATCGACAGCCATCACCACCAAATTCCCCTCGATTTGCCAATCGGCTTCGCTTTGTGTATCTCTGTTGTATCCGTACAAAGGATCAGCAATGGTGCTTGGTCGCAAGGTAGAGGCAATAGGATCTGCTATATCACATGAAATGTCAGCGATAACTTTCAAGTTTTTAGAATTTTGAATATCGGCGTGAGTTAATAATTTAGGTGCTTCATTGTCCCAAAAATGACAAGCCATGTACATATCGGCATGCTCGACATACTTGTTCAGGGTTGAGATATGTCCTTCTGGATTCTCATAGAATTCCTCCACAACAATTTCTCCATCCGATTCATGCTGGTAGTAATCTTCCTTATCCAAGTGAGTGAAAACGGCTTCATCAAAACTTTGTGAAATAAATTCTGCCGGGCTCACCTCTTTGATTGGCAGCAATTCTAATATTTCACGAGCGCCATAACCCACTTTTCCGAATCCGGTGAGAACAAGTTTGAAATTACTGTCCAATTTGACTTGCTTCAATTGTTCCTCCATTTCTAAACGGTCGAAACATTCATTAACTCGCTTTAAATCGAACGTTTTATTCTTTTTTCCAAGCGCATAAAACGCATTATATGAACCCACAACTCCAGCAAAACGTCCGAAACCAGTTACTCGTCTACCTTCTTTGTTGGTCAATAATTCGTAATCAATCAATTGGATTTTTTTCTCTAAAATTGCCTTCAACAAACCTCTATTATAAGCTTGTTCTTTGCTCGTATGCGAAAAGAAAAGGAACTTCTTATTGGGGATTAAATCGCTGATGTTCACTTCTTTCACACCCATAATGATGTCACAACCACTCAAATCTTCTTGAAGTGTAATTCCTGCTTCGATGTACATTTCATCAGGGAAAGAGCGAACAGAACTTGGTTGCACCACCAATTCGACGTTACTAAAATTCTTCAGAATCTGAGCACATTGCCCAGGTGTGAAAGGTACGCGTTTATCTGGTGGAACTTTACCTTCTCGGAGTATTCCAAATTTAATTTTGTCTATGCTCATTATTCAATTGGTTCGTCCAGAAGCCATTCATCGATAAATTCACGAACGCAACCTTCTCCTCCTTTTTTTGTCAATACTATATCTACATTAGATTTTATCACCTTCACCGCGTCAGCGGGACAAGCAGAAAATCCAATGTTTTGAATTACTTGTAAATCGTTTATATCATCACCAATCATGGCAACATTACCCAAGTCTATTTCTAGACTTTCACAAAATTCTTTGAGAACGCCCATTTTCTCGTCACGGCCCAAATAAAAATTTTGTATGCCCAGCAATTCCGCTCTCGCTTTAACTGCTTCACCTTTGAATCCTGATGAAATGATGCCGACTTGAAAATTTAATTTCTTCGTTAAATGAAGAATGGCCATTCCGTCTTTGGTGTTGTACTTTTTGAATTGATCACCTTTTTCACTGGCATACATTCCGCCGTCGGTCAAGACTCCATCCACGTCTAGAATCAATAATTTGATTTTTTCCAACTTTGTTTTCCAAATGTGCGGACGATACAAGGTTTTAAAAAGCAAACTGTACAAATCAATTTCGTACTCTTCGGTAATTGCAGTGAGGTCGTAAATCGTCAATTCATGCGGTTCTTCGACATTCATGTCCGACAAAAAAGCTTGGTAATCCAAACCGTAATGGTCGCAAAGTCCTCTGAGATTCGATTCTAACAGCATTCTTTATACTATTTTCATTCCAATGGCCTGAGCGATTGGATTTAGAGTTTTCACCAAATTACGAAATTCGTCATGATTGAGCTGTTGTGCAGCATCAGATTTAGCAATTTTCGGGTTGGGATGAACTTCAATAATCAATCCATCAATACCCATTGCTGTGCAAGCTCTTGTCAGATCAGCAATACCATAAGCGTATCCCATGGCGTGACTCGGATCCAAAACGATAGGCAAATTGCAATACTCTTTCAACCAAGCTACACCACATAAATCCAACGTGAATCGGGTGCCCGTTTCAAAAGTTCTGATTCCTCTTTCGCAAAAAATAACATTCTCATTTCCACCGCTCAAAACAAACTCGGCTGCTTGAGCAAATTCTTGTAAAGTGGAACCAAATCCTCGTTTAATAAGTACAGGCTTTTGGGTTTTTGCAC
>ERZ887849.975-NODE-975-length-28495-cov-7.675492_pt1 | contig 28495 bp, 23 predicted proteins | sample MGYA00521267_ERZ887849 | MGnify/ENA primary metagenome ERZ887849 (study PRJEB32303, sample SAMEA104408601) | aquatic metagenome | biome: Brackish water; feature: Pelagic; material: water | place: Baltic Sea | collected 2014-06-06T16:11:00 | depth 2,863 m ... | reverse complement strand
CGGCCTTCTAAGCCGTAGGTCGAGGGTTCGAGTCCTTCTGCCCCCGCCACTAAACTCAGGGTGCATACTCGACACATGGGTTGCACTTTATACCGAAGACATAGGTAACACTTTCGGAGCAAAGGGAGTCTCACCCACTGGCTCCACCCTGTTCTCATCCTCATCGAAGAACCATAGATCATAATTCATGAAGCCGACAAGCCAGGCCTTGCCAGCGACCCCCGAACTCCTACAAACTGGCCCGTAAATACAGTAATGAGATTGATCTCGCGTTTATAAATGCAAATTCTCTCGCACTCGTTCGTTTGTCGATTGCTGGAAAAATAACACGGCTTTTTTTGATGTTTTCATAGCAGAAACAAGGTGATTCTTGGAGCAAGCGAAAGGAACAGTCAAGGAAGCCACCGGCAAGATCATCGGCGACAAGACCATGGAGCACAAGGGCAAAATCTAGAACGTTGCGGGCAAGGGTCAGGAGAGCGTTGGTAATCTCAAAAAAAACGTTAAAGACTCTGTGTAAAAAAGCTTCACGCCAGCCTGATCGAAAAGCAGGAATGTTCGCCGGTCAGGCTTGGCAGAAAGAGATTCATGACTTGTAGTAATCACCGGCTTGATTTGACTTTGTAGATCAGATGCATAGTTTTCAACTGAAGCGAGAAATAGCCAATACAGGGCAGCCAAGTCTGCTTCCAGAAGTCGCGTTTACGCCAGACGGCGCAGCTTTTGTCGTGTCCTTTCAGGAGCAGAACGAGGTTAGGTTATACGATACAGCGACGGGATCTTTGCGTCGCTCATGGAGAAATCCTGATGCAGGCTTCGCCGAGCCACACGGGGTGCTGCTGACAGACCACCACCTTCTGGTATCGAATCGCAATTACTTCAAGTCACCCAGTGAAATTCGGGTCTATAGCCTGAACAGCAAGCAAACCAGCCCAGAACAGTGTCTGATAACGCCTTTTGCCGGACTGGCAGAGGCGCATAGCATGGCGCTGTCGGAGGGTCGCCTGCTAGTTACCTATTGCGAAGGCGATGGCCGTACCGGGGGTGTGGTTTGCTATGCCTATGACCACAAACTGGGCAGAATTGGTGAGCCAGTATCTATGGTTGATCACTGCTTTCGCGTTCTTGGCGATCCCAAGGGTGTAACTTTTATCGACCACGGGCGTCGTGCGCTGGTGTCTTTCAATTCCTTAAAACCCAACCCACCCCTGCAAGGGTTCCTCGTACGTTCTCTCCGGCGCTGGTACAGGAATCTCAACCGGTTGAGAGAATGCGGATTCAAGGGCATGCAGAGCGTGTTCAGGAAGCACTCTGGCAATCACAGAAAGCCGCTGCCGATTCTGCATAACGGGCTCGCGATATTCGCGGTTGATGCAGCCGGCGTGCTGTCGCGGGCGCCTGAGCGAGTATTGCTGCGTGACGGATTCTGCCGGCTGGAAAACGTGCATTGCGTGAATGATATCTGTGCCTTGGCGGATACTATTAACGGCGAGGTCTTGCTTTACGACAGGGTTTCGGACCCCAAAATGGAGCGTCCGCTGCAGGTACTGCGAGAAGGGCTGTCTTTGCCCCACGGCGTGAAGTTGTCGCCGGATGGTAATACTTTGGTGGTGAGCAACTACGGCATTCGGGCATGGCAGCAGGAAATTATCTGGTTCGGATGGAGAAAACCGCGCGCGGACACCATCGCGATTTACGAACGTGGCGCTGGTGTCAACGCTTAGCACTGGCCGAATCTTTCATGCAGATAAGAGCCCCAAGGCAGACAGGCTGGCCTTGAATTCGTTGTTTGTGTACTCTGAAAGGCTTCCTGAAAAGTGCTCTTTTAGCGGTGCTGAACGGGCAAATGTTGAGATGGAGCTCCCTGTATGCGATCTAATTCACGCCCACGAGTATTGGTAACCGGCGGGGCTGGCTTTCTGGGAAGCCACCTGTGCGAGCGGTTGTTGGGTGAGGGCCACGACGTACTGTGCGTTGACAACTTCTTCACCGGCAGCCGCCATAACGTCCTGCACCTGCTGGATAATCCGCGATTCGAGCTGCTGCGCCACGACGTCACCTTTCCGCTGTATGTCGAGGTCGACCAGATTTATAACCTGGCCTGCCCGGCGTCACCGATTCACTACCAGTACGACCCGGTGCAAACCACCAAGACCAGCGTGCACGGTGCCATCAACATGCTCGGCCTGGCGAAGCGCGTCAACGCCAAGATACTGCAGGCTTCCACCAGTGAGGTGTATGGCGACCCTGAAGTGCACCCACAACCGGAAGGTTACTGGGGCAGGGTGAACCCGGTGGGCCCGCGCGCGTGCTACGACGAAGGTAAGCGCTGTGCTGAAACGCTTTTCTTTGACTATTTTCGCCAGCACGGCTTGCGCATAAAGGTCGCGAGAATCTTTAACACCTACGGCCCACGTATGCATCCGAAAGATGGTCGTGTGGTGTCGAATTTCATTGTGCAGGCCTTGGGTGGGCAACCGATCACTCTGTATGGCGATGGCCAGCAGACGCGCTCATTTTGCTACGTGGATGATCTTATCGACGGCTTGATACGGCTGATGAATACGCCAGATGACATGACTGGCCCGGTAAACCTGGGCAACCCGGAGGAGTTTACGATTCGCGAGTTGGCCGAGCAGGTGCTTGCGCAAACGGGTTCAAAGTCTTCATTACTGCAAGAGCCTCTGCCACAGGACGACCCACGCCAACGGCAGCCTGATATCAGCTTGGCCAAGTCCCTGTTGGGTTGGGAGCCGGCGGTCCCTCTGGCAGAGGGCTTGGAGCACACAATAGCGTACTTCAGGGATAATGGTTCCGCTGTATGACATCATTTAATTTTCTATGAGCCTATGGCCTGAGTCGTTGCCAAGCTTGTCGGGTTTAAGCAAGCGAGCGAGGCGCAGCCGGGTAATGCGCGCCGGGTTCTTGGGGGCGCTAATCCGCGCGGCAGGGTTGCTGATCGCCTTTGCTGTGCAGATGCTGTTGGCGCGGTTGATTGGTGATGCGGCAAGCTACGGGCTGTACGCTTGGGGGCAAAACCTTCTGTTTCTGCTGGGTGCGGTGTTCGCACTGGGTATTCCACTCGCCAGCGCACGTTTTGTTGCAGTACACGATCACCGGGGCGATACGGCCGCCGCATCCGAGGTTGTAGGGGCCAGCCTGCGCTGGTTATTGCTGACCAGTACCGTGGGCATTGCGGCGGGCTTCGCGGTCGTTGCAGTTCTGCCGCTTTCGGCATTCAGTGACATTCCGCGGTCTGTGGTTCTGCTGGCGATTGTTGCCGCACCCTTGGTGTCACTGATTGTTCTGCTGCAGTCTCACGCGCGAGCCAGGGCCCAGCTGCTGTTGGCTTTTGCTCCTAATCAGGCTTTGCGCCCTTTGCTCACCGGCCTGCTGGCGGGTGCCTTTGCTTTTTGGGCAGGCCGGCAATTGCAGACCATGGAGGTGCTGCTGCTACTATGCGGTAGCTTGTTACTGGTTGCCTTGCTGCAAACCATTATTGCGCGCCGCCTGAACGCTCGTCGTCAGCACACGCTGTTGAGCGCCGCGCCCTTGGCCGAGGCGGGCAGCTACGCACCATCGCAGTTAATGCATAACGCTTTGCCGCTGTTTGGCACCCGTCTGGCAGACATGGTGATGAAATACGGCAATATCGTCTTGCTGGGTATTCTCGGTGGGCCCGTAGTGGCGGCCGGGTTCTTTGTGGCAGACCGCCTGGCGCGTTTAGGGGCGATTCCCGGGACTGTTGTTGCCGCAGTCATACAGCCCTGGTTGGCAAGTGCTCATGCTGAGGGTGAGCGGCACGCGCTGCAGGCCGTGGTAACGGAAGCGAGCCATGTCAGCCTGTGGCCAACGCTAACCGCATGTTTGGCGCTGTATCTGCTGGGCCCGTTGCTGCTGAGCCTGTTTGGCCACGATTTTAAGAGTGCGATCACCGTACTCAACATACTTCTGCTGGTGCATGTTGCCGCGGCCACCCTGGGCCCCTGCCAGCAGATATTGGTGATGAGTGGCCAACAGCATGCGTTGATGCGCCTGTTGGCGCTGGCGGCGGTAGTGCATGTGTGTGCGCTGTTTTTGCTTATTCCGCTCTACGGTGCGACGGGTGCGGCGTTGGCGACGCTGGCCAGTACTAGCCTGGCGCGTTCAGGATGTCTTATACTGGTACGCAAGCGGATGGGCTTGCAGCCTTCGGCCCTTGTTCATTTAATTAAACGCCTTCGGACACGGGAGTTAAAGTGATAGTCAAGCAATCAACCGCTGCTTTAGCCGTGGATAGGGTTCGTCCAGGGCTGAGCATACTTCTGCGCCGTCGTTTTCGTGTGTACCGTATGTCGCTTGCGCAATACTACCGGGGCGACTGCGTGCTGCCGGACTTCCTGATCATCGGAGCAATGAAATCCGGCACTACCACGCTGTTTCACATGCTGCGCCAGCATCCCGGTTTTTTGCCGCCAGTGACCAAGGAAGTTCAGTACTTCAACCAGCCCAGGAATTATCGCCGCGGCGAGGGGTGGTACCGCGCGCATTTTCCGCGCCAATCCGAGGTGGAGCGCGCGCACGTTCATCTCGGTTACCAGCCGGTAACAGGAGAGGCAACACCTGCAATGTCGGCGCCTGGTTATGCGGCTCACGCCGCAGCGCTTGTCCCCAATGCCCGGATAATTGTCACGCTGCGCAATCCCGTAGACCGTGCCTGGTCGCACTATCAGCATGTGCGCCGCCATGCCCTGCCCGAAAAAGCAGAATTCCGTGACGTTATTGCGAGGGAGCAGCGATGGCATGAGAGTGGCCTGGCCCTGTCGACAGAAAATTACAGCAAGCTTGGGCCTCGTTTACATAAGCTGGGTTACGTAAGCCGAGGCCAGTACGCGGAGCAAATTGAGCAGTGGTTGCGTTATTTCCCGAGAGAGCAGTTTTTGTTCTTGAATTTTGATGAATGGAAGGCATCCTCCATAACTGCAGCCGCGCAGATAGCGCTCCATGTTGGTTTACCCGAGCACCCGTTTGAGGCGTGTGCCGCCAATGTCGGTGGGTATGCGTCAACCATGCCGGATGATTGCCGTGAGCAATTGATCGAGCACTTTCGGCCGTGGAACTCGCGCTTGTTTGAGTTGCTCGGGGAGGATTGGGGCTGGCCATGCACGGCTCAGTGATGACACCGCCAACGATTTCGGTGGTGGTGAATAACTTTAATTACGCGCGCTATTTACCCGAGGCACTGGATTCGGTTTTGTCGCAGATCGAACCTCATGATGAGGTGATCGTCGTCGACGACGGCTCAGTTGATGAGTCTTCAGCTGTGCTGGCTCGGTATGCTGACCACCCTCAAATCACCGTGATTATGCAGCACAATCAGGGGCAACTCGCTACGGTGCTGAATGGCCTTGCGGCCGCAAAAGGTGCGCTCTGCGTTTTACTCGATAGTGATGATTATTTGCTGCCTGGTCACCTTGCGCGATTGCGCGGTAACGCGCAGGAGTATCCCGACGAAAACTTTTTCTTTGCGGCGGCACAGCCGGGTGGCGAAAATGCAGCTTCGGCCGTTAGCATGCGCGAGACGCTGGCGAAAATGGAGGTACCTGCGGGTGCCACCGGAGTCAGTCGCTGGAGTACGTGGGCAGGTGGGGAGTTTTTGGGCACTCCAACGTCAGGGCTGGCACTGCGTGATACATTGGTTGCGAGGCTGCTGGCACTGCGTAGCCAGTTGCATGATGAGGTGCACGTCGCCGGTTGGGCCATACGTCTGTTTGGCATGAAAAAAACCAGCCATGTCGTCAGCCGATTGTCAGCTGACGGAGTGTTGGTGCGAGCGAGTTCATTGCTTGGAGCGCGTAAACATTACTGTGGAACTCCTGGTTTCTTTTATCGAATTCACGGCACAAACGCATTTGCCGGGCTTGGCACAGCCGCGCATATTTATCTGCGAATCACCCGTAAAAAGCAAATTGCGTTGATGGTGAGCGCAGCGTTGGATATTCCCTCCAGGCCACCACTGCAGGCCGTGCGAACTGAAGCAGCACAGCGCAGCCGCCCGTTGCGTTTGAAGCGCAGGCTAACACTTTGGATAAACTATAGCCGTGCCATGCTGTGTGCGGCAGGCCCCTTGGCCGCGCGCCTGAGGTCCGTGGTGCAGCTACCCCGACTGCTGTTTAGCCAGGGCCCAACGCAAGCGAAGTAGCCTGGGGAGCAGTGACCAGGGCGTCAGCAGGTAGCGTCGCCACAGTCGGCGTGGGTCGTGTATAAGGCGGTAGAGCCATCCCAAGCCCATCGTAGACCACGCGGTCGGCGGGCGAGCTTGTAGCCCGCTGTAGTAGTCCAACGTGCCGCCTGCCTGCAAAATGACCCCGGCATTTAACACGCTATGGTGCTGCATTATCCACAGTTCCTGCCGTGGCATACCCATGCCAACCAACAGCATGTCGGGTGCAAACGTGTTGATGTGTGCCAGCAGCGCCGGGTTATCTGCATCGTAGCCATGGTGCAAGGCCATAGCCAAATTAGGCCAGTCGTCATTAATCCAGCTGCGCGCCCGCTCCACGCCGGTTGCAGAGCCCCCAAAATAAAACACTCGCAACCCGCGCTGCTCAGCCAGGGTAAGAAACTCTGGCAGGCAATCCATTAATGAAAACCGGTGTGCATTTTGCATGTCGATACCCGCTGCGCGGAGTAGCCATAGCGCACCCATGCCATCGATGTAGCATTCGCAGCACTCCCGATAGAAGCCTGCCACCGTAGCGTTGCTGTGCACCAGGTATAAACTGTGCAAGTTGTGGTGCCCGACAATGTTGCCGCGCCCGCCGCTTGCGAGCTGGGCTGTGAGCTGCTCAAACAGCCCCTGCAGGCTACGAGGTTGAATGTCGCAACCGGCAAAGGCTCGCATGGCATCGCTGCGCAGGGCGGGGTCAGTCATCGGGTAACCAATGAGTTAAATCGCGCCCGGTCAATGCCATCAGAGCTTTGGTTTCCTCGATGAATTCACGGCTTAAAGCGTTGCGCTGTGCAGCGGGCAGTGGCGGTAAGCGGCGCAGGTTGGACGTGGCTAAACGATGTTTCGCCCACGCGGTAAACCGCAGCGGCAGCACCCGTCTCATACAGCGTTTGACCCGCTTAGAGCGCAGCATACTATGGATTAGGCGGCTGCGCGGCAGGCCTGAACGGTTTTGCTGGTACGCTGCTGGCGTGCGCTCAGAGGTCAGTCCGAGAAACTTGCAGCAGCTCAGCCACAGGCTGTCGGGATCATCGCGCAAGTCCTCATAAAACATAATATGCACGTGATCTTTGCCGAAGCGCTCGATGTACTGCTCCAGAGGTTTGAGATAGCGGCTCATCTCACGGTAGCGCAGCAGGTGCGAGGCATTTTTCCGAGCGGGCTCCGCCGCCAGTGCCTGAGCAAATTGTTCATGAGGTTCCTCCCGATCACGGCGCGCATGGCACCACGCGGAGTATGCGCGGTCGGCGGGCTGCCGCAATATAGCCACAACGTGCGCCTGCGGATTGAAGTCATGCAGCCGCTCTGGCATGCCAGGCTCCGACAGATACCAGGTGCTGGCTTCTCCAAGAAAGCTCGCGTTTTCAGGTGCGCTTCGAAACAAGGCCAGATAGGCCTGCTCTGTGCGGACCACCCAGGATGCTGCGTTCACCACTCGCCCGTAGCCGTCTAGCGCGGTATAGCCCGCTGTGCCAAACGCCAGATAGCCAGGTTCTTTTGGTTGGCTCATGCTGATCTTCGGGTGCTGATCCAGCATCAGGGCGAGGGTGGTGGTGCCACTTTTTTGTGCACCCACCAGGAACAGGTTCGGTCGGCGCGTTTCAATAGGCATTGCGGCCACCCCAGCCAAGCACAGCGGTTTTTGCGAGAATCTTCAAGTCCAATGCGAGAGACCAGTTTTCGATGTAGTAGAGGTCGTACTCAAGACGTTTTTGCATTTTCTCCAGAGTGTCCGTTTCACCGCGATAACCGTTAATTTGCGCCCAGCCGGTAATGCCCGGTTTCACGCGATGGCGTTGCATGTAAGTGTCCAGCAGCTTTCGATACTGGGCGTTAAGCGCTAAAGGGTGTGGCCGCGGGCCGACTAACGACATGTCACCGCGCAGCACGTTGTACAGCTGCGGCAGTTCGTCGAGGCTGCTGCGCCGTAGCAGCACGCCGATACGCGTGATGCGCGGGTCATCGCGTTGGGCTTGCTGTGTACCCAAGTCGGGTTCACCGCGCATGGTGCGAAACTTCAGCACGCGAATGATACGTCCCCCGCCACCGTGTCGAGGTTGGGAAAACAAAGCCGGGCCCGGTGAATCAATGCGCACGATAGCGGCTATTAGCAGCAGCAGGGGCAACAAGGCCAGCAGCATCAAAGCGGCAACAGTTCGGTCCAGGACGGCTTTTACCAAGGCCTCTGGCCCGTCTAGGGGCGTGGCGTTGAGTTCGATGACGGTAAGCCCGTGGATGTTACTGATACGATGCTGCAGCAGGCGCAGCAGGGTCAAGTCGGGAACATAGCGTACTGGCAGGCTGGTCTGCTGCAGGCCAGCTTGCAACACTGAATTGGTGAGGGGATGCGTGATGTCGGGTGTTAGCCAGAGCTCGTCGATAGCCTTTGGGGCATTCCCCAGAATACGCTCAAGGTCATCAAATTCGCCGAGCACAGCGATGGGTAATGTCGCGGCATCCACGGGAGGCTCGCCGGGCAGCGTCAGCATACCCACCACCTGATTATGTTGTCCATGACAGAACAGGTGCTGCGCCGTGGCGCAAGCGAGCTGCCCGCTGCCCAGGAGCAAGATTCGGCGCGTAGACGGAGTGAACAGCGGGCGCGCAAGACCTCGCCACGCAGCCATTCCGGTAATGGCCAATAGACCCCAACCCACTATCCACACACGCGAAAAATCAGCCGTCGATTTAGTCATCGTCGCCACTAGCATTAGTCCGGCAAACAATAGCAGTACACCGGGTGCTGCGGCGGCTACGCCGCGGATTGGATGCGACCAATGAGACTGTCGATAGGCGCCAGCAATGGGCAATAGCAGCAGCGCCAGCAAGAAGGCCAGGAGCAGCGCGATTTGATAGTGGTTTTCCATGGCGGGCCGGGTAAACCGCAGCGACCAGCTAACGCCACCGGCGAGGGTGAGCGTCAGCGCATCCAGCAGCGGAGCGATATGCACCGGATGGGAATTGGGGGCATGTTTCATCAGGGTGTTTCCGCAGGCGGTTCCGATTGCCACAGCAGGGCCAGCTGGGCAAAGGCAACATACACACCGAGCGGCACCACGTACAGTAAGGTACGGTCGAAGGTCACACCATTGACGGCCTGCGCGAAATAGTGGGTGAGACCAAAGAGGGCAAGCAGCAGGCAGAACCCGGTGATAAACACCGGTAGGGCGACATGCTGCAGACTTTCGACCCCTCGCAGCACAAGGCCTGTTGATAGGCATGCAGCAAGCAACAGCCAGAACAGGTGCCAGTTGGCAAACACGAACAAACTGTCCCACAGCAGGGGTAGCAGGGGTGCGGGCGCTAGACGCAGGGTCGGTAGCGGGCCCGGCAAATTGAGCACCAAGTGGTTGGCAGCAAACTGTGCGGAGTGTGGGTGCAATCCTAGTAGCAGCCCACCGATGAGCAGGGTGAAGGCAGCGCCACCAGCGTATATCAGCCAGCGCGCCGGTGGACGCAAAACAAGCAAGCCACCAGCGGCCACTAGCAAAAGGGCAAAGCCAATGCCGGGTACTTTAAATAACGCACAGCACAGCGCCAGTGCGCCGGCCAATAAGCCCCATCGGCCGTTGCCCGATGCCTGCCACTGAGCAAGTGCCATGCCGCCAAGCCCAAAGGCTACAGCCAGCCAGAGGTCGGCGTAGCCGGGCAGCGCGGTATGAGTATTAACCAGCGGTTGGCTCAAAAACGCAAACACCGCGAGGGCGCAGATAGGCGCTGGCAAATGCTGTTGCCTCAGGTGCCCCCACAAAGCTGCAGAGGCCGCGAAGGGGAGCAGCAGCCAAGGCAAATAGAGCAGGGTGTGATCATGAGTGCCAGCGGCGAGCATTGGCCAGAGTAGAAGCAGCGGCACTCCTGGCGGATAAAGATTGGCGCGCGGGTTGCCTAAGGTATAGGCCACTGACTCAGAGGGGGCAGCAAGCCATTGTTCGGGTAACACAAAGGGCGTGAGTGCTTCGTGATGGAACCAGACCACAGAACGTGGCGCCCAGTTCATCCAGGCATCCCAGGCGAACAGCGGGCGCAGGACCAGTTCTTCGGTCAGGGTGAAACCGCGCTCCCCCAAGAACACAATCAAGGGCAGTAGCCAAAGGATGTCGCTCCAGCGGCCTGAGCAATGCGGCTTTTGCCAAATGACCTGCGGCTTATACAGCAGCAGCACACCGCCGCTGAGCGCTGCCAGGGTGAGTGCGATGGGAGTGAAGGCGAGGTGCAGGCCCGCGAAGTCCCACGCCAGCAGTAGCAATACAATCAGCAGTTGGCCCAGCATGAAACCGTGCCCCAGCAGCAGGCTGATGGGTGCTGGGCCAACCAGGGCGCGCACCGCGATAGCGCCCGATAGCCAGGGCAGGATCAGCGCAATCGCCAGTGCAATAGGGGTTATCTCTGCAGCGATGGTCATGGAGTACCGCCCGGGCCCGCATAGCCACTGATGAGGTAGAGATTACCCAGGGCGTGTATGTCCACCAGTTGACCGCGGTAGCTGTGGTGTCCATCGCTCAACACCTGTGTTTGCCGAGAGTACTGAATGTCAGGCACCGCGCCGAGCGTTAGCACATAGTCACCGCGGCGTAATTCTCCGTGCGACATCAGCTGGTCACCATAGTTATAAACGTTCGCTGGAAGCAGATGAAACTGTAGCTTGAGTCGGTTGAAGTTGTGACCCTCTGAGTTGTGTAAAAGAAACACCCTTGAATCCTGAGCGGCAAGCCGAATTTTGATATGCCGAGCATAGTCATACAGGGCGGCGTCCGCATCGGCCTCATGTTTTTCTGCCTGTGCTCGGTGCGCAAAAACGTCTCGTGTCACCAGCAATTGCCGGTCGAGTTGCGCTTGCCATAGACGATCAAGTAACCACCAGGGGATGAACAAGGCCAGCAATCCTGCACTGATCAGTGCGCGAGGTCTGCCTCGATGCTTGAGGGCCCACAAGGCAACGAGGCTGAATGCTATTGCTGCCCAGAGCCCTAACAAGGCTGCCGGGAACTGTGCTTCGCTTTTTGGTGCACCGAAATGCCGGTTGATTGACGAGCCTGACCATGAATTGATTGCGTGCCATGCGGTCCAAGCGGATTTGACTAGCGAGGCGCGGGAACCGTGCTCAAAACGGACGGAATGCAATGTGATCGGTTCATCGCTGGTGCCAAATGCACCTACCGCAACGTCGGTGGTTGTGCCTTGCCACAGATCAGGGTCGGGGAATCTGTGCCAGCTCGGCCCGTTGCCGGCGCCCTCAAGTTGCACAAAGTACTGCTTATCCGGTGTCTCGACCGTACGCCAAAACAGAAAGTAGCGCAGCCCGGCCTGGCCACCGGCCAGGTCAAGCCGCACATAGCGGTAATGATCAAGGGGCACGCTGGCCTTAATCGAAAATACGGCTTCTTCGTCCAGCATATGGCTAACGCCCGGGGTATCCGCAGCCATGCGAGATTCTGCGGGGCGCTCCGCGACGAAGTCTTTGCCGCTGAAAACCTGTAGCGTGGCGCTTGGGCGAGTTAAGGATGCTGGCGTTGGGTGAATCACTGGGAGCAACAGCCAGACTAGCGCCAGAGCAGCGACCAGTGCGCTAGCACCCACCACAATGCCTTGGATGACGTCACGCCCGCAGATGGTGTGTAGCGCTGCGAATTCTGTCAGTGCGGAAGGTAGCGGTTTAGGTTGGCCTGGCTGCTGTCGGCTCATTGGCATTCTGATGTTGATGAATATTAGTAGCAGAATAGCGCCTGTAGCTCCGAAGGCCAAGAACGCATCGATAAACGCACCTTGTGTCCTCGCGGCTTCGTTGTGCTGCTTGCCGAGCTTCTGGTTTAATGCAGCCCTTATAACCTCCGGGAGATTCGCATGGTCTGGTTCGTTCTTGTCATTGTGGGGCTTGTGCTCTTCAGCGTGCTGTATTTACGCGGTGCCGACCTGTCGCAGTTCGATGGCCCGCCAATCCCGTCGCCTGCAACGCCGCCCAGTGCCGGGCACAGGCAGGTGCTGGAACGCTTTCGCGAAATACTGCCGGGGATGAAGTCTGCGCGCGGCCGTGGCCGTTTGCAGTACCTGCGTAGCATGATGGATGGTTTGAGTGATGGCCGCGATTTCGTGTCCCGGTTTGTACCAGTAGAACTCGACGGTGTGCGCGGTGAGTGGGTGTTGGCCCCAGGCTACGACCCTCAGCGCCGGTTTCTCTACATTCATGGAGGCGCCTGGATAGCCGGTAGCCCACGCAGCCATCGGACCATAACAGACCGTTTGGCTCGCCTCACCGGGGCTTCGGTGTTTGCGGTAGATTACCGACTGCTTCCGGAAAATCGGCGCAGAGCGGGGATAGAGGATTGCCGCGCTGCGTGGCGCTGGCTGCTCGACAATGGGCCTGATGGCCCCGCGCCGCTCGATTACGCCATGATTGCCGGTGATTCTGCCGGTGGCAGCCTCACTCTGGGCTTGATAGCGTGGATCCGCGATGTAGGGCTGCGGCAAGCAGATGCCGCTATTGGATTTTCGCCCTCGACGGACGTCACCATGAGTAGCCTCAGCATGCGCTCCAATATCGCAACGGACCCTCTGCTTGGCCCCATGTTCAGCTGGATGGCCAAGGTTCCATCTCTGCTGCTACTGTGGATAACCTGGTTTAGCAGCCGTATCGCGCCCTCTCATCCCGATGTGTCTCCATTGCGCGGTAATCTGGCGGGTTTGCCGCCCGTGTTGCTGCAGGTGAGTGAGCAGGAAATGCTGCTGGATGATTCGCGTCGCTATGCTGCGCGGGCTGAGCAGGCAGGCTCCCCGGTGGTGCTGCAAACCTGGCCGCATATGGTGCATGTGTGGCAGATATTCACGCCTGAGTTGGAGGAAGCAGAAGAGGCCTTTGCCAATGTCGCCGAGTTTCTGTCGAGCGCAGGTATACCCGTGGCTGAGGGCGGCGATCTGTGAACGCACTGCGCTCTGGCTTGGTGTTTTTGTGGATGGTGCTGACGGTGATTCCTGTTGGGCTGACACTGGTGGTGATGTCGTTTTTTCTCAATGATATTCGGGTCTGGTGGTATTTCGCAGTGCCATGGCTGCGCGGTGTGGTGGAAGTCGCCCGCCTGATTGCCGGGGTGAAGTACCGCGTCCAGGGCCTTGAGAACCTGCCTGCAGCGGACGATATGCGCCGCATTGTGCTGTGCCCGAAGCACCAGTCCACGTGGGAAACGTTCTTCTTCCCCAGTATGGCACCTCACCCGCTGGCCTATGTCTTTAAGAGGGAGCTGCTGCATATCCCCATTTTTGGCTGGTGCCTGGCGCGTTTAAAGATGGTGCATATTGATCGCAGCAAGCGCGCAGATGCCTGGAATCGAGTCGCTGTGCAGGGCCGCGTGCTAATGGATCGTGGGAAGTGGGTGATTATGTTTCCCGAAGGAACGCGTACCGAGCGTGGCAGTAAAGGCGTGTATAAGAGTGGTGCTACTCGCCTTGCGGTGGCCACCGGTGCGAGTGTGATTCCCATCGCGGTGACATCGGGGCGGTGTTGGCCGCGCAAAACCTTCTCGTTTATTCCGGGCGTTATCGATGTGTCTATCGGCACGCCCGTGTCTGCGGTCGACAGAGATCCCGGCGAGTTAATGGATCAGGTAGAGCGTTGGATCGAGGCTGAGATGCGACGGCTTGACCCTGAGGCGTATAAAGTTCCGGTGAACTCAGAGCAGCGCAAGAGTGCACCTTGCTGACCAGACTGTGCCTTATTCGCCGGCCATCCCGGTGCTGGTTCCAGGGCAGAAAATATCCCGGGAAATTGCCGGTTTCCTGTTTGATGTGTGTCGCGCCAATAACGGTAGCAAGATATACGGCCTGGTAAAAAGCGATGGTGAGCTTCGCTTGCGTGTTGTGCAGTGCCAGTAGGTTTGCCTGAAGCGCCAGGGCTGGCCTGATGCATCGGCTTCGACTAGGCTAGGGTTTTTTGCGAGGGAGAAGGTATGTCCATACAGACGCGAGTAATTGAGTATTCCCACGCAGGTGTTACCTACGAGGGTTTTCTGGCTTGGGATGACGCCGCTACACAACCGTTGCCAGGCGTTGCGGTGGCTCACACTTGGGCCGGGCGAAGCGAGTTTGAGCAGGGCAAAGCTGTGGCTTTGGCAGAGGCCGGCTATGTTGGATTTGCGCTTGATATGTTTGGTCGCGGTGTGCGTGGCGAGGGTGCAGAACAGTGCCAGGCACTGATTGCTCCCCTGTTGGCCGACCGCGCGCTGCTGCAGGCACTGGTGGGGAAGGCGGTGGCTGTGATGGGCGAGCAAGCAGAGGTAGATACCACGCGGTTAGCGGCAATCGGTTATTGTTTCGGCGGCCTTACGGTGCTGGATCTCGCCCGCACTGGGGCAGATGTTCGTGGGGTGGCCAGTTTTCACGGCTTGTTCAATGCGGCAGAAAATACTGTGGGCACGGCAATTCGGGCCAAAGTGCTTTGCCTGCACGGTTATGACGACCCGATGGTGCCACCAAATGCCGTTGTCGCATTGGCGGCGGAGCTCAGTGCGGCGGGAGCCGATTGGCAAATTCATGCCTACGGCAATACCCTGCATGCCTTCACTAACCCCGCGGCTAATGATCCCGCTTTCGGCGCAGCCTATAACGTGGATGCCGATCGGCGTTCGGCGCAGGCGCTGCACGACTTTCTGCGTGAGGTGCTGGCCTGAACGCCGGCATGACTTCCTTTAATTTTCTACCGGTGAGTTTCCATGACTGACGACCAACCCATACTGATTTCCCAAGCACAGATTACCTGGCGTGACAGGGACCCTGCACGCAGCCTGATCGACGCACTGGAGAATGTTTCGAGTGCGGCCCTCAAGGATGCGGAGTGTGCCGGGCTGCTGGCGGCCATTGATACGGTTGCCACCGTACCTTTTCTTGCCGCTCAGGTACCCGACCTGGCGAGTTTGTTGCCGGCGCACGCCAGTGACGTGCTGTGCCAGCGGCTGGGGCTTAAAGCCAAGACTTTTTCTGCGGATGTGGGGGGCAATACGCCCCAGTTGTTGGTGAACTATTTTGCCGATCGCTTGGTGGCGGGTGAATCCAGAGCGGTACTGATCAGCGGTGCGGAACTGATGTACACGTTGTTTGGCGCGCTGTCTTCCGGTGCTGATATCAGCCATTGGCAGCACGGTGGTAGCCATACCGCGGTGCAGCTCGGAGACAACCGAGCGGCTGTGACTGACAGCGAGTGGGCCCACGGATTAGTTGAACCTATTCGCGCTTACCCGCTGTTTGAAAGTGGCCTGCGCCACGCAGGAGGTTGGAGCCAGGCCGAGCACATGCAGCGCCTGGGAGGCCTGGTGAGCCGCATGAGTGAAGTGGCTGCCGCCAACCCCCTCGCTTGGCGCCGTGATGTAGTGTCTCCGGAGCAGGCAGTGGATACCGCAAACGGCAACCGTATGATTACCTGGCCCTATACCAAGTGCATGAACGCGATATTGGCGGTGGATATGGCGGCGTCAGTGATTATGACTACCGTGGGTGAAGCGCGGCGTTTGGGCATCGACCCGGCGCGCTGGATTTTCCTGCGCGGCGGGGCTGAGGCGTATGATATTTGGAACTTCAGCGAGCGCCCTGTGCTGCACGAGTCGCAAGCGATCGCTGCTTGCGGCAAAAGTGCGCTGCAGCAAGCGGGGTTGCCGTTGTCGGCTATCGACTTCTTTGACCTTTACAGTTGCTTTCCTTCCGCTGTGCAGGTGGCTTGTAACGCCTTGGGGCTGGCCATTGATGACCCGCGTGGCGTTACGGTGACGGGCGGCCTTACCCTGTTTGGGGGCCCGGGAAATAACTACTCTTTGCATGCCATTGCAGAAATCGTGGCGCGGTTGCAAGCCGGCAAGGGTGAGCATGGCATGGTGACTGCCAACGGCAATTATCTGACCAAGCATGCGATCGGCATTTATTCTCGTGAGGCGGGTACCCAGCCCTGGGCGCTGGCCCGACCGGATCTGCAGACCGCGTTGGATGCCGGCCCCACTGTTGAGGTCGACAACACACCGAACGGCCGCGGTACCATTGAAGCCTGTACCGTCGCCTTCGATAAAGAAGGGCCAACTCGCGGCATTGTTCTTGGCCGCATGACCAATGGCCGTCGTTTCCTGGCCAATACACCGCGCGGTAACATGGCGATGTTGCAAGCGCTGATGGATCAAGATCCAGTTGGGTTGGAAGGGCAGGTGACGCAGGGCACAAAGGTCAATCAATTTGAGTTCTGAACAGCTGGCCGCCGCTGGCGACGCGGTCACTTCCGAGGCGCTCGCTATTGCACTGGCCGCACAGGGCGCCGAAGCAGCGGATTGCGTGCAGCAGCTGCGCCGTTTGTCAGGCGGCGCCAATATGGAGACATGGGCCTTTGAGCTAGTGCTGGAGAATAGTACCCAGCCCCTGATCCTGCGCCGTTCGCCGCTGCAGCCGGGGCAGATGGGTGCTGCGGTCTCCCAGCTTCCGCTGACCGCAGAGGCGGCGTTGCTGCCACTGGCTGCCGCTGAAGGAGTACCGGTCCCAGAGGTGCTGTGCATCCTGCGTCCGGAAGACCCTCTGGGGCCTGGATATATAATGACGCGGGAGCGGGGCGAAGGCCTGCCCGGGCGTATTTTGGCTGACGACCGTTATACAGCGGCGCGTTCGCATTTGGCAGAGCAGTGCGGCGCCACGCTGGCGCGCCTGCATCGGGTAACTCCCGCCAGGCTGCCCCGGGAGGTACCCAATCAAACGCTGGCGGAGCGCTTGGACGGCCATCAGCAGTTGCTCGATCGATATGGCAACGCATCCCCCGTGCATCAGTTGGCCCTTAACTGGCTGCGCAAGCATGCACCGACCGCAGAGCATCATTGCCTGCTGCATGGAGATTTTCGCAACGGCAACTTGCTGGTGGACGAGCAGGGCCTGGTCGCCGTGTTGGACTGGGAGTTGGCTCATTGTGGCGACCCGGCTGAGGATCTCGGCTATCTGTGCGGCAACGTGTGGCGCTTCGGCTATAGCGACAAACCGGTGGGTGGTTTCGGCGACTATGCCCAGCTGCTTGCGGGCTACCGCGCTGTCGCCGGTTGGGCGCCGGATCTGGAGACGATTCATTACTGGGAAGTATTCTGCGCGCTGGGATGGGGGCTGGTCTGCCTGACCATGATTGATCTGTATCGCAGTGGCGCGGATGCCACCCTCGAGCGCGCCGCCGTTGGGCGCCGAGTGTCAGAATCAGAGCTGGACCTGCTGTTGCTGCTGGATGGAAAACTGTAGCCTTACCGACGTACGTGCAACAATGAGGTAAAGAATATGAGCCAAACAGAAGCCACCGAGTTGTTGGCGGCGGTACAGGGTTTTCTGCGTCAATCGGTGTTACCACAACTGGAAGGTTTTGACGCCTATACCACGCGTGTGGCGGCGAACAGTTTGGCGATCGTGACCCGGGAAATTGCAGCGCGCGGCACACTTGACGCGCTGGACCACGCAGCCGCAGCACGTTGGCTGCCTTTGTCGCCCGCGACCGAACAGCCCGCACGCGCCTTGGGCCTTGCGCTGCGCGACGGTAGCCTGCAGCCGGATGCAGACCTTGTCAGTTACTTGCGTCAACGCACCCTGCGCCAGATGGCTATCGACAACCCACGCTACTCGGCTTTTAAGCAGGCGCGGCAGCGCTGGCCCGAGATTGCGGCACTGGCAAGTGAGCAAGGGTCTCGCGCTTGAGCGCACTGGTACCGGCGCATATCCCCGAGTTTCTGGCGCGTCTGGACCGCTTTATTGATGCGCAGCTGAAACCACTGGAGCAGGCTGACGATAACGCCCGCTTTTTTGATCATCGCCGTGAGTACGAACGCACAGACTGGGCTCGGGAGGGCCTGCCAAGCCGTGCTTGGGAGGCTTTGCTGGCCGAGGCGAGGCAGCTCGCACACGAAGCTGGTTTTCTCGCCTATGCCTTACCCGGAGAATACGGTGGCGGGGATGCCAGTAACCTGGATATGGCGATGGTGCGTGAGCACCTGGCCGCACGCGGCCTCGGGCTTCACTGCGACCTGCAGAACGAGCACAGTATCGTCGGCAACTTCCCTACCACCTTGGCTTTCCGGGATTTTGGCAGTGCGCAACAGCGTGCAGACTTTATCCCGGGCAGTATCGCCGGGACGGTCGCCGTTGCCTTTGGCCTCACAGAGCCGGACCACGGGTCCGATGCCACATGGCTGGAAACCACCGCAGTCCCGGAAACGCGCGATGGTATTGCCGGTTGGTCTTTGCACGGTAGCAAAATGTGGACCACCGGAATGCATGTGGCGACCCATGTGCTGCTGTTTGCGCGCAGCACCGGGGAGCAAGGCAGTGCACGCGGTATCACCTGTTTTGTAGTGCCTACCGGCAGCCCTGGCTTGCAGGTGGATGAGTGGCTGTGGACATTCAATATGCCCACTGACCATGCGCGGGTTTCGGTGAATAACGTCTGGGTTCCCGAGTCGGCCATTCTTGGCCAGCCCGAGCTGGGTTTGGCGGTGGCGCAACATTTCGTGCACGAAAATCGTATTCGCCAGGCGGCTTCGAGCCTCGGTACGGCGCGCTACTGCATCCGCGAGTCGGTCGCCTATGCGCGCGAGCGACACACCTTTGGCCAGCCACTGGCCAGCAACCAAGGTATTCAGTTTCGCCTGGCAGAGATGCATGCGGACTACGAACTGGTGAAGGCACTGACCTTTCAGGTTGCCGCTGAAATGGACCAGATGTCCAAACCAGAGGTGGCCCGCAGGCTCTCCGACAAGGTGGCTATTTGCAACTACCGGGCGAATCGGCTGGCCTGCGAAGCTGCGGACGCCGCGATTCAAGTGCACGGTGCGATGGGTTATTCGCGCTACAAACAGTTCGAACATCATTACCGGCATCACCGGCGCTACCGCATTACCGAGGGCTCCGACGAGATTCAGCTGCGCAAAATCGCCGGCCATCTCTTTGGCTATGTCGGTAGCCGCTCAGCCACATAGGCTTAGCTTCGCAGGCCGCAAAGCTGAGCTTGGCGTGATCCGTGTCACCTGAAGTCTATTTTTTTAGTAGCTGACGTCATTGCCACTCCGCGAAGCTGCTTTCACTATGTACCCAGAATCGAGTTTTATCACGCTGTGACGAGGAGTTCCATGACACATACGGCCTATATTTACGATGCGCTGCGCACCCCCCGCAGTAAGGGCAAGGCGGGCGGCAGCCTGAACGAAGTCAAGCCGGTCGACCTGGGCGCAGGGCTTCTGCGCGAGCTGCAGGCGCGTCACGATTTCGACACGGCTTATGTCGATGACGTTGTGATGGGCTGTGTGACGCCGGTCGGCGAGCAGGGGTCTGACATCGCCAAAATGATCGTTCAGAATGCCGATTGGGATGAGTCTGTGGCGGGTGTTCAGCTCGACCGTTTTTGCGCATCCGGGTTGGAAGCCGTGAATATCGCGGCGCAAAAAGTGGCTTCCGGTTGGGAAGATCTGGTGGTGGCAGGCGGTATCGAGTGCATGTCCCGCGTGCCTATGGGCAGCAACGGCGGCGCTATGGGAGGCGACCCTGCTTTCAGCTTAAAGTCAGGTTTCGTACCGCAAGGTATTGGTGCGGATACCATTGCCACGCTCGAAGGCTGGAGCCGTAGCGACGTCGATGCCTTTGCAGTGGAGTCGCAACGTCGTGCCACGCACGCGCGCGACAACGGCTACTTTGACCGCTCAGTCGTGCCGGTGCTGGATCGCAATGGCCTAACGATTTTGGAGCGTGATGACTTCATCAAGCCGGCCACCACGTTGGAAGGCCTTGCAGCCCTCAAGCCGTCTTTTGTCATGCCCGGTCAGATGGGGTTTGACGACGTCATTTTGGCCAAGTACACCACCTTGGATCGGGTAAACCACGTCCACACTCCCGGCAATTCATCTGGCATCGTGGATGGCAGCAGCGCGGTGCTGATAGGGAGCGAGCGTGCCGGCAAGGACCTCGGCTTAACCCCCCGTGGGCGCATCGTGGCCACGGCTGTACTCTCTACCGACCCGATTATTATGCTCACCGGGCCCGGCCCGGCGGCGGAAAAGTGCCTGCGCAAGGCGGGGCTGCACAAGTCAGATATTGACCTGTGGGAAATCAACGAAGCCTTTGCATCCGTTGCGCTGCGCTACATGAAAGATCTTGGCATTGATCACAGCATCACTAACGTCAATGGCGGTGCCATTGCCATGGGCCACCCACTCGGTGCGACCGGCGGCATGCTGGTTAGCATCATGCTTGATGAGTTGGAGCGTCGCGGCCTTAAGCGGGGCATGTTGTCGCTCTGTGTCGGCGGTGGCATGGGTATTTCCACCATCATCGAACGTGTTTAAGCGCGCGGCAAACAGGAAAAGGATCCCTAGACAATGAGTGTTTTTAACTACGACAAAGATGCCGACGGTATTGTGACGGTCACCATGGACATGACCGGCCCCGTGAACGCCATGAACGAAGAATACCGCGTGGCGATGGACGCAACGCTTGCGAAACTCGAGGCGGAAAGCGGTTTGACGGGCGTGGTGATTGCCTCGGCGAAGAAAGTATTTTTTGCCGGTGGTGATCTTAACGACCTGTTGGCGGCAAAGCCGGGCGATGAAGCGCTGTTTATGGCGGAGGGCGAAAGGGTCAAATCCGGCTTGCGTCGGCTGGAGCATCTGCCGGTGCCCGTGGTGGCGGCGATTAACGGTGCCGCGCTGGGTGGCGGCTTTGAGCTGGCATTGGCCTGTAATTACCGCGTGGCATTGAACGACCGTGCCGTGCAGCTGGGTTTGCCTGAGGTAAGCCTTGGTCTGCTGCCCGGCGGCGGCGGAGTGGTGCGTATGGTCAACCTGCTGGGCCTGGAAAAAGCTTTGCCTTATCTATTGGAGGGTACCCGTATCGACCCTGCGGCCGGCTTGGAAGCTGGCCTGGTCGATGAATTGGTAGACAGCCGTGAAGCGCTGGTGCCTGCGGCCAAAGCCTGGGTCAAGGCGCAGTATGGCAATTCCGAAGCGGCGCTGCAGCCTTGGGATCGAAAGGGTTTTCGAATTCCCGGTGGCAATGCGTCCAGCCCTCATCTGGCGCAACTGATCACCATTGCACCAGCCATGTTGCGGAAAAAGACGCGTGGCTTGCTGCCCGCGCCAGAGGTGATTCTGGATTGTGCGGTGGAGGCTTTGCGCCTGGATTTCGACACCGCGCAGCGGGTGGAGTCGCGCGGCTTGACCTACCTGGCAATGACGCCAGTGGCGAAGAACATGATTTCCACGTTCTTTTTTGCCATGAACCGCGTTAACCGCGGTGGCAGCCGTCCGCAGGGCGTGCCTCCGCAGCAGGTGAAAAAGGTGGGAGTGCTCGGTGCCGGCATGATGGGCCAGGGTATTGCCTACGTCTCCGCCATGGCCGGCATACAGGTGGTTCTGAAGGATATCTCCGCAGAGGCTGCCGAGCGTGGCAAGGCGTATAGCGAGCGCCTGCTGGACAAGCGCGTGCAGCGCGGCAAGCTAACGGAGGAGAAAAAACACGCTATTCTCGAGCTGATTCTGCCTACCGCCAGTAATGATGACCTCGCCGGTTGTGATCTAATTATAGAAGCCGTCTTCGAAAACATGGCGCTCAAGCAGCAGATCACCCGCGAGCTGGAGGGGCAGCTGTCGCCGGGCGGCGTGTGGGGGTCAAACACATCAACCTTGCCGATTACCCAGTTGGCGGAGGCAAGCTTGAATGCGGCCAATTTTATTGGCATTCATTTCTTCTCGCCGGTGGATAAAATGCCGTTGGTAGAAATTATCTGTGGCGCACACACTAGTGACGAAACGCTCGCCAAGGCGTATGACTATTCCCGCCAGATTCGTAAAACCCCGATTGTCGTCAACGATTCATTGGGCTTCTTTACCTCGCGCACCTTCGGTACCTACCTTGACGAGGGCGTGCGCATGGTCAGTGAAGGGTTGCACCCGGTGCAGGTCGAAAATATGGGCAAAGCGGTAGGGATGCCTGTGGGCCCGCTTGCCGTTTACGACGAGGTTAGCCTGGAATTGACGCGCAAGGCGCAGGAGACCTGGGCGGAAATGGGTGTGCTGGACAAGTTCGCCGACGGCACTGTAACGCGCGCTGTGATCAATACCCTGGTAGGCGAGCACGGCCGAGGTGGCCGCCATCACGGCGGTGGATTCTATGATTACGCCGACGATGGCGGCAAAACTATCTGGCCGGGCCTGCTCGAGCTTTACTATCAGTCAGACGTAAGCTTGCCGGAAGAAGATATGCGCGATCGTTTGCTTTTCCGGCAAGTGATTGAAGCGCTGCGGTGCCTGGAAACGGGCGTTCTGCGCACGGTGGACGACGGCAATATTGGCTCCATCATGGGTATTGGCGCACCCCCCTGGACCGGGGGGCTTATCCAGTTCGTGAACACCTATGGCCTGGACACGTTCGCGGCGCGCTGTGCCGTTTTGACGGAGCGCTATGGCGAGCGTTTCGCAGCTCCGGCAATCCTGCAGCAGAAGTTGGCTGCTGGCGAGTACTTCGAATAGCGCCCGCACTCGGCTGCCGGCTATTTTCTCCAAGCGGGGCAGGGCGTATGATGCGCCCTGATCTCTTGTATAGCCGGTTTTCTCATGATGATGTTGTTCTGTTCACCAAGGCATAGCCGCATTGCGGCTATGCCTTGGGCGCTGTGTTATGCGCGCTCCTCTTCCGTAGCCTATTCAGTGATATTTTCACTGCTGTTTTCAGTGGGCTTGGCCCTGTTGTCACAGGGCAGTGTTGCGGCCTCTGATGCGGCAGCCAGTGGTTTTTATCCACTGCCAGCAGCGGAGGACCATATTGTTGGCGGCCTCAGCACCACGACGGCGGTCGAAGAAGACACCCTGGCTTTGATTGGCAGGCGGACTCGCACGGGATACGGAGCGATTCGCGCAGCGAACCCACACGTGGATGCCTGGCTGCCGGGTGAAGGCACACAAGTATTGCTGCCGACATGGCACATTCTGCCTGAAGCACCGCGCAAGGGAATCGTCATTAATACGGCAGAGATGCGTCTTTACCACTTCGAACCCGAGTCAGCTGAGCGCCCGGCACGTGTTGGTGTTTACGCGATCAGCATTGGCCGCGGCGGACGTGAAACACCGCTGGCGACCGCTCGTGTGACGCGCAAGGCGCAAAATCCAACCTGGTACCCTACTGATACTATTCGAGCTGATCGCGCCGCTCGAGGGACGCCCGTGGCTGCAGTGGTGCCGCCGGGCCCGAACAACCCGCTTGGCACTCGTGCGCTATACCTTAATCTACCGGCTTATCTAATCCATGGTACCAATCGCGAACTCGGCATTGGTATGCCGGTGACGGCAGGCTGTGTACGCATGTATCCGGAGGACGTCGAATACCTGTATGAGCAGGTGCCGGTGGGCAGCCAGGTTGAAATTGTTTATCAACCGGTAAAAGCCGGGTGGCTCGGTGATGCGCTGTACGTGGAGTCGCATAACCCGCTTGGGGATTTAGCGATAACCGTTGATGAAAGAGTGCAGCAGTTGCGTGTGGCGATTGCGCGAACGCTGGGAGATCGAGGGGATTTTACGGTGGATTGGGACTTGGTGCGGGTTGCAGCAGAAGCTTCGACGGGCTTGCCGGTGCCGGTGGGGCCAATCTGGTTGGAGCATCGTGTGCCTGAAGTTGCTGCTACTCAATAAAACGGCGAGGCCCGAAGGCCCCGCCGGATTGAACAAAACCTACTTTTGCATTGAGGTTTTGAACGCGCGGTCGATTTTGCTGTTCGCTTCATCGGCGCTGCGCTTGGCTTCTTCAGCGGTACGCTTGGCGTCAGCTGCAGTGCGTTCTGCGCCTGCTGCAGTTTGCTTGGCTTCATCGGCCGAGCGCTGTGCGGCTTCCGCGATGCTGCGAACTTCGTCCAGTTGAGACGAGCTGGCGCAGCCAGTAGCCAGTGCCGCAAAGGCGGCGATAGAAACAGCCTTGATGAGCATAGATGTCATGGTAAAACTCCTTGAGCAGGGTTGGCCTGTCAGATCTGGGAAGCCACAAAGTGGCGAAACGTGCAAACTGAGAACTCCCACTCTGGGGCCCTTGGTTCGAACGCGCATAAAATATCATTGCAGGAGCATAGTAAACTAGTGGCTATGAAAGCGTTTTTGGGTATTTGTGCATTTTTCCTGAATTTTTTATTGTTAGAAGGCGCTTTTGCCTTCAATCCCACCGTTGATCAGGTAGTGGTGGTCAAATCGGAACGCATTTTGTACCTAAAGTCGAGTGGCATTGTGGTGCGTGATTATCCCATTGCGTTGGGCCCTGTACCCTGGGGCCACAAGGAGCGCGAGGGCGACGAGCGCACCCCGGAAGGGCGCTATATTCTTGACTATAAAAACACGCAGAGCCGGTTCTATAAGTCGATTCGTGTGTCATATCCTAATAGTCAGGATCGCGAGCGGGCCGAGGCCATGGGTGTTGATCCCGGGGGTAACATCATGATCCACGGCCAACCCGATGTTCCGCAACCCGATGCCGCATTGTTCAACTGGACAGATGGCTGTATCGCTGTGAGCAACGAGCATATGGACGAGATCTGGCGTCTGGTTACGGTGGGTACGCCGATCGACATCCTCCCTTGAGTAGGGAGGGGCTGTTGCTCAATGAGCTGGTCGCGCACGGTCAGGGCTCAGGGCAGAATGTGGCATCGCAGTTTTCTAACGTCTCGGGCAGTTACTAATCGAGCCTCGGCCTGTTTCGCGCCAGCGAAAGCTATGTGGGGCGCCTCGGCTACTCGTTGCGGATGGACGGCCTGGAAGCCGGCATCAATGATTTGGCCAGAGAGCGCGCGATTGTCATCCACGGTGCCGACTACGTTGACCCCGCCTGGATACAGCAGCAGGGGCGCATCGGCCGCAGTCAGGGTTGCCCCGCTGTGCGCCAGGAGGTCGCAGACGCGGTAGTCGACACCTTGAAGGATGGCCAATTTCTATTTTCCTGGTACCCGGATCCCACCTGGCTCGCCACTTCCAACTTTCTCAATTGCAGCAATGCCAGGTTGGCCCGCCTCGACTGAGCGGGCGCGAGCCTCGTCGGTTAACTGGCCATGGTCATCAGCGAGGCGTTGCCGCCCGCGGCAGTGGTGTCGATGCTGACCGATTTCTCCCACAAGGTTTGACGTAGCAGTGTCTCCGGCGCCACGCAGCTTATCAGGGGCAATAAGGCGCCTTTGCGCTGCGCGGCCGCCTGCGCGGCTGCTCGCAGATGCTGACTGCGTGCATGCACCATGGCGCCGTGGACGCCGGAGTGTTGCAACAGAGTGGCTGCCCAGCCGAGTGCACGTAGCTGGAATAGCGGCTGTGGCAGGCCGGCACGCTGCAGGCTTTCAGCCAGGGCTTGCCATTCGTTGAGCAACTCGGGTGCTGCCACGCCGATGACACCGTTGCCGGCTGCCAGTGCGGAGGCTGCAGCCATCAGATATTCCCCTTGTTGCGTGGGGTCGTCGAGCAGCAGTAGCAGCGTACCGCGCGGTTCGTGCACTAGATGGTTGGATTCGCCAGTCGGGCCGGGCAGCTTTAGCGGCGTGGTCAGCAGGTGTGTGGCGGCACGCAGCTGTTCGCGCACGGCGCCTAATGTATGTTCCAGAATCACCGGATTATCCTCCGGCTGGCTGGCGTAAGAGGCCAGAAATCGCCGCAGCACAGACACGCGTTCAGTAATGTGAAGACGCTCCCAGCCTTGCTGAGCGCCATTGACCTCGGCAACGACGCTGCCCAAGGCAGGGGTGTCCAGGTCACCGCCAGGAAAGAGGCTTTGGCCCGCCGCGTTTTCCGCCTCTTCACCGGTAGTGACAAGCCTCGACAGGTATTGCGGGCCGCCGGCTTTGGGGCCCGTACCCGACAGGCCGCGGCCGCCGAAAGGTTGTACGCCAACAATGGCGCCAATCATGTTTCTGTTGACGTAGATATTGCCTGCCTGAACGCGCTCTGCGGCTCGCTGGCATGCCTCTTCAATGCGGCTGTGGATGCCGAAGGTGAGCCCAAAACCGGTGTGATTGATTTGCTCGAGCACGTCGTCAAAAGCCTCAGCACGGTAGCGGATAACGTGCACTATCGGGCCAAACACCTCCTGTTCCAGCAGCGAAAGATTGCTGATTTCATACAGATGCGGTGCAAAAAATGTGTGTGCGCCGTCGGCGGGTGCGTCGGCGGCGTAAAGCAGTCGGCCGGTAGCCTCCAGGTAGCGCGCGTGGTCTTTTAAAGCACGCAGGGCGCGTTCGTCGATGACAGGGCCGATATCGGTGGCGAGCTGCGCGGGGTCGCCTATGCGCAGTTCGCGCATGGCGCCGATGATCATTTGTATTACCTTGTCAGCAATGTCTTCTTGTAAAAAGAGCACTCGCAGGGCGGAGCAGCGTTGGCCAGCGCTTTGGAAGCCAGAGTTGATAACGTCGCGCACGACTTGCTCAGGCAGTGCTGTAGAGTCGACCACCATGCAATTTTGGCCGCCTGTTTCAGCAATTAAGGGCACTGGAGCATCGGGCCTTTCAGCCAGCTTGCGAGATAGCCAGGCACCGGTTGCTGTGGAGCCGGTGAACATCACGGCCTTGATGCGGGGGTCGGGCACCAATTGCTCACCCACTGCACGCCCCTCGGCGATTAACAGCGATACTGCGCCTGCAGGGAAACCACAGTCTGCCATCAATTCCACGGTACGTGCGGCGATCAAGCTGGTTTGCTCGGCCGGTTTGGCCACCACAGTGTTGCCTGCTGCCAGCGCAGCGCTCACCTGCCCGAGGAAAATCGCCAGCGGGAAGTTCCACGGGCTAATACAGAGAACCACCCCGCGTGCCTGTAAGCCTCGTGTGGTGAAATTCGCCTCCTCGGCGCGCGCTGCGTAGTAGCGCAGAAAGTCCACCGCTTCACGCACTTCAGCCACGCTATCGCGGAAGGTCTTGCCGGCTTCTTTGCAGCACAGTGCGATGAGTTCGTCGCGGTGTGTTTCAAGTGCGTCGGCCAGGCGTCTCAAGCACTGTGCGCGCACACTCACCGGCAACGCAGACCATGCGGAGAACGTTGCTGCAGCGCTGCCAATGGCGGCCTCAATTTGCGTACTGTTAGCCAGCTCGATATGCCCGATGAGCTGCTCCTGCTGCGCGGGGTTGCGTATTTCGCGCAGGTTTTCAGCGTGCGTTAAGGTCGATGTTGAACTTGAGCTTGCGGGCAGGGAGCCTTCCCAGGCCAGCAGGTTGGCGCGCAGGCGCTGTAGCGTCTGCCTGTCTTGCAGGTCCACGCCGGCGGCATTTGCGCGTTCTGCGCCATACAGCTTGGCGGGCAGCGGAATCAGTGGGTTGTGTTTGTCAGTCCAGCTACGAGCCGCTTCAAACGGATCTTCCAGCAGGCTTTCAACCGGAACAGATTCATCGACAATGTTATTGACGAAGGAGCTGTTCGCGCCGTTCTCCAGCAGCCTCCTGACCAGGTAGGCCAGCAGGTCGGCGTGCACGCCCACGGGCGCATAAACGCGGCAGGGTACACCTTCGGCGACAACCTGATCGTAGAGCGTTTCCCCCATGCCATGCAGGCGCTGGAACTCATAGCCGCTGCGATCGCTGTCCATTTCCAGAATGGTGGCCGCGGTGTAAGCGTTATGCGTGGCAAACTGCGGGTATAGCGTGTCCCGGTATTGCATCAAGCGCGCCGCACAAGCCTGGTAGGATACGTCGGTCGCGGCTTTGCGAGTAAACACCGGGTAGCCATCGAAGCCCTCAACCTGCGCGAGCTTGATCTCGGTATCCCAGTAGGCGCCTTTCACCAGGCGCACCATCAAGCGTCGATCACAGCGCACCGACAGCGCCTGCAGCCAGTCGATAACCAACAGGCTGCGTTTTTGATAGGCCTGTACGGCGACGCCAAAACCTTGCCAGTTGCCGAGGTCCGGATCGCTGGCTACCGCTTCAATCACATCCAACGACAGCATCAGGCGGTCGGCTTCTTCGGCGTCAACCGTCAAGCCGATGTCGAAGGTTCTTGCTGCAAGCGCCAAGGCCTTGAGCCGGGGCACCAATTCATCCATGACCCGTTGGCGCTGGGAAAACTCGTAGCGAGGATGAATGGCGGAAAGCTTGATTGAGATGCCCGGGCTGTTTTCCGGCCCGCGGCCAGCCGCCGCTCGACCAATCGCTTCAATGGCGTTACGGTAGCTGTCGAAATACCGCTGGGCGTCAGCGGCAGTACGCGCGGCCTCGCCGAGCATATCGTAGGAATAACGGTAACCCTTCTTCTCAGGGTCCTGCGCTCGCTCCAGCGCCTTGTCGATAGTAGTGCCCATGACAAACTGGGT
>ERZ887849.971-NODE-971-length-28531-cov-38.716077_pt1 | contig 28531 bp, 26 predicted proteins | sample MGYA00521267_ERZ887849 | MGnify/ENA primary metagenome ERZ887849 (study PRJEB32303, sample SAMEA104408601) | aquatic metagenome | biome: Brackish water; feature: Pelagic; material: water | place: Baltic Sea | collected 2014-06-06T16:11:00 | depth 2,863 m ... | reverse complement strand
AAAAAGTGAATGCCGACATTGTAATTGGAACCGATCCTGATTGTGACCGTCTTGGTATTGCAGTGCGTAATTTTGACAACAAAATGGTCCTACTCAATGGAAATCAAACCATGGTTATGATGACCAAGTTTTTACTGGATTTATGGAAAAAAAAGGGTGCTATTAACGGAAATCAATTTGTAGGATCTACCATTGTGTCCTCACCTATGCTCCCTAAACTTGTAGAAGCGTACGGAGTTGAATGTAAAATTGGACTGACTGGATTTAAGTGGATTGCTAAGATGATTAAAGATTTTCCAGAAATGGATTTCATCGGTGGTGGTGAAGAAAGTTTTGGTTTTATGGTTGGTGATTTTGTTCGCGATAAAGATGCCGTCACTTCTACCCTATTGGCTTGTGAAATTGCAGCCTACACCAAAGCAAATGACAGTTCTTTTTTTAATGAATTGGTTAGCACTTATATTAAGCATGGTTTTTATAAAGAACGCTTAATTTCGATTACCAAAAAAGGAATCGAAGGCAGCCAAGAAATAAAAAATATTATGGAGTCTGCTCGAAACAATCCAGTGGTATCAATCAACGGTTCAAAGGTGGTTACTGTAGAAGATTTTAAACTTTCTATTTGTAAAAATTTAATTAATAATAGCACAGAACCAATTTCAATACCAAAAGCAGATGTATTAATTTACACCACAGAAGATGGCGGTAAAGTAGCACTACGCCCAAGTGGAACAGAACCTAAAATAAAGTTTTATATTAGCGTTAATACCCGCTTATCTGGATCAGATGCCTTTTCACAAACAGAAAATGCACTAGGTGCTAAAATTGATGCGATAATTAAAGACATGAAATTGATCTGATGAAGAAAATAATTAATCAATTATTTCCATTTATAAAAAAGTTTAAAAAACACGTCGTTTTAAATATTTTTTTTAACACGCTGTATGCACTATTCACGGCACTTGCATTTGTATCACTAATTCCCATGTTAAATGTATTGTTTGACAAAACAGCCAAAGTGACAACTGCACCAATTTATTCTGGTATTTGGGACTTAAAAGATTATGCAGAAAATTTACTGTATTACAAAGTAGGCGGTTATTTAGAAAATGGCAATGCACAAATGGCATTATTTGTTACCATATCTATTGTAATTTCTACATTTTTATTTAAAAACTTATTTGGTTTTTTAGCATTCCAACATGTGATGTATCTAAGAAATGGTGTACTTACCGATTTAAGAAAAAATATGTATGACAAAATTATTGGCTTACCCTTAAGCTTTTATTCCAAACGCCAAAAAGGCGATGTAATGGCTAGAGTTTTAGGAGATATCAATGAAATGCAAAATTCATTTTTTATTGTTTTAGAATTAATTGTAAGAGAACCTTTAACCATTGTTTTTTCTTTAATTTTCATGTTTACTTTTAGTTGGAAATTAACACTCTTTGTAGTGTTATTTATTCCTTTAGCAGGTTTAATTATATCAAGAATAGGTAAAACCTTAAAAAGTCAATCATTGGAAGCTCAACAAGAATCTGGTAAGCTCATATCGACCGTAGAAGAAACTCTGACAGGACTGAAAATCGTTAAAAGCTACAATGCGGAATCCATATTCAAAATCAAGTTTAATAACTTTGCCGATAAAATCTTAAAATTATCAAACAGCATTGGAGTTAAAAATAATTTGGCTGGACCTCTAAGCGAAGTGTTAGGAATCATTACCATTGCTGTATTGTTATGGTATGGAGGAAAACTAGTTTTAATTGATAAGATTATAGAAGGCACCAGTTTTATTTCTTTTATGGGCTTAGCTTATTCTATACTTACTCCCGCAAAAGCGATAAGTAAAGCTTCTTATCGTGTTAAAAATGGAATGGCTGCAGCAGATCGTGTTTTTGAAATACTACACCACGACAATCAAATGGTTGACACTCCAAACGCTACAGAATTGGGTGATTTTACAGACAAAATAGATATTGATAACATTTCGTTTAAGTACAATGATGATTTGGTTTTAAAAAACTTTTCCGTTTCAGTTTCAAAAGGTAAAACAATTGCTCTTGTGGGACAGTCTGGAAGTGGAAAAAGCACCATTGCAAACCTTCTAACTCGTTTTTATGATGTCAATAAAGGAAGTATCAAAATTGATGGCAATGACATCAAAGCCGTAACTAAAAAATCATTGCGAAGTTTAATGGGACTTGTAACACAGGATTCCATTCTGTTTAATGACACCATCAAAAATAATATATTAATAGGAAAACCAGATGCTTCTGAAAAAGAAATTCTAGAAGCTCTCAAAATTGCGAATGCTTGGGAATTTGTAAAAGACTTACCTGAAGGAATTGAGACAAATGTTGGGGATGCTGGAAATAATTTTTCTGGAGGTCAAAAACAACGTTTGAGCATTGCTAGAGCAGTACTAAAAAACCCGCCGATCATGATTTTGGACGAAGCTACCTCTGCACTCGATACAGAAAGTGAACGCCTGGTACAAGTCGCCCTAGAGAATATGATGAAAAACAGAACTTCTATTGTGATTGCACACAGACTTTCAACCATTCAAAATGCGGATGAAATTATCGTGATGCATAAAGGGCAAATAGTGGAACAAGGAAAACACCAAGAATTGTTAGACAAAAATGGAATTTACAAAAACCTTGTTTCCATGCAGTCGTTTGAATAATAGACTTAGAAGTACTATCACACTTATTTTACAATTTATTTCTTAAATATCAATTTAGATAGTTTCCCCTTTCCTGCGGCAAAAGCCACACTGTCATTTAAAAATCGTAACGTATAAAATCCTTCATCACTAAGGTGCTTCCAAGTATCTCCCGCATTTGGACTGTAATCAATGCCCTCAAAACCCACAGCTACCAACCCCATAGCATTACTATTGGGTACATATTGTACACAACTTCTATAGCCTGGACTTTGGTCTTGTGCTGCCACCTTCCAAGTTTTACCGCCGTCATTGGTTCGAATTTTATTTGAATATTGATTTTTTGGTTTTGTATAATCTCCTCCAATAGCAAATCCATTAAAGGCATCATAAAAATCAATAGAAAATATTCCAGTTGTTTCAAGCCCTTGAACCATTGGAGTCTCAAAAACACTCCAAGACAGCCCTTTATCCGAAGAATATAAAATACGACTTTTAATTCCCCCAGTAGCAATCCACGTATGGCCTCCTACAATAGCAATGTTTGTATCACTCGCCGCAAAAGCCGCTTCTCCTTCCAATATCGGAGGTATTACATCACAAGAAATCTTCTGCCATGTTTGTCCTCCATCTCTAGTAATCACAACACTCATACAGGCATCTGTAGGATCGCCAACTGCAATTCCTTCTTTAGGATTCCAAAAATGAAGCGCATCATAAAAAGCAGCGGAGTCTGTTTCTTTATACACCAACTCTTGGTCTTTAAATAAATAGGCAGGACTGCCAATACTCAACATAAAATAGGAATCATTAATATATGCAGAGCTTCTAAAATTGAGTGTATCCTTAGAAATCCTACCAACCACAGTTTGACCTGTTTTTATATCATAAGTAAAAACATCCCCAATAGAAGATACCGCCTTTAATGTATATTTATCAATTTCTAAAGCTCTAATATTCAAAAGAGAATCTTCAATAATGGGCTTAATAATTAATTTAGAAAATGGATTAGAAGGAGTTTTTGTGGTATGCTTACACCCCGTAAAAAAGAAGATTATCAATGCGATTGTGAGTGCATGTTTCATGATCGTAATTATTTAAAAAGAATGATTCCTCAATATACATATTATCTATAATAATTAGCGTTTTTAAACGTAACTTTGTAGACATAAATAATTCACTTATGCGTTTACACAGAAACTTATGTTTTGCGGTCATTGATGGGCTTTTAATGATATTTAACGAAGGAGAATATGCCGATAAAGTCATTCAAAAATTATTAAAACGTGATAAGCGTTGGGGAAGTCGCGACCGTGGCTTTGTCGCTGAAACCACTTATGACATTGTACGTTGGAAACGTTTGTATGCAGAAATTGCACAAGTAAAGGAACCGTTTAGCAGAGACGACGCTTGGCGATTGTTTGCCGTATGGGCAACACTTAAAGGAATAAAATTACCCGATTGGAAATATTTTGAAGACACCCCCACACGTAAAATCAAGGGACGTTTTGACGAACTTTCTAAAGACCGCAAGCTTCGTGAATCTATCCCAGATTGGATTGATGAACTGGGTGTTAAGGAGTTAGGCGAAGCCAAATGGACCAAGGAATTGGCCATGCAAAATAAACAGGCGAATGTTATTTTAAGAGTCAATACTTTAAAAACAACCAAAGCAGATTTAAAATTAAAACTAGAATCTGAGAATATAGAAACCCTCGAAATCGAAGGCTATCCTTATGCTTTGCAGCTTAAAGAACGTGCCAATGTATTTACTACAGAAGCGTTTAAGGATGGATGGTTTGAAGTTCAAGATGCATCATCACAACTAGTCGCTGATTTTTTAGATGTAAAACCAGGGATGAAAGTGGTGGATTGTTGTGCCGGTGCAGGAGGAAAAACCTTACATCTTTCAGCTTTAATGGAAAATAAAGGCTCCGTAGTGGCGATGGATATTTACGAAAGTAAGCTCAAAAAACTAAAAATTAGAGCCCGACGAGATGGAGCTCATAATATTGACATGAAAGTGATTGACTCTACAAAACCAATCAAAAAACTCTACGGAAAAGCCGACCGCTTACTAATTGATGCCCCCTGTTCTGGTTTGGGTGTATTAAGACGAAATCCAGATACAAAATGGAAACTAGAACCTGAATTTATAGACCAAATCCGTAAAACCCAACAAAACGTTTTGCAACAATACTCTAAAATGGTGAAACCTGAAGGTAAAATGGTATATGCAACCTGTTCAATATTACCTTCCGAAAATGAAACTCAAATTAAAACATTTTTAAAATCAGAATCTGGAAAAAATTTTAAATTAATAAAAGACAGAAAAATACTGGCACATGAAACTGGATTTGACGGGTTTTATATGGCCTTACTAAAAAAAAATAAGTAACTTGTTTTTAACTACACGTATTATGAAGATATTATATATTTTACCTATTCTTATCTCAACACTATCTTTTGCGCAAATTCCAGCGAATTATTACGATTCTGCAAATGGATTAACGGGCTACAACTTGAAATCGCAATTAAAAACAATTACAACAAACGGACATCAAGCTCGAACTTATGATCAATTATATGATGGTAACGGCATAAGCGGATCTAACGGCTATATTGACACCCACTCAGACATAGCAGTCGCATCAGGAAATAATTATGAAAATGATGGATCTATTTTAGATATGTATTCGGAAAATCCATCTGGTACAGATCCTTACAACTTTACGCATGGAAACAACCAATGTGGAAATCAAAATTCAGAAGGCGATTGCTACAATAGAGAACACCTTATTCCACAGTCCTCCTTTAACAGTGCTTTACCCATGCAAAGTGATATTCATACTGTCATTCCTTCCGATGGTCGAGTAAATAACTTTAGAGGTTCACTCGTTTTTGGAACTGTAAACTCCCCAAATTGGACTTCATTAAATGGTTCAAAAAGAGGCACAAGTGCAATGTCTGGTTATTCCGGAATTGTATTTGAACCTATAGATGAATTTAAAGGGGATATAGCAAGAGCCTTGCTCTACTTTGCCGTACGTTATGAAGATACTGTGAATGACTACACAAGTTTTGAAATGTTTGATGGCTCTAATGATGCCGTATTTTTCACTTGGGCAATTGAATTATTACTAGATTGGCATTATAACATCGATCCTGTAGACCAACGCGAACGCGATCGAAATAATGCGGCCTACAACTTTCAAAACAATGCAAACCCATTTGTAGATCATCCAGAATATGCATCTATGATTTGGAATCCTGTAACAGATACTGAATCACCAACAGCAGCAACAAACCTAATCGCTTCCAATCCAACAGTAAATTCAATCGATTTAAGCTGGACAGCCGGAACGGATAATATAGCTGTAACTTCTTATGACGTTTATGTTGATGCCGTATATAATCTAAGCACACCAAATACTTCTGTCACGGTCACTGGTTTGGCCGCAAATACAGAATTCTGTTTTACTGTTTTTGCAAGAGATGCAGCACTCAATTCCGCACCAAGTAGTAACGAAAGTTGTGAAACAACAAATCAAGGAACATCAATCCCTAATGAACTTTTTATTTCTGAATATGTAGAAGGAAGTAGCAATAATAAAGCGATAGAAATTGCAAATTTCACTGGCAATTCTGTAAACCTTAGTGCATATACAATTGCAAGAGACGTGAATAGTAATGGTGCTTACGGCGCCGCTTTACAACTCACTGGTTCCATTCCGAATGGAAACGTCCATGTTATTTCTAAAGGCAATGCTTCTGCAGAAATATTAGCAGTAGCCGATCAACTCTCTAGTGCAGATGCGATATCATTTAATGGCGATGACCCTGTTGGTCTTTTTAAAAATGGAACACTCATCGATATCTTTGGAAACTTTGGGGGTATTAATAATTTTGAAAATACAACTTACAGAAGAAAACCAACGGTTACCAATCCAACTACTGCGTTTGATTTAGTTGGGGAATGGGACGCCTACCCTCAAGACAATATAGACGACTTAGGAGTGCATACAGAACCACTTAATGTGAGTCCTATTTATAAAAATAGTATCACATTTTTTCCAAATCCTGTTAAATCAAATCAGATATTTTTCAATTCCCTGACCTCACTAAAAGTTGAAATTTATACACCTAAAGGAGAATTAATCCTAGATACACTTCTAAAAAATTCTACAAAGTTAATAGATATCTCAGCTTTAAACTCAGGTTTATACATCGTGAAAATGACAACTAATTTTGGTGTGAAGGTGAGAAAATTAATTCGTCAATAATTAGGTTCACTCCAGTTTTTAGACCCCTATTTATGGATGTTTAAAACTGGTGGATAACTCCATAAATTAGGAACTAAAATCATTTAAAATTCCTCTTAAAATCATTAAATTTGTAGGATCGAATAATATCCAAAACACAACGAATGATTCATTTCTTTGGAATCCCTGAAATAAAAGTGTTTGCAGTTCAAACTGTAAACGATTTAACCCCCGAAACGATTTCCAAACTACAATGGCTTTTTGGTGATCAACCAAAAATAGAACTCACAACACTGAATTCAAATTTTGTAGGACCACGAGCAGCCATGATTACCCCTTGGAGTACAAATGCTGTTGAGATTACCCAAAACATGGGTATTGAAGGAATTATTCGAATCGAAGAATTTAAAGCTGTTAAAAGTGATTTTTCAGACTTTGACCCTATGATTTCCGAAAAATTTGAAGGCCTCCATCAAAAGAGTTTTGATATTGACATCACTCCAGAACCTATTTTGGCGATTCATGACATTTCTTCTTACAACCAACAAGAAGGACTATCTTTAAATGAAGAAGAAATTGAATACCTCAATAAAGTTAGTGAAAAAATTGGACGCCCCCTCACCGACTCTGAGGTTTTTGGATTTTCGCAAGTAAATTCAGAACATTGTCGCCATAAAATATTTAATGGAACTTTTATTATTGATGGGGAAGAAAAACCCACCTCCCTTTTCAAACTCATAAAAGAAACTTCCAAACAACATCCAAACAGCATCGTATCGGCCTACAAAGACAATGTTGCTTTTATCAAAGGTCCTATTGTAGAACAATTTGCACCAAAAAGTGCTGACAAACCTGATTACTATACCAAAGAAGATTTTGAGTCTGTGATTTCCATCAAAGCAGAAACCCATAATTTCCCAACCACTGTAGAACCTTTTAACGGCGCTGCAACCGGGTCAGGAGGTGAAATTAGAGACCGACTTGCTGGCGGAAAAGGTTCACTCCCATTAGCTGGAACGGCAGTTTATATGACCTCCTACTCGCGATTAAACGAAAACCGACCTTGGGAAGCAGGATTCAAAGAACGAGACTGGCTCTATCAAACTCCTATGGATATTTTAATCAAAGCCTCTAATGGCGCTTCTGATTTTGGAAATAAATTTGGACAACCGCTAATTTGTGGTTCGGTACTCACTTTTGAACACAAAGAAGATGCTCAGCGTTTAGGATTTGACAAAGTTATCATGCAAGCAGGAGGTATTGGATATGGAAAAGCCGAGCAGGCTCTCAAAGATACACCCGAAAAAAATGATAAAATCGTTATTCTTGGAGGTGAAAATTACCGTATTGGAATGGGGGGTGCTGCCGTATCCTCAGCTAACACAGGAGCATTATCCAGTGGAATTGAATTAAATGCCGTTCAACGATCCAATCCTGAAATGCAAAAAAGAGCGGCTAATGCCATTCGAGGTATGGTTGAAAGCCCAAATAATTTTATTGTATCAATTCACGATCATGGAGCTGGAGGACATTTAAATTGTCTATCCGAATTAGTAGAAGACACTGGAGGATATATCGATTTAGATCAACTTCCCCTTGGCGACCCTACCCTATCAAACAAAGAGTTAATAGGCAACGAATCTCAAGAACGAATGGGACTTGTAATTGCTGAAAAACATATTGATACCTTACAAAAAATTGCCGACAGAGAACGTGCACCAATGTACACGGTAGGAAACGTAACGGGAGATCACCGTTTTGTGTTTGAATCAAAATCTAAAGGAAATAAGCCTATGGATTTTAATTTAAAAGACATGTTTGGAAGTTCTCCTAAAACAATTTTAGAGGATCAAACGATTGTCCGAAATTATAAATCTGCTGCTTACGAAAGCAACTTATTTCAAACATATCTTGAGGATGTTTTAAAACTTGAATCTGTTGCATGCAAAGATTGGTTGACTAACAAAGTGGACCGATGTGTAGGAGGAAAAGTTGCCAAACAACAATGCGTAGGTCCGTTGCAACTCCCTTTAAATAATGTAGGTGTGATGGCATTAGACTATTCAAGTCAAGAAGGAATTGCTACTTCAATTGGACATGCACCTGTTGCAGCACTTATTGATCCTAAAGCTGGGAGTCGTGCTGCAATTACAGAAGCACTAACCAATATCATCTGGGCACCTTTAAAAGATGGTTTACAAAGTGTTTCTCTTTCTGCAAACTGGATGTGGCCTTGTAAAAATAAAGGAGAAGATGCACGTTTATACAACGCTGTTGAAGCCATTTCTGAATTTGCAATTGACTTAGGAATTAATATTCCTACTGGAAAAGATTCGCTTTCAATGAAGCAAAAGTATCCTGATGGTGATGTGGTTTCTCCAGGAACTGTTATTATTACAGCTGCAGGAAATTGTAATGGCATATCAAAAGTCGTTGAGCCGTTATTTAAGCGCAATGCAGGACCTATTTATTACATTAACATCTCTCAAGATGCTTTTAAATTGGGAGGCAGTGCTTTTGGGCAAATTTTAAATACTATTGGATCAGAAACACCAAATGTACAAAGTGCTTCATATGTGAAGACTGTATTTAATACGCTTCAAGAGTTAATTAAAAACAACAAAATTGTAGCTGGTCATGATGTGGCTTCGGGTGGTTTGATTACAACCTTATTAGAATTGTGTTTTTCAGATACTAATTTAGGAGCTGATTTGAATTTGGATACTCTTGAAGAAGCGGACAGCATCAAACTGTTGTTTTCTGAGAATTCAGGTATTGTATTTCAAGCAAAAGATGCCTCTGTAGCAGCCGAACTGTCCAAAGCATCCATTGCATTCCATGAACTTGGAACTGTGACAGATCAACCTGTTTTAAACATTAAAAATGCGACTGATCATTTAACATTAAACATCAATAAATTAAGAGATGTTTGGTATGAAACGTCGTTTTTACTCGATCAAAAACAAACCGCCAATGGATTGGCAAAAAAGCGATTTGAAAATTATAAAAACCAACCTCTTCACTATAAATTTCCACAACAGTTTACAGGAAAATTACCTAATATTAATCTGGAAAACAAGCCAAAAGCTGCTATCATAAGAGAAAAAGGCAGCAACTCCGAACGCGAGATGGCAAATGCCATGTATTTAGCAGGATTTGATGTGAAAGATGTCCATATGACCGATTTGATTTCAGGGCGTGAAACGTTGGAAGATATTCAGTTTATAGGAGCCGTTGGTGGCTTTAGTAATAGCGATGTGTTGGGTTCTGCAAAAGGATGGGCTGGGGCGTTCAAATACAACGAAAAAGCCAAAATAGCGCTCAAAAAATTCTTTGACCGTCCAGATACTCTTTCTGTTGGAATCTGTAATGGATGTCAACTTTGGATGGAATTGGATTTAATCAATCCCGAACATTCCGAACATGGAAAAATGACTTACAACGATTCTCAAAAACACGAAAGTGCTTTTACATCGGTTACCATTCAAAAAAACAATTCAGTGATGCTATCATCGCTTGAAGGAAGTACATTGGGAGTTTGGATTTCACATGGGGAAGGCAAATTTAAATTGCCATATGAGGAATCAAACTATAACATTGTTGGTAAGTATGCCTATAATGCGTATCCGCACAATCCAAATGGCTCTGATTTTAATACAGCCATGATGTGTGATCGTACAGGGCGTCACTTGGTCACAATGCCTCATATTGAACGATCAACGTTTCAATGGAATTGGGCGTACTACCCTGAAAATAGAACCGATTCAGTATCGCCATGGCTAGAAGGCTTTTTGAATGCAAGACGTTGGTTAGAGTCTTTGTAGAAAGTATTTATTTTTGAAAAATCAAATTTGATACTCTCTTAAAAATTAGTACTTTGCATGCTCACAAACTTATGACAATCCGATGAAACCAATTACTCGACTCTTTGACTTCGCACATTATCAATTAGAGACTCATAATTTAGATGCCGCATTAATCTCAAAGAAAGATGGCGAATGGGTAAAAACGTCCTCAAGAGAGTACCTCAACAAAGCAAATGCACTCAGTAGAGCCTTGCTTAAAATGGGAGTTCAAAAGAATGATAAAATAGCAGTCATTTCAACAACCAATCGAACCGAATGGTGTATTGTAGATGTTGGAGTGCTTCAGATAGGAGCACAAAACATCCCTATTTATCCGACAATTTCTTCAGATGATTATGAATATATTTTAAATCACAGCGAAGCAGTCTATTGTTTTGTTTCTGATAAAGAGGTATATAATAAAATTCTTAAAGTAAAAGAAAACACCAAACTGAAAAACGTTTTTAGTTTTGATGAAATTGAAGGCTGTGAAAATTACACAACATTATTTGAACTCGGTGCCGATGAAGGTACACAACCCGATGTTGAAACTCGAAAATCAGAAGTTGTACCTTCCGATTTAGCAACCATTATTTATACTTCTGGAACCACTGGAAAGCCCAAAGGTGTTATGTTATCTCATTACAATGTGGTAGAAAATATTTTAGCAAGTATGCCACGCCTCCCTTTAATGGAAGGTACAACTCGAGTTCTTAGCTTTTTACCACTGTGTCATATTTTTGAACGGGTCTTAATTTACATTTATCAATATGCCGGAATCAGTGTGTATTTTGCTGAAAGCATCGAAAAAATTGGCGAAAATGCTCAGGAGATAAAACCCAACCTTATGAGTGTGGTACCCCGTTTATTAGAAAAAGTATTCAATAAAATAAACGCTAAAGGCAGCGAATTAACAGGAATTAAAAGAGGGTTGTTTTTCTGGGCTATTCGACTCGGAGAAAGATATGAACCCTACAAAGCCAATGGATTTTGGTATGAGTTTCAGTTAAAAATTGCCCGAAAATTAATTTTCAGTAAGTGGAAGGCTGCATTGGGCGGAGAATTACATACCATGGTTTCGGGAAGTGCAGCCCTGCATCCACGTTTGGCGCGAATTTTTTGTGCCTCAGGAATGATGATTATGGAAGGATATGGTCTTACAGAAACATCTCCGGTTGTTTCGGTAGGAATGCATGCCAATCATCATTTTAAAATTGGAACGGTTGGTAAACCCATTTCTAATGTGGAAGTAAAAATTGCGGAGGATGGCGAAATCCTTATCAAAGGTCCAAATGTAATGGTAGGGTATTTTAAAGATCCAGAAAAAACTGCAGAAGTGATGAGTGGCGATTATTTTCACACAGGAGATAAAGGAGAAATTGATGCTGATGGATTTCTTAAAATTACTGGACGAAAAAAGGAAATGTTTAAAACCTCTGGTGGGAAATACATTATACCAACGCTTATTGAAAATGATCTGAAAGAATCTAATTTTATTGAACAAGTGATGGTGATTGGAGAAAACCAAAAAATGCCAGCTGCTTTAATTCAACTAAATTTTGAGTTTGTTAAAGAATGGATCAATCGCAAAAAAATAGATGTAGAAGCCACACCAGAAGCAATTTGTGCTTCAGAAATTATTATCAATCGCATCCAAAAAGAAGTCGATAAATGCAATCAAGGTTTTGGGAGTTGGGAACAAATCAAACGTTTTGAGCTCACTCCAGACGTGTGGTCTATTGAAGGAGGACACCTAACGCCTACTATGAAAATGAAGCGGAGTGTTATTTATGACCTATATAAAAGTTTGGTCTCTAAAATATATTCAGACGATTAAATTTCAATTTCTTAACACAACTTCAAAACCAAATTTGGATCGGGGCAATTTGCACTAAAAAAGGCCAAACTATTTTGTGAACAAACACCTGGATAATCGCCTTCAAAATTTTCAATATTTTTAATGATTTGAAAGTGTAAATGCGGGGCGTAATCGCCGTTTACAGAAGAATCTCCCAAATATCCAATACATTGACTTTTAGATATTTGAGTGTTTTTATTTAAATTTTTAATTGATGACTTAGATAAATGACCGTAAAGCGTGTAAAACCCCACTGTATCAATACAATGTTTTAAGACCAGCGTAGGTCCATAGTCCCCATGATTTGTATTGTCTTTGAAGCTATGCACTACCCCATCAAAAGCAGCAAGCACAGGGGTTTCAGCAGCGCACCACAAGTCCATACCTAAATGGATGTTGCGGTTCTCTAATGTATTATTTGCATTAAAATATTCGCTTCGATTGTAGATGGATCGCGATTCTAAATAGCCTCCAAAAGCAATGGATTTATTTCGACTTTGAAGGTATTCATGAATGTACCTAATCCAAGACTGAGAACAACTGACATCAAAATTTTGAAGAGCTTTATTATTTAATGATAAATCTATAGAAACATAGTCGCTTAAATCGACCATAGGTGCAATGACCTTAATTGGGGCTTCTGATAACCTAAATAAAAAAGTATTAAAATCCATTTAATGAAAATTTGAACTAAAGATAAGGACAATCACAAAAACAACCGCATTATAAAAAATTAGATTAATTTAGCGTTAATACTAAGCATGTGGTCAAAAAGCAACTAAATAAAACAGCACTTCAAAAAAAAAAAGGGGTTCCAATCCAAGAAGCCACAAGCGAATATGCGATTTCAAATTTAAAAAAGAAACGTCAGAAACCTCCCTCAACTGCAGCATTACTCGAAGGAATTTTAAATGGAAATACGGCTGCACTTAGTCGTGGTATTACACTCATTGAAAGTCATAATATTGCACACAAATCCAAAGCAAACAAATTGATTGAAAGCTGTTTAGAACATCAAAAACCATCCATTAGAATTGGGATTACTGGAGTTCCCGGAGTAGGAAAAAGTACGTTTATAGAAACGCTTGGCACCTATTTAACTACACTTGGCAAAAAGGTTGCAGTATTGGCGGTGGATCCTAGTAGCAGCCTCAGTAAAGGAAGTATTTTAGGAGATAAAACTCGTATGGATGGGTTGGTCAAAAATCCAAACGCATTTATTCGTCCTTCTGCAGCTGGTGATTCTTTGGGGGGTGTGGCACGTCACACACGTGAAGCTATTACGCTTTGTGAAACAGCAGGCTACGATGTAATTCTGATTGAAACCGTCGGAGTTGGACAAAGTGAAACAGCCGTACACAGTATGGTTGACTTTTTCTTGTTACTAAAAATTGCTGGTGCTGGAGATGAACTTCAAGGAATCAAACGAGGAATTATTGAAATGGCAGATGCTATTATTATCAATAAAGCCGATGGAGACAACCTAACGGCTGCTAAATTAGCAAAGGAGGAATTTGAACGGGCACTTCACTTCTACCCTCCTAAAGCCTCTGGATGGACCCCTAAAGTGCTCCTGTGTAGTGCGATTGAGAATACAGGCGTCGATGCTGTTTGGGATTTAATTACCGACTGTATAGACCACACAAACAAAGTAGGTTATTTTTCAAAAAAACGTCAGAAGCAAAATACATTTTGGCTGCTTCAATCCATTGAAAACCAGTTAAAAGATCAGTTTTTTGAAGATGATAAAATCGCTAAAGAATTAAAAATACAGCTCGAATTAATTGCTAAAAACAAACGCTCTCCATTTGCTGCAGCTGAATATTTACTGAACCTTCACAAAACGGGCTTGTAGACGTTTGAAAATACTGTAAAACAAATAACCCGAGAACACTCCAAAGGTCAATCCGCACACGATATCTAAGGGATAATGAAGTCCCAAGTAAATGCGACTGTAAGCCACTAAAATACTCCAAACAATCATATAATAAATCACTTTTTTATTAACAGGTCGCAACATTAAACCTGTAAAAATTGCCGTTGCCATTGAATTGGATGAATGTCCAGAGAAAAACCCATAGCCCCAACACTCCCCCTGTCGGATGTATTCTAAAACGCCTTCTTGGGCGCAAGGACGAAAACGTTCAAAAGTAAATTTAAATAGGTTTGTAATCTGGTCTGTAAATAAGATCATTCCAGCGATTGTGAGGACTAAAATAACAACTGCTTTAACTGTTAAACGTTTAGCCATCAGATAAATCAAAACGAGATATAACGGTACAAATGTCAGCTTATTAGTCACTACCATCCAAAACCCATCCCAGGAAGGGCTTCCTAAATTATTAAGATAAAGGAATAGTGAACGGTCAAATTCTAAAAGTTGATCTAACATAATTAATTGTCGTAAGTTGAAACTTCTAAATCATAAAACGTTGTGGCTTCTTTAATAGCGGTTTCAGTTTCCGAAAGTAATTCTTCTTCATCTTGCGAATCAAAATCCTCTAACCATTCTACTTCGTCCGTTTCTAAATTGATGATAAAACGTGGAAATTCCGTATGTATGACATAAATTGCTGTTGGAAATTTTGTATTATCTCCGAGTATAAATTTTGGTAATTCCATGTTAGTTATTATGAGTTTGTATTAAACGGTTTGTTAGAAATATAAATCTAAGATATAAAAAAATTGAGGCCGACCCTAATCCCACTAAAAGTCCAATCCAGATACCTATACTTCCATAAACGTCTTCTTTTCCAAGAAAATAACTCGTCGGGAAGCCAATCACCCAATATGATATAAAAGTCAACAAGGTTGGAATTTTCACATCTTGTAAGCCACGCAATGCCCCTAAAAACACTACTTGAGTACTGTCGCTGAGTTGGAAAAGTGCTGCCACTAACAATAATTTTGAAGCGATTGCGACCACTTCCTGATTATCTAAATAATTGTTTACATCTTTTAAATCCAAATATAGCGCTGGAAACTGCTTATGAAATACCAAGAAAAGAATCGCAAATACAGATGCAAATAGAATGCCCATTAAAAATATGGATTTGGCTATACGTTGGAGCTCCACATAGTTTTTCAATCCTTTTTGGTTTCCAACACGAATCATAGCTGTCACACTTAACCCAATAGCAATCATAAAGGTCATAGAAGATAAATTTAGTGCAATTTGATTGGCTGCTTGTTCATTTTTACCCAAGGCACCACTCATCCAGATCGCCGCTGTAAAAATAGCTACTTCAAATAACATTTGAAGAGCGCTTGGCAAGCCTAGATTTGTTATTTTTTTAAGCATATAACTATCCAAAACAAATAGTTTTAATTGGGTTACAAATGCCTGTGATTTTTTATTGTTTTTTAGTAAAACCCATATTATAACAATCATGGCGATTCGAGAGATTAAAGTGCCAATCCCCGCACCAACAATGCCCATTTTTGGAAATCCAAACGTGCCAAATATCAACAAATAATTTAATCCAATATTTAAAATATTAGCAATAATGGTCGCATACATGGCGTGTTTTGTTAACGACAAACCATCACTGAATTGTTTAAAGCCCTGAAAAATAATTAAGGGAATTAATGATATTGCAACAATATTCAAATAAGGCATTGCTAAAATCACGACTTCCTCGGGTTGTTTCATGAAATACATAAGCGGTTTGGCCAGTAAAATCATTCCGTACAACAATAGGCTCAAAACGATGCATAAAAACAAGCCGTTTTTAAATGATGACTTTCCTTTTTGAAAGTCGTTTTCGGAATCGGCTTCCGCAACCAGAGGGGTAATTGCCGTTGAAAAACCAATCCCAAACGCCATTGCTACAAAGAAAAAGCTATTGCCTAGTGAAACAGCTGCCAATTCCGCAGCCCCTAATTGGCCTACCATGATGTTATCTACAAATCCAACAAACGTATGGCCAAGCATGCCCATAATTACGGGGGCCGCTAACTTCCAATTGTATCTAAATTCTTTTGTTAAATGTGCAAACATTCTAAAATAGGGTGTTAAAAAAAGCAGCTTTAAGCTGCTTCTTTTTATTCTTTTTCTTCATCTTCTGAACTAGAAGCTTCAGATTTAAAATCGAGGAGCTGATGTTTCGTTAATAAATTATACCAATTTAAAATCTTTTTGATATCACTCGGATACACGCGATCTTCATCGTAATCAGGGAGTACCGAGAAAAAATAAGCTTCTAAATCGTCTTTTGACGCTTTATGACTGGTGCTGGTTTGAGCGCCTTTTTCCTTTTGAAAAATCTTGAACAAGACTTCTTTTAATGGCAATTCTTCTCCAAGTGTGTAGATCGCAATTTCACTTAACAAACTCACATTATTACTAATGCTTACTGAAATTCGTTTTTGATCTAGTAAAGATTCTGCGATAAACCTACCACGAGATTGAGTGATTAATTTATACAAGCCTGGTTTTTTAGAAATGGCTAAAATTTTATCTAACTCCATTGATTGATATTATTATTGATTTAAGATCGTTTTTTTGAACTATTTGGAAATCGCATACGGTAATCTACATTGGTTTTTCCTTTAGAAATATTAGTCAATTTTCCTTTTAATAAACGTTTTTTAAGAGACGATACTTTATCTGTAAACAAAACACCTTCTATATGATCATATTCATGTTGAATCACTCTGGCTATTAGGCCTTTAAATTCTTCAACATGTGTTGTAAAATCTTCGTCTTGATATTCGATTTTAATTTGTGGACATCTAGATACATCTTCGCGTACATTAGGGATGCTTAAACAGCCTTCATTAAAATCCCATTCTTCTCCGGATTCTTCAAGAATTTTGGCATTTATGAATGTGCGTTTAAACGTATTTAATTCTGCTTGTTCTTCTGGAGTGCAGCTTTCATCATCAGAAAAAGGAGCTGTATCTACTAAAAACAAGCGTATTGAAAGTCCAACCTGTGGTGCAGCCAAGCCAACGCCATGAGCGCCATACATAGTCTCGTACATATTGGCAATAATTTGGTCTAAGTTCGGATAGTCTTTAGAGATTTCAGTTGCTCGTTTTTTAAGAACTGGATCTCCATAAGCCACAATTGGTAAAATCATATTACTAAATATAGGGCTCAAAAATACAATTTTTGGAATTATAAAATAATACTTCTATAATTATTTATTGTGAAGGTAGGATTGAAGAATGAGTGTGGCACTAATTTCATCTACAAGTGCCTTGTTTTGACGTTGTTTTTTTTTGAGACCACTATCAATCATCGTTTGAAATGCAATCTTAGAAGTAAAACGTTCATCTACGCGTTCAATACGAATATGTGGTATTTCTTTTTTTAAAATTTTAATGAATTTCAAAATTATAGGTTCACTCTCAGAGAGTTCGTTATTCATTTGTTTTGGCAAGCCTATTAAAAATAAATCCACCGATTCATCTTCGCAATAGGTTTTCAAAAAGGTGATAAGATTTTTGGTGTCGATTGTGGTCAATCCAGAAGCAATAATTTGCATTTCATCCGTGACAGCGATCCCACAGCGTTTACTTCCATAATCTATTGCTAATAAGCGTCCCATATCCCGCAAAAATACAGTTTTATAACGAACTGTGTTTTGAATCTTTAGGTAGAAAATTAATATCTGATTAATTTTTAATAGAAAATAGGCGAAATTTACTCAAATTGACAAATTTTATTCAAAATGTATAAGCTGTTATAGATTCGTTTTTATTAAGCTTATATTTGACAAAAAATTACGTCATGGACAACTTAAAGTCACTTATTGAAACTGCTTGGGAAAATCGAGCACTCTTAGAAGAAAATACAACAAAAGAAGCGGTCAGAACAATCGTTGATTTATTAGATAAAGGCGACCTAAGAGTCGCTGAACCTACAGCGGATGGTTGGCAAGTCAATGAGTGGGTCAAAAAAGCGGTTGTTATGTATTTTCCTATTCAAACAATGGAAACTATTGAGGTTGGACCCTTTGAATTTCATGATAAAATTCCATTAAAAACGGGTTATGCCGAAAAAGGCATTCGAGTTGTGCCCCATGCGGTAGCGCGTCACGGCGCATACATTTCAAAAGGTACGATTTTAATGCCGAGCTATGTGAATATTGGAGCCTATGTTGATGAAGGAACTATGGTTGACACTTGGGCTACTGTAGGTAGTTGTGCACAGATAGGCAAAAACGTTCATCTTTCTGGGGGCGTTGGAATTGGCGGCGTTTTAGAACCATTGCAAGCAGCCCCTGTGATTATTGAGGATAATGCTTTTATTGGTTCGAGATGTATTGTTGTAGAGGGGGTTCGTGTGGAAACTGAAGCTGTCTTAGGTGCAGGTGTTGTACTGACGATGAGTACAAAAATTATTGATGTAACTGGTGATGAAAAAGTTGAATACAAGGGAGTTGTACCTGCACGTTCGGTTGTGATTCCAGGAAGTTATGTAAAAGAATTTCCATCTGGAAACTACAATGTTCCATGTGCATTAATTATTGGGAAACGAAAGGAAAGCACCAACAAAAAGACGTCTTTAAACGATGCATTAAGAACGCATAATGTGGCGGTTTAGTTCGGCGTTTTAAAAGCCATTTTACGACCACTTCGTTTTAATTTTTTAGCATTTATTTTTTTCTGAAATTGACGGCTGTAACGAAGCATTTCGCTTTGAATATTTGACAAAGAGGTATTGCTTAAAGCAGCATATTCTTCAGACATAATGTGTATCATTGTCTTTGACAACCACAGGCGTCTAAAATTGTGCATCCGTTTTTTTAAATTCATGGTCTCAAAACGCATGCGATTCAAATCGATTAAATAGAAATCGTATTGATCAACAGCTGTTTTTACAACCAGGGTATTTCCAGGTGAATGATCTAAAAAATTAACCTCCTGTTCGTGGAGTTTAAATGTGAAAGCTGTAAACTGTTTAAGGATTTCAACTCTGTTAGGGAACTTTAAATCATGTATCAATACTCTAAAATCAAAATCATAAGCGAGATGCTGACTCACATAATAACTTTGTTTAAGACCAAACCATGAAAAGGTTTCAAAATAAGCAATTGGTGTGGGTGTTAAAATTGATTTTTGAATCAAAATAGTTGCATATTCATAGGATCTTCGCGCTTTGGATTTACGAATGAATTTGTATATAAAAGCATTAAAAAAATTTGGAGTTTTGAATTGTTTAATATTTAAATACAACCCTTCAATTTTTAGGGATTTAATGGTGTTTCGATTTCCTTTTAGCATGGTTTCTCCCGAGGTTTCAAAATCACTTATTGCTTTAGATATCGCTGTTGAATAAGAGCTGAATTTGGAATGTATAGTAATATTATTCATGTAAACTTTTAGTAACTTTAAAAAAAGTAATATCTTGCTAAGATAGTCTTTAGTCGTTAATGAAAAAAATACTTGTAATCCAAAATAAGCGAATCGGCGATGTGCTCATTGCTTCTTTAATCGCTGCTAATATTAAGCAACTATTCCCAAATTCTCGGGTTGACTATTTTGTTTATGATTATACAACAGGTGTCATTGAAAACAACCCCAACATTGACAGAATTATCCCAATTAATGAAAAGGAATTAAAGAAAATTCCAAACCTCCTCAAAATAGCGAGGCATTTACGAAAGAAAAACTACGATATTATTTTTGATCCCTATTCAAAATTTCAAAGTAAATTCATTTCATTTTTTTCAAAAGCAACTATTCGTGTTGGGTATCAAAAAAAAGGTAAAACTTCTCTATTCAATCCTTACACACATAACGTACATCCTTTAGAGAAAAAAACAATGCCTTGTGGGAAATCTATCGAGCAAAGAGTGCAACTAGTGTATACTGTATTCCCATTAGAAACTCCCATTTACACCCCTAAAATCTATTTAACAGATACAGAAAAAAAATATTCTAAATTAAATAGTGATTCTAAACCGGTGGTTATGGTTGGGATTTTGGGAAGTACGCCTCAAAAATCTATGCCATATTCCTATATCGTTGCACTTATTGATTATGTGACATCAAATTTTGAAGTGAATATACTGTTCAACTATGCACCCGACCAAAAAGCAGAAGCTACTAAAATTTATGAGGCCTGTAAGCACCAAGAGGCAATCATTTTTGATCTTTATGAGTCGAATATCCGAGGTTTTATTTCTTTAATGAATCAATGTAAACTTCTGATCGCTAACGAAGGTGGAAGTGTTCATATTGCAAAAGCACTTGATAAACCAACATTTACAATATTCTCACCTTATGTCTTAAAATCAGACTGGGCAAGTTTTGAAGACGGTGAGTTGCATACCTCAATACATTTATTAGATGAAAAACCCGATTTATTTTCCATTTCAAGAGAGGAGCGCAGAAAAATCGAAAAAGATCCTACAGTTTTATACAATCAACTGACCCCTAAAATTATTCTTAATAAACTTATACCTTTTCTAAAACATCATATCAAATGAGCAAACTAAGTCTTTTAGATCAATTTCATATATGGAGACGAAAAATTCGTTGGAATCGTCAATACAAAAAAGGGAGATGGGAGTATCTTAAAAATGATGTTGAAGCCCCTAGATATGCTAAAATAATAGAGGCTATAAAACATCATTCCAAAGCTAAGCCCAGCATCTTGGATTTAGGCGCAGGCGAAGGGGTTTTAAGATCACGGTTAGACAATGAAGCTATTGGTTATTTTTTAGGGGTTGACTTTTCTAAAGTTTCAATTAAATTCGCCACAAACTGTAATTTTGATAATGCAGATTTTCAAGTTGCAGATTTACATTACTACACGCCTCCTCAAGAATTTGATGTTATTGTATTTAATGAAGCTTTTTATTATATCAATGACGCTGTTAGAGCTAAGGTTCTAAGTAGAATTTTAGGGAAATTAAAGCAAGGGGGAATCTTAATCAACTCCATTTATAAAGAAGGTCTTGGATGTTGGGAATACTTTGATCTTGCAGAATTGGAACAACTAGATTTTACAACGGTAAAAACAAAAAAAGAAGGAACCTATTGGAAATTAGGCGTTTACCGTAAAATTTAAATTATTCTTCAGATTTAATAATCCCAAAATCGGTCCACGTCCTTTTTTCTGCTTTCACAATTCGACGTATCTCTAAGTTTCGTTCTAAAGATTCTTTGGTTTTATAACTTCGAGGATGATCGAGATGTAAACAGATTGCTTTATGTCTGATTTGTTTTGGACGGATTTTAAAATTCACTAAACGCTCCCCTATTTCTCGATCTGGTCCACCGTATTTCATACGTTCGTCATAGCCGTTAATCGCTATTAAATCGGATTTCCAAGCCGAGGAGTTACAGTTATTAAATGTAGCTGCTGTTGGAGTCAAAAAATCTAAAATTTTTGATAAAGTAGGGCCAGAAGAAATTTTCAAACCTTGCTTAAACCCTAAATCACCTTGTTTATTTAACCACTTTGTATCAAAACAATTGGCTGTAGCAATGTCATTTTGAGTGATTTTTTTACTCAAATCTAAATTAAGTTTACAATAACCACCAGAAAGAAAATACCCCTTTTGAGCATATTTTGCATGCTCTGATACAAAATCACATCTTGGAATACAATCTCCATCTGTAAATAAAATATAATCGTGAGCAGCTTTAGTAATTGCAATATTTAAAATTCGTTGTCTTCTATACCCTTGATCTTCGTGCCATAAATGACGCAAGGGTACCGGATAATCTGCTCGGAAGCTATCAATTAATTCCCTTGTAGTGTCTTTTGAACCATCATCAACAACAATGACTTCGAAAAAATCATAGTTTTGGTGTTTATAGCCTTCTAGCACTTTACGAAGCCAATCTTCAGAGTTGTAAGTACTAACTATAACTGTTATGGGTAAATTTTTCATCAACTAAAAATATAATACAAATTTAAACATATAAATTCATTTAAAATCAAAAAATGGACACAAACAAAACAAAATGAAAACAATTTTAGTAAATTTGAGTTTTATAATTCAATGAAAAAATTAACTGTTATCATCCCAACATTTAACGAAGAGGGCTACCTAGAGAAAGCTCTGTATTCGGTTAAGTTTGCAGATGAAATCATTGTGGTAGATTCTTTTAGTACGGACAAAACTCAAGACATAGCCAAAACCTATAACTGTAAGTTTATTCAACGAAAATTTGACAATTTTTCAAATCAAAAAAATTATGCTTTAAAATATGCTACTTCTGAATGGGTCTTATTTTTAGATGCTGACGAGCGAATTACGTTCCCACTTCAAAAAGAAATTCTTAAGGCGATTGATAATTCAAATTACCAGGGTTATAAGCTGAATTTTCCACATTTTTTTATGAATCGCTTTTTATTCACCCAAAGTAGTTCTGTAACACGATTGGTCGTTCGAGAAAAATGTCATTTTGAAGGGAGTGTTCATGAAAAATTAATTGTAAAAGGATCCGTAAGTAGTTTAAAAAATCCTGTATTACATTACACCTACAAAGGATTGGAACATTATATTAAAAAGAAAGACTCTTATGCTTGGTTTCAAGCGAATCAACTCTTACAAAAAGGTAAAAGTGTGACATTTTTTCAATTACTATTCAAACCTTTTTATCGTTTTTTTCACAGTTTTTTTATTAGGGGTGGTTTTAGAGACGGAATACCCGCATTGGCCATTGCTGGAGTGAATGCCTACGGCGTTTTTTCGAGGTATGCCAAAATGATGCTTCTTAAAAAAGGATTAAAATAGGGATAGTTTTCCTAGTTTTAATTTCATCCTAAATTTAAACAGACTGTCTTCTCCTTTAATATCCAATCGATTTAACTCATAATTATTTTTCAAAGGCAGTTTATTCAAGCGGTTACCTATACGTAAACCATAAGCGATGTTTTGTTTTTTTAATTCTTCAAAAAACTGTGTTTTTTTAGGCTCTTTTCGAGGAAAATTCCCATAGGGATATGCCAAAACATTAGATATGTTAAGATTGTGTTTGGAAACAAAATCATGGCATTTTTTAAAATCTTCTTGTATTGATTCAAGTGACAATGAACTGTAGGGGCGGTGCGCAAAGGAATGCAATCCAAGTTCGATGACAGCCGGATGCAAATCCTTCAGTTGTGAGACTGACATGAGTTTTTCTGTTCCATTGTTCCATACATCCGTACCTCCTACAAAAGAAAAAGGAGCGTAAAAACAGGCTTTTAAATTGTACTTTTTAAGCAATGGATAAGCAAGTTCATATTGATTTACATAGACATCATCAAAGGTGATAATAATGGGTTTTTCAGGGAAATCATCTGTATGTCTAAACTTTTCAATGTCTTTAAAATGTAAACTTGTGTAGCCTTGAGCTACTAAATATTGAAACTGTGCTTCCAATTTATCATAAGACAAAGTCAACCCTTTGCTATTGGATAAGTTGTTGCAAATAGTGTGATACATTAAAATTGGTAAACGCGACATGCTTCAGTAGCTTATATTAGTTGTAAAATTATTACTTTTACTGCCGACTACATAATTATTTTTAATTTGTTTTATTTTCATGATTAGTGCCTTTGTTATTTCATTTTATGACCACAATTACATTAAGGAGTGTATTTCCAGTCTCGCCTTTGTAGATGAAATACTAATTGTCGGGAAAATCGATTCAGCGGTACTTTCAGAAATTGAGCACAAAAATCCTGTTCAATTTATTGAATCTGAAACCCTTGATTTTGATTTTTTGTTTGAGAAAACATACTCAAAAGCAAGCCATGATTGGATTGTATTATTAGAAGCGAATCATTGTATTCCAAATCAGTTGGCTGAAGAAATTAATGAGATTGTCCTGAACACTGATTCTACTGGGGATTATAAAGCCAAAAAACGCTTTAAGTTTATGGGGGAATTCTTAAAATTTTGTGGATATAGAAGTACCTATATTTCATTATTAGTTCATAAAAACTCCATTAATAACAAAACAAGATCAAAAAAATTAAAACACCCAATTGAGGAACTATATTTAGATTTTGATCGTTATAATGAACGACAGACAATAAAAGCAAAACAAGAAGCTCAAAAATTATATATTAAAAATAAACATCCCAATTTATTTCATTTCTTAGTAAAGCCTTTATGGAAGCTTAAAAAAATATTTTTACTAAAACTCGGCTTTTTAGATGGTAAAGAAGGATTTGTATTCGCTTATTTAAACGCTTTCAAAGAATTTAAAACGTATTTATTTCTTTGGTTAATGTATAGAAACATAGAATAAATATGATAAAACTTTCAGGGGTCATTATAACGTACAACGAAGAGGAGCATTTAAGAAAATGCTTATCTTCCATGGTTGATGTTGTGGACGAAATTATCGTTGTAGACTCCTACTCTACTGACAAAACAGAGGAAATTTGCAAGGAATTTAACGTAACATTTGTTCAACAAAAGTTTCTTGGGTATTTTGAACAGAAAAACTTTGCGGTAACACAAGCCAACCACGATTACATTTTGTCTTTAGATGGCGATGAAGCACTGTCTGACATATTAAAAACTTCTATTTTAGAACTCAAAAAAGAATGGAAGCACCCTGGTTATTATTGCAATAGAAGAAACAATTATTGTGGAAAATGGATTCGTTTTTCGGATTGGTATCCGGATAAAAAACTAAGACTTTTCAAAAAAGATTCTGGCGAATGGAAAGGCATCAATCCACACGATACGTATAAATTAAAACCTAAGCTGAAAAGTGGCAAATTAAAAGGTGATATTTTGCATTGGATTTATAGAGATTACGACGAACACAAAGAAAAAGTTGAACATTTTTCGACTATTGGAGCTAAATCTTACTTTGATTTAAACATTTCGGCACCCCTTTTTAAGGTGTATTTTAGGCCTTCTTGGGCATTTTTTAAAGCTTACTTTTTGAGACTTGGAATTTTAGATGGCGTTTATGGATGGCGTATTTGCAAACAAACATTCATAACTACCTACCTGAAATACAGCAAGTTGAGACAACATTGGAAAGAAGCTAGAGATTGATATACTAAGGTATCATCTTAGACCAAAACATTTTTACTTTTGGCTTTTCAAATCCATGACAACCAAATGGTAATTTGTTATTATTTAGCTTGAGAGCTAGTTTTGGTTTTCGGTCAAAGGCAAATTTCAATCCTTCTTTATAATCTGGAATCAAAAAACTGGGGTCAATCTTAGGGACAGAAGACCAAAACACATCTTCCATAATTCTAAAATCGTTTTCTGAACGATTTAAATTCTGCTCAATAACTGACTTCAATTTCTTTGCATTAGCGATGTGAGTACTCACTTTTCGTAATGAAAAACCACCGTTTCCAACTTTATAAAATATTTCAGAACGTGCTTTCTTTTTCTTAGATTTAAATAATGAAAAAACTTTTTTAAATCCTTTATTGGGAGTTGAAATCCAAGGTGCTCCAATATAATCGTAGTTTTTAGAACACCAATACAATAATTCATCTCTAAAAACATAAGCATCTAATTGATAAATCAAAATGAATTTAGAATGAGAAAAACGCTCATAAAAACTAGCTGTCAACATCAAACGATTATACCCAAAAACACTTTTAAAATAATGATCAGGAAATTTTTCGGAGGAAATACGCCCATCAAAATTGATTGTAGAGACGTCTAAAGATTCTGGATGAACAAAAACAATATCAAAATCCTCCAGCAGTTTTATGCATTGCTTTAATGATATTTGCTCTGTTAATGAAAGATTTACTTTATAAACTGGTATTACTATGGTAACAATTTTACTATGCATCTGATTGATTAATATTTTTTAAATCTAACAAATTCTCAAATTGACTGAATTTTGTAAATAATCAACGAGACCAGTAGTAGTACAACCAAACTACAAAAAAAATACGTTAACTTTTTATATTTTAAATACTTTTTCTGAAAATAAACAATCGTATTTGAATTATCTCGAAAAACTTTTTCTAAGAAAGATGGCTGAAGTTCAGAGGGTAACTTGGTATAAATTTCGTAATAAGATTTATCTGTATTAACTCTCATATGACTCAGGTTTCTTGTCATGCCTTTTGGGTTTTTTCTGTAATAGGCATAGACTTTATTTAGGTAAGATACTTTTGGGTTTTGCATAAAGATATCAATCCACATAGCCCAATCTTCTTTAGCATATAAATTTTCATTAAACCTCAAGCTTTCAAATAAACTTGATTTAAAAAAACCACAATGTATAGGTATTGTGTATTCAGAATCCCAATTTAAAACAATTGATTGAAGTGAAAACTTTTGATTATTAAGATTACAAAAAGGAACTTTCTGTTTTGATGGGTTGGTATAAAACATACAAAAATTTGAAATGACTACGTCTAAATCGTCTTTAACCATTAAATTTAAACTTGCTTCAAGCTTTTTTTCATTTATACAATCGTCTGCGTCTAAAAAAACAATAACGCTGCCTTTAATGTTGTTTAATCCAAAATTTCTAGCACTACTTAATCCCCCATTTTCTTTATAAAAATACTTAAACCTAGTATCTTTTTTAATCCATTTATTAGATATTAATTCTGTTTCATCTGTAGATCCATCATTAATCACTAAACATTCCCAATTTGTATAAGTTTGATTAAAGACAGATTCAAGAGACTGATCTAAAAAATGAGCTTGATTGTAACACGGTATAATTACTGAAATTTGTTTATCCATGATTTAAATACTTAGACCTAAAATGTTCTATTAAGGATTCTGGAGCTCGTTTTGCGTTTTTATCAAATTTTTCAATCCTAGATTTTTCGTTCCACAAATGTACAGCATATGTGTTCTTAAATAATTTATGGTCATCTTCAAATGTCAAATCATAAATACTATTCCAATTTTCGCTTGATATAGGAAAAAAATGAACAAATGACTTAGCAAAACCAAGTAATTCAAAATGTACTAAAGCTTTTGTAAAACCTACTGGACCTCCAGACTCTCCCCAACTTATGGATTCTTTACCTCTACCTAAAATCGCACGTTTTAACTTTCGTTTTTTTATTTTGAATGAATCATAGGGTAAGAATTTATTGGGCTTTCTACAAGCTTCTTCCAAAAAAGCACAAAATTTATGATTTTTGGGGAAACCTAAGACTGCCGGACAAACTATATTAAAACCTTCTAAACCAAAAATTAATTTGGAATCAAAATCAAAAGGTTTAACACATACAACATCTGTATCCACCCAAAAACCACCTCTTTTATACAATAAGGCCCATCTAAACCAATCCGCAAAACCAGCGTAACTTCCTGAATAATACTGAAATATTTCAGACTCAGGGATAATTTCATTTGCATCTTTTAACACAACGCCACTAGGAATGTTTTTAATGGTATTATACGTATACAAATGAAAGGGGTGTTTATGATAAATAAAAGAAGAAATACAAAGTTGCTCGTTTAGAGTTAATTCTGGACCAATCCAAAGAGATTGTATTATGGGTAACGACATTTATGTGAATTTAACAGCAATATAACAAAATTTTGATTAGGCGATTGCAATTTAATAATTTTATTTGGGTTATATTTGAGAGTAGAATTTATCAATTTTTAATCATATATTCATTTGAATTTATGATACCAATTAATCTTTTATTTTTTTATTAAAAGTGCAAAATTTTTAAGCATAAACTATTTTAAATTTTTCACTTAAACACAAAAAAATTAACTGAGTTCTATTCATTCAAATCAACATTGAGAGTTCTATTTTATCAAAATAAAACTAAATTGTTATGAAATTAAAAAGGTTAAACTACTAAGTATTTATTATAAACATTAATATTACTTCGAGGATATGCAAAACGAACTAAACAACACCCTAAAGACTTTAAAACAAGGTGGACTTATCCTTTACCCTACGGATACCGTTTGGGGGTTGGGCTGTGATGCTACCAATTTTACTGCAGTTGAAAAGCTATATAAAC
>ERZ887849.960-NODE-960-length-28710-cov-17.758646_pt1 | contig 28710 bp, 23 predicted proteins | sample MGYA00521267_ERZ887849 | MGnify/ENA primary metagenome ERZ887849 (study PRJEB32303, sample SAMEA104408601) | aquatic metagenome | biome: Brackish water; feature: Pelagic; material: water | place: Baltic Sea | collected 2014-06-06T16:11:00 | depth 2,863 m ... | reverse complement strand
GGGGCGGTGGGCCAAACGGCCACTCATGACGACCCCGGGAGTATTCATGATGGTAACGGGTCGGTTGCTGCTGGCGATAACGGAGCAATCGATGCAGCGGTTACTGGCAGCGACGCCATAGAGGCTGAAATAGAGCGCCGCGTGGCGCTTGAAGTCAATGCAGCGATAGCGAAGGCCGCGGAAGAAGACGCAGCCGAAGAGGCCGCGAGGCTGGCGACTCGTGATGAGCCTTTCGAGGCCGAAATTGAGGGTCCCTTTTCGGGGTGGGGTGGAAAAACGGTATTCACTCTTAGCAATGGTCAGGTCTGGCGGCAGCGCACGGGTAGCAATTACCGTCACACGGCCGAGGGGCAAACAGTCGCGGTCAAGAAGAACTTTATGGGGTTATGGACGCTGACGGTACTCTCTTCTGGCCGCACTGTGGGGGTTTACCGGATTGATTAACGTGTGATCCACGGCCGGCCGTGAGGATGAGTTGGCTGATTTTTGTTTGATATTAGAAAAGTTCCTGCCTTAGTTCGTGAATATGTCACAAGCACTGCATTTTTCACTCACTTTCCCCGGCCACAACAGAGTACTCTCTCGCCACAGTCTATAAATGCAACTGACCGTTGCATTTATAGACTGTAAGCTCCAAGTGGAGCGCTCAATCACTACATGCAAGGGGGTTTCCCATGAACGCACTCAAAAAGCGGCAGCTCAGCATTGCCGTAGCAGCGGCTCTTTCAACCACTCTCATTAGCGGCGTGGCCTTCAGTCAGGAGGCGGACGAAACAGTCGAAGAAGTACTCGTAACCGGTTCACGTATCGCGACGACGGACGGCTTCGGGGCTACCAGCCCGGTCACCGTTGTTTCAGCGGAGAACATCAAGAATCTCGGTTTCGTGAACATTGAACAGGTGTTGAACAGCCTGCCTTCTATCGAAACGAGCCAGAACGCCAACATCTCCAACGGCTCAACTGGAACTGCAACGGTTGACTTGCGCGGTATTGGCACCAACCGTACTTTGGTTCTTGTCAATGGTCGTCGTATGACCGCGGGTGCTGCGGAAAGCCAGGCAGCTGATATTTCACAAATTCCAACGATTGCACTAGAGCGTGTTGACGTATTGACAGGTGGTGCATCGGCTACCTACGGCGCGGACGCGGTCGCGGGTGTTGTCAACTTCATTACTCGACGCATGAACGGCGTTGAGATTCGTGCGGGTTGGAGTGGCTACCGTCACGACAACAGCAACGGCTACATCCAAGATCTGCTGGATGGACGTAACTTTGATTACCCGTCGGGCACAGAAGGCCCTGACGGTGAGAACGATCAAATTGATATTGCCATGGGTGCAGACTTTGCTGATGGCAAAGGTAACGCTACGGTCTATGCTAGCTGGCGAGAGCAGGCAGAGCTGCGTCAAGAGGCTCGTGATTACTCAGCAGGTGCCCTCACGGGTTCAGGCTTGGGTGTCGGCGGTTCTGCTAACGCGGTCGTGCCTAACTTTGATATATACCCCTACGTGGACGGTGCCATCGATTACGACGCTGGCAACTTCTTTGGCAACGTCAATTCAAGTGGGGGGCTGACTCCTTGGGATGGCACCAACCGCTACAATTACGCGCCTATCAACCACTTTTTGCGTCCGCTGACCCAGTGGAATGTTGGCGCATTTGTTGACTACGAAATCAACGACCACTTCACGCCCTATTTAGAGGTGATGGTCTCGAGTGCGCAGACGCGTGCGCAGATAGCGGAATCCGGCACATTCTTCGCGGAAGCCTATATCTTGGGCCTAGAAGACTTGCCTGAGGCATTTGCAGCCGATCTGGCCACCGAAATACCAGGTTACGATACGTTCGGTGTTTACGTGGGTAAGCGTAACGTCGAGGGTGGCCCCCGCTCAAATAACTTCTTAAATGACGGTCTTCGTGTAGTCCTTGGTAGTAAGGGCGACATTAACGATCAGTGGTCATACGATGTAAGCTATCTGCACGCGCAGGCGCGTCAGAACTCTACGTATATTAACGACTTCTTTGCTCCGAACATCACGGCAGTGTTGAACCAAGAGGCGTGTGACAATGGTTGTCCGGGCTATTCAGTCTTCGCGCCTAATGGCGTAACGTCTGAGCAAGCAAACAGCTTAACTGGTACTGGCATGTTGAGTAGCCAGAGCATTACCGAAGTCATCAATGGCTATGTGTCGGGCGACCTGTTTTCGATTGGTGCTGCCGACCCCATTAAAATCGTTGTGGGTTATGAATGGCGCAGTGAGGACTTCGACCGTACCTCTGACACGGTTTTTGCCGAGGGTCAGTTGCTAGGGCAGGGTGGTCCGACACCGTCACTGGGTGGTGGATTTACTGTTTCTGAGTTTTTTGCTGAGGCAAACATCCCGTTGACGGAGAATCTCGCTGCTGACTTGGCGTATCGGTATTCCGATTACAGCACCGTTGGTGGGCAAGACACCTACCGATTTGGTTTGGATTGGCAGCCCATTGATTTGGTTCGTCTGCGTGCCGGCTATAACCGCGCTGTGCGGGCGCCCAACGTGGCAGAGCTGTATTCAGTCAACAACCTCGGTTTGTGGGCTGGTGCTGACCCCTGTTCAGGCGCCAATCCGCAGTATACGGCTGCGCAGTGTGCACAGACCGGCGTGACTGCGGCTCAATACGGTAGTGTGGTTCAAAGCCCTGCGGATCAGTACAACCAAGTCACAGGCGGTAACGTAGACCTCGATGTCGAGGAAGCCGATACCATCACGGTGGGTATTGTGTTGACGCCTTCAGATAACCTTACAGTGTCTTTGGACTACTGGAATATCGAGATTGAAAACACTATTGCAACGGTGGGTGCCGAGAACATTGTTCGACAGTGTGCCACCAATGGCGTCTTGTGTGATTCGATCACTCGAGGCCCCACTGGTAACTTGTGGCAGGGCGAAATCCCTCGCGTGTTCAATGGTTTGCAAAACATTGGTACGGGCATAACGTCGGGTGTTGACGTTGCTGCATCATGGATGATGGACGCAATGGGCGGCACCTTTGGTGTCAATCTCGCTGGGACCTACCTGACAGAGTGGGAGATCGAAATTCTGCCGGGCGAGGCTTATGACTGCGTTGGTTTGTTGAGCAGTCGTTGTTATGCGAAGCCTGAGTGGCGTCATACTTTGAGCGCTAGCTACGATAGCAATAGTTTCTGGGCACTCACTGCTCGCTGGCGCTACTTTGAGGGTGTTGATTACGACGGCGCGCTCACTGGTAACAGGTCTGAGGGAGCCGACTCGATTGCTCAGGGAAATATCTCTGGCTCTGAGAGCTACCTTGATCTGAACGCAACGTTCCGTTTCCTTGGTGACTCAGAGCTACTCGTTGGTATCAACAACGTGCTCGATGAAGAGCCCCCGCTGGTTGGCGGTACTTTGTCGACCAACGCCAACGCGATTGCCGGTTTCTACGACACCTTGGGTCAGTATCTGTTCGCTCAGGTTACCTTCCGTTTCTAAGAGACGGCGGTACCTAGCAGCAAATGCTGCGTAAAATGAAGCGGGCTTTATGCCCGCTTTTTTTTGGCCTGCTAAAATGAATCATGAATAATACTCGTCAGCAGCTGGCGCATTGGCAGGCACAATTGGCCGCGGATGCTAACAATGCGACCGCCTGGTTTAACTTCGGCTGGTGGTCCAATAGGGCCGGTTTTTTCCCGCAAGCGGTACAAGCTTACGAGGAGTCAATTGCTCGCGGTATCAGCGACCCCGAGGAGGCAATGAGTAATCTTGCTTCCGTTTATTCGGAGCGTCTTGCAAACACGTCCATGGCAGCCCAATGGCTTGATCGGGCATTGGAAATACGCCCGGATTACTATCAAGCGGTGTTCAATCGCGCACATATTGCGGAGCAAACGGGTGATCGTGATCTGGCCTGCCAGCTCTTTGCGCGCGCGGCGACGCTCTCGCCCGAGGATCCCTCTGCGCTTGCCCGTCTGGTGGAGGCTGATCCGACGCTGACAATGGCCTCTGAAGTAGCGCAAAAATTAACTGAGCTCGCCGCCGCTCACGCCGATGCCCTTATGGGGCTGTACCGTTTGCAGGAGCGGGAAGGGCATTACGCAAAAGCATGGGAACGACTTGTTCAGGCTAACGAGGTTGATCGGTTAAAGCAGCCTCCTTGGCCCGGATCCAAGTGGCGCGATCAGATTATGAACCAGCTTCAGACCCAGCTTATTCCTGTTGCCCCCGCTGCGTCTAACGATAATGCGCCAGTTTTTATTCTTGGGATGTTTCGAACAGGATCGACCCTGCTTGAACAAATTTTTGCGGCCCACCCGCGGTTCCAGCCGTTGGGTGAGTCGGAATTCTGGCCAAGGGAAGTACATTCACTGGGCGGCGGCATGATCAAACCGGGCAGCCGACCTAATGGCACTCAGCAAGCAGAGAGTCATGCGCGATGGCGGGAGCACTTAAGCGAGCGATGTGTTTCTGATGGGGTGAGAGTGACTGACAAGCGCCCGGATAATTTGTTTCATATCGCTACCATTCTCGATGTGCTGCCGGACGCCAAGATTCTTATCTCTGAGCGCGATTGGCGGGACACCCTTGTTTCAGTTTATGGGACGCGCCTTCATCCTCAACATGGTTACGCAACCGAGCCGGCGGCGATTGCCGATCACATCAGGCTGTGTCAACAAATAGCCGATTTTTGGACTGAGGCATTGCCCGACAGGATACAAAGGGTCAGTTACGAAGCACTGGTGGAAGACCCTGAGTCGACGCTGCAGGAACTCTTTGCCTGGCTTGGCGAGCGATGGGATCCGGCGTGTTTAGAGTTTCACAAGCTCAATAACTCGGTTCGTACGGCGAGCGTTTGGCAGGTAAGAGCGCCTTTGAGCACAGACCGAAAAGGACGTTGGCGGCGTTACGAAGTGCCTCTCCGAGAGCGCTTTGGTGCGGCGCTCGATGAGTCGCTGCCTCCAAAGTTATCGGTCCGATAAGCGGCAGGCTACGTCCTGCAGATCACGGGTTTTTGTTGCTTTCGTTGATAGCAGTGCTCACAGCGGCAGCGAGTTAGCGCATGACACATTCCGCGGCGTTGCGAGTTAACTCAGGCCCTTCTCAGAAATTCTTCAGGGGAAATAATGAAGAACTGCGCTGCACGAGCCCATAGGCTAAGGATTGAACGGTGCGATTCGCAGTGTCACTGACCGCCTCAGGAGGTGCCCGGCAGAACGTCGTAGCCCACGGTCATACGCTCGCTTGCGGTATGCAACGGTTCGGTGCCGTGCCAGAGATAAGAGGGAAAAACCACCAAAGCGCCCTCTATTGGTTTGACCCAATAATCAGCTTCTAGCGGTTCCCTAGCGCGAAAGCCGGGCTCACCAAATTTAATCCAGCCTTCTCCGCCTTGTGCGACCTCTGGCGGGACAGTGAGGTAAAAAGCACTGCTCAGCCAGCCCTGAGAATGAAAATGATTCTTGTGAAAGCCATCGCGCCACAAGCGTACCGACCACGAGTTAGAAAAGCTAAACCCCCCAGTATTGCGCCCATAAAGGGGGTGATCGGTCTGTTTTGGCAGTGCAGTGATCAGAGACGTCAACTGTTCACTTAACGCCGTCCTCAGTTGCTGAATGGCCGGTTCTCGACGGCTGAATAGATCATCCAATGTCTGTGTGCCATGGAGCATTGACTGCTCGACAGGATGTTGCTTGGTGATATGTAGGCTCAGCAGAGACTGGCGAATAACGTCGAGAAAGTCCTCCAGAGTGGCATAGTCTTGTTGGCAAGTGATCTTCCGCACTTGAATCATTGTGTCGTAATCCACCAAAGAGCGGTAAGCCGATGCGTTTTCGGTATAGCGCAGCGCTGTGGCGTAGAGCGCCCATAACCCTTGATCCACAGGAAACCGTTCAACCAGTGAAGTCAGTAACGCCTGCGCTTCGTGGTAGTCAGCCCCCGCCGCCATGACGGTGGTGGCAAGTTCACTCTCACTGGCTGGGGTGGGATCAGCATTAACAGCGGACCGGGCATGTTCAAGCGCCTGTTCAAATTCACCCTGCTCTCGCAATACGTGACTCAGCTCACGCTTCAAAGACGCAGACTCCCCCCCGTTAGATAACGCGGTGTCCAGAACCTGCAGCGCATCATGGCCGCGATTTTCCAGCAAATGTCTTCTGGCAAGGGGAACAGCGAATCGAGGATCCCCGGGATATCGCTCCAGTGCTTTGTCATAGGATCTAAGGTAGTCGGGATGCCTGATCACGCCCAGATAGCCATTGAAATAGGCATGTAGCTCGGGATTATCGGGATCTCGCGCCAACATGGCTTCGTAGGCGGTCACTGCTTCCTCGGGTCGATCGGCAACAGCCAAGGCGCTGGCCAGATTGAGCAAGACCTCCGCCGAATGTGGCGCCAATTGATGCGCCCTCTGCAGCTTCAGCACGGCCTCGTCGCCGAGCCCAAGTGTCTTGAGTGATATGCCCAAGCCATTGAGTGCAGCGGCGTTATTGTTATCAATCGACAGCACCTTCTGGAAGAGCGCTAAGGCATTCTCTTGATCCCCGAGCTGTTGCGAAGCCTGCGCCAATCCTATCTGCGCATTCAGGTGCTCTGGCTTTTGCTCAAGCGCAGCAGCAAACTGCTGAGCTGATGCGTTAATCTGCTTAATCTCTAACAGCAGCTGACCGTAGTTAACCCGGGCGGGTAGGTGGCTCGAGTCCAACTCCAGGGCTTGCTGATACCGGGCCTCGGCGGCTTCATGGCGGCACTGTTGGCGGTAAAGATTGGCAAGATTCGTTAGCACGTGCGGCTGCGGGAGCAGTAGCACGCTTTTCAAGTAGCTGTCCTCAGCGTTTTTGAGTTGCCCCAATCCTTTGTGTGCCAGCGCCAGCAGCTGCCAAAAATCAGCGGACTCCGCCCCAGAGGATTCCATCGCAGTCAGCGTATCAAGCGCCTGTTGGTAATCATTGGCCTGCAGAAAACCCGCGGCCTGCTGAAGCCTCTGCGCTAGCATGTAACCCCCGGCCGTATGCGAGCTCTGTCGAACGCGCTAACGGATTCACTCAACCTTTTTCCCACATCGACTCCGGTCGCCTACTGGTGATTCGCTGATCGATTTTCATAGTCAAAGATAATCGACTAGCGACGGCTCGATGTCCACGACCAAAAAATTAGTCGGGGGATCTTCTGTCGCTGGAAGCGAGTCATTACCCTCCAGAGGAGCTTGGGGCGTTAACCCAAAAGCTAGGTGTTAGCGTTGGCAGACAGTTTGGCACAGAGAACGGTTCCACGGGTTGAACGGCGGTAGAGCCCCGCAATCTTGGCGTTGTCCGTAGTCGAAATTGCTGACGGTATCGAGTGCAATCACCTGTAGTCGTCAAGTCAACGGCCTGTAGGCCATGGATCTGTCCACTTGCTCTGTTGACTGAGCTGGATCAGCTCGCCAATGAACGATTGATTACTGTGAGAATTCGTTCGCGGCTTTTGGCTCGCCACGTATATCGGCTCATGGTTGAAAGACAGCGCGCAACAGTCTATGCCGAAGGTCATTGGGTGGCTCCCTCGCTAATTAACGGTGGTTACGCCGGAGCCCTCTTTGCTGAAGAGAGGCAGCGTGTTAGGTGGTGCCCAGGTGGTCGCTATCAGTAGGGGGCGGGTGGGGGTTGCTTGTTCGTTCTCATTAAGATGGGCTGGAATCGGCCCGCTTGTGTATTGTTTGACTGTGGGAGAGCATGGGAGCAGCGATGGTCGACTCAAGGGCTTTTTAGCACCGAATCTATGGCAGCCAGCACTTTTATTGAAACCTATGAAATCGACCCCTCGGTGTGTGACGGGATTGTCGATTTCTTTGAGCGCAACCGACATCAGGCACAGCCGGGCAGGCTCGGCGAGAATCCCCGTGTCGACAAGACCATGAAGGACTCCCTTGATATCTCAATTTCAATAAAGTCATACGGACTTTTTGAGACGTTTTTTGACTGTCTCATCGAGCACGTCAAAACGTATTTTCAGACTTATTATTACAGTACCGGAGCAGACGGCCTGGGTGCGCTTTGGTTCTCTCAGCATGCCAATATTCAGTGGTATCCCAAGGGCGGGGGCTATCCTGCCGTCCACTGTGAACGGGATCGCATCGAATACTGCCAGCGTGCCCTAGTGTGGATGCTATATCTCACCGACACACCCGGCGGCGGTACCGCGTTTCCTCACCAAGAGGTGATCATCCCTTGTGAGAAAGGCAAATTAATTGTTTGGCCCAGCGACATGACGCATATGCATCATGGCGTTGTATCAAGCACCCATGAAAAAATGATCTTTACGGGATGGATTGATTTTGTGAATCCACCGAAGGAGTAAGGCGGCGCCGATCACTCGCTGTCTGGAAAAATTTCGTGAAAAAGTGTGACGACGTCGTTTGCTTGCATCTCACACTCAACCCAGATGCCCCATTATTGAACAGTTCGCCGATAACAGTAGCTTCAGTCAGTCATCGGGTTTGCACAGAAGCCTTTTGCCACCAGCCTTCTGTATCGGTTCCGCATCGCTAGGATCGTGCGGCAGTGAGCGAGGGTGCTATTTTCAAAAACGGGTTTTGATCCTCGGTACTCATGGGAGATAAAACTGCGAATCAATCTTTCCCCGCGTAAAGGGCGCGCGATTCGGCTGTCCGCGTCTTGAGCTCGGGATGAGGAAAGGGGTCGTGGTGTTAGTCAATCGATCTAAGTCGCGGACCGATAGCTTCTTACCGATTCAAGCAAAGTCGTGATGAGATGTCGCTCCTCTTCATTCAGCTCGGGTCGCCAGACATCGAATAGGAGAATAATGCGCTCCTCATCGCTTCGATTCCACGCTTCGTGGTTGATGCTATCGTCAAACGCCCAGCCCTCGCCACGCTTCACCTGCCGCTCATCTTGGCCAACACGTAGCCCGCATTCCGCTGGCACAATCAACGGCAAGTGACAAATCAGGCGCGCATTCAGCATGCCGGTGTGAGGGGCAATCGTCGCCCCCGCATTCAGCTTCGAGAACAGTACCGATGGCGCAAGCCCATTAATTTTTGTTAACGGAAGTGACTCCATGAGCTTCACAGTCTCGGGACAACACGCAATCACGTCTGTATCGGGCGCACCATTCTGCCAAAGATAGGTTGAGGTCCAGCTCTCATTGTCGAGAAGGTCGCCGTCTTCACTGACCGTTCGGTCGAGTCCGCTGTGCACATAGGGAGTAAACCGCTTGGCATTTTGCGCCAACAATGTTTGTAGTTCCTGCTGAATGATATCGGTAGCGCCCTCAAGAGACTTCATCCAAGGCAGGTATTCATTGGGATAAAAAGTTCGGTAGGGGATATCGGGCATGTAAAACACATGAGGCATCTGCGGATACCCCTCGCGCTCCTCTTCTCTCGCCTTGACCCCCATCATTAGATCGAGAGCCTCGTTAAAGCGCGAGGGCGCCGAAGCCCGCTGGTAACCCGCCGACGCCAGTTGGTCAAGCAGATGCTGCTGAAATAGCTGATTGAGTTGCTGGATGTGTTCCTGCACCCGACTTAAGTCCTTAGCGATGCCAGGTGGTACCGAGGGCAAGGTCGCCGCTACTCGCAGAGCGAGCGTGTAATGGGCCGCCGCATTCTGCTCATCATTCCGCCCTGCCAGTAAATCCCCTTTCACAATTAGGGCGCGCAGATTCTTTCCTTCACGCTCCAAGACCTCGTCAATGCCTGTCTCGGCCGCAGCGAGATCCCCCTGCATGACACAAGCGAGAGCAAAGCCTAACCACACCTGCGCGCTATCTTCGCCCGCATCAAGACTCGCCCGAAACTCCGACCGCGCCTCCGCCGCCCGACCGGCCTGAAGGGCTTTGATACCTGCATCAAACAGCGTTGTTTTGCTCACGGCCTGCTAGTCCCTGTTCGAAAAAAAACGAATATAAGCGCCCACCAACATAAGACTGCCTCAATGGAGATTGATTTGGTAGGACCGCGCGCGTCGCCCTCAAGCGTTATTGGGTCTTGGGTTCAGTCAAATAGCCATGAGGACACAGCGGCCTGATTGAGGATGACGATCTGTTGGGCTTTGGGATCGTCGAGGGTATGGGTCGTATCGAGCTGCAGCAACTGAAGGAGATAGGGCAAAAGCTTGGCTCTTACCGTGAGTCGCCAGCGGCCCTCTACCATGCCATAGTCGTGCGCTATCACTGCTTGTTGGTTCTGATTGAGCCTTGGATCCGGCCCAATGATGACCTCGATTTGAGTTTGCCAGTCTTGGTCCGCCTGAGCGTTACGAGAAGAGGGACCCAGCAATTCGGGTTCACCGCGAAAGCGGCTCAAGACGAAGTCGCGGTAATCCTGATTTTTCTCACACCAGGCCCGCACATGCCAACGCAACCCAGTCCAAACCAGTGTGTGTGGCACGATGATGCGCCCTTCGCGATCGGGCCGGCTCAAGGAGACGTAATCGACCTCGATGCGCTCATGTCCCCGAGCGGCACGCACCAGTGGCCGCAGTATGGCAGGGGGGATTTGTCGGCTGGGTACCGAGAGTATCTCGGTTGAGGTAACGGCTTCGGGCAATTGCCCGAGCATCTGCTGGACGTCACTCAGGCCGGCTAAAATCTCAAGATACTCGGAGGTTTCTCCCCGCGTTAGCTGCGGTTTAAATTGATTGCTGGGGGTGTAGCCTTTGGCTGTGGCGTCGTAGTCAAGATTCCCCGGCGCGATGGTCCGTTTGTAGTTATTGATATCCTTGCTGGCCTGTTGCCGACCAATACCGAATACCTCGCAGAGATGCCGCGTTGTCAGCCGTCCCTCCCACAGGACGATAATCTCGATGAACCGATAACGCAGCAATTGCTCCCATCGCAGCGTGCTCATGCGGCGCTCGTTGGTGTTGTAAGCAGTGCTGTCACAGCAGTCCCCCTCAGGCTTGTCCTCACCATACCGTTGATTGTGTGTGGCGTGTAGTCGTGGCTAACGCGAACCTTTGACGGTTGCGGTCTGGGCCGGGCGAGAAGGGCGTGGCGTGAGTAATAAGCCCGCGAGTGCCAGCACCGCACAGACCAGCATAATCAGTGCCGGCTCGAGTAGTCTGCCCGCGTAGAGCCTGCCGGCTATAACCCCTACGCCCGATGCGAGCAACGCATGGATGAAGCCGTATACGGCCGATGCGGAGCCTGCGAGCTGCGGGAATAACGAAATGGCCCCCATTGAAGCATTGGCTGCGGTGAGGCCAACACCGAGAAAAAATAGCGAGGACAGCATGCCCAGCGTGTAGACGTAATGGCTGGCATAGGGCGCCAGTGCCGCAATACTGGCTGCGGAAAAGAGACTGATCAATAGCCCCACCCTTAATGTTTGGTCCATGCCGTAACGCATGACGACCTTGGCATTGATCAAGCTGCCGGTCATGAAGCCAAAGACGGTGAGTGCAAAGGCATAGCCAAATAACTTCGTGGGGATATTAAAAACATCTGGCAGAAAATAAGCCACGGTAGAGAGGTAACAGAACAGGGCGGCAAACGAAAATGAACCCGCAATTTGGTAGCCCAGATAGATGGGGTTAGACAGCATTAGTGAAAATGACTGCAAGACTTTTTGCAGGGTTAACCGATCTGTTTCAGGCGGTGGTGCGGATTCTGGGAGTCGAGTCAGCGCCAGGAGAATGAGGAGAGCAAATACCGCTAGCGCAATGAACACAGCAGGCCATGAGCAGGCGGTGAGAATCAGAGCGCCGATACTGGGGGCTACCATTGGGATGACTGCCATGGCGCCCGATAAAGTCGACATGACCTGCGAGGCGCGATTCCCTTGATAGCGGTCTCTGACGATGGCACGTGCGATAACGGGGCCGCTGGCGGCGGCGATCCCCTGCAGGGCGCGCATCAACCACATCAGCTCCATATCCCTCGCCATCGCGCAGAGCACTGAGGTCGTCAGGAACAGAAAAGTGCCGGCGCGTACGACGGGCAGCCTGCCAAATTGGTCAGAGAGCGGGCCGAAGATAAGTTGGCCAACCGCTAGGCCCACCATAAAAATACTGAGCGTTAATTGTCCATCTGCTTCTGTTGCGCCCAGATCGCGGATCATGGCGGGGATCGCAGGTAAATACAGATCGGTGGCAATGGCTGCGTAGGCAACCAAGCCCACTAACGTGAGGTAGGTGAGAGCTTCCCCGCGTTTTGTCGGCGGTGTCAATTAACCGTCGGGGACTGCAGTTCTACTACTGGGCAACTCTCTGGCACAAAAAACTGGCCGTTCTCAGCATCCATGACATCAAGACCAATCGCTTTGTTATTGGAGAAAAGCGCGACGCGTAACACGTAGGTAGTGTGTTTATTTTTCATTTCCATCAGCTGAAAAAGTTGTACCTCTGCGCCTTCGTCGCCCGCTGCTTGAGTGGCAACTTGCTCCATGTAGGTTTTCGCCTGCTTCGCTTCCATGGGGGTCAGGGGTTTTGCGAGAATGGCATCGAGCATGGCACTGATTGAGGCTTGATTATAATCAGCCAGCAGTGTGGTGTTCACAACAGAATTTAGCTCGGTCATGTTGTCTCCAAAACGGTTTGGCAGCGCGAAACGGGCGCGAGTGTAGCACAGCAAAAGTGAGTCAGTGGAAGGCGCTAAAGTAATACTTTAAGTTGTGCGCGCAAGATCCTGAGGCGTAGGTAGCAATGCAGAGGGTGCCTTGACCTTTTCCCCCAGTGAACCTAAGCTTCGCGTCCTCCGCCCGTAGCTCAGCTGGATAGAGCACCAGGCTTCGAACCTGGGTGTCGGGAGTTCGAATCTCTCCGGGCGGGCCAATTCTCCTCCTATTAACTTTATCCAAGCCATTCCCGAACCATAATGGGGCTTCAAGTTGGGTCCGAGGTCAGACAGGAGTGTGGTAAATGGATATGCCAGCGAACTAACCACGAAGGGCAAGACATACTGGCTCGTCAAGACGTGGCCGGTCTCAGTAATTAATGTAGCACCCACCGCGAAGCACTGATAGGCCTCCAAGTTCAATGGCTTTTTATTGAGCGAACAGTTCGCGAACCTCGTCGTGGGGCAATCTGTGTACCCTGAGTCCATCAGCTCCCGTCATAGTGTCCGCTGCAACCATGGCGTTGACGATGGCCTCTTCTGTAGCCTGAACGGTTCCACGAAATAATGTGTCGAGTGCGTTGTTGGGAAATTGCTCAACCTTGTTAAATTGATCCTCATTAATTGCCCCAGCATTGCCCGTAGAAAAAGCGAGAAAAATATCACCGGATCCCGGGTTGCTGATAGCACCGAGTCGTCCCAGGGCAAGTGCTGGTCGCTTTGCTAATCGATTTAACTGGTGAGGTAATATCGGTGCATCGGTGGCCACTACAACGATAATAGACCCGTCCCGAGTAGGACTGTCTTTATCTAATTCAGCACCACTGCAATACGGGAACCATGGGTTTTGAGGGGTTATACTGTCGTCGGTGTAGCAATGCTCGCCTACGGGTAACTTTTCAGAGACCCATTGATCCCCCAGACGCAAACTCTTCCCGCCCCAGTTGTAATTACACTGCACTAGAACACCGACAACATACGACTGGTCTGCCACGGATACGATACGAGAAGCGGTGCCTATGCCGCCCTTGAATCCGTTGCAAACCATACCGGTGCCGCCACCCACGGCGCCTTCGGTCACCGGCTCAGCGGTGGCCAGTTCAAGTGCGCTGTATACATGAGGGCGTTTTACGTGTTGGCCGTTAATATCATTCAATGCACCGTCGTAGGTTTCGGCGACGATCGGTGCATGCCACAGTGCTGGCCATTTCTGATCCACCATCCAGCCGACGAACGCATCTCGAACGATGCCCACACTATGGGTATTGGTGATTCCTATGGGACCATCGATTAAACCGCGTTCTTCAAGCCAGGTGGTGCCGGTCATTTCCCCTGAGGCGTTGAGGGTAAACCAGCCGCCGTAAACGCCCTCGGTGCTGGCTTTCCCCCGGGGGTGAATAACGGTAACTCCCGTACGAATCGGGCCCACACCGCGCACCAGCGGGCCCTCTCCGGATATCAGCGTTTGGTGGCCTACCTCGACGCTCAGCACATCGGTTATGCCATTGAGCGGTCCAGGTTTGCCAGCAAAAGGAATGCCCAGGGCTCGGGCTCGGTCAGGCTCTGCTGAAAGTGGGTTGGCTAAGCCCAGAATCCAAAGCAATACCGGTAGGCTAGCGTAGAAGCACAGTTGCCGCTTGGTAGGTTGCCTTGACATAACGGAGTCCTCTTCCTGAAAAAATGTTCTAGGGCGAAGATACCAGATGTGCCGGTGTAAAACCCTGGCATCATCAAAGGGAAGTCACCCATTTTCGCGCCGCGACTAGAATTCGACCTTTCCCACTAAGTTGGTATTTTTTCTCCGCGGGGAACCAGGGTAAAGCGACGACTTCCGCTTGGCGTATACCCTCAGCCAGGTGCAGTTCAATAGCGGTGCTCGGTTTGGCATATTCAGTCGGCAGATTGATGAGGGCTATGGGGACGCTGGGTTCTTTCTTTGCGGCCTAGAGTTTTCTAGCATCGTCCATGCTCATGAATTTGCCCCAATCTTTTTTAGGCATTTTCAATCCTCATCGTCGTCTACCTAGATGATCAAAGGCACGCGCCAGCCATCCAGTTTTGGTCAGGGGTTTTAGGACGCCGAGGAGTATTGGTAAAACAGCGACAAACGCTATGGGCGCACCGACCCAGAGCAGTAACCCGTATGCGACAGACATACCTGTAGAATCGGTCTCGCCCGCAGACTCGCCACCTGTCAACATTGAGCTGATGCCGTACGCGGCGCCTATTAAGACAGGACCGGCGACGAACGCATAGAACCAGCCGTTTTTGTTTGATGACATATCAAAATCCTCTTTCGTCTCAGTTTAATGCACTAGTGACCGTATCAGGTGCCACCGTCACTTTACCGAGAAGTTTGGGTCTCATGTCCTACGGACACAGTGAGCACGATGAATCTTCGATTCACTGTGGGCCTGTCGTTCATTATTTGCTCGTCCTGCCGATGCTCATTTTTGGCACGGCCAATTTTAGGGGTCATTATCTAGCAATAAAGCGTGGGCTTCGCCCTATTCGAAATGGGGTCTGGGGGATGGTTCAGCCCCGTGTTTTGGGGCCTGACAACTGTTGTTTATGCTGGGTTCGATCCGCTCCAGGCGGGCTAATTATCCTTCGATTACTTTTATCCGCTATTGACCAGCTAACGCGAGACGACGAGGGCCTGCGGCTCTTGACCTTTAGTCAACGCGACCGGCGCGAGGTATTGAACGCCGCACGCTCCCTTTTGGCTAAAAAAGACCCGCAATGATGACGGGGTCATCACAAACAAGCTCAGAGCTTCGCTCGGATGAGTCAGTAGACTCATTGGAGACATCAAATGACTGACAGCACCTGTCGTCCTGGAAAAGGGCAAAGATGCACCGATTGCATTAAACTAAGGCGAAGGAGCATTGTGATATGTCATCAAACAAAAACGGTTGGTTCTACGCGTTCGTCGCCGGCCCTGTATTAATAGCCGCCGCGTATGGCATCAGCTCGTTGTTAATAGGGGGCGAATCGGCAGGCGAGACGGATGCCGCAGGTATGACTGTCGTATACGGGTTATTACTCTGGGTCGGCGCGCCTGTAGTGTTGGTGGCTGTTTTGCCGCTACTCGTCGGCATTCTCAAGGCCGTCACCAAATCCTAGGCATGCCCTGGGCATCGGGCATGCTAAATGTGTCTGAGATGGGGCCTGACAGGTGCACTAACCCCCGTTTCGTGGCCACAAGCCAAGTGATTATGCGGGTTCAGTCCGCTCTCCGCGATTTATTTAATGGCGTTCCATTTTTTAAAGGAGTCTGGATAGCGTAGCTGGGGTGATAAGCCAGCCGCTCATAGAGTAGGCTCTCCCTTTACCCCGCGCAGGTCTCAGGTCAGTCCATGAATCGTTCAATCCTCTTGGCCATCGTGCTGTGCATACCTGTCTTTTATGCCCTGTTAAGCGGAGACTTTCTCATCGTCTTGTTTGCGGTCATTGCCGGCTACGTCATCCATACGTTGCTCGGCTAGCGTTGCCTCAAAAACTGGGTTCAAGGCGCTTGACGAGGGCGGTGGCGGCACCTTGGTCGTATCCGCACCGCGGCTCTTTGCAAGCGGCAAAACACGGTGTTGAGTTCTATGGCTATGGTGTCGCTCTTGAGCGTCTTTCCCCGCTGTAATCGGTGACTTACACTGCAATAAAGTTCTCACGAAAAGAAGAGGGAAAATATGAAGTTTTTAATACTACTGGTTACGGCACTCTACACCACTGTTACGTTCGCGGATGGCCATAGCGCCGCGCCCGTGGCCGGTGAAGGCGCATTTGTGACGTTGATGGTCAAGGCGCAAGATCCGACGTCTTATATTGAAATGTTAAAGAAGAATCCGGCGCCATTTGAGGCGATCGGTTCTTCTGTGGCGGGTGCTTGTGTGACCAAAACAGGTGCCGATTATCCGGGGCAAATGTTTATTTGGAATGCCTTTGGCTCAGTGGAGCAAGCGATGGCTGCCACTGACGCCTATGATCCGATGAAACCCACACCACAGCTCTCCGCAATACGCGAAGTGCAATACAACGCAATGTTTAAGCCCTTAAAGCCGTTTGATCTAGCGCCTAATTCTGAGCGGCTGTGGCGGCTTAACATATCGCCCGGCAACGTAGCGCCTTTCGTCAAGCAGATGATCGAGTTAGAGGCGGCGCTCCGTGACGCGGGCCACGATATGAATATTGGTGTGTTCCAACCGATTGGCGGAGGATCCCACGAAACCATTCACCTAAGAGCCGTTAGTCCGACCTATGCTGATTCCGGTAAAGTGATTGATGAAGCGTTTGCCGGTGCCGAGTGGATGAGCATTTGGGCCGAAGCGATGGCGCTGGTCGACGAGGTCGTCTCCGACAATTTTGAGCATTGCCAGATCATCTACACCGCCAGCTAAACATCCACAAAAGCAGACTCTCTTCCCGCGTTAGCGGGAAGAGAGAACGCGGTTTAGGGAGAGCCGGCTTGCGTATCGAGCGGCGCCGCTGCGTCAGAGATTTGGTATCGATCAAACTTTGCTCTGGGCTTGATGATGTCTACATCCCGCTTGCCGTCGAAGCGCTTCAGTAGCGTGGAAAACTTTTTAAATCGCGCAAATACCAGTCCGTTGCGCTCTCCGTTTGCAATGACGCCTTTCACGCCCACTTCGGCTTTTTCACTGTCGACGTAAGCCAGTGGGATACGGATGGCACCATCTGATACCTCCAACTCAGCTTCTCCCTCCAAATTTTTGACGGCCATCATGTTGGATAGCCATTTGGGCGGCTTATTGCGGTTGTCAAAAAAGGTGACCAATGGTCGAGTGTCACTGACCGTCAGCACTGCATTCGCATTGACGTCTATCGGTTTGATGAAAGTACCCTCGGCATCGGTGAATGTGAGTGACGTCGACCAGTAATCACCATCGAAGTTTTCTTCATTACCATCGACTCGGACATTGAATAAGCGCAATGAAGAGCCACTGATGTTCGCCTTTAAATCTCTTGGCACGCCGCTTTGGATAACAATGTCAGCGTCAAGATCAGCCTCGAAAGACTGGTCGTCGACTTGTACCTTCATTGCGGCGGAATCGAGGTCAATAGTGCCGCTGATAGTGTCCTCGGTGAGCGAGACACGCGCATTCAGCGCGGTTTCGCCGCCTGCAAAGGTAAACGCGGTGTCAGGGGGTAAATAGTAATTAAAGGCTGACATATCGATCACTTTTGCGTCGTCAATCGCCAAGTCAAAGGTGTTGTCAGCGCGACGCTGTCGGGCTGCTTCGTCAGACCACAGCTCCTTCAGGCTCATGTCAGGGTCAGGCAGAATAAAGTTCGAGCCGGTATAGCTCAGCTGCAACCCAGTGCCGCGCAAAAAAGGATCGCTTTCTTCCATTCTGGCGGCAGCTAATGTGTCGTAGTGGATATCCAGCTTGAGCGGCATATCGGCGTCAGCCGGTGTTTGGATAAAGACTGATCCCACGCCCGAAATATCGATATCTCTGATTGCTACGCCGAGGTCGGTTGTAGTGGCGCTGAGTTCAGTGCCAGCGCGAACATATCCATCGCGCACTGCGAGGTGGCCCGTTAGCTGCCCGGCACCTGATATGTCTAGGTTGCCGAGACCCGCTGTGAAGATTTTAAGAAAATTAAAGCTGCCCACTGTCAGGTCAATTTGCGTGTCAACGTAACTAAATTTCAGCATGCGACGACCTTTATTATCGCGGCGGGTGAGTGGGGAGAACCCCAGCACCCCCTGTACGGTACCGCCCTCAAAAATCTCTGCATCGCCATTGAGGAAGGCGGGGCCCAGATTCAGATCAAGATCGGTAACATCGAGGGAAAACGTGCCGCCCCTCGTTTCCGTATAAAGATTGCCGAGTGCCGACCCACTGCCAGTACCTTGAAGGTTGAACACCCAGAAACGATGCTCGCCAGTGGCAGCGATGTCATTGACGTGGATTTTCCAGGGGCGCTTTTTGGGCAGCTCAGAGGTATCAATAGGTACCACCTCTCGTCCCGTTATCGACGGGAAGTAGGGCAGGGTTTTGCTATAGTCGCGATCCGGTTTCAGTCTGGGTCGCTGGCGATAATCGATGTTCTCCGCTTCGACATCAGACAGGTAAACGTCTTTGAAGATTAAGGGTAGTAGGGAGATAGAAGCGGCACCAGACGTCGCGTAGGCCTCCCATTGCTGTGTCCGAGCTTGGCCGTTGGCAGCGATACCCTCAGCATTTAAACGGAACGGATATAAACTCCAAGCGCGCTCCCATGTGACCTGAAATTTCTCAGGTCGGATCTTATTGACTAAGTCCTGAGTGATCGGCAGGTAAAGGACTGTATTGATAATTATTAAGTAGGCAAATTCTGCTGCTACTACGATGAACACAAAGCGTTTCAGGAAATTTTTCATAATGCGTAACGTGCGTCCTTTATCGGTTGTCGGGTAGTTATGACTGCCCGATTGCTTGTGATGTCATCGGGGAGGTTAGGTGTCTATTTCGTCGTCTCGCAGATCCATCGCGACAAGATTTTTACCTATAGTGGTGCCACTCATCATCTCGCTGTAAGCACGACCCGCATTGTCTAGCCCACCGGTAATATTCTCAAGTAGCGTTAGCTCACCCGATCTCACCCAATGATGCAGTTGTGTCGATGCGGCGGGAACCTTATCCATGTAGGTGTAGAGTAAAAACCCCCGCAGGGTGAGTTCTTTCTCGACCAACTTCCACATATTAAAGATTGGGGTGGGATTGTCCTGGTCGTTATAGTCCCCGATCATCCCGCAACCAATGATGCGGCCAAAAGTATTCATACAATTTAATACGGCATCCAGTGTTTTGCCTCCCACGTTGTCAAAATAGACATCGACCCCTTCTGGGCATGCTTCATTAATAGCGCTGGTCAGATTCACGCAGGTTTTGTAGTTGATGGCGGCATCGGCGCCCAACGTCTCAGTGACGAGCTGGCACTTGTTATCACCGCCAACAATGCCGACGACCTTGCAGCCTCTGAGTTTGGCGATCTGGGTGGCCATTGACCCCGTTGCGCCGGCAGCCGCGCTGATCACGACCGTGTCGCCCGCCTGAATCTGACCAATTTCATGCAGTCCAACGTAGGCGGTATGACCGGATCCGCCGAGTCCACCTGCGTAATAAGAGAGGGGAATGTCTGCTTCAGGCGTCAGTTTCGACAACAAAATCGTATTGGCATCGCTGAGCGAGTAGTCTTCCCAGTGATGTAGTCCAAAAATCAAATCTCCCGCATCAAACCCGGGTAGGTGAGATGTGATGACTCTGGCAACCGAGGGTCCTCTGATGGCGCCGCCAAGGGGAATTGGTTCAAAGTAGTTGGCTTTACCGTCAAGCCAGCCACGGATTGCCGCCTCTAGCGAGAAAAACAAATTGCGAACCAACATTTGTCCTTCCCCGGGAGTGGGTACCTCGCAAGTGCTCAGCGCAAAGTCGTCTGGCGTTGGGGCGCCCTGTGGATGAGCACTCAAGACGACTTGGCGATTCTGCATGGACTGCGCTCCAGCTTTTGACTGATGACGTATCAGCCTTCGATTATGTCAACTAGCAGAGTATATTGTGGTGGTTGGTCGACCGTATACTAATAGGCAAAAGGCGTTTGTCGAGACATTATGAATCAGCCTGACATCAAGATCCCCGTTCTGAATGTGCCGGTCCACCCCGATACGCTCGATGGGCGAGACCCCTCGTTGCTGAGGGGAGATAAAATTAGCGGTGATCGCTATTACGATACCGCTTTTGCTCGTCAGGAATGGGATCATATGTGGACCAAGATCTGGCATGTGGCGGGACGGTTGGTTGAGTTAGAGGAGCCCGGCGATTTTGTCGTTCATGATTTTATGAACCAGTCGGTTATTTGTGCGCGGCAACAAGATGGCACGCTAAAAGCGTTTTATAACGTCTGTCAGCACCGAGCACTGAGATTGGTAGAGGAGAGCTCCTCGGTAAATGATTTCCACTGTCGCTACCATGGCTGGGTCTGGGGTCTAGACGGCGTGCTGAAGTCAGTGCATGACCCCGAAAATTTTTCTCAAGGTAACCCCTGCGGCAAGCTACGTCTCAAGGAACTTCGCTGCGACACTTGGGGCGGATTTGTCTGGTACAGCTTTAGCGACGATAGTCCAGGTCTGATGGAGTATCTCCACCCACTGCCTGAGATCTATCAAAATTACCCTATGGATACCGCGGTCAGGATTTTTGCGCGAAAAATTCGGCTCAATACCAATTGGAAGTTTGCATCGGTTAATTTCAGCGAGTCCTATCATACTCGAACCGCCCATCCACAAGTGCCTCCTTGGATTGATCAAGATTACTGGAGTGCGCGGTCAGAAATTTGGCCCAATGGGCATGGTCGAACCGTGCAGCCCATGCGCCCCAGTCTTCGGGATCGATTGCCCGACGGCGAGCCGCATCCTTTCGATGATATTTTACGGCAGTGGGATATCGACCCCGATGCTTATCCCGATTTTGAAACGAAGGCGATACAGGGATGGATGGACCTCAAAGCCGCGAAGCGAGCACACTGGAAAGAGAAGGGCTACGTGCACTACCAGCATATGAACGACGAAGAACTGACGGATAGCCCTCACACGGTGATCTTTCCTAACGTCACGATTTCTTTCCTGCCCGATAATTTGATTTTTTTCCGGACAGAACCCGACGAAAAAGACCCTTCCAAGTGTACTTTTGATCTATGGTGTATGGCGTTTCCTGTCGCGGGACAGCCAGTGGCACATGGCATCATGACGCGGGACGCTTTTCCTGTGGAAGAGTGTGAGGCATTGGTGCGGGATTTTGAGGGCGGAGAGGGTATTCCTGAGATTATCGATTCGATTGTTTGGCAGGATATGATGCTGTCGGAGGCCCAGCAGAACGGCTGGGAGTCTCGGGGGTTTGACGATTACTATCTGGCCGACCAAGAAGCGCGAGTTAGGTTTTTTCACGAGGTGCTGAATGATTATATCGAGGGCCGTAAGGGCGGCTCGACGTGATTCGATCGGATGGCAGTGTGCTTGTACAGTGGCGGCGCAAAGTCGCGAAAATCCCTTTGCGAACAGCGCCTATTGAAAGGGAAAAAGCATGAAGATGAGACAGTGGTTGGTGCGCAGTATCCTGATATTTTTATCGAGTGGGGGAGTCATCGTGCAGGCAAGTGAACAGGACACGGCTGCGATGCTAGCCAAGCAAGAAATCGAGTACCTGCAGCGCTGGTACGCTCGTGCCACAGACTTAATTGGATCCAACCTGCCGGATCAGATTGAGGAAGGTAGAGACATATATCACCGTATCTTTACCCCTGATGTCAGCATTCAAGCGAGTGCTGCTGGCGGCGTCTATTACGAAGTCGCCGGTCCCGATGAATGGGTCAAAGTAGTGGCCACGGCGCTATCGGTATTTGATGCCACACAGCATCTGCTTGGCACACAAATCGTGGAGCTTGCGAGTCTTCCCAATGCGCAGGGGGAGGGTGGCGAAGCAAAGATGTCGAGCTATTTACAAGCTTGGCATCATGATCCAGATCGGGTCATCGATATATATATTGGTACGTATTACAGCAAGGTGCGCTATACCGCAGGTGTTGGTTGGCAGATTTACGAAATGCGGTTACAGAAAGTAGCGGGTGAGGTGATCGACAAGAGTGTATGACACCGCTTGATGGCGGCAGGAGGTCCTCATCCCCCAGTAAAGCCACTTCGCTCGAGTCACGCAGCGGCAATGACTTTGGTGGCTCAAGGGCGAGTGCTGAACACTAGGCTTGTTGCTCTCGCAACGATCTTTGCGTATCGAAAAGTAAAGTAATATCACAGTAAGACATGTAGGAGAGGGTATGACGGCCTTGAGCCCAGTGATGTTGGAACAGCATCTGAATTGTCCGGAGAAGCAGGTGGAATCTCCGTTGCGGGGAGACTCAGTCTGTAGTGACCGGTACATCGGTCGGGATTACCTTGCTAAAGAGTATGCCAATGTGTGGCACAAGATCTGGAATATCGGAGGGGTGGCCTACCAGATGCCAGAGCCCGGGGATTACCTCACGACAGAGCTAGGTATCGACTCGGTTATTTTGGTTCGACAAGACAATGGTTCGATCAGGGCATTTTTGAACTCCTGCCCTCACAGAGGCACCCGCATCACTGAAGCAGAAGATGGCCACGCTCAGGCATTTTCATGTCCCTACCATGGTTGGCAATTTGATCTGTCCGGTGTGGTGACCTCGGTGCCAGATGAGGAAGACTTTGCCGAGAGCCCCTGTGGTAAAGCGCGTCTAAAGGAAGTTCAGTGCGAAGAACGCTTTGGCCTCATTTGGTATAACTTTGACCCCGAAGCCGATAGCTTGGCGTCGTTCCTGGGAGAATCCATCACCCGAGAGCTTGAATCACATCGCATCGAAGATATGTTGCGGGTGCTGGATATGACGGCAGAGACCCGCTGTAACTGGAAAATCATCACGGATAACTTTAATGAGGCTTACCACGTTAAAGTGCTTCACCCCGAGTTAATCCCCTACATCGCGGCAGATTATCAAGACTGTCAGTTTGATCGATTTCGCAATGGACACAATCGCGGTTGGTTCCCCTCTTTCATGCCATCGGTGCAGTACGGCAGCGATCAGATTGGCGAGCCATTGAAGAGTATGGCCGCAGCATGGGATGTTGATAGCGATGATTATTTGGGGCGCGATACATGGAAGCAGCTTCGACTGGATATTCAGGCGGCTAAGCGGGCGCAAGGTGAGGCTCGTGGCTATTTGCATTATGCACACCTCGCGGATTATCAGCTGACTGACTATGTTATCTACAATTTGTTTCCTAATAACGTGATCACCGTTGGCCCTGATGGTGTCCAGCTATTGCGACCCCGACCGCACCCGACTGACCCCGCGCAATGCTTGTTTGATCATTGGTGGCTGGTGAATCGCGTCGCTGGCCAAGACACCACGCCATCGCCAGCTGGCGGCCCCGATCTGCCGGTTGCGGACGCGATGCACGAGCATATCCGTTACGGAGAAAAGACTTTGGGTACGGTAGCAGATCAGGATCTCAGCGTTGCAGAAATGCAGCAGAAGGGGCTGGCCTCTGCCGGTTATCAAGGATTTTGGATGCCTGATCAAGAACGCCGCGTACAGGCTTTCCATGAACACTTAAATGACCTGATGTCATTGTGATGAGCGGTGTGCCATACCGCCGAATATGGCTGAGCGAGCGATCCATTAATGGTGTTGTGAGATGGTAGCGACGGCGCCTGTGCTAGAGCACGAGGATCCGTTATGGGTCACTTGGTCTCGTACCCAAGTAGAACAGCGACTCGCGCAGCATGCACGGGGGATCGATCGCGCCGATGAAGCGTTGCTGAGGGAGTCTTATCACGCCGACGGGACCGTCGACTACGGCTCACTGCAGGGGACGGCAGCAGAGTTTGCCAGTGCGATTGCGGTAATGCATGTTGGTGCGCCGATGTCATCGCACCGCACCAGTAATGTTTGGATAAAAGTACATCGCGACACGGCAGTGAGTGAGAGTTATGTGATGGCTTGGGTGACCTTGCCAACCGATGGGGAGCCTCAGCCACATTTGGTCGGAGGACGTTACCTCGATCGGCACAGCTTTAAAAATGATGTGTGGCGGATGCAGCATCGGCACTACGTGCTGGATTGGATTAGGCAGTTTCCGCCGCAATTACCCATGCCAATGCAGGATGCCTTGTCGCTCAGTCACGGTTGTCCTCGTGGAGGGCATTATTTACAAGACCCGGGTAATGCGCTGTTGATAACGCATGCGAGTCAGAAAATAACCCAGTCGGAGGACGATCAAATGAATGAGCGCGATAGGCTTGATCAGGTACTGTCTCACCAGGCCATTACCGAACTGGGGTGTCGTTATGCCCGTGGCGTTGACCGCGGTGATGCTGAAATCATTATGAGCGCGTTTCATGACGATGCGGCGATTGTGTCGGGGTTGATCAACGGCTCAGCGCGCGACTTCTCGGAAGAGATCGGTGTGACAATCGACAAGACCCTATCTTGTGTGGCACACACCGTCACTAATCATTGGATCGAACTCGATGGCGATGTTGCGGTGGGTGAGAGCTATGTTATTGCGTATCAGAACACGGTGGGTGATGCCCCTGAGGATGTCATGACAGGTGGCCGCTATGTCGATCGATATGAGCGCAGGCAAGGCGTATGGAAAATTGCTCACAGGACGTTCGTATTGGATTGGACCACGTCGAGTCCGGCAAAGCATTTGATGGACTCAGGCATGTTCGAGGGAATGACGACGGGATGTCGGAGTCAGGCAGACCCGGTTTACGGCCTATGGGCCGATGCGACCTAGCGCAGATTAAGCAGAAAATGCTCGGCTACTGGAAAATGCTCGGTGATTAAAGGTACTTGGGCATTAGAGAGGTAATGATGTTGTTAACAGGAAGGTTGCTGGTCGTCACCGAGCACTGCCGTACGGCAGTGTTTTTGTTGTGCTTATCAGTGTGCGCTCCGGTGGTGCTTGGAGACGGGGGAGGCGGTCAAGATGGCGCCTACGCGGAGGTGTCTCAAAATCTCGATCCAGAGACGGAAGCAGCGGGTCGCGCGCTGTACGAGTCAGGCTGCGCGCAATGTCATGACGCCAACGTAGTACGCGCGCCGCAGCGGTACATTCTTCAGTTAAGCACCCCAGAGGCGATCCTCAGTGCTCTTGATGATGGCTTGATGCAGGAAGTGGCCAGTGACCTGTCTTTATCGCAAAAGGTAGCAATCGCCGAATTTCTCACTAAAAGAAAAATAAGTGGTGACGATGTGAGATCGGCGGGTGTGGCATGTTCGCTGTCGGCTGCTGAATTTGATCGTGACACGGTCCCCGCGTTTTCTCATTGGGGCTTTGATCAGAGCGGTACTCACTACATCGGGCCTGGCACCGCGACGGTCACCAAAGCGGCGTTACCCACAATCGAGGTGGATTGGGCATTTGCTTTTCCATCCGCTGTGCGTGCTCGCTCGCAGCCTGCGTTGGCCGGTGGATCTATTTTTGTCGGCAGCCAAAGTGGCTTGGTTTACGCCTTTGATGTCGAGACAGGCTGCACGCGCTGGCAATTTATGGCCTCGGCAGAAGTGCGTAATGCGATGATCGTCGCGCCCTGGGACCCTGCTGACGAGGAGATTGACCCGCTGCTGTACTTTGGAGATGTCAGTGGTAACCAGTACGCCTTGTCAGCTATTACCGGCGAGCTGAGATGGCGCAAGCGCATGGATGATCATGGTGTGGCCACGTTGACGGCGGCGTCCACTTTGGTCGACGACGTACTGTACGTGCCCATCTCGTCGCTAGAAGAGGGTGCGGCAATCAGTGCCGATTATCCCTGCTGTACTTTCCGAGGCGCGGTCGCCGCATTAAATGCGGGCACCGGTCAGGAGCTTTGGCGTCGATACTTTATTCCGCCTGCAAAGGAGCGAGCCACTAATGGCGCTGGCAAAACACTGTACGGTCCTTCTGGTGTGCCGGTGTGGGCGGGCATGTCTGTAGACGACGATTTATTATTTGTGGCGACGGGTGACGATTATACGGGCGAGGGATCGGGGACCAGTGACTCAGTCATTGCACTCAACCGGCACAGCGGTGAGATTGTCTGGGTCGCGCAGGCGCGAGCCGGAGATGTGTGGAATGCCTCTTGCGAGTATGCGGGCAAGATTAATTGCCCTGATGACAATGGCCCAGACTGGGATTATGGAGCCGGTCCAGTTGTTGCAGTGGGCGCATCGGGGCGCAAGGTGTTGCTAGCCGGTGACAAAGGCGGGCTTGTTGTGGGCTTGGATCCCTTGACCGGGAAGGTTCTGTGGCGCAACAAAGTGGGTAGAGGCGGTGTCGTGGCAGGAATTAACTTCGGCTTGGCGGCTCATGCGGGGAACGTTTTTGTGCCGGTCAGCGATGTGCCAGACGGGCGCACTTACGATGAACCGGCTAAGCCTGGTCTATACGCCTTGGATATTGATACGGGTGAATTTATTTGGAAGGCGCCGGCAGAGGATACGTGTGCTGGGCGTGCCGGTTGTTTCCCTGGTTATTCTGCGGCCATTACAGTGCTAGATGATTATGTATTAGCGGGGTCTAATGACGGCTATCTGCGGGCGTTCGACTCAGCGACTGGATCTATTTTGTGGGAATACGATACCACCCAAGCGGTCGACGCAGTGGGTGACCGGATCGCGCAAGGAGGCTCCATTGGCGGTGGGCAGGCGCCTATCGTCATCGGAGACCGTATCATCCTGAACTCGGGCTACGCTTTCTCTGGCAAGATGCCGGGCAATGCACTGTTGGTATTAAAAGCGGGGTCCCGCTAGTGCTCCCGCCCTGCACTAATGCTCATTAGCAAAATAGCGCTCGGCAGCGCGTAAAACTCGGGGAGCCAAAATAATGGCGCTGACCATTGTGGGAATCGCCATGATGCCATAGCTGGCGGAGATCAAATTAAAGACCACGTCAATGCTCACGGTGGCTCCAAACACAACAGCGGCAACAAAAAACCAGCGGAAGTAACGCTGCCACTCGGCACCGACTAAAAACCCAAAGCATTTTGCCCCAAAGTACCAACCCGCAAACATGGTGGTGGTGCTGAGGATGAGTGCGACGAAACTCAGCAGGATCAGCCCCACGCTGCCCATCTCAGAGCGAAAAGCATCAGCAGTCAAGGTGATGCCTGACATGTCGCCGGGGGACTGCCAGTTACCTGCTAAAAGAATCACGAGCGCAGTGCAGGTGCAGACGACTAAGGTATCAAAGACCGGTCCCAACGTTGCCAGCATACCCTCACGAATGGGTTCGTCTGTTTTCGCTGCGCTGTGTGCCATGACCTCGGTACCAACGCCTGCTTCGTTCGAAAACGCACCGCGACTAATGCCGATGAGCATCACGCCGAGAAACCCGCCACCGACAGCGGTCGGGGATAGCGCTTCAGTGAAAATCGTGCCGAGTACGCGAGGAATGTCAGCCAAGTGATTGGCGAGCACCCACATTGTCATGAATAAATAGACGAGGACCATGGTGGGTAGCAATGCGACCGCCACTTTTGCCACTCTGGGGAGTCCACCGAAAATGACGGATCCCACTAAGGTCGCTATGGCCATACCAATCGCGAGTGGTGCCCATCCCGGTGCTGCACCGGCCAGCATCGTATCTTGGATTAGGGCCGTGAGTTGGTTGGCTTGGAATATGGGCAGGGTGCCGATGAGTCCCGCTAGCGAAAATAATACGGCCAGTGGGTAAAACGGTCGTGGGAGCGCTTCTCGGATAACGTACATTGGGCCACCCTGAAGGTTGCCAAGAGAGTCTTTGCCTCGATACATCACGCCAAGTGAGCAGGTGAAAAATTTAGTGGCGATACCCGCGATGGCAGACACCCACATCCAAAATACGGCCCCAGGCCCGCCGGCTACAATGGCGAGCGCGACACCTGCAATGTTGCCCAGGCCCATCGTGTTGGATAACGCAGCCGCTAGCGCTTGCTGATGAGAGATCTCTCCATTGGCATGGGGGGTATCGTATCGACCCATTAAAACGGCAATGGCATGACCCATATAGCGGTAAGGCAATGCCCGCGAGGCGACGACAAAAAAGCAGCCACCACCCAATAGCAATGCAACCAATGGTGTACCCCAGACGGTGTCGACTAATTGCTGCGAAAAAATTTCTAGGGCATTCATGGCGTTCTCGTGGTCGCAGCGAGGTGCGAGTATGGCACAGCCTTTGAGCACTGAACGCGCGCGGAGTTTCTGAGGGGGTTCATGAGAGGGAACTACGCCTTTTGAGGTGATTCCCGATATCCCAATCTTCTCGTTAGCTGGCACCTTTGCACATTGTTCGGGCTCTCCAGTTCAGCGGCTTTGCGGTCAAGGGACCCAGAGACCCAGGGGCTAAGGGCTAAGGGGCTGGCGTAAAAGATGAGATCGCGGTATAAAAATCATGGGGCCTGGTGATCAGGTTTTGGCTCGCTTAGCCTCGCAGACGGGCATCTAACGCGGTTGACCCTGACTGGCTCAGAGATTGACTGCCCAGCACTGGTGTAGGCAGCGGCCGTCACGCGCAGATCGCTCCACGACGGACAAAAAGGGACTGCGATGGAATTTGAAGCGCTCACTGGAGCTCTGGGGGCCGAGGTCTCAGGTCTTAACT
>ERZ887849.954-NODE-954-length-28893-cov-7.986719_pt1 | contig 28893 bp, 28 predicted proteins | sample MGYA00521267_ERZ887849 | MGnify/ENA primary metagenome ERZ887849 (study PRJEB32303, sample SAMEA104408601) | aquatic metagenome | biome: Brackish water; feature: Pelagic; material: water | place: Baltic Sea | collected 2014-06-06T16:11:00 | depth 2,863 m ... | reverse complement strand
GCTGCGGATGTTCTGCAACGAAGTCATTCCGGAATTCAGGTAAGGAGAACTGCCAAGCTCTACCCGCCAGATCCGCGCGCCCGCCCGCGCACGCAGCCTGAGCCACGCAACAAGCGCCCGCGCCCGGCAATGCTCCGCGCCCCAACTGCCCAGAACAAAGACCCGATCCGCAGGCGGCAAGCCATCATTGGCAAGGGTCACCGTGGCCACCATCGCGTTGCTGGCAGTCACTTTGGCCCCGTCAAACGACACGACCTCCCACGAAAAGACCGGGCGCAGCGCGAGGTAAATGGCGACGCGCATCGTCTCGATCATGGTGATCAGGGTGGCCATGTTGACCCGCGGCACCACGACGAAAATCGCATGCACCTGCGCACGCGGCATATGGGCCTGAACGTCGATCTGCATTGTTAGGCAGCCCCGCGCAAAGGTGCGTATTTTCGCCATGATACGCCAAGCGATGGCGAATGACTGACGGGTTTTTCACCTCGCACGGAGCCACCAAGCGCTCTATACTGACGCAAAACAAGACTGCAGAGCAGGACCAGACAGGCATGACACCCAACGCGGATTTCAACATCGTCATCGTCGCCCAAAGCGGGCGGCTGCAATATGAGGCAATCCTTTTTTGCGCCTCGCTGCGCGAGATGAGCCCGCTCTGGCAAGGCCGACTGTTTATCGCCGAGCCACAACCCGGACCCAAATGGGATGGCGATCCGCGCATAAGGGGCGAAGAGACGCGCGAACTGCTCTTGGAGCTTGGGGCCGAAATTATCCCCTTTCAAAACCGTCATTTTGGCCAGAAATACCCCTATGGCAACAAGATCGAGATGCTGAGCGCGCTGCCAGAGGGGGAGCCGTTCGTGTTCTTTGACACAGACACGCTGATCACCGGCGAATTGTCCGACGTGCCGTTTGATTTCGAGCGCCCTTCCGCCTCGCTGCGCCGTGAGGGTACATGGCCCAAGCCCGAGCTTTATGGTCCCGGCTATGCGGGCATCTGGAAATCGCTCTACGACATGTTTGGGCTGGATTTTGAAAGCTCTCTCGACCTAAGCGAGCCTGATGAGTTTTGGCGTCGCTATCTCTATTTCAACGCAGGCTTTTTCTATTACAAATGCCCCCACGCGTTCGGCGCACTCTTTCTTGAATACGCCAAGGCGATCCGTAACGATCCGCCTGACACGCTTGTGTGTCAGGAGCTTGATCCGTGGCTCGATCAGGTGGCACTGCCTTTGGTGATCCACACACTTGGCGGCGGGCGCGATACGCTGCCCGAGGGCTGGCTCGACGGGGCCACGACCTGCCATTACCGCCTTCTTCCGCTGCTTTTTGCCCGCGAGAGCGATCATGTGGTTGAAGTGCTCCACCATATCTGCGCACCCAACCGGGTGAAGCGTGTGGTCAAGGAATACGATCCGATCAAGCGGATGGTTTATCAAGGGCGCGGCCAAAAAGTCCGCGATATGTTCGACCAGGACAACCTGCCCCGCAGAGAGCAGGCGATCCGCAACCAGATCAAGCGCAACGGCTTCTGGATGCGCTGAGCATGGCGCCCGCAGCTTCGGCACCCCTGGTCCAAATCGCCCGCGCAAGATCAGCACTGGAGGCGAGCCTGACCATCGCGGCCCTAGAGGGCGCTGGCTTCAGCCCCTCCGCGCCGGGGTTTCACACGGTCCACACCCTGCCCTATTTCAGCACCGCCCTTGGCGGTATCCCCATCCACGTGCCGTCCCATGAAGCGCCCGAGGCAGCCGCCTTCCTCGCCGCCCTGCCCGCGCACCGGCGCACGGCACCGCGCCCACGCCCCGGCCCACTGGGGTGGGGCAAACGCATCCTTCTGCGCGCGACCTACCTGCTCACAGGGCCCGCGCCGCAGGATCAAGGCACCACGCGGCACAACCCGCCAAAAGACCCTAGCCTCTAAGCGTCACCCGCTAGACGTTGCGCCTGCAATGCCCTATCCAAAGCGCTAACGTTCATTACGGGGAGGCACCTCATGGCCTACGGTTTCGACACATTGCAAATCCACGCGGGCGCACGCCCCGATCCGGCCACCGGCGCGCGTCAGGTGCCGATCTATCAGACCACGGCCTATGTCTTCCGCGACGCAGAGCACGCGGCAGCCCTCTTCAACCTGCAAGAAGTGGGCTACATCTATTCGCGCCTCACCAATCCCACCGTCGCCGCTCTTCAGGAGCGTGTCGCGACACTTGAGGGCGGCGCGGGCGCTGTCTGCTGCTCCTCGGGTCACGCCGCGCAGATCATGGCGCTTTTCCCGATCATGGAGCCGGGGCGCAATGTGGTCGTCTCCACACGCCTCTATGGCGGGTCGGTCACGCAGTTCAGCCAGACGATCAAGCGCTTCGGCTGGTCCGCAAAGTTCGTCGATATTGACGATATGGACGCGATCAAAGCGGCCATCGACGACGACACCCGCGCGGTCTTCTGCGAATCCATCGCCAATCCCGGCGGGCATATCGCCGATCTGCGCAGCGTCGCCGATGTGGCCGATGCGGCGGGCCTGCCGCTTATCGTCGACAACACCACGGCCACGCCCTACCTCTGCCGCCCGATCGAGCATGGCGCGACCCTCGTGGTCCATTCCATGACCAAATACCTCACCGGCAATGGCACCGTCACCGGCGGCGTCGTGGTCGATAGCGGCACGTTCGACTGGTCGGCTTCCGACAAGTTCCCCTCGCTCAGCGCGCCTGAGCCCGCCTATCACGGCCTCAAATTCCACGAGACGTTCGGGCCGCTGGCCTTCACCTTCCACGGCATCGCCATCGGCCTGCGCGATCTCGGGATGACGCTGAACCCACAAGCGGCGCATTACACGCTGATGGGGATCGAGACGCTCAGCCTCAGGATGCAGCGCCATGTCGAGAATGCCACGGTGATCTCCGAATGGCTGGAAAAACATGACCGCGTGGCGGCCGTGACCTATGCGGGCCTCAAAAGCTCGCCCTACCATGACCGGATCAAAACCGTCTGCCCACGCGGCGCCAGCGGCCTCTTCACGGTCGAACTGAAGGGCGGCTACGATGCTTGCGTAAAATTCGTGGACGCGCTGGAGCTTTTCTCCCATGTGGCCAATCTGGGCGATACACGCAGCCTCGTCATCCACTCGGCCTCCACCACCCACCGCCAGCTTACGCCCGAGCAACAGACCGCCGCAGGTGCGGGCCCCGGCGTGGTGCGCATCTCCATCGGGACAGAGGATGCCGATGATCTCATCGCCGATCTCGATCAGGCCCTGACCAAAGCGGGTTAGACCAAACACCCGCCGGGGCGGATCATCCACCGCCCCGGCATCTTTGCCATCTTGAGCGCGCAAGATGCCCCGGTCCGATTACGGTGCCCCAAACCGCTCACATGGCGCGCGCGGGCTTTCCCTCGGCAACAACCTGCTATAACCTCGTGCAATGATGGGCGCAGGGTCCAAAACCCGGCCAGACACTGCTAGATCGTTTGAGATGAAACCAAATTTCGCGCTCACCCTTTCGTTCGAGGGCATCAGCCTGCTCCAACGGGCCTTCCCCGGCTGGACCAATCTGGGCGAGGTGTCACTGGCGAGCGGGGACCTTCCCGGTGATCTTGCAAGCCTGCGCGCCAAGGCCCCTGCCGATGCGCAGGTCAAACTGGTCCTGCCCAACGATCAGATAAAATTCATCACCCTGCCCGCACCTGACGGCGATCCCGAAGAGGCCGCCCGAGACGCCCTCACAGGGGCCACGCCCTACGAGGTGGACGATCTTTCGTATGATTTCGCAGTCTCGGACGGACAGATGCAAATCGCCGCCGTCGCGCGCGAAACACTGGCCGAGGCTGAGGCATTTGCCGGCGAGCATGGCTTCACGCCGATCTGCTTCGTGGCCATCCCCGAAAACGGCACCTTCACGGGCGAGCCATTTTTCGGCCCCACGGCCCACGCGCGCAGCCGCCTCACCCCGGGCGAAAGCATAGAGCGCGACAGCGCGCCCATCCGAATCATCAGCGCCCCGGCAACGCCCAAGGCGGCAGACACGCCAAAACCAGTGCCCGCGTCGATCCCCAAGCCTGCTGTCAACGAGGCCGCGACCGATAAGGCCGCCGAAACGGCACCTGCAAAGCCAGAGCCGAAACCGGAGCCAGACGCGGCGCCCCCCGAAGACACGCCAGAGGAAAAATCGACGGCGCCTGCAAGCGGCTTTGCCACGATCCGCGCCGCGCGTGCCGATACACCGGACGGGTCGGCCCCCAAACTCAGCGGCGCGTCGCGTCTCACGACGCTCGACGGCACGGAAATCCCCAAAGCAGCCCCTTCCGTCACGCCCCCCGATGCAGATACCAACGCAGGCGCTAGATCAGGCGCGCATGTCACCGATGATGGCTTGGACATCCCGCCTGTTGCCGCGCCACGCACGGAGCCTGCACTCGACGCGCCTGCAATCGCGGCCGCTGCGGCCTCGCTGATCCCCGATCCGGAAACGCGGCTGGCCACGCCAGAGGCGGATATCGCCCCGCCACCACCCAAAACTGGCTCGTTGTTCTCGCGTCGTCGACCCACGCAGCCACCCGAAACCGGGGTTGCCACCACGCCGGCACAAAAAGAAGCACTGCGCAGCCGCCGCGACCGCGAGAAAGAGCGCATGACCGTCTTTGGCGCGCGCGGGCATGAAGTGGGCGGCAAACCAAAGTTTCTGGGCCTGATCCTCACGGCTGTGCTTTTGCTGTTTTTGGTGGGGGTCGCTGCCTGGGCTTCTGTGTTCCTCGATGATGGGCTTGCGCGCTTGTTCGGCGGGCCGAAGGATATCAAGGTCTCCGAAGTCTCCGCCGGGGACGAGACGCCTGAGGAGGCCGCACAGACCGAAATCATCCCGCTGCCCTCGGGCACAGGCCAAGATTTGGCGGCCCTCACACCGGATGCACAAGACGTGTCCCCTCTGCCCGCCGTCACGCCCCTGCCCGAGTTGCCCGAGGCCCTCTCGCCAAGTGAGGCGCTCGCGCGCTACGCCGCGACCGGAATTTGGCAAGTGGCACCCGAGCCACCCAGTGGCGACGGCCCCACAATCGGAGCCACGGAAGTCTATGAAACCGCGACAGACCCCGGATTACGCCTGTCTGAGGCGTCCCGCCCTGTCAGCCCGCCCAACCGCGAAGTGCCTGTCGCGGCGCAGCTTGACCCACCCCCCGCAGGGGTGCTGTTCGAGTTCGATTCGCGTGGGTTCATCCGCGCCGTGCAAGACGGCATTGTCAGCCCCGAAGGCGTCCGCCTCGTTGCAGGCAGGCCCGCCCTGCTTCCGTCAGAAGGGTTTTTTGACCGCTTGCCCGCCGCCGCAGAGCCGGAGGGCACTGTCACGGAAGCAGCCCTCACGCCAGCAGAAGAGCCAGCACTGGATGCGGCCGAGGCCGAGACCGCAGAGCCCCTGACGCCCGAAGATGCAGCTGAGACAAATTTCGCCGCTGATCCCGCACTGGCAGGGCTCCGCCCCCGTGCGCGCCCCGACGGCCTGGGACCCGAAGATGGCGCCGCCGCCGAGACCGAGGCGCAAACCGAAACGGCAACCCTCTCCGAGGCAGATGCCGCCCTGGCCGCGCTGCGCCCCCGCGCGCGCCCTGCAGAAATCACCGCCTCCGCCGCCGCAAGCGCCGCAGAAACCCCGCCCGAGCAAAATGCCAGCGCCGCCACATTGCGCAGCGACGGAGATGCGGCCACACCGCTGATTGATACCGAGGCGCTGAACCGCGCGCTGACCGATGCCGCGCAAGCAGCGGCTCCCATTGACCCGTCTCTTTTCGAGAATCCCACGGCGCAGGCGGTCACGGCCTCTCTCACGCCCAACACTCGTCCCTCGGATTTCGCAAGCACCGTGGAGCGCGCGCAGGAACAAACCGCCGCAACGCCCGTCCCCGTGGCACAGGTGCTCACCCCCTCGCTGCCGTCGCGCGCCTCCGTCGCGCGGCAGGCGACGCAGAAAAACGCGATCAATCTGCGCAAGATCAACCTGATCGGCGTCTACGGCTCCCCCAACAGCCGCCGCGCCCTCGTCCGTCTGGGCAATGGGCGCTACAAGAAAGTGCAGGTCGGTGACAGGCTTGATGGGGGTCAGGTGGCCGCGATTGGTGACAGCGAGTTGCGCTATGTCAAACGCGGGCGCAATCTGACGCTGCAAATGCCGCAGGGCTAAACCCCCGGACAGTTTGCGGGGCTTATTCAGCGCCCCATCTGCCAATTTCCCCCATCGCACATTGCACACCCCGGCACGCAGGCTAAGGTGGGGAGGCTGGCCATGCAGCACTTTTGCAGCAGTGGCCCGCAAGGGCGAAAGGCGGGCCATGGAAGGCTTCCTCTATCAGGCATCCATATATCTCGCGGCGGCAGTGATCGCCGTGCCGATTGCCGCGCGGCTTGGGCTTGGCTCCGTGCTGGGGTATCTCGCAGCGGGCATTCTGATCGGGCCGGTCATCGGCCTTGTCGGCAACGAGACGGCCGAGCTGCAACATTTCGCCGAATTTGGCGTGGTGATGATGCTTTTCATCATCGGGCTGGAGCTTGAACCACGCGCCCTTTGGGACATGCGCCACAGGCTTCTGGGCCTTGGTGGGCTTCAGATCGGGCTGACCACGCTGGCGGTTATGGGGGCTGCAATGGCGCTGGGACAGGTCTGGAGCGTGGCACTGGCCATCGGTCTTGTCATGGCGCTCTCATCCACTGCGATCGTGCTGCAAACCCTATCGGAAAAGGGGCTGATGCAGACCAAGGGAGGACGCTCGGCCTTTTCCGTGCTGCTCACCCAGGATATCGCCGTTATCCCGATGCTCGCCCTCCTGCCGCTTCTGGCCCTACCCAAAAGCCCCGAGGAAGTGCTGTCCGGCGCGCTTGAGCGGAGCACCGACGCAGCCCATGGCGGCGCGCATTATGCAGCAAGCTATTCGCTCGTGGCGGGCCTGCCCGGCTGGGCCGTCACTCTGGTTACCCTAGGCGCTGTGGCCGCGATCATCCTCACGGGCATCTACCTGACCCGGCCCGTCTTTCGCTATATCCACGCCGCCCGCCTGCGTGAAATGTATACGGCGCTGGCGCTGCTGATTGTCGTGGCCATCTCTTTCGTGATGTATCTGGTCAGCCAATCCCCGGCCCTCGGCGCATTCCTTGCGGGAGTTGTGCTGGCCAACAGCGAATTCCGCCACGAGCTTGAATCGGACATTGCCCCCTTCAAGGGCCTTCTGCTCGGGCTTTTCTTCATCACCGTGGGCGCGGGCATCAATTTTGATATCCTCTTCACCGCGCCCTTGATGATCCTCGCCCTCACCCTATCCATGATGCTGCTCAAGGGCGGTATTCTTTATGGCTTGGGGCGGATCTTCGGGCTCAAGGGCCGGGCACAATGGCTCTTCACGCTCAGCCTCGCTCAGGCGGGGGAGTTCGGCTTCGTGTTGATCTCCTTTTCGCTCAGCCAGAATGCGATCCCGCGCGAATTGTCCGAGATCCTGCTTCTGATCGTCGCGCTCTCGATGCTGATCACGCCGCTATTGTTCATCTCCTACGACTTCCTGTCACGCAGGATGGAGGAAACCACGCCGGATCATGCCTTCGATGAGGTGGACGACCAAGGCCCGGTGATCGTCGTCGGCATTGGCCGCTTCGGGCAGATCGTCAATCGTCTGGTGCGCTCTGCGGGGTTCAAGACTGTGGTGCTGGACCATGATCTGGAAGCCATTCAGCGGATGCGCCGCTTTGGCGTCAAAGGCTTCTTTGGTGATCCCACCCGCCCCGATATGCTCAACGCGGCGGGTCTTGCGGCGGCGCGGGTGCTGGTTGTCGCCATCGACGATCCGGATGCCTCTGTCCGCCTGATCGAATTCGCGCGGCGCGAGCGGCCTGATCTGCATATCGTAGCGCGCGCGCATGACCGCAATCATGTGTTCCGCCTCTTTCAGGCAGGGGCCAACGACATCGTGCGCGAGATGTTCGACGCATCCTTGCGGGCCGGGCGCTATGTGCTTGAAAACGTGGGGCTGACCGAGTTTGAGGCGTCCGAGCTGGAAGATACTTTCTACCGCCACGACCGCCATTCCGTCCGCGAATTGGCGGCCCTTTGGGACCCTGAAAAGCCCACTGTCGAGAACGCTGCCTATATCGCACGCGCAAAGGAACTGGAACAGGAATTACAAACGATGCTCTTGTCACAACTCGAAGTGAGCGCGGCCCAGCACGACAAATCAGACGGCTAGAAGGGCTCAGCCACCACTTACCGCCGCCTCGGCAAATGTGGCCATGCCATTGTGACACGCTAGCGCCGCGCGCAAGAGGCCGATGGCGACCGCCCCCCCCGAGGCCTCACCCAGCCGCATATCGAGCGCCATGAGCGGCGCTTTCCCGATCTGCTCCAAAAGGCGCGCATGCCCGCCCTCGGCACTCACATGCGCCGCCATGCAGTGATCAAGCGCGCCAGGCTTTGCTGCTTCAAGACAGGCGGCGGCCGCAGTGCAGATGAACCCGTCCAGAAGCACCGGAATCTTTAATAACCTCGCCTGCAAAATCGCGCCCGCCATCGCCGCAAGTTCACGCCCCCCGACAGCACCCAACACTCCGACACCTTTCGCGCCCACATGGAGCGTAGCACCCGCGCGCACCACATCCGCCTTCAGCGCAAGGCCCGCATCATCCACTCCCGTGCCACGTCCGACCCAGTCGCACGCCGCACCGCCATAGAGCAGATGCGCAATCGCGGCCGCACTCGTCGTGTTACCGATCCCCATTTCGCCCACAACCAGCAAATCAGCCTCGGCTGACACCGCCTCCGCCCCGCTGTTCAGCGCTGCCAGAAGCTCCGGATCGCTCATGGCAGGGCCGCTGGTGAAATCCCGCGTTGGACGCTCAAGATCCAAAGCATGCACGTCCAGACGCGCACCCTGAAGCTTGGCCAGTTGATTGATTGCCGCACCGCCTGCGTTGAAATTGCCCACCATCTGCCCAGTCACCTCGGGTGGGAAGGCCGACACGCCTTGCGCAGTGATCCCATGGTTGCCCGCAAAAACAATGATTTGCGGCGTATGCATCTCCGCCCGCGCATCTCCGCGCCAGCCGCAATACCAAACGGCCAGAGCCTCCAACTGCCCCAAAGAACCGGGCGGCTTGGTCAGGCTCTGCGTGCGGGTCTGCGCGTGGGCCCATGCCTCTGCATCCGGGCCCGTTTGCGCGGCCAATGCCGCCTCCACCTCTGCCAGATTTGGCCAAACCATCCGCATGTCGCCCCCGTTGCACCCAACCCCTGCCGTGATGTATCGCAAAGGGGTCTGCCGCGTGCAGCAGAAAAGGGCCCAGTATGGCGAAAAACGACACGAGCTTCGATCCTGCCGACGTGCTGGCGGCGCTGCAATTGCTCACGCGCCTGCCGATTCCCAGTGCGCATACACGTGGTGCTTTGGCCGCATGGGCCTATCCGATTGCCGGGGCAGTGGTGGGCGCGCTTGGGGGCGCTGCGGGCGCGCTTGCGCTCTGGGCCGGGCTGCCTGCGGCGATGGCGGCGCTGATTGCGCTGGCGGTTCAGGTCCTCGTGACAGGTGCGCTGCACGAGGACGGGCTCGCCGATTGCGCCGACGGATTCTGGGGCGGATGGACACGTGAGCGGCGGCTGGAGATCATGAAGGACAGCCAGATCGGCAGCTATGGCGTGATCGCCCTCGTCCTGTCGCTCGCGGCGCGCGGCGGCGCTTTATGGCTGCTTTTTGAGGCGGGGCCGGGCACGGCGCTGGCGGCCATGGTGGCGGTGGGACTGGTGTCGCGCAGCGTGATGCCCGCGCTGATGTGGGCACTCCCCCACGCGCGCGCGGGCGGCCTCTCGGCCTCGGTCGGGGTGGCACCAAAGGGGGCGGTGATCGCGGCGGCGGGCTTTGCAAGCATCGGTGCGCTGGCGCTTTTGGGGCCGGGTGCCATGAAGATCGTGATAGGGGCTGGCCTCGCGGCGCTTGGCGTCTCGCTTGTCGCTCGGGCCAAGATCGCGGGCCAGACAGGCGATGTCTTGGGGGCCGCACAACAGATGGCGGAGATCACAGCGCTCCTCATTCTTATCCCATAAAAAAGGCTGTATTCCAGAGAGATACAGCCCCTTTTTTAATCCATCACTTCACCTTAAGCGGCAGCGACTCGCGAGACAAGCACGTCGCCCACTTGCTTGGCTGCCTGCACCTCATCATCGCCGCTCACGGCGGCCACTTCGCGGGTCAGACGCTCCAGAGCGGCCTCATAAAGCTGTCGCTCAGAGTAGCTCTGCTCCCGCTGATCGTCGGTCCGGTGCAAATCACGCACGACCTCCGCGATCGAGATCAGATCGCCCGAGTTGATCTTCTGCTCATATTCCTGCGCCCGGCGCGACCACATGGCCTTCTTCGCCTTGGCCTTGCCCTTGAGCGTGGTCATGGCGCGCGACACAGTGTCGGGGCTCGACAAGGTGCGCATCCCGATCTCAGTCGCCTTGTGCGTTGGCACACGCAGGGTCATCTTGTCTTTCTCGAAGGAAATCACAAAAAGTTCCAGCTCGATCCCCGCAATCTCCTGCGTCTCGACGGAGACGATTTTACCCACGCCATGGGCGGGGTAGACGACGAAATCATTGGGGCGAAACTCGGATTTCTTGGACTTGCTCATTCGTGTCATCCTTCACTGGCCACCCCACCTTTGCATGTCCCAGAGGTCCCGAAGGCCGCCATAGACTCAATTGCATCGGCGCAAAGAAATCCATCCCCCCAAGCAGCGGCGTGGGCAAATGGATATCTGGCAGCACATTACATTCTTTTGGCACCATAGCACAAAAATGCCCCCCCCGAAAGAGAGGGCGCATCAGACGTTGCGTTTTGCCTGTAAATCAAAGCGAAAGTTCAAAGCCCGCGCAACCGCACAGGGCTGCGAATCAGGTTGATCGGTTCGGATCAGCCACCTTCGCCAGGAGTTTCGGAGAAATACTTCTTTAACTTTCCCTCTTCGCCATCGCGGTCGACCGCCCCCTCAAGCTCGTCCTTCTTGGTGATGATGACGGGCCACATTTCGGAATACTTGCGGTTGAACTCGACCCATTTCTCCATGTCCGGCTCAGTGTCCGGGCGGATCGCATCGGCGGGGCATTCCGGCTCACAGACACCGCAATCGATGCACTCATCGGGGTGGATGACCAGCATATTCTCGCCCTCATAGAAGCAGTCGACCGGGCACACCTCGACACAGTCGGTGTATTTGCAGGCGATGCAGTTATCAGTGACGATATAGGTCATGGGCGTCTCTCAGATGCGGCGTTTGGGGGCGTGGTAAATCAAGCCATACCATCAATCAAGAGACGCACGGTGATTGAGGTCAAGTTTGCGCCTGTCACGGCCTGTGGGGCGTCCTTTTCCCTCGTATTTGGGGGTATGTGGAACAGGGTCGCGCGGCGTGGCTGGATCAGGCGGGGGCGAGAGGTCCGTGTAGAGCGTCTGCGCCTCCGGCGCGGGGCCGCGCCGTATGCCGATGGCCTCCACGCGGATCACGCGAATGATGCGCGCCTGAGCAAAGGTCAGGACATCACCAGCGCGCACGGTGCTGGCGGGTTTGGAGATGCGGTTGGAGTTCACGCGCACATGCCCAGCCGCCACCACCTTGGCGGCCAGAGCGCGGGTCTTGAAGAAGCGCGCTTGCCATAACCACTTGTCAACACGCAGCTTTTCCGCCCCACCCTCGGGGGCGCTACCCGCGGCATCATCGGTGGCGTCGCCGCTCACTCCTTGCCCTTGAGCCCCATCAGCGCGGCGGCGAAGGGATTGTCAGGATCGATCTTGCTCGATTTGGCGGGGGCCGCTGCATAGGTTTTGGGGCCTTGGTCGCGCTGTGGCTTGCCCTTGCCCTTTTGCGGCTTGCGCCCACCCTTACGATCCCCATCACGGCCCTCGCCACGCGGCTTGCCACGGCCCTCGCCGGGTTTTGCATCACCACGCGGCTGTGCCCCACCCTCCCGGCGGCGCTGCTGATTGCCGCGCCCGGCCCATGTGAATGTATAGAACGTCTCGATTTCCGGCTCAGGCTTGGCCTCCACGGGCTCCACTGCCTCGTCCGGGGCTGTGCCGGGGAGGAGATCACCCTCAGCCGTATCCGGTACCGCGGGGGCGTCTTCCGGCACCTGCGGCTCAACGGCCACGGGGGCCACACCCTCGTCGGGGATTACCACCTCGGGATCCGCCTCAACCGCCACTTCCGTAGCCGCCTCCGCGATTGCCACATCCACAGGCGTTGCCGTCGCAGCCTTCACTTTAGGCCGCTCGCCCGGCTCGGCCTTGTAGCCCAAACCGCCCATCAGATCGGCGAACTGCAACAGCGTCATACCAGTGACCGACAGCATATCGGGATCGGCCTCAAACCCACCCCGGCTGTCCTTGGCGCGCAGCATATCGGCCAGACGCTCCAGCATATCGATGCGGATCGCACGGGCACCCGCCGCGCGGTAGCCGGCCATGGTGTAATAGCCCTGTGGCACCTGCACCGCCGGCACGGTCACCAGACCGGGGGGTGGGGATTCGGGGAACTCGTCGAGGTCATTGTAAAGCGACCAGAGCACCAACCGCAGCCGCGTCGGCGCAGGCTTCAAGAGCAGTGGCATGAAGATCGTGAACTGCCCAAACCGGATGCCATGCTTGCGCAGCGCGCCGCGCGCATCCTGGTCCAGCGCCTTTACGTCATCGGCAATCTCACCGCGCGGGATAAGCCCAAGCGCCTCGACCATGCGGAAGCCAAAGCCGCGCGCGAGACCCGTGAGCGCCTCGTCCCGGCTGATCGCCAGAAGCGGCTCAAAAAGCGTGGCAATCTTGCGGTCGATGAAATGTTGCAGGCGCCGCTCGACCTTTTGCAGCACGTCCGGCCCTGCCGCCTCGTCCACAAACGCCTTGATTTGCGGCTTCAAAGCGTCTGCGCCTTTCACCAGACGCCCGACCGCATCGGTGCCCCACATGAGGCCACCCTGCTCGGTGAAATCAATCTCCGTATCGGGCGCGTTGTAAAATATATCGGCACGCAGGTGGAAATGAGGGGCCAGCGCCTGGAGGCTCGCCTGGCTGAGCGCCTTGGCCTCCGGCCCGCTGGTTGATTTGTCCTGCGCAAAGCGGAACCCGTCCAAACGGCCGACGAATTCGCCTTCGACCGTTACATCACCTGTCTCATTCACTTCGGCCACGATGGCTTCCTTCTGCTTGAGCCGGCGCAAGAGCACGGAGGTGCGCCGGTCCACAAATCTTTGGGTCAGCGCTCCATGCAATGCGTCTGACAGTCGGTCTTCTACAGCGCGTGTGGCGTCTCGCCAATGGCTTTCATCCTCGACCCACCCCTTGCGCTGCGCGACATAGGTCCATGTGCGGATATACGCCAACCTCTTGGAGAGCGTGTCGATATCCCCATCAGTGCGATCAATCCGGCGAATTTGCCGCGCGAGCCACTCATCAGGGATTGTGCCACGCTCGTGCATATCAAGAAAGATGGTCTCCAGAAGCCCCGCATGCTCAGCCTGACTGATCCCGCGAAAATCGGGGATACGGCACACGTCCCACAGAAGCTTCACAGACGCGCCATCGGTGGCGCGGGCGCGCACGTCGGGGGCCTCAGACAGGCTGCGCAGGGCGTTGAGGTCGTCCGCCTCGCGCGCGCGCGCCAAAAGCTCATGCTCCGGTTTGGCCTCCAGCGATTTGATGAGTGCCGCGACCGATCCCATCTGTAGGGCAGCACTGCGCCATTCCAGCTTGCGAATGGGCGCAAAGCGGTGGTCCATGATCGCGCGGGCCATATCCTCGGGCAGATCCGGCGCCTCGCCCGTCACGCCAAACGTGCCATTCGACATGCCCCGCCCCGCGCGGCCCGCGATCTGGCCCAACTCATTGGGCATGAGCGCCCGCATCCTGCGCCCGTCGAACTTCGAGAGCGCCGAGAAGGCAACATGGTTAATGTCCAGATTGAGCCCCATCCCGATGGCATCCGTGGCCACGAGGTAGTCGACCTCACCGTTTTGATAGAGATCGACCTGCGCGTTGCGCGTTCGTGGCGAAAGCGCACCCATCACAACCGCCGCACCACCCTTTTGGCGGCGTAAAAGCTCGGCGATAGCATATACATTTTCAACCGAAAAACCGACAATTGCCGTGCGAGTCGGCAGTTTGCTTATCTTTTTCGGACCTGAATAAGTTAATTGGCTCATCCGGGAGCGCGGCACGAATTCCACATCTGGAACCAGCTCCGCAATGACGCTGCGCATGGTGGCAGACCCCAGAAACTGCGTCTCACGCAGGCCCCGCATCCGCAAAAGACGGTCGGTGAAGACATGCCCGCGCTCGGGGTCGGCGCAAAGCTGAATCTCGTCGATGGCCACGAAATCCGCGCCCATGCCTTCGGGCATCGCCTCTACCGTGCAGACCCAGTATTTGGACCGCGGCGGCACGATCCGCTCCTCCCCTGTGACCAAAGCCACAACGGAGGGGCCGCGAATCGCCACGATTTTCTCATAGACCTCGCGCGCCAAAAGGCGCAGCGGCAGGCCGATCACCCCGGTGGGATAGCCCAGCATCCGTTCAATCGCATAATGCGTCTTGCCGGTGTTGGTGGGGCCCAGAACCGCGAGGGTTCTTGACGGCTGTGCCATGGCGCGGGCCCTTTTTGGGGTTGGGGTGAATGGGCCGATCAGAGATCGGAGCCGCGAAGATCCTCGTCCAGACGGCTCAGGGTCTCTGATATGTCGTCAAAATGCGGATGTATAGCAGCAACCCGCGCATAGGCTTCGCGGGCAAGCTCAGGCTGTTCCACCTGCTCCAGCACCGCGCCTAACGAGTAGATCGCGGCGAAATTGCGCGGATCAATTCCGAGAGACCGCTCCAAATCGGCCAAGGCGAGGCCCGGCATCCCGGCACGGGCAAAGACAACCGAGCGCATGTGCCAACCTTCTGCAAATTCCGGCGCATGATCCGTCAAAGCGGTGAAATGCCCGATGGCAGCGCGCGTATCGCCCGCCTCCATCGCGTCGCGCCCGCGCTTGACCAACAAATCCATCGAGGGCGAGCCTGTCTTGCTCAATTCATGGCGGATTTCCTCGCCGATGCGGCGGGCATCCTGCGCCTCGGCCCCTTTGAGTTGGCCGTAAAGCAGATTCAGCCGCGCGTCCTCGGCCCCATCACTGGCCCCACCGGGCACAGAAAAGAGAGAGAACAGCGCAGTTGCCGCAACGATGTTCTGGAAAAAGGACCTATACATGCTCATAACACCAAACAGTTTAGCGTGCAGCGCCGGAAAGCAAACCCCCCGGTGCTTCAATTCTCAAGGAGGCAGATATGAGCGAGACATTGGATCAGGCCGTCGCGGCCCTTAACGGCAAGATGGCGGGCAAGGATTTTGACGGCACCGCCAAGTTCCACATCACCGGCGAAGGCTCCGTTGTGATCGACAGCTCCGGCGCGCGCGCCAGCGACGAGGATACGGATGTGACCCTCACGGCGGATGCCGACACGTTCCAATCTATCATGGAAGGCGATCTCGACCCAACCGCCGCCTTCATGTCCGGCAAACTGGCCGTAGATGGCGATATGGGCATGGCGATGAAGCTGGGCAGCGTTCTGGGCTGATGTTGGAGCCCGCACCCTTCTACGCGGATGTGGCCGACGCACCGCCCGGTGGTGCCACCTATTGGGTGCGAGCCGAGGATGGTGTGCGCCTGCGTGTGGGTGCCTTCCCCAAGGAGGCCGCGCGCGGCACAGTCTTCATCTTCCCGGGCCGCACGGAATATGTCGAAAAATACGCCTTCGCCTCCAAGGCCCTGGCGGAACGGGGATTTGCCTCGATCATCATCGACTGGCGCGGGCAAGGGCTGGCGGATCGCCTTTTACCCGATCCGATGACGGGCCATGTGAATTTCTTCTCGGATTATCAACTTGATGTGGCCGCGACCATGGCCGCCGCCGAGGCGCTTGACCTGCCCCGCCCTTGGCACCTTCTGGCCCATTCCATGGGCGGCTGCATCGGCTTGCGCGCCGTCATGAACGGGATGGACGTGGCCACTTGCGCCTTCTCCGGCCCGATGTGGGGCATCCAGATGAAAGATATCCTGCGCCCCGTCGCATGGTCGCTGGGCTGGAGCACCCGCCGCATCGGCCTTGGGCATATGTATACGCCGGGCCAGCAGGGCGAGAATTACGTGCAGACTGAGCCGTTTGAGACCAATAAGTTGACAAATGATCTGCCAATGTATCAGGCGATGATCGACCAGACGGCACGCTATCCTGCGTTGGCGCTGGGGGGGCCGAGCATAAGATGGCTGCATGAGGCGCTTTACGAGTGCCGCGCGCTGGCCCGCCTGCCCTCACCGGATTTTCCCTGCATAACTGTAGCGGGCAGCGGCGAGGATATCGTCGACGTGCCGCGGATGCTGGACCGAATGGACCGCTGGCCGGGCAGCCATCTGGAAATGGTCGGTGGAGGGCGGCACGAGGTATTGATGGATACGCCCGCCATACGGACATATCTCTTTGATATGATTGGCGAGTTCTACACCAGCTAGCGCACGCCTAGCCATCGCGGCCAACCACCTGCCGCTGGTGCCCGAGCCGGCTGATGCCAAGCTCCATCACATCGCCTTCGCGCAAGAACCTTTGAAGTTTCATCCCCATGCCGACCCCTGCAGGCGTGCCCGTGGCGATCACATCGCCGGGGTTCAGGCTCATGAAATGGCTGACATAGCTGATGATATGCGCCACGCCAAAGATCATCTTGGACGTATTGCCCCGCTGCACCGCTTCGCCATTCAAATCCAGTGTGAGGTCCAAATCCTGCGGATCGCCTACCTCATCAGGCGTGACGAGCCACGGACCCATCGGCCCGAACGTGTCGGCGCATTTGCCCTTGGTCCACTGCCCGCCACGCTCGATCTGAAAGGCGCGTTCGGACACGTCGTTGATGATCATATAACCCGCCACATGATCCAAGGCGTTGGCCTCGCTCACGTATTTAGCTTGGCTGCCAATCACCACGCCCAGTTCGACCTCCCAATCGCCCTTCTCCGACCCGCGCGGCAAAACCACATCGTCATAGGGGCCAACGATTGAGGACGTGGCCTTCATGAAGATGATCGGCTCCTTCGGCGGGTCCATGCCCGCTTCCGCCGCATGGTCGGAATAGTTCAGGCCGATCCCGATCAGCTTGCCCACCTGAGCCACCGGGGGCCCAAGGCGCGGATTACCCTCAACGCGCGGCAGGCTCTCAGGGTCCACATCCGGCAGCGCGGTCAGAACATCGCTCGCCAGATCGCCCACCACACTCGATAAATCGCGCACGTTCCCCGCGCTGTCTAAAACTCCAGGCCGCTCGGCCCCCGCCTCACCAAATCTTACAAACCGCATCGTGCTCTCCCTCTTTGACACCACCTTAAACACAGCGGGCATCACCGCAAGGCTGGCGCATCGCGGCACGCGGCTTATGTTCCCGGCATGGTTCTGGAATTCAAACCCCAAGGCATTTACTGCCCCGCCGGTGATTTCTTCATCGACCCGTGGCACCCGGTGGACCGCGCGCTGATCACGCATGGCCATGCCGACCACGCGCGGGAGGGGCATAACCGTTATCTCGCCACGGATATCGCAGCCCCCGTCATGCGCCATCGCCTCGGGGATATCACACTTGATACAGTCGCTTACGGCGAGGTGCGCGAGATCGGTGGCGCACGCGTCTCCTTGCATCCGGCGGGCCATATCCCCGGCTCCGCGCAAGTGCGTGTCGAGGTGGGTGGGGAAGTCTGGGTCGTCTCAGGCGACTACAAAACAACCCCCGACCGGCTTTGCACCCCGTTTGAGCCCGTGCGTTGTCACAGCTTCATCACCGAATGCACCTTTGGCCTGCCCGTTTTCACATGGCCCTCCGAGGCGGATACCGCCGCCGAGATCAACGCGTGGTGGACGGCCAATGCGGCGGCGGGCACATATTCGCTCCTCGGGGCCTATTCGCTGGGCAAGGCGCAGCGGCTCCTGTCGCTCCTCGATCCCGCCGTCGCGCCCATCCTCACCCACGGCGCAGTAGAGGCCACGAATGCCATTCTGCGCGGTCAGGGCATAGCGCTCCCCGACACGATCCACGTCACACCAGAGCTTGATCCCAGGGCGCATCCCGGCGCGCTCATCCTCGCACCGCCAGGCGCTTTGGCGGGCAATTGGGCGCGCCGGTTCCGCCCGGCCTCCACCGGATTTGCCAGCGGATGGATGCGCCTGCGCGGGGTGAGGCGGCGGCGCGCGCTCGACCGTGGGTTCGTCATGTCCGACCATGCCGACTGGTCTGGGTTGAATGAAGCAATCAAAGATACTGGAGCTGAAAATATATACCCTACGCATGGTTACACTGACATCTTCGCGCGATGGTTGAACGAAGAGGGTTATAACGCAAAGCCCGTTCCAACTGAATTTACCGGCGAGACGTTTGAGGAGGACGGCGCGTGAAAGCCTTCACCGATCTCTATACCGCCATTGATCAGACCACCAAGACAACGGCCAAGACCAAGGCCCTTGCGGCCTATTTCGACACCGCCCCCGACACGGACAAACTCTGGACAATCGCGCTCTTTTCCAGCCGCCGCCCCAAGCGCACCATCACGACCACAAAGCTGCGGGTCTGGGCCGCCGAGCGTGCAGGCATCCCCCTGTGGCTCTTCGAGGAAAGCTATCCCATCGTGGGCGATTTGGCTGAAACTATCGCCCTAACGCTCCCCCCCAACAGCCGCACGCATAACGCAAGCTTGACTGCGTGGATCGAGACCCTGCGCGCGCTGGATCATGCAGACGAGGACACACGCAAAGCCACCGTTCTGGACGCATGGGACCAGATGGGCGCGGCGGAGCGGTTGGTCTTCAACAAGCTGCTCACCGGGGGCTTTCGCGTGGGTATCTCACGCAAACTGATGACCCGCGCCCTCGCACAGGCCACCGGGCAGGACGAGGCGGCCCTCGCGCACCGTTTGATGGGCGACTGGACGCCCGAAACGACCACCTACCACGCGCTGATCGAGGCTCAGGACGCCGCCGCTTCCCTCTCGCGGCCCTACCCGTTCTGCCTCGCTTACGGGCTTGAGCAGGCCCCCGAAGCCCTTGGGGAGCCATCTGAGTGGCGCGCAGAGTGGAAATGGGACGGCATCCGCGGTCAACTTATCCTGCGCGGGGGTGAACATTTCGTCTGGTCGCGCGGCGAGGACCTGATGACCGACCGCTTCCCCGAGCTTGCCCGCGCCCGCGATTTCCTGCCCGACGGCACCGTGATCGACGGCGAGATCGTCGCATGGGACGGCGCAGCACCCCTACCCTTCAACGACCTGCAAAAACGCATCGGGCGCAAGACTGTGCCGAAAAAACTGCTCAAGGACGCGCCGGTGATCCTGCTCGCCTACGACCTTCTTGAGGAAGACGGCGAAGACCTGCGCGCGCGGCCCTTCGCCGACCGCCGCGCCCGGCTCGACACGCTGCTTGGCACGCTGCCAGGCACAGCACCTGTCCACTCCTCCCCGCTGATACCTTTCAAAACGTGGGGAAATCTCGCTGAGAGCCGCGCACGCGCCCGTGACAATCGCGCCGAGGGGCTGATGATTAAATCCGCGGCTGGCCCCTACCACGCGGGGCGCAAAAAGGGCGATTGGTGGAAATGGAAGCTTGATCCGCTGACCATCGACGCCGTGATGATCTATGCCCAGCAAGGCCACGGGCGCCGCGCCAATCTGTTCACCGATTTCACCTTTGCCGTGCGCCACGGCAACGATCTCGTGCCCTTCACCAAGGCCTATTCCGGCCTGACCGATGCCGAGTTTCGCCAGATCACCGCCTGGGTCCGCAAGAACACGCTCCAGCGCTTTGGCCCCGTGCGGCAGGTGCGCCCTGAGCATGTGTTCGAGATCGCCTTCGAGGGCATCCATGCCTCGCCACGCCACAAATCCGGCGTCGCGCTGCGCTTTCCAAGGATGAAGCGCTGGCGCCATGACAAGCCCTTGGACGAGGCCAATACGCTGGATGATCTGAACGCGATTCTGGCGCAATATGGCTGAGCCACCGCCGTCGAGATGACTCGCAGGAAAACCCGGGCCTTGAGCCTGCCCCGCCCCGCGCCTATGTCTGTCAAAGCACCAAAGGAGAGCTTCATGACCCATTTGCCCCGCCCCGCCTTCGACGCCAATCCAAGCTCCGGCAGCGAGGGGCTCGGCAACCTGCCCGAATGGGACCTGAGCGATCTTTACGCCTCCGAGGACGCACCCGAACTCAAACGAGATATGGACTGGCTCAAGGAGGCCTGCACGACCTTCGCCGCCGATTACGAAGGCAAGCTGAACACGCTCGACGCCGCCGCCCTCTTGAAATGTATCGAGCGCGACGAGGCGATCAGCGCCATCGCAGGGCGCATCATGTCCTTCGCCGGGCTGCGCTACTACCAACTCACCACCGATGGCGGGCGCACCAAATTCCTTAGCGATTGCCAAGAAAAAGTAACGACTTACACAACGCCGCTGGTGTTCTTCACGCTTGAGTTGAACCGTCTGGAGGATGACCATCTCGCCGGGCTTCTGGCCGAGGATCAAAAACTCGCGCGCTACAAACCCGTGCTCGACCGCATCCGCGCGATGAAGCCACACCAGCTCTCCGATGAGATGGAGAAATTCCTGCACGATATGGGCGTGGTGGGTGATGCGTGGGAGCGTCTCTTTGATGAGACCATCGCAGGGCTCAGCTTTGAGGTAGACGGCGAGGAGCTGAACATCGAAGGCACGCTGAACCTTCTGACCGAGCAAGACCGCTCCAAACGCGAGGCCGCCAGCCGCGAACTGGCCCGTGTCTTCGGCGAAAACATCCGCACTTTCGCCCGTGTCCACAACACCTCAGCCAAGGAGAAAGAGGTGATCGACCGCTGGCGCGGCATGCCAACCGCCCAGACCGGTCGCCACCTTTCCAATGATGTGGAGCCTGAGGTGGTCGAGGCACTCCGCGACGCCGTGGTCGCCGCCTGCCCCCGCCTCAGCCACCGGTACTACGAACTGAAACGCAAATGGCTCGGCCTTGAGCGGATGCAGGTCTGGGACCGCAACGCACCTTTGCCGATGGAGGACACCAAGACCGTAACGTGGGACGCCGCCCGCCAGACGGTGATGGACGCCTACACCGCGTTTGACCCACGTATGGGCGAATTAGCCAAGCCTTTCTTCGATCGCGGCTGGATTGATGCAGGCGTCAAACCCGGCAAGGCCCCCGGCGCGTTCGCCCACCCCACTGTGACCGATGTCCACCCTTACGTCATGCTCAACTACCTCGGCAAACCCCGCGATGTCATGACCTTGGCGCATGAACTCGGCCACGGCGTGCACCAGGTCCTCGCTGCTGACCAAGGCGAACTTCTCAGCTCCACCCCCCTCACACTGGCCGAAACAGCCTCCGTCTTCGGGGAAATGCTGACGTTCCGCAAAATGCTCGACAGTGCCGCCTCAGATGCCGAACGCAAAGTGATGCTCGCCGGCAAGGTCGAGGATATGATCAACACCGTGGTGCGCCAAATCGCCTTTTATGACTTTGAGTGCAAACTCCATGCCGCCCGCCGCGAAGGCGAACTGACCCCCGAGGATATCAACGCGCTTTGGATGTCCGTCCAGGCCCAATCACTCGGACCGGCGTTCGACTTCATGGAGGGCTACGAGACGTTCTGGGCCTACATCCCCCATTTCGTCCACTCGCCCTTCTATGTCTACGCCTACGCCTTCGGCGATGGGCTCGTGAACGCGCTCTATGCTGTCTACGAGGACTCCCCCGAAGGCTTTGAGGACAAATATTTCGAGATGCTCAAAGCAGGCGGCTCCAAACACCACAAAGCTCTCCTGGCCCCCTTCGGCCTTGACGCCTCCGACCCCAAATTCTGGGACAAGGGCCTCAGCATGATCGAGGGATTCATCGACGAATTGGAAGCAATGGAAGGCTAAATCCATCATCTTCTTGCCGAAAATATCCCGGGGGAGCCGTTGAATTTCCTTTGGGAAATTCAACGGTGGGGGCGGAGCCCCGGCCCGCGTGGCCTGAACGCCAACTAACACGGCCAGCGTGGACTCAACGCCAACAAACACGGCCCGCGTGGCCTGAACGCCTAAACAAACCGGTGCGCCCGCAAGGGCGCTCCGCTGGATCACTTCAACTGACTGTCCTTGGAGCCGCGCCGATTGATACCGCCCCGCGCGGCCTGTGCCCCGTCGCGCTCGGCCACGCAGTCAATGCACAGCTTCACCCCCGGCAGCGCCGCACGCCGCGCCTCGGGGATAGGCTCTTCGCATTCCGCGCAATGCGTGAGGCTCTCGCCCTCCGGCGCCCGCCGCGCCTTCAGCCTCGCCAACTCATCATTGATTGACGCCTCGATCTGCTCTGATACGGCCCCGTCACGGGCCCAACCTCCAGCCATGGTATCTCCCCTCTCAATATCGGCCCTGCGCGCCGCTCTAGCGGTTCACCTTATCTCCGGTGAGCGCAATATAGGCCGGGAACGGGTTTCCACCCGCATTCGCCTCATCGATCAAACCGCGCAACACACCCACCGCCGCAGCCGACGTGAAAGCTGTCGCGTGGTTCATATCCCGGCCATCTTCCAACCCCGAGACGTCAACTACCCGTACATCAAGCCCCGCAACCTGCTCACCCGAAGTAATCCCCCCAAGCCTCTCTTTTGAAACGGTAATCCAACTTGCAAATCCCAGAGCCCAATCCTCACGAGACACGAATACAAAGATCGGCGCTTGCAGTTTGCCTACTGTTTCCACCTGATCGCGGAAAAGATCGGGATCAATATCCGGGCTGATAAGCACCACCCCTGCCACCCGGTCCAAAAGCGCGCGATCGCCTGTGAGCGCAATCTGTCGCAGTGCCTCCATGGTCAGTTGCGCCCCCATGGAATGAGCCAGCAGGAACACCCGCTCATTGGAATGGCGCACCACTTCGCGGATGGTCTCCACCAGATCGTCACGCGCAAAAAGCACCGAATCGCGGTCATAAATGTATCCCCGTGGATCCCCCGCAGATTGCCACGAGAACAACACACCCGGACCGCTGACGCCTTAATCCGTCTTGATCTGCGCAAAGCGATACATCGCTTCCGACAGTGTGTTGTTGTAACCATGCACGAAAATCATCGTATTACCGCCACTACGCTCGGCGGCGATCCGCCGGGCCATCTGGACCGTATCCGGCAAGAGGCGGCTATCGGTGATCACAAAATGCCGCGAGGCGTCGGGCGTGCCACGAGGCCATTCAATCTTGCCCACCTCGTGGATGGGTGGCACGGAGACCTCTGCGCGGAAATGGTTGAGGGAGAAGTTTCGCTTTTCTCCGAACGTGTCGTTCATCGTGCCCAAACCACGCTGAGTCGTGACATACATGACCTCAATCTGCGCATCGGGGCTCGGCTCTGCATACATGACCACGTCACGGCCAGCACAGGCCGCAAGCAGGGTGAACGCCGCAGCAGCCGCGCCCATCGCCCATATTCGCTGCGTCCTCTGGATCATCTCGTGCCCCTCTGAGTTGCCCCACACGCTACTCTGCGGGGGCCGTCGCGCCAAGGGGCGAGCGGTCAGGCCTCCGTCAACATGCCTTTGTCCTGCGCCAGCGCCCGCATCCGCTTTTGCAGCTTTTCAAACGCACGCACCTCAATCTGGCGAATCCGCTCGCGGCTCACATCGTATTGCCCGCTCAACTCCTCAAGCGTCACAACCTTATCCGACAAGCGCCGCTGGGTCAGGATGTCCTTCTCACGATCGTTCAGAACATCCATCGCAGCAGTCAGCATCTCGCGGCGCGCTTCAAGCTCATCGCGCGCCTCATAATCGCCGGCCTGATCGGCATCGGTATCTTCCAGCCAATCTTGCCATTGCATCGTCCCCTCACCTTCGGAGCCGACGGTAGCGTTGAGCGACGCATCTCCGCCCGACATCCGCCGATTCATGGAGATCACCTCAGCCTCGGTCACACCAAGCTGCGTCGCGATGGTCTTGACGTTCTCGGGGCGCAGATCGCCCTCTTCCAGCGCGCCAATCTTGTTCTTGGCCTTGCGCAGGTTGAAAAAGAGCTTCTTTTGCGCCGATGTCGTGCCAAGCTTCACCAAAGACCACGAGCGCAGGATATATTCCTGAATACTCGCACGAATCCACCACATCGCATAGGTCGCAAGGCGGAATCCCTTCTCAGGGTCAAAGCGTTTCACCGCCTGCATCAAGCCCACATTCGCCTCCGAGATCACCTCAGCCTGCGGCAGGCCGTAGCCACGATAGCCCATCGCGATCTTGGCAGCCAAGCGCAGGTGCGATGTGACCATGCGATGCGCGGCCTCGGTGTCCTCTTGCTCAACCCAAGCTTTGGCCAGCATATATTCTTCTTCCGGCTCCAAGAGCGGGAATTTACGGATTTCCTGCATATAGCGGTTCAGACCACCTTCTGGCGTCGGCGCCGGCAGATTTGCGTAATTGGCCATCTCAAAACCCTCCAGATAACCCTATGTTTAGGGCCTTAACATCAACTTAGGATCGGTGCGTGGCCCTTTCAAGAGGCTTAGCAGGTCACCCGTTAACGTTATATGACGCGCCAAAAGCAGGTTTGTAACCTATGTGACCACGGTCTCACGCAGCTGTGCACAGGCGTAACAGAGGCCCCGGCTCAGGCCCCGCGCAGCACGGCACAGAGCGTCTCGATATCGCCGGGGAGATCCGCCTCAAAGCGCATCTCATCCCCGCTCAGAGGATGTACGAACCCCAAAGACGCCGCGTGGAGCGCCTGACGCGGGAACCCCTGCGCCGCCTCCAGACCGCCCTCGGGCAGGGCCTTTTGCGGCAGCTTACGCCGCCCGCCATAGACCGGATCACCGATCAACCCGTGGCCCGCATGGGCCATATGCACGCGGATCTGGTGGGTACGCCCGGTCTCCAGCCAACATTCCAGTAGCGCCACGCAAGCCGGCGTGCCGAACCGCTCGATCAGACGCGCGCGCGTCACCGCATGCCGCCCGCCGCCCCAGATCACCGCCTGACGCTGCCGGTCGGTCTTGTGGCGGGCAAGCTCGGTCTCGATCCGCAGGATATTGCCCGGCTCAAAGCTGACGCCACGCAAACCACGCAGGCGTGGATCAGAGGCCTCCGGCACGCCATGACAGAGCGCGATATAGTGCCGCTCCGCCGTGTGGGCGGCAAACTGGGCGGCAAGCCCATGATGCGCCGCGTCGGATTTGGCCACGACCAGAAGCCCGCTCGTATCCTTGTCGATCCGGTGCACGATGCCGGGCCGCTTGGACCCGCCCACACCCGAAAGCTTGCCCCCAAAGTGATGCAACAGCGCGTTCACAAGCGTGCCAGACGGCGTGCCGGGCGCGGGATGCACGACCATGCCCGCAGGCTTGTTCACCACGATCAGGTCATCATCCTCATAAGCGATCTCAAGCGGGATGTCCTCGGCCTCGATATGGCTCTCCGCCGCCTCAGGCACGGTGATCTCCACGATATCACCCTCGGCCACCCGCGTCTTGGGATCGAGCGCCACAGCCCCGTTGAGCCGCACCTGACCCTCGCCGATCAGCCGCGCCAGACGGGTGCGCGACAGCGCCGCCTCCTCTGGCACATCGCGCGCCAATGCCTTATCCAGACGGGGCGGCGGGGCATGAGATATCCGCACGCTGAGGGGGGCCTGCGCCATGACCGAACGCTCCAATGATGCGCCTGAGACCGTGCAAGAGCTCGATCCGGGGCTGGTAAAGCATCTGCGCCGCTTGGTGACTGTGCTGACGGCGACGATGATTATCGGGTTCATAGTGATCGTAGCGCTCTTTGTCACCCGCTTCTCGGGTGGCGCGGGGCCGGACCTGCCTGCCGCGCTGACGTTGCCCGGCGGGGCCGAGGCCACGGCCTTCACCCAAGGCTCCGACTGGATCGCGGTGGTGACGGAAGACGACAGGATTATGATTTATGACCGGCTCTCAGGCAAATTGCGCCAGACGATCCAGATTGATCGCGGCGAGTAGCCTTGCGTCATAGCAATGTGGTTAAAATGGTACCGCCTCCCCGGCTTGAACGGGGGACCTCTTGATCCACAATCAAGCGCTCTAACCAACTGAGCTAAGGCGGCCCTGCCCGGCGATTTACCCGTGCCGCGCCGCGATTGCAAGCCTCTTGGCATGCGAAATCGCGATTGGCGGCTGCTTGCCATTGCCTTTGCCGCGGCCTAGAACGCTTGGGTCTGAGAGGAGCCGATCATGGGCCTGAATACTGAACGCGACATCGAGGCGAATATGCAGATCGGCCCAACCGATCAGGGCATGGTGCGGATTTTTGTCGAATCGCAGGGGATCGAGATCCCGATGGATTTCTCGCCCGAAGAGGCCGAAGAAATCGCCGCCGAAATCATTGCTGCAGCCAAATCTGTCTCCGGCTAACGCGCGCGCAGTCTAAGAGGATCGCGCCAGCTTTGCAGGCGCAGCGCCGCGTCGCGGGCGAATTTGCGGGTGATAGCACTGCGCCGCGCGGACGCGAGCTTGGCCTCAGGCGCCATGCGCACAATCTCCGCGTCATAGCCATCGGCGATCATCAGCCCCGTGCCGTCTGGCAAAATATCGTGGGGAAACTCTGCATCCACGGCCCAGAAAAACCTGTCCGCCCAGTCCCGATAGCCCTGCCATTTGCTGTCCGAGAGAAAATCAGCGCGACTGGATTTACACTCGATCACCCAAAGCTCGCCCTTGGGGCCCAGCGCCATGACGTCAACACGCAGGCCGCGCGCCGGCACATATTCCTCCAGACAGGCGAAATCATGGCTGAGCAGATGCCGACATACCCCGCGCGCGAGGATCTGACCGGGGGCCGTATGAAGGGGTGATGCGTCCATATGCATCAGTATGAACAAAGAATGAACACGCGCAACCCCTTGCGCCCACCCCTTGTCCTGCCCCCTCTCGCGCATTACCTAGTTCAATGGCGGGTTCTGCTCCTCACGTCTACGGTTGCATTCCGGTGGCCTTAAGCAATTCCGAGGGAGCTGGCTCTGTCTGGACCCTGGTCCAGTTACCCGGCGCCCACCTGTACATACAGGTCCTCGGGAATGAGATAACCAAACGGTTGCTGCGGGCCCGCCACTTCTTTCCACCCGATGTTGTGATTTGAAAGCCGCGGCGCAGGCGGTAACGTGGTGCATAGCTCAGGCTTTGCCGCATGATGAGGGGAGATAATTCTGCGCATGTTTTGCAAAATTGCAGCGATAGCGGCCCTCGCCCCGCTCAGCGCGGCGGCAGAAACCTGTCGGCAGGCGCTGATCCTCGGGCTGGATGTGTCACTCTCGGTGGATGTGTTCGATTTTGCCCTGCAACGGGGCGGGTTGGCAGCCGCGGTGGAGGACCCTGAGGTGGTGCAGGCGCTTACGGCACCCGGCGGGCATGTGAAGCTGGCCGTGTTTGAGTGGAGCGGGCAGTTCAACCAGACACTTCTGGTGGATTGGACCACAGTACAAGGGCCTGAGACGCTGGCTGAGATTTCGATCCAGTTGCGCGATGCCCCGCAGGGCATTCGCTCGGGGCGCACCGGGCTGGGGGCCGCAATGCTCTTTGCCCGCGACCAGCTTCGCCGCGTCGATTGCGCCGCTCTGACGGTGGATATTTCTGGCGATGGTGCGAATAATAACGGGCCACGCCCCACGGAAATCCGCCAAGCGCTTGAGTCCGAAGGGATCACGGTGAACGCGCTGGTGATTGAGCCAGAGGCTGCCGGACCAAGCGGCCTCACCCGATATTTTGAGGACAACGTCATCTCGGGACCCGGCGCGTTTACTGAGACAATCCGGGGCTTCAACAATTACGAGGATGCGATACGGCCCAAGATTCTGCGCGAAACGGCACCTGCTTTTGTGCAAAATCAGAGACAGGACCGTCTGGATAATTCTGAGAAAAAACCAGTGCTACGCGCGAGGCATCGCCGCTGATCAGCGGGGGCGCATTTCCTGCGGACGCCCGCCTGCGGCGACGCGCACCGGAATCATCTTGCCATGATTGGACTGCACCCGGCGACGATGTCCGCCGCGCGGCTCGTCATCATCATCATCCTTCATGCGCATGATCGCGATGCCAAACTGCACCCCGCCAAAGACAACACCTTTGGAAATCCACAGAACCAGAAGCGCGAGCCACCCCTTGTCGGAATTGAACACCAGATGTCCCAGATTTGCGATGTTGAACCACAAAAGCATGCCAACGAAAACCGCCGCAAGGCCGAAGCCGATCGCGCATTGGATGATGTAGAGGCGGATGAGTTTGGGCATTGGGACGCTCCTCCCGGTTACCTCTAAGTATATGCCTTTATCGTCGCGTCTCAAGGCTTGGCCGAAAATAGTCTTCAAAACGCCTCTGGTTTTGCCTCGCGTGCCATGTGATCAAGCACTGCATTAACGAAACTGGCCTCTTTGCCCTCGGGAAAGAAGCTTTTGGCGATATCCACGAATTCGCTGATCACCACGCGGGGTGGCGTGTTTCCGCCAAGGATCTCGGCACCCGCAGCCCGGAACAGCGCGCGAATCGTCGGATCGATCCGGTCAATGCGCCATTTGGCGACCAAAGCGCGGTCTGTCATTTGGTCAATCGGGCGCTGCTCGTCCACGGCCCCGTTCAGAAGATCGCGGAAAAGGTCCATGTCCCCATCCACCATCTCGCTGTCGTCGTCCCACTCCGCGCCAAAGCGGTGTTCCAGAAACTCGGCATAGACCGCGTCCACGTCCAGATCGGAATGCTCCATCTGAAAAAGCGCCTGCACCGCATAAAGCCGCGCGGCACTGCGCATCTGGCGCTTTTTGTTGCCAGAGAGAGGGGCTGCTGCATCACTCATGCGGTTGGGGTGTCCTTGC
>ERZ887849.953-NODE-953-length-28911-cov-8.465969_pt1 | contig 28911 bp, 26 predicted proteins | sample MGYA00521267_ERZ887849 | MGnify/ENA primary metagenome ERZ887849 (study PRJEB32303, sample SAMEA104408601) | aquatic metagenome | biome: Brackish water; feature: Pelagic; material: water | place: Baltic Sea | collected 2014-06-06T16:11:00 | depth 2,863 m ... | reverse complement strand
TTCGTGCCCGCCGGCTGTTGCGCACCTTACGCCCTTCAGTGTAAGCGCCGCCTTTTTGAAGCTACGCTTATAGGCCTCTTTATAGACCTTGGCGCAGCGATTCGTGGTGCCGCTGCGAACCACAAATATATCGGCCTCTTTACCGCTCATCAGCGGAAACAAGACCTCATCAATCAGGCCGTCCTCCACCAGGGGCTGCAGGCGAGGCGGTACTTTCATAAATATTTATCCAACGCATTGTTTGTGCGCAGTCTAGCATGAAACACCACAGTGCCACCCCAACACCATCGTCGGCAAGCCTCCTGTGGCAATTCCGCGCGACGTTAAGGTATGATTCGAACCAAGTCTTGAAGAGCTACCTTACTATGCGTCTGATGCGGCCCTTACTCGCAGTCATCGCCCTGTTTCTCGTTTGGTTATTGTGGGGAGGGTTGTATAAAACGCCGGTTCTACAGCTGGGCATTGCCTCCTGCGTTCTGGTCACCTGGTTGACTTGGCGAATGGCCCTCCCGGACCAGCAAGCCCATAGCATTGCGCTGATTTATCGTGTACCACTTTATTGGGCGTGGCTGCTATGGGAAATGGTGGTCACCAATATTCAGGTATTACGCCTGGTTCTCGGCCCCCGCTCAGCCCTGTCGCCGACCATCGTCGATATCGACGCCAGCGCGTCTAGCAAATTTGCCCTTACCTTGCTGGGCAACTCCATTACTCTGACTCCCGGGACGCTAACCATCAATATTGACGGCACGAAAATCACCGCGCACTGCCTGACTCGTAGTGCCGCACAAGACCTGCGTGCTGGCGCCATGAGCCGTCGAGTTGCGGCGGTGGACCCCAACTGATGCTGTTGGTAGCCGCAATTGCAATTCTAGTCACCATGGCACTGGCCCTCACCCGCGCACTGCTGGGCCCCAGCGTTTACGACCGTGTATTGGCCGTCAACATGTTCGGCACCAAAACCGTGCTCCTGATTACTGTGATGGCCTTTATGATGGGCCGTACTGACTTCCTCGACCTCGCACTTGCTTACGCCCTGATTAACTTTATTGGCGTGATGGCCGTTCTTTGGTTCGTGCAGGAAAGCAGCCTGCGCCAACAAACTCAGAACCCTGCGCGGGACGACTCGGGAAATGACGCACAATGAGTGAGATCCTCGACCTGATCGCCGGCTTACTGGTGGTGACCGGCTGCGTATTTGTGCTGGCGGGCGGCATTGGAGCACTGCGTATGCCAGACTTCTATACCCGCATTCATGGCGCCAGCCTGACAGATTCTCTCGGCCCCGTGCTGGTACTGGGCGGCTTGATGGTGAACGCAGGACTCACGCTGATTTCAGTGAAGCTTGCAGCCGTCATGCTGCTTCTTATGGTGACCTCCCCCACGGCAACCTATGCGCTGGCCAACGCCGCACTTTTGGCGGGCCTGAAGCCAGAAGGCGTTGAGCACGACACAACAGAACCGGAGAAGCCCGCGTGACAATGCTCCTGATTGGTGTTTTTCTGCTGTCACTGCTGGTGATTACCGCAATCGCGATCGTACGCTCGGAGGATTTATTTTCCGCAGTCATGCTCAGCGGCATTTTCAGCCTGCTAATGGCGCTGAACTTTTTTCTTCTTGACGCCGCCGACGTCGCACTCACCGAAGCGGCGGTCGGTGCCGGTGTCGCGACCGTGCTACTGCTGGCAGGCCTGAGATTGATCCCGCCCAAAGAGGCGCCGGGGCGGCCCTTACGCGCGCTGTCCGTCACCGTGATCGCAGCCACCGCTCTGCTGATGATCTATGCGTCCTTCGGCCAACCAACGCTAGGCGACCCCTTAGCGCCCACTCAGCAGCATATCGCCCCTTGGTATATCGAAAAAACACCTGAGTTGATCGACATCCCTAATATCGTCACCGCCGTGCTCAGCAGCTTCCGCGGCTACGATACGCTCGGCGAAGTCTTCGTGGTGTTAACGGCTGGCATTGGCGTGATGTTCCTGCTCGGTGGCGGTCGCGGCAAACCGTTTTCAAGGCTCGACAGCCAAGCCGAACAGGGCCTCAGTGGCCACCTGATCCCTAAAGTCATGGCCCGCCTGCTAATCCCTTTCATTCTGCTGTTCGCTCTGTTCATACAATTTCACGGGGAATACAGCCCTGGCGGGGGCTTCCAGGCCGGCGCCATTTTCGTCGCAGGTATCATCTTGTATTCGCTGGTTCGCGGAGAGGGCCTGGCCCTGTCGGTCATTCCGCCCCGCGCCCTGCTCCTGATGAGTGCTGGCGGCGCCCTGTTGTTCGGCTCAGTGGGTGTCGCTGGCATGCTGATGGGCGGCAATTTTCTCGAGTATTCTGTACTCGCCGAAAACCCGGTCATCGGGCAGCACATCGGTATCATCGTCATTGAGCTGGGTGTTGGCCTCACCGTCACCGGGGTTCTTCTCTCTATTTTCCATGCCTTCGCTGCCCGGGATTGATTCAGCATGAAGCTTCTTGGCCTTTTCAATTACTGGGTGTTCGCCGTTTTGTTGATGATTGGGCTGTACGCGCTGATCAGCAAACAGAATCTGGTGAAGAAAATCATGGCGCTGGCGATCTTCCAGTCTGCGGTTTTTCTTTTCTTTATTACCATGAGCCGTGTGGATGAGGGTACTGCCCCCATTATTCAGGCGGGTGTCGCAAACCAGATTTTCTCCAACCCGCTGCCACAGGTACTGATCCTTACGGCAATCGTCGTTGGCATTTCAACGACCGCCTTGGGCCTTGCCATTGTCGTGCGCCTGCACGAGGAATACGGCACCGTTGAGGACAACGAAATACTGGCGATGGACCGCGAATCATGAACTTGGCAGACCACCTGCCGGCACTGCAAGTGATCGTGCCGCTAATGACGGCGCCGCTGGTTATTCTGCTGCGCAATGGGTTTCTCGCCTGGCTGGGGGCCTTGTTGGCCAGCCTTGCCTCTTTTGGCCTCGCCATTTTGCTCACGGTAGCGGTGCTCGGCGCCGGCGTTCCCGAGTATGCGATGGGAGGTTGGCAACCACCTTTTGGCATCTCACTGAACGTCGACGGCCTAAGCGCCTTGATGCTGCTGCTGGTGACCGGCGCATCGACTTTGGGGCTGGCAGGAGGCCGCCTGTCGCTGCGCCGGGACATCGACAACCGGCGCGCCCCAATGTTCTACGGTGCCTGGTTAATTGCACTCGCGGGGCTGTGTGGTATCGCTGTCGCCGGCGACGCCTTCAACGTGTTCGTGTTTATGGAAATTTCGTCTCTCGCCACCTACATTCTGATCGCAGCAGGGCGCGACCGCAGAGCCCTTTCCGCAGTCTTCAAATATTTGATTATCGGCACTATCGGGGCGACCTTTTACCTGATCGGCGTTGGTTTCATTTACATGATGACCGGCACGCTGAATTTCGCCGACATGGCGCTGCGCCTGGCCGACGTGATCGAAACACGGCCAATCATTATTGCGGCCGGCTTTATCACCATTGGCTTGGCCTTGAAGGCGGCCGTATTCCCCCTGCACATCTGGTTGCCGCGAGCCTATACCTACGCACCGAATGCAGTGACCGTATTCATCGCAGCCTGTTCCACAAAGGTCGCTATTTACGTACTGCTGCGTTTCAACTACGGCGTTTTTCACGGCAACTTGTTGGCCCATTCGGACCTGTTCACCGTCTTTATTATTCCGCTGGCCCTGTCGGGCATACTGCTGGCTTCTGCCATCGCCATCTATCAAGGCAATATTAAAAAGATGCTCGCCTTCTCTTCGGTGGCGCAAATTGGCTACATTGCACTCGCGGCCGGGCTGGCTACCCACGCAGGCTTAATGGCGGCGCAGTTGCATATGTTCAATCACGCGCTGGCCAAGGGCACCTTGTTCCTGTGTGTACTGGCATTTGTGCTCACCACGGGTAGCGCCTCCTTCAGCAACCTTGCCGGCATAGGGCGGCGCATGCCATGGACCATGGCGGCGTTTGTTATCGCCGGTTTAAGCCTTGTGGGCGTGCCGGGAACAGCCGGCTTTGTGAGCAAGTGGTATTTGATAGTGGCCGTAATGGGGATGCCCGGTTGGGGCGTACCACTGGTAATGGCGATAATCCTGAGTTCCTTACTGGCCGTGGTGTACTTGTGGCGGTTTGTTGAGCTGGCCTATTACGGGCAACCCCCAGATGGGGACGTATCCAGAATGGAGGTGCCGCTCCCGCTGCGCACGCTGATCTGGTCGGCCGCGCTGGCCAATATCTATTTCGGCTTGGTACCACAGCTGCCTCTCGCTCTCGCTGAAAGCGGCACAACAACGCTGTTGGGGGGGCTGTTGCCATGAACCCGAGCACCCTGCCACTGATCTTGCTGCTGCCGCTGGTTGGGGCGATCGCCATTGCGCTCGCCGGGCGGTGGCCCAACGTGCGCGAAACGATTAGTTTGCTCACGGCGGTCACTCTTGCCGTTTTGGTATTCTCCTGGTTCCCCGAAGTGTCTGAAGGGCTGCGCCCACGCTTTGTACTGTCAGAACCGCTGCCGGGCCTGTCGCTAGCATTCTCGCTAGAACCGCTGGGGATGATGTTCGCCTGTATCGCTTCGTTCCTGTGGATTATCAACACGATCTATTCCATTGGTTACATGCGCGGCAACAACGAAAAGAACCAGACCCGGTTCTATATTTGCTTCGCTCTGGCCATTGCCGCCGCAATGGGTATCGCGCTCGCCGACAATTTGTTCACGCTGTTCCTGTTCTACGAACTGCTCACGCTATCCACCTACCCGCTGGTGGCCCATAAGGGTGACGCTAAAACGATCGCTTCCGCGCGTGTTTATTTGGGCGTGCTGCTGGGTACATCAATCGGCTTGCTGTTACCCGCTATTATCTGGACCTGGGTTGCCACGGGCACAACCACCTTCACCCTGGGGGGTATCGTGGAAGGCCACATCGCTGGGGCAGCAGTCGGCTTGCTGCTGGGGCTTTTCGTGTTTGGTATCGGCAAGGCGGCAGTGATGCCAGTCCACCGTTGGCTGCCTGCGGCCATGGTCGCACCCACGCCGGTTAGCGCGCTGTTGCATGCCGTGGCCGTGGTGAAGGCAGGCGTCTTCAGTATCACCAAAATCATCATCTACATTTTTGGTGTGGACTTCCTGTTTAATGAACCCAGTGCTCAGTGGCTGCAATTTGCTGCGGCCTTTACCATTATTACGGCGAGCATTATCGCCCTTTACCAAACCAACCTGAAACGCATGCTGGCATACTCGACCATTGGTCAGTTGTCTTACGTGATCATGGCGACGGTGATCCTCAAGCCGATGGCGGAAGTGGGTGCGGCGATACACATCGCAGCACATGCCTTTGGCAAAATCACCCTGTTTTTCGCAGCTGGCGCAATTTACACAGCAGCCCACAAAACCGAGTTGTGGCAGTTGGCCGGCATCGGCCGACGCATGCCTATTACCATGGCTGCCTTTACCATTGGTGCTCTCAGCATGATTGGCGTGCCACCCACCGCAGGCTTCGTCTCCAAGTGGTTTATTCTTGGCGGTGCTTTTCAGGCCGAAAACTACTTTGCCATCTTTACCATTATTGCCAGCACGGTGCTCAACGCCATGTACTTTTTGCCTATCATCTATTTTGCCTGGTTGGCCCCGCCCGCCCCTGGTGTTGATATGAACCATGGCGAGGCGCCCAAAGCGATTCTGTTGGCACTAGCGGTAACGTCGACGCTCACCATTGTCTTCTTCTTCTTTAACCAGCCATTGCTGGATCTTGAAAGCCAGCTGGTGGAGAGCCTGCCCCTATGACCCAACCCGACAATCATTGGCTTACCCGTCCAAATACTATCCGCTGGCTGTGGATTGGCGGCTGTAGTGTGCTGGCTGCCACGGTCCTGCTGCAGTGGATTGTGCCCATCAAGGGTTACTTTGGCATTGATGGATGGTTCGGCTTTGCTGCACTGTTTGGCTTCTTCAGCTGCGTGTTGATGGTGTTTGGAGCAAAAGTGATTGGCAAGCTGATCAAGCGGCCGGATACCTACTACGATGTTTGAGATTTTCCCACCTGCGCTAGCCCTCATCGGTGGTGCTCTGCTCACTGCAATGATCAGCTCGCGTCAATTGCGCGCGGTGGTCGTGGTTGCCGCACCGTTGATCTGCCTCTATCTGATATGGCAGGTACCGGACGGCGTGGTGCTCAAAGGCGCATTCCTCGGTTACCCGCTGGAGTTGGTTGAAGGCGGCCCGGTGCGACGCCTATTCGCCACTATTTTTGCCATTATGTCAGCGACGGGGGCGGTATTTGCATTCAACCACGCGCGCCGTACTGAACTGGTCGCCGCGCAGCTTTATGCCGCCGGAGCGGTTGGTGTGGCGTTTGCCGGCGACTTGCTCACGATGTTTATTTTCTGGGAGATCATGGCACTGTTCTCCACGGTGGTGGTGTGGTGTGGCGGCACCGAGGCTGCGCGCGCCGCGGGGATACGCTACGCGATCATGCACCTGCTGGGCGGGGTCATCCTGAAGGTCGGAATTGAAGGGCTGCTGGTAAGCACGGGGTCGCTGGACATTCGGCCACTGGCGGCCCACGACTTCAGTACCTGGATGATTTTAATTGGCATATTGATTAATGCCGCGGCCCCACCGCTGTCGGCCTGGCTATCGGATGCCTACCCCTCCGCGAGCCCCACAGGTTCGGTGTTCCTGTCAGCCTTCACCACCAAAACGGCCATTCTTGCGCTTATTCTGTTGTTCCCCGGGGAATCAGTCTTGGTGGGCATTGGCCTGTTCATGGTGTTTTACGGCATTTTCTACGCGTTGCTGGAAAATGACATCCGTCGAATTCTGGCCTTTTCTATCGTCAATCAGGTCGGGTTTATGGTCGTGGCTGTGGGCATCGGCACCGAAACCGCCATCAATGGCGCCTCGGCACACGCCTTCGCCCACATTATTTACAAAGCCCTGCTGTTCATGAGCGCCGGCGTGGTGGTGATGCGCACCGGCAAGCACCTGTGCACCGATGTCGGAGGCTTGTTCCGCACCATGCCAGTGACCATGTGGTGTGGTGTGGTTGGTGCGTTGGCAATATCAAGCTTTCCACTCACCTCCGGCTTTACCACGAAGACACTCATTTCCCAGGCCGCTGTCGATGAAGGCCTGGTCATGGTGTATTTCCTGTTGGCCGCGGCGTCTGCCGGCGTGTTCCTGCATGCGGGTATCAAATTTCCCTGGTTCGTCTTCTTCCAGAAAGATTCAGGCTTACGGCCAAAAGATGCACCCTGGAATATGCAGATTGCCATGTTGTTCTTTGCTTTTATGTGCATTCTGATTGGCGTCTATCCACAGCTTCTGTACCCCCTGCTGCCCTACGCGGTGGACTATCACCCCTATAAACCCGGCAAAGTGCTGTTCTACCTGCAGTTGTTGCTGTTCTCGGGGCTCGCTTTCTTCCTGCTGCTGCCGTGGATGCAACGCACCCTGACGATTTCCCTGGATGCTGACTGGCTGTGGCGCCGCGGGCTGGAGCGCTTAGTCGCGTTCGGTGCCAAGCTCGGCAAGCCTGTCGTTGAAACTGCGCAAAGCAAAGTTCAGCAGGGCCTGAACCTGCTAACGTCGTCGGCTCGCCTCACGATGGGCCATAACGGCCCCTTGGGCAGGTCCTGGGAAATCGGCACGACAGCACTGTGGATCGTGCTGCTGCTAATGGTTTACGTCTTTGCCTACTACCTGTTCTAGCGAACCGCTGATGTGATGCGGCGCACACTTCTTGTGCGCCGGTGTTCCCCGCGACAGGGACCCTGCAACATTCGCTATCACCTGCCGCGCAACGCATTCCACGGCTAAATGGCAGGCATAAAAAAACCCTCCGTACTTGCGGTACGGAGGGTTGGTTTGGTGGAGCTAGACGGGATCGAACCGTCGACCTCTTGCATGCCATGCAAGCGCTCTCCCAGCTGAGCTATAGCCCCGAAACTCTGAGGACGCGAATTCTAGAGACGCGAGATAACCCTGTCAAGCTGTAGCTTGTGCTAATGGCTTGCCCGCGAAAATCAGCTTGGCAATCAACAAAGCTCACCGGAACTTAAAGCACATAAACAGCCAGCCCAACCCGCGCAGTTGCGCCGCGGCTCACTCAGGGAGATAGCCGGCACGCTGCAGAGCATCACGAATCAGTGGCACGCAGGGGTGGTCTGCATCAACGTCAATGCCGCGCGCAGGGTCGATACCCTGGCGCCGGTATGCCGGTGGCATACCGGGGTGCATGGTGCTTTTGGCAGACACAATCGAGGGCTCAAAGTCGAGCCCGAGAAAATCCAGCACCCGGGCAAGCTCCCCTTCCGGGTTCGCCACCAGTTTCTCAAAACGCAAAAACAGCGTATCCGGGCGTGACTGCAGAAACTCATATACCTCGACCGCGTAACGCCAGCTCTCGCAGGCCTGCTCAAGGCTCTGCTGAGTCCGCGACAGCTTTGACTGTATACAAGCCCGGCCGTCTCGCAGCAAGTAAATCACCCGCACTCCCGCAAGGGCCTCATTAAAAAATGCCTGCAGAATGTTCAGCGGGGGAACATGATACAAATTGTGCTTGTTCAGCCCGGCGAGCTGCTCAGTGGTCACCTTGTTACCCCACAACGCGGCATCACTGGCCGCTGCAGCCTGCAGGCAGGCGTCGACGAACGCACCCGTACGCTGCGCAAACAAGCGCTGCGGCTCATCCTCAAGCTCCCTGCCCCGCAGGTAGGCAATGCTGCCTACTTCAAACCCCACGGCAAGCTGCGAATGTTGATCGAGCAATGCCGTAAGCAGGCTGGTGCCCGAGCGCCCCGCCCCCACCAACAGGAACTGAAAGCGCGTGTCTTCGGGCAGAGTGGTCAAGTGCTATTGCCCTGCAAGCTCGAGATCGGCATAGGCCTTCTCGAGCCGCTTGCTGGCTTTCTTCGACACCCCACCCAGCACCTCAATGGCATGGCGCAGACGGGCCCGGCTCATATCGGGGCCCAGCAGAGCCATGGAATCGACTACCGAGAAAGATGCGCTGGAACCGGCAACGGCGACAAACAGCGGCGCGAGAAAATCCTTGATTTTGAGTTGCTGCGCATCCGCCAGGGCTTTCAGGGCGTCCCATACCGTGTCTCGACTCCAATCGCTCAAAGCCTCCAGCCGCCATAGCGCAAACTGTAAGGTGGCAACCAGCGCTTCACGCTCCAGCTTGATGGTGGCGAACGACGCTTCGCTGAGCGGCAGCGTACCGGACACCAGAAATGACGCCAGCGGCGCAAAGTCGCTGAAGGTCTCCATCCGCTTCTGCGCATGTGGCAGCACTTTGCGCAGGTTCTCTGCATTGAAAGCCCATTCGATCAGGCGCTGTGCGAGATCCTCCTCACTGAGGTCCTCACGAATCCACAGCCCATTGAGCCAGCGCAGCTTCTCCTGGTCGAAGATCGGCCCGCCCAAAGACACCCGTGAAATATCAAAATGTTCCTGCATTTCAGCAAGCGAAAACTTTTCCCGCTCATCCGGCATCGACCATCCCATACGGCCGAGGTAGTTCAACAGCGCTTCTGGCAGAAAACCCATGCGCTGATAATAGAGAATACTGGTTGGGTTCTTGCGCTTACTGAGTTTTGACTTGTCCGGGTTACGCAGCAACGGCAAGTGGCACAGCACCGGCATATCCCAGCCGAAGTAGCTGTAGAGCAGCTTGTGTTTGGGCGCAGAGTTAATCCACTCCTCGCCCCGCAACACATGCGTTATGCCCATCAGATGGTCATCAACAACATTAGCCAGGTGATAGGTGGGCATGCCGTCAGACTTCAACAATATCTGTGCGTCAACCATGCTCCAATCCAGCTCGATGGAGCCGCGCAACAAGTCATCGATAACACAAGCACCCGGCTCATCGGGCACCACCATGCGCACAACATACGGCATACCTGCCGCTTCGCGCCGCGCGACTTCATCCTCCGGTAGCGCCAAATCAGCGGGTTTCAGGGCCGTGCTGTTACCTTGTTCACGTCGCGACTCGCGCAGGGTGTCCAGTTCTTCCGGGGTTCGATAGCACAGGAACGCCTTGCCTTCGCGCACCAGCTGCAAGGCGTACTCACCGTAAAGCTCCATGCGTTCACTCTGGCGATAGGGCCCGCAGCCACCACCGACATCCGGCCCTTCATCCCAGTCCAGGCCCAACCAGCGCAGCGAATCCAGAATAGCCTGCTCCGATGCCGCCGTGCTCCGCGCCTGATCCGTATCCTCAATGCGCAAAATAAACTGCCCGCCATGGGCGCGCGCGAAACAAAAATTGAAGAGTGCGATGTAGGCAGTACCGACATGGGGATCACCCGTAGGTGAAGGGGCGATGCGCGTACGAACAGTCATGAGATTTCCGGGGAAGACAGGTAATGAGTGCAGGATTATACGGGCTCATTCGGCCAATGCCCACCGAGCCTCAAGCCTTTGCCTCTTGCCATTACGGCACTTAATGCGAATAATTAGCGTTTTCATACTCTCCTGTTTCAAGGTTGCCATGTTTCCCCTTCGCACCCGCTACCGCCCCCGACTGGCCCTGCTTGCCGCGCTGGTGCTCAGCGGGCTCACCGGCTGCGGCGCACCAGATGACACCCTCAATGTTTACTCCGCACGCCAGGAGGTGCTGATAAAACCTTTGCTTGATCGGTTTACCGCTGAGACCGGCATCGCCGTCAATTTGGTGACTGGTGATGGCGATGCCTTACTGGCGCGCCTGCGCAACGAGGGCGATAACTCTCCTGCAGATCTCCTGCTGACGATTGACGCAGGCAACCTCTACCGCGCGCAAGCGGCTAATGTGCTGCAGCCGGTGCGCTCGGATACACTTTACGCCGGTTCCCCCAGCTACCTGCGTAGCGATGAGGATTATTGGTACGGGCTCTCCGTGCGTGCTCGAGTAATTGTGTACGCGCCTGAACGAGTGGACCCTGCGTCCCTGGGCGACTACGCGGCACTAGCTGACCCCGCGTGGAAAGGGCGAATTTGCGTGCGCTCGTCGGGCAATATTTACAACCAGTCGATGGTTGCAGGAATGCTTGCCAGTAAGGGCCAGGAAGCCACTGACGCCTGGCTTGCTGGATTCGTGGAAAACTTCGCGCGTGCGCCACAGGGCGGTGACCGGGACCAGATCAAAGCCGTAGCCGCGGGCCAATGCGATGTTGCACTGGTCAACAGTTACTATCTGGGCGCCATGCTGCAGTCGGATGACGCCAAGGAATATGAACCCGCGCAGCAGGTTGCCTTGTTCTGGCCTAACCAAGGCGTGGGTGGCACGCATATCAATATTAGCGGCGCGGGCGTCACACGCGCCACCCGCCAGCCAGATAGAGCGCGCCAGCTTATCGAGTTTTTGCTGCGCGAAGACAGCCAGCGCTGGTATGCGGAAGTTAACAGTGAATTCCCCGTGCGCGTTGGCGTGGAACCCTCTGCTCTGCTCGCTTCGTGGGGGCCATTCGAGGCGAATTCCTTGAACGTCAGCGAGCTCGGACGACTCAATGCGGAGGCGGTTAAAGCCATGGACCGAGCCCGTTGGCCGTAACCGGAGTACACCCTAACACTGCATCGCGCGCCCTGTCGGCATCAACACTCTGGCGTAGCGCCATTGTCCTCACCGCCACGGTGATTGCTGTTCCCGTGCTGGTTATTCTCGTCAGCCTGCTGGGGCCTTACAGCAAAGCCTGGCAACATCTGCTGGATACGGTGCTGGTTGACTATGTCGTCAACTCTCTGCTGCTGATGCTTGGCGTTGGGCTAGGCACTCTCCTGCTTGGCGTGAGCACCGCTTGGCTTACAGCCCTGTGTGATTTCCCTGGCAGACGTCTGTTTAGCTGGGCCCTGCTACTGCCGATGGCTATGCCCGCCTACATCATCGCCTACACCTACACCGGGCTCTTGGACTTTGCCGGGCCCGTGCAGAGCGCCTTACGCAGCAGTTTCGGTTGGGCTCATGGCGATTATTGGTTCCCACAGATACGCTCTCTGGAAGGCGCCATCTGCATGCTCTCACTGGTGCTATATCCCTATGTCTACCTGCTGACCCGTATTGCGTTTTTACAGCAATCCACGGCCGTGTTGGAAGCGAGCCGCGGCTTGGGCAAGTCCGCAACACGAACCTTCGTGCAGGTGAGCTTGCCCATGGCGCGCCCCGCCATCGCTGCAGGCATCAGCCTGGCCTTGATGGAAACATTAGCAGACTACGGTACCGTCGCCTATTTTGGCGTCAGTGCTTTCACAACCGGTATTTTTCGCACTTGGTATGGGCTGGGAGAACTGCACACCGCCGCGCAGTTAGCCGCGTTTCTGCTGCTCTTTGTGCTGGTGCTGTTTACGCTGGAACGATACTCCCGCGCCAGGCTTCGCTTTCACCGTACGGGCAACCGTGCAGCGCCAGTGCGCATCCGGCTGAGGGGCTGGCGCGCGGCCGCTGCCTGCACGCTGTCACTAGGGGTTGTCAGCGCTGGCTTCCTGCTGCCCGCAGCACAACTCACTGTGTGGGGCGCGGAGCACTACAGCAGCGCACTGACCCCTGCCTTTATCAGGCTTCTCGCCAACAGCTTCCTGCTCGCCGCGCTGGCGTCCCTCAGCTGCTTGCTCCTCGCCCTGTTGTTAGGCTACGGAAAACGGGTGCACCCAGGCCCGGTCGAGCGTGCGGCAAGCCGCGTTGCCAGCATGGGCTACGCAGTACCCGGAACCGTCATTGCAGTAGGTGTAATGATTCCCTTTGCATGGGTTGATAACAGCGTTGCCGCTGCACTGCAGCAGCGCTTTGGCATATCTTCCGGGCTGCTACTGAGCGGCACGCTCGGCGCACTGGTGTTCGCCTACGTTGTGCGCTTTCTGGCTGTTTCGCTACAATCCGTAGAGGCCGGGTTGGCGCAAATTCGCCCCGAGATAGACGAATCTGCCCGTTCCCTGGGGCAAACACCCTTGCGTGTGCTTAAGCGTATACACTTGCCCATGCTCCGCGGCAGCCTGCTTACGGCCTTGCTGCTGGTGTTTGTGGACGTGCTGAAAGAACTGCCCACTACGCTGATTCTGCGTCCCTTCAACTTCAACACATTGGCTGTGCGCGCTCACGAACTCGCATCTGACGAGCGACTGGCAGAGGCCGCGCTACCGGCACTCGCCATTGTGCTGATTGGCCTGCTGCCGGTTATTCTTCTCACCCGCAACATGTCCAGGGAGCCATCCGCGCAATGATCCATCAGCTGGAACTGCAACACGTGACTGTGCGCTATGGTGAGACCACTGCGGTGAACAATGCGTCCCTCACACTGCAGGCCGGGGATATTGGCTGTTTGCTGGGCCCCTCGGGCTGCGGCAAGACGAGCCTGTTGCGCGCCATTGCCGGATTCGAGCGTGTCAGTCACGGCAGCATAGCGCTGCGCGGCACCACGCTGAGCACACCTCAAAGCCAGCTACCGCCCGAGCAGCGTAAAGTCGGCATGGTCTTTCAGGACTTCGCCCTGTTTCCCCACCTCAACGTGCGTGCCAACATCGGCTTTGGCCTTGCGCACCTCACGCGAGCCATGCGCCGTTCGCGTGTGGACAGCTTGTTACAGCTGGTGGCGTTGAGCGAGTACGCCAGCGCCTGGCCACACGAGCTGTCGGGCGGACAACAGCAGCGGGTCGCCTTGGCCAGGGCACTGGCGCCCGAGCCGGAAATACTCCTGCTGGATGAACCTTTTTCCAGCCTGGATACGGAACTGCGCACGCTGCTGGCAGAAGAAGTTCGGGCGCTGCTGAAGAGCAGCGGTATCACTGCCCTGCTGGTCACCCACGATCAGCATGAAGCGTTTGCGATGGCAGACCAGATTACGCTGCTGCACGCGGGCCTCATTGCACAAACCGGAACGCCCTACGATCTTTATCATCGGCCCGCGACCGAATTTGTTGCCGAATTTATCGGTGAGGGTAACGTAATCTCTGTGGCAGTGACGGACAGCGGCATCTGGAATAACACTGTAAACGAAGGCGACATTGCCTTGCCCCAACCCGCAACCGGCCAGGTGCTGCGCTTGCTGGTGCGCCCGGGTGATATCGAGCATGCTGCCGACAGCCAAACCGCCTTGCGTGTAGCCCGCAAGGCGTTCCGGGGTGCTCGCTATTGGTATGAGTTACTGCTCCCTGATGGCCAGCGCGTGCCCTGCACCACCACGGGCAACATTGATATACCGGTGGGTGGCCTGTTGCCGGTGCGCTTCAATCTGCGGCAGAACCTGGTGTTCGATGCCGCCGGCAATGCCGCTAGGGCGACTGCTGCCACACCAGAGGGCAGTCAGCACCCCCCCAGGGGGTCTCCCGCTGTAACATGCGCGTGATGTGGCTTTTGCGGCGCGCCAGGACGAAAATAATAGCGCGTGTCTTCGCCGCAGTAACGCACACTAATGGCCCGCCCTGAGCCAGGCACTGCAGGCCTGGTTTCAGGCTCCCGGCACAACCTCCCACTCAGGCGCCTCAAATTCACCCAGCACAGTGACTTTCACAAAGGGCGTCTGCTCAGCAATAATATCCAGCACTCGCTCCGGCAGCCGCGTTTCCATAGCGTCTCTGGCGGCCTTGTTCTCCCAGGTTGCAATGGCCAATAGGCGTGTAGGGTCACCTATTTTGCGGTGCAACCGGGTCCCCTGAGCACCCGGAGCCTGCTGAATAATCTCACTGGCACGAACCCACGCCTCTGCGTAGGCCTCGGCGGTGTATCCAGGGTCTAGCGTCACTTCAAAGATGTAGTGCATGTGTTCCTTGGCTTGCGGCATGTCCGGTTTTCACAGTATAGCGAACTCACACCCTATCTCCGGTACAATAGCCACTTCCTCCACGATTTTGCTTTGCCATGATCCCTAACGATTCTGCTCACAGGTTCTGTGTGGCCCCCATGATGGATTGGAGCGACCGCCATTGCAGGCACCTGTGGCGCCTGCTCAGCCGCCACGCAAGGCTGTACACCGAAATGGTCACAACCGGGGCGCTGATCCACGGCGACCGCCAGCGCTTTCTGCGCTTCAGCCCACAGGAACAGCCCGTGGCATTGCAGCTGGGCGGCAGCGAACCCGGCGAGCTGGCGCGCTGTGCGCGTTGGGCGCAAGAATGGGGCTATGACGAGGTCAACTTGAACTGTGGCTGCCCCTCGGACAGGGTGCAGTCCGGGGCGTTCGGTGCCTGCCTGATGGCTCGCCCTGAACGGGTCGCAGACTGTGTTAAAGCCATGCATGACGCCTGTGCGCTGCCCATCACCGTCAAGCACCGTATTGGCATCGACGATATGGAGTCGTATCAGCAATTGCTGGATTTTATCGGGCCAGTTGCGGCGGCCGGTTGTGATACGTTTATTGTTCACGCACGCAAGGCGTGGCTCTCTGGGCTTTCGCCCAAACAGAACCGCGAAATCCCGCCGCTCAACTACCCCTGGGTTTATCAGATCAAGCGCGACCTGCCTGCGTTGACGGTGGTCATCAATGGCGGCATTACCGACCTGAAGGCCTGCCACGAGCATTTGCAAAGCGTTGATGGCGTAATGCTTGGCCGCGCCGCCTACCATGACCCCTGGGTATTGGCTGACGTCGATCACGCCGTGTTCGGAGGCACAAATCCTCTGGCGAACCGGCATGAGCTCATTGCTCAAATGCTGCCCTATATTGAGCAAGAGCTGCTGGCCGGCACGCCATTGAATCATATGACGCGACATCTGCTCGGGCTGTATCAGGGCGTGCCCGGCGCGCGACAGTTCCGGCGCCACCTCAGCGAAAACGCGCACCTGAAGGGTGCTGGCATCACAGTACTGGAAGACGCCTGGCGCCTTGTACGGGACCCTGGCCTGCACCGCAGGCAAGTTGTAAGCGAAGCATCCGGGTAGCGCGTCGCCTGAATATCCTGCACACTTGGTTGTATAGCGTGTAACCGTCGCCACGTTACTGTGGCTTCAATATTTCACAAGGAAACTGGCATCATGAGCAGTAAACTCGACCAACTGAAGTCAATGACGGATGTAGTCGCAGATACCGGTGATATCGAAGCCATACGTCGCTTCCACCCCCAGGACGCCACCACAAATCCTTCGTTGTTATTGAAGGCCGCCGCCCTGCCCCACTATCACGAGCTTTTGACTGGAGCTCTGCACTGGGCCACCCAGAAAGGCGGCAGCGATAGCGAACAAATGGCCAACTGCTGCGACCGCTTCGCAGTGGATATTGGGCGGGAGATTCTTGCCATCGTACCCGGACGCGTGTCAACGGAAGTGGATGCGAGGCTGTCCTTCGACAGCTCGGCCACCATAGAGCGTGCGCGAAAATTAATCGGCCTCTACGAAGAAGCCGGCATCGGCCGTCAGCGAGTCCTCATCAAGATAGCGGCAACCTGGGAAGGAATTTGCGCTGCGCAAAAGCTGGAGCGCGAAGGCATCAACTGCAATCTCACGCTACTCTTTGGCTTTGCTCAGGCAACGGCCTGCGCAAATGCAGGGGCGTATCTTATTTCACCGTTCGTAGGGCGCATACTCGACTGGCATCTCGCCAATACCGACCTCAAGGTGCAGCAGCCTGCGGACGACCCGGGCGTGCAGTCCGTGCGCCGCATTTACCGCTACTACAAAACTCACGGCTACAACACCGTCGTCATGGGAGCCAGCTTTCGCAACACCGGTGAAATTGAAGCGCTGGCAGGTTGCGACCGCCTCACCATCAGCCCTGCGCTGCTGGAGTCACTGGCCGCAGACCACGGCGACCTGCCGCGCCAATTGAGCGCGCAAGACAGCACTTCCGACGACCCGCGCCACGCGGATTCTGAGGCCAGCTTCCGCCTGGCCCTGAACGAAGACGCCATGGCAAGTGACAAACTGGCTGAAGGCATTCGCAACTTTATTGCCGACCAACGCCGACTGGAACAGGTAATCCGCGCAGCATGATCAAAGCACTGAAGTCTCTCTTTCTGCTCCCCGAATCCGACTCCAACACAGACCGCACGCAACGTGTACAGCTGGCGGCGGCTGCGTTACTGGTAGAAACTGCACGAGCCGACTTCACACAAAGTGCCAGCGAAGAGGCTGCGCTTGAAAAGCTTATCAGCGAGAGCCTGGCATTGCCCAGGCAGGCTGTTCACGACCTGATTGCAACAGCTAGCGCACGGGTTGAGGAGGCGACTTCTCTTTACGAGTTCACCCGCGTAATCAATGACTACTACGGGCCCGAAGAAAAACTCGCGCTCATTGCGAGCATGTGGAAAGTCGCCTACGCAGACGGCGACCTCGAGAAGTATGAAGAGCATTTGATTCGGCAGGTCGCTGAACTCACTTATGTGCCGCATCAGGATTACATTCGTTGCAAACTGGAAGCCAAGCCGCACTGAGCGTTCGACGAGCTCGGTGGGTTAGCTGCGTTCGAGTACCACCATCAGATCTTTGAAGCGCGCGCGATTCTCTTCTGAAAGCCCCATCAGCACGCGATGTGCTTCAATGACCTTTTCCCGCACGGCGGCCTCACTACCCTCTACCAGCGGAATGCAGTTGATACAACCAGGATTGGCGCAAGTGTCCTCATACACGTCAAAAAGACGCTGAAAGCCCATGCTTTTAATCAAGCGGGTAATGCTGGGGTTACTGGAATAAATGGCGGGCATAAAACCGTAACGTGCGCGCACTTCCAACGCCAGTTTGGCCAACAGCCCCAGCGTTGTGCTGTCTATCCCCTCAGCATCACAGACATCCACCCAAACACTGGCAAAATCCGGGCTGTCGAGCATGCGGTAAACATAATCGTCGATAGTCGTACACAGCGTGAGACGCACGTCCCCGGTAAGACGAATGACGTAGGCCCCATCTTGACTCGCTGCCAGTATTCTACCCTCTTCCATATCAACTCCGCTTGCTGATAAACAGCGCAGCAATGTCGTCGGGCGCGGTTTCCACCCGATCCAGGCCAAGCCGGGTCGCAATGTCTTCAGGGGATTCGGCAGACTCCTCAAAGACTTTGAGAAAGTACTTCTCTTTCTCAATCAGATTCTTCGGGGGGAGAATCTCAAGAATCCCGTCTGAGAAAAGCGCGAGCATAAACTGCTTCGGCAAATCAATAAGGTGCTCTTCGTAGGCGACATCCTCCATGATGCCAACCGCCGACCCCTCGCCGCGCAAATAGCGCGCGCCGGCCGCAGACATTAATACCGGCTGCGGCAAATGCCCGGCGACGCTATAGCGAAGAGTATTCTCTGCGGTGTCCAGAAGGCCAACCACCATCGTGGCAAACTTGCCGATACCCAGCCCCAACAGCTCCTCATTGGCCCGCTTGAGCATGGCCACGGGGCTCATTAACGTGTTGTCATCGCGGTGTAAAAAGTCCGATCGCTTACGCGCAAACAGATTTTTCAACAAAACCGTCGTGAACGCCGAAGAACTCCCATGGCCTGAAACATCTGCCATAAAAAACGCCACGTGATGATCGCCCACCGTAAAGTAATCCGTGAAGTCACCACTCAAATATAGCGATGGAATAACCGTATGGCTAAATACATAAGGCTCTAACACCATAGGGCTGACCGGCAGCATACGCAGCTGAACCTGTCGCCCGGCCTGCTGGTCCTGCTCGAGCATTTTAACCGTGCCACGCAGTTCAGTATTAGTGCGTTCTAAACGTTGACGCGACTCTTGCAGCTCGCGGCGCATTTGTCGCTGTCGCACGCAACGCTCGATGGATTTAAACAGCGCGTCTTCATCTTCAATGGGGCGTACAAAGAAATCACTGGCACCCAAGCGCAACGCTGTCATCATTTTGTCTAAGTCAGCGTGGTCGCTAAATATAATGGCGGGTACCTGAAGATCGAGCTCACGCAACGCGCGCCGCGCCTCCTGCCAAGACACCGCGCGCAAGTCAAGCTCGCACAGGATGACATCGAGCTCGTGGTTTCCTGCGAGAAAGCGGTAGGCTGCATTGACGTCGCTGTACACTTCAGCGCGATACCCCGCCGTCCGCACCTTTTCTGCCAGAGCAGTTGCGCGAGCGGTGTGGTCGTCGATCACCAGCACATTACCTTTGGGCGTCATCATGCTGCACTTAGGGTGCGTGTGCTGCAGGACAGTACGCCGTTGACCTCAACCGGGCAACCGGTTCGCACCGAGTTTGGGCAGGATTTCACAGTTTTGGTGCAAACCTTGGCGAGACCTTCAGCACTTCAGAGTTCGTCAGGCCAGTCATCGTCGCCAAAGTCGGAAAATGTATCCTCCACAACCCCATCATTCACCAGTGCTCGACGCTGTTGCAGGTACGCATCCCGAATAAAAATATAGCGGTCGCCGGAGATCAGGTCCTCGGCCTTCAGCAGCTCCACACGCGAGCTGACCAGCTCCAAACCAATCAGCGAGTTGCGTAACCGCACATCGTCTATCGCAATTTCCACCGAGGTATAGGCATCAAACACGGTGCCAAAGCCGCTACGCATGGTTCTGGGGCCGAACAAGGGGACCATTAGGTAAGGCCCTTCGGGAGCACCCCACACGGCCAGTGTTTGCCCAAAATCCGTGCGCAAGGGCTCAATACCCATGCGGCTTGCAACATCAAAGAGCCCCAGTATGCCAATCGTTGAGTTCAGCAAAAAACGCCCGCCCGCCTGCGCGGCGCCCTTGGGGCGGCCCTGCAGCAGCGAGTTGATGGTGACGTTAACATCGCGCAGGTTGCGAAAAAAATTGTCGACGCCTATTTCCAACGGATCTGGTACCACTGCGTGGTAACCACGCGCAGCCGGCTTCAGCAAATATTGGTCTAAACGCTCGTTAAACACGAAGATAGGCCGATTAAGCGCCTCCAGCGGATCCGGATCAACGGCCTCTGAGGCCATCGCAGGCGCGACGCTCAAAAGGCACAGCAATAATAAAGTAGTAAAACGCGTTGTCATCAGTCGACCAAGATCGAATTAAGCGGCGCAATACTACGCCTGAGGCGAAGGCGGATCAACATGGGATAATGCCGATTCACAGGTCACCACAATACCGCGTGTAACAAAGTCGGTGAGTTGGGCCGAACCAAAGCTGGCGACTGTGGCGGCCGGCAAAGACAACTCCGCAGCGAGTGCTTGCAGGACCTCTGCTCCCGGCAATGGCCCGCTGTCTCGAATCATCTCCAACAGGCGCGCCGTGGCGGCACTGAGCGACATAAAACGCACGGCATCCTGCCGATTCCGGGCGCGAGGGAATATAGTGTCAGGTTTTATGGAATCCTTCGCAATGTATATGCTTTTACTTTCGGTGGGTCGCTACACGCGATTCGGTGAAGCAGGCTTACCTGCTATTTATACTGTGCCTCGGTGCTGCCCCTGATTTTTTCTACTGGGCGTATCAGTTCGGTAATAAGTCACAAAGCGACGGGCGGGATATGGCCTGGATGCGTTGCCAACCACTCCGCGACCAAGCCCCACTGCTGCTGCAAGCGTTTCTCCGATACCGGCGTTCGAGTGCCCAACTGTTGCGCATACAGTGATACGCGAAACTCTTCCAGCATCCAGCGATAGGTTGCCGCAGCGGGGCACAGTGCCAAAAGACGGGGGTATCTTGCCAGAGCAGCCTGCAGTGGCTCACCCAACACTGCCAAACGCTCGCGCTGGCTATCGTCCCGAGCCAATTGGCCCTTTAATTGTTCAACACGCTGCTTCAGCGCCTTCATGTAACGCGGGTACTGCGCCAACCAATCCGCGGGAGTATCGCGCTGAAAGCCAGGCTGCCAGAGCCTGTTTAGCTGCGTGTCGATGTCTTGCAGAGCGGGCGCCCAGTCGGCGCCGCTGTAGCGGGCAAGCGCTGCGCGCAGGTCCGCTAAGGGGCGCAGTGCATTGAGCAGTGTCGCCTCCAGGCGATTGGCACAGGCGACCACTTCACCACTACGCTCGGCTATTTGCAGAAAAGCCTGTTTATCTCGGGGCAAACTACCGTCCAACCCTGCCACCTGCGCCCAGGCAGCATCGATCATGTCCTCAACCAAAGGCTCACGAGGCTGGTTAGCGGCGGCCAGGAGCAAGTTGGCTTCGTTGCCCTGTAACAACTGTTTGCGCAAGAACTTGACCTGCTGCCGATGCTGCAAGCGCAGTAGCCGCAGCACACCGAGCCGATGCTGCCATTGCGCCTCACCCGGATAATCACACAGCTCCACAGCGACGGACTCGCCTTTGTCGACCAGCGCCGGCCAGGAAACAATGTCCGCACCCGCCTGCCGAAAACGCCACTCGGCGGGCAGGGCCTCCAGGCTCCAGCCCGTAAGCCCTTCACGCGCGGGGCTGCTGCTCGGTGCAGAAACTATGGTTTCCCGGGTGTCGCTGCGAAACTCGGCCACCAGCGCCGCCAGATCCCGGCCCTGATTGAGCAAACGGCCATCCGCGTCTACCACCCGGATATTCATGCTGTAAAAAGCATCCAGCCCATCCAGCACAAAGTCATCGGCGTTCAATCTGACACCCGACAGCCGCGACAACACCCGGGCCAGTGCAGCGGTCAGGCTTTCATCACAGGGCTGCAACTCGGCCAGCGCGCGATCTACCGTGTCGGGCACGGGCACCAGCTGCTTGCGCTTATCCTTAGGCAGACCCTTGACCAAGGCGATACATTTTTCGCGCAGCAATCCAGGCACCAGCCAATCCAGACGAAACCGCGGAATCCGATTCAACAGGCCTACCGGCAGCGTCACCGACACACCATCGAACTCCTGGCCTGGCTCGAAACGATAACTGAGGCGCAGCTCCAGATCTCCGCACACCAAGCGGTCGGGGAATTGCTCGCCCAGTTGCGCTCCCGGGTCGCGGGCCAGCAGCTGCTCACGCTCAATGCGTAAGCTGTGGTCAGCGTCCGGGTTGTTCGATAGCCAAGCACGCAAATGCGCCGCGGTTGTCAATTCAGCTGGCAAGCGTTCATCGTAGAAAGCAAACACAACCTGCTCATCTGCCAGCAAGTCACGGCGTCGAACCTTGGCCTCCAAGTCTTCAAGAGAGCGCATCACCCGCAGGTTGTGCTTCAAAAAAGGGGGATGACGCGGGAACCGTCCGACCACCAGGCCCTCACGAATCAGCAGCTCACGCGCCTCCGCCGGGGCAATCGGGCCGTAATGAACAGGCCGCTTGTCCGCCACCGTCAGGCCGTAAAGCGTCACCCGCTCCCAGGCCATGGCCCTGCCCTGACGCGCCTCCCAGCGCGGCTCGTAGTAGTGACGCTTGAGCAGGTCGGGGTTTGCCGCCAACAGCCAGGCGGGGTCGATAGCCGCAACGACGCGGGCAAAAACACGTGAGGTCTCAACAATTTCTGCGGCAACAATCCATTTTGGGCGCTGACGCCCAAGGCTTGCGCCGGGAAAAATTTGCAGCTTCCTGTTGCGAGTGCCGAGGTACTCGCGCAGCTCCTGATGCTGGGCAATGTTGGAAAGCAGGCCAGCGAGCAAGGCACGGTGCACCGACTCATAAGGCTCGTGTTCAACAACGGACAATTCGCCGGCTGAGCGCAACCCCAATTGCCGGCAACCGATGCGCAGCTGGGCGTGCATATCACGCCACTCGCGCATGCGCATAAACGACAGAAACTCGCGCTGGCAAAGCTTGCGCAACTGGCTCTGGGTCAGCGCCTGTCGCTGCGTTTCGTAGTAGCGCCACAGGGCCAACCAAGCCATAAAGTCCGAACGCTCATGACGAAAGCGTGCGTGCATCTGATCAGACTGCGCCTGCTTGTCTGCCGGGCGCTCACGCGGGTCCTGTATCGCCAACGCAGCGGCAATAACGAGTACTTCCTCGAGGCAGGCCAACTCCTGAGCAGCCAGGACCATACGCGCCAAGCGCGGATCGATGGGCAGCCGCGCCATCTGTCGACCCGTATCAGTGAGCTTGCCGCTGCGGGTAACCGCTCCCAACTCCTGCAAGAGTTTGTAGCCGTCGCGTACCATGCGCGGGTCGGGTGGGTTGATAAAAGGAAAACGTTGCACCTCGCCCAAGCCCAGCTGCAGCATTTGTAAAATGACCGCCGCGAGGTTGGTGCGCAAAATTTCAGGATCGGTGAACTCGGGCCGTGACAGAAAATCTGCTTCGCTGTACAGGCGAATACACACCCCCGCTGCCACACGCCCACAGCGGCCCTGGCGTTGGTTGGCGCTGGCCTGTGATACCGGCTCAATCGGCAGACGCTGCACCTTGGTACGAAAGCTGTAACGGCTGATGCGTGCGTCACCCGGGTCAATGACATAGCGAATGCCGGGTACGGTCAGCGATGTCTCAGCCACGTTGGTGGCCAACACCACACGCAGCAGTCGCCGGCGTGAGAGGTCAAAAACCCGGTTTTGTTCCGCGTTACTCAGGCGCGCATACAAGGGCAGCACTTCTATGCGTTCGAGTTCCCGCAGGGCCCGAGCCAGTTCACGAATCTCGCGCTCTCCCGGCAGGAAAATGAGCACATCGCCGCGTTCACCAAAGCGTCCCTGCTCGATATCAGCCACCAGTTCGGTGATCTGCTCCTGTAGCCCAAGGTCGCGGTCTTCTGCCGGGTCGATATACACCGTTTCAACCGGATAGCCACGCCCTGACACTTCAATCACCGGAGCATCGCCAAAATGCTCTGCGAAGGTGACGACATCAATGGTGGCCGAGGTAATGATCAACTTGAGATCGGGCCGCCGCGGCAACAACTGCTTGAGGTAGCCCAACAGGAAGTCGATATTCAAGCTGCGCTCGTGTGCCTCGTCAATGATCAAGGTGTCGTATTGGCGCAGCAGACGATCGTGGCGGACTTCCGCAAGCAAAATGCCGTCCGTCATCAGCTTGATCGCTGACGCGTCAGACACCTGATCAGTAAAACGTACTTGATAGCCTACCGTGGCGCCCAGAGGCACCGCCAGCTCCTCCGAAATGCGTTGGGCCACTGAGCGTGCTGCCAAGCGACGAGGCTGGGTGTGGCCAATACGGGCCTCGCGCCCGCGGCCCAGTTCAAGGCAGATTTTGGGGATTTGTGTGGTTTTCCCCGAGCCCGTTTCACCGGCAATAATCACCACTTGATGGTCGCGAATTGCGCGCGTAATCTCCTCCCTGCACTGCACAACAGGCAATTCAGGTGGGTAGGAAATGGGTGGTATGACGCGAACCACCGCATCCGACATAGGTTTCTCCTGCGCGCTCGACGTGGCTATTGAGGTGACTATTCAGAGGGCCGTTACAGTACGGTATCATGCAGCGCTCAACAATCCCGCTGGATGCCCGTATGCCCGAAATACACAATTACACCTTTGATGAACTGAGTATCGGGCAACAGGCTCGGCGCAGCCACACTGTCACAATGGCAGACCTGCACCGGTTTGCTGCAGCGTCAGGCGACCATAACCCGCTGCACCTCGACCCGGTCTATGCGGCATCAACCCCGTTCGGCGGCTGCATCGCGCACGGCATGTTCAGCGGCGGATTGATTTCCGCCGCCTTGGCGATGCAGCTACCCGGCCCCGGAACAGTCTACCTCAGTCAATCTCTCAGCTTTCGCCAACCGGTGCGGGTGGGAGACACACTTTCGGTCGAGCTCACAGTCAGCGCTCTGGAGCCCAGGCGCCGACGAGTCACTCTTGACTGCCTGGTACTCAATCAGGAGGGCCGAAAAGTGGTCACAGGCAGCGCCGAGGTGATCGCGCCCGCAGAACGGGAAACGGTGACACTGGTCAGCCCCGAAGGCGTCTAAAAGGCCGTCAGGAGAGAGAATCTGTCGCCGTGGCATGTGCTGGGGCTTGTGCAGCAAACTGAGCGGGGTCCAGATACTGCAAGCGCAACTCAATAGTGCCTCGCGTTGCATTAGAGTCCGCCCCCAACACCATGACGTTGATATCCCCTTCATCGTCGGTCGCCGCGCTTAAACCGAAGACCACGTTATCGGGATTATTCTGCGCTGAAAACACCTTGATGTCCTTGCCGGCACGCAGCGCATCGCTGAGCTGCGCTACCAGCAAACCCAGGCTGGCACGGAACCCGCCAAAATTCAGTTTTCCACGATATTCACTGTGATCCAGTGCCACGTCAAAGCGCACCTGGGACTTGTCCTCCATGACCACGTTGGTCAGGTGCACCGTGCGGCCACCGGCCAAGTCACGGAACACGTTCTTGGCCTCGGTGCGACGGTTGTCCAGGAAGGCCTTGTGCAACAAGTTGACAGAGATCGTCAGGAACTGGTCTCTGGGGATCGATTTGTTTGAATTTTGTGCCATGGGCTACCCTCTCGTGCAAGCGCGCAAGTCTACTGTGTGGCTGGCATAAACACCAGTCACCGGCACTGCAGGACGCGCCACCCGTGTTCTGTTCGATCACATTGATAGCCTGCCAGTGCCGTCCGTCTGCTACTCTTGCAACGCACTGAACTTTGTTTCCGCCAGCGCGAGGCCTGCAATGAAAAACAACCATGTGCAATATGATTACCGAGGCGCCCGAGTGCTTGTTACGGGTGGCACCAGCGGAATCGGTGCCGCTATCGCGGCAGCCTACAAGGCCGCGGGCGCCACCGTCACCATTACCGGCACCCGGCCCGCTGCCCAGGACTATGACCACGACCTTTCTGACTATCGCTATCTGTCGCTGGACGTTGAAAATAACGCACAGATCGACGCGGTTGCGGCGGCACAGCCGGAGCTGGATATTCTCATTAACAATGCAGGCATTGCTCTGCCCAGCCTGGGCCTCGATGAGTGGGACCCCGATACCTTTGTGCGGGCAGTTACCATTCACTTAACCTCGGGTTTTCGTCTGTCCCGGCTGTGCCGCGACGCCCTGGCACGCAGCACACTAGCAGGCGGTGGTTCCGTGGTCGGGATTGCCTCCATGAGTTCCTACTTTGGTATCGGCATCGTCCCCGGCTACGGTGCAGGGAAAACAGGCCTGCTGGGAATTACCCGCAGCATGGCAGTTGAATGGGGTGCACTGGGCATTCGCGCCAACGCGGTTGCGGTAGGGCTCTGCGAGAGCCGCATGACAGCCGCAACCATTGCCAACCCGGATTGGTCTGCGCCGACTCTGGCCCGCACCCCTTTGGGGCGGCTTGGCGTGCCAGCAGACGTTGCAGGCGCGGTGCTGTTCCTCACCAGCGGCCAGGCAAGCTGGATCACCGGACAAACGCTGCCCGTCGATGGCGGCTATACCGTTTCAGGCTAAAAGAGCAGGGCCACGAATGACTCGAGAACTGAGGCCGCAAGCCTGCGGCAGAGCGTGCGATTCCGATGCAACGGAATAATCGTCACTGGTCTGCCATGGCAATAGCCAAACCGCCGCTGCGTGGTAGCGCTGCGGGGGGTGGAGCAGAGACGCTTGGCACCGGCGGCATCGTGCGCCCAGGGAAATCGCAAACACACCAGGTATATCTCACCGGTAGCGGGCTGCCAGACCGCTGGAACACACACGCAGGGCCTGTCTTTACTGTTGCCGAGGCTGGCTTTGGCAACGGCCTGGCCTTTCTGTCGACCTGGGAGGCCTGGCGCAAGCGTGAGCAGCCAACCGGCGGCGCCCGGCGCCTACACTATATTGCCATCGAACCCCTGCCGCTGCATCGAGACGAACTCGCGCGCGCCGCAGCGGCATGGCCAGAGCTTGCACCACTCGCCGATGCGCTTCTCAGGCAGTATCCCCATCCACTACCCGGTGTGCATAGAGTGCAGCTTGAGTCCGGGGCGGTCACGGTGGACTTTTGGTGGGGGAACATTGCTGAGGTGCTAATCGACCTTCGTCAGGCAGCGGCGCCGCTGGTCAATGCCTGGTACCTGAAGCCCCTGGCGACAACAGCCGACGGGTTGCGCTTACCTGTAGGCTTGGGTGCGGACATTGCCGCCCTTAGCCAGCCCGGCGCCACGGTCGCAACCGGCGCCGTCGAAGCGAGGGTCAAAGACGAACTGGCGGCCGCAGGCTTCACTGTGACGGGCGGTCAAACCGCTGACGACAAGCCTGAGCCTCTGCTGGGCCAGCTTAACGCCATCGCCGCGCATAAAGCGCGCGCCCCTGCCCGCTGGGATCTGCCCTGGCATGACGCGCAACAGCCCATCCACGTGCTGGTTCTCGGCGCCGGGCTCGCTGGCTGTCACACGGCTGCCGCTTTGGCTCGGCGGGGCGTGGCTGTGACGCTGCTGGAGAGCGGGAGCCCTGCACAGGCGGCCTCCGGGAACGCGCAGGGTGTACTTTATACCCGGCTGTCGCACCGGCACTCTGCGCTCACCGATTTCGCGCTATCGAGCTTTGGCTATGCCGTGCGCTTTTACGCCCAAGCATTTGCTCAAGCTCAGCTGCGTGAGGGTGAAGACGGCGCACTCTGTGGCAGCTTCCATCAGGTGCGTGACGCCGCCGAGTTGGAGCGTATGCAGGTACTGCTCGAGGCTGTGCCTGAGCTGGCGCAGGTCGTGGATGCCCAGCGCGCATCGCAACTGATTGGGCTGGAACAAGCAAGCGGAGGCTACTGGTATCCTCAATCCGGTTGGCTGGCCCCGCCGGCGGTTTGCGCGTTTCTGCTGCAGCAACAGGGAATTACGCTAAAACAAGGCTGCGGAGCCGTGCAGCTGCACCGGCAAGGGCCTGACTGGCTTGCCCTAAGCGCCAACGGCTCAGTGCTGGGCAAGGCCCCCGCAGTGGTCATTGCTGCCGGCATTGATTGCACTGCTTTCGATGTTTTGACGTGGCTGCCCGTGCGCCCCATCCGCGGGCAAACCACCCAACTGCCCGCTCTACCCGCCCTGCAACCGCTGCGCGCAGCGCTTTGCCATCAAGGCTATATTGCGCCCGCGGTCAACGGCGAACACTGCATAGGCGCCACTTTTGGCCCAGGCGATAGCGATCCCTCCCTGCGACAAGAAGATCAGGCCTATAACCTGACGCAGCTCGGTATGGCTTTACCCTCGCTGACATCAGCCCTGGAAGCATTCGACAACAGTACCCTGCCGGGGCGCACCGGGTGGCGCTGCGCCAGCCCCGATTATCTGCCTATGGTCGGCCCGGTACCGGATCGCGACGAATTCCTAGAGCGTTTTGCTGCATTGCGCGATAATGCACGCCAACCCGTGTCGGCTATGGGCGCTTATCACAGCGGGCTCTACGTCAACACCGGGCACGGATCGAGAGGCCTCACTTCAACGCCACTGGCCGCGGAGCTTTTGGCCAGCCAGATTTGCGCCGAGCCACTGCCGGTAGAGCCGGAAATTTTACGTGCGTTGGCTCCCGCGCGATTCCTGCTACGTGACTTAGGGAGAAACCGAATTTGAAACTGACCCGTCTGGCCTGTGCCGCGCTGCTAATGACGATAAGCTATGCCGCAGCGAGCAGCGACCGCTTTGGCTATCAGGTGCTGGACAAAAAACCGCAGTCGCGCAGCCACTTTGTACAAGGCCTGCAAATCGTCGATGGCGTGTTGTACGTAGGCACTGGCGGCTATGGGCAGTCGCGACTGCTGCAATACAACTTTGCAGACGGCAGCCTTCTGGCACAACAGCACTTGCATCCGCGCTTGTTTGGCGAGGGGCTCACCGTGCTCAATGACCGCATCTACCAGCTGACCTGGCGTGCAGGCAGGCTACTGGTTTACCGTAAGGACGATCTGAAGCCTCTTGCGGTGCTACCTATTCCAGGCCAAGGCTGGGGCCTCACCCACAATGACAACGACCTGATCTACAGCGACGGCAGCCATCGCCTGTACTTCCTTAACCCCGATACCGCGCAACGCAGGCGCACAGTCAGCGTCATGGAAGAAGGCTTACCGGTAGGGCGCCTGAACGAACTGGAGTGGGTCAACGGGGCGGTGTGGGCCAATATCTGGCAAGAAGACCGTATCGTGATCATTGATCCCGTATCGGGTGAGGTCACCGGGAGCGTCGATTTGACGGGCTTGCTACCGCTGGAAGAACGACAACCGGCCACCGCCGTTCTCAACGGAATTGCATACAACCCTGCAGACGGCAGCATCTGGGTGACCGGCAAAAACTGGCC
>ERZ887849.950-NODE-950-length-28963-cov-27.260931_pt1 | contig 28963 bp, 17 predicted proteins | sample MGYA00521267_ERZ887849 | MGnify/ENA primary metagenome ERZ887849 (study PRJEB32303, sample SAMEA104408601) | aquatic metagenome | biome: Brackish water; feature: Pelagic; material: water | place: Baltic Sea | collected 2014-06-06T16:11:00 | depth 2,863 m ... | reverse complement strand
CAGTGAAACCAAAACAGGTACCTGTACCAGAGCCAGTGAAACCAAAACAGGTGCCAGATCCCGTGCCAGTGAAACCAAAACAGGTGCCTGTGAAACCAATACCGAATATTGTACCCACAATAGTACCGAAAACAAAACCTACACCGAAACCGAAATTATCCATCAAAACTTTTCCGCAAATATTTGACTATAAATATGATGCCGCTAAATCTGACAATCTTCAAAGCCAGAACAGAGTCAAATTAAGCAGAGCAATTGACAATTCATTAATAAAATCTTCAAAACTAGCAGCCACACATGTGGATCAGTACAACATCAATCGATCCAAACCACATGTAGCGCCCGGTACACAGAAAAACAATCGCGCGCCTATGCGAATGTCATCATACGCTAAATTGAACACCACTTCTGGTGGTCTGGTTAGCTCGGTACCATTTATCGCAATGTCATCAATAATCGAGCACGTGCGCCATGATCAATTAGTTGATGAGACTAAGCAGCTTGTGAGCATGACCGACAACTTCAATGAATTTTTTGCTGAGCAAATGAAGAAACCTGGCATGGTCACAGAATCTGAAATCTTACGTGAGCAGCTAAAATCAACCGACATGAACAAACCCGGTAGCATCAAATCTCCAATCACAGTACAGCAAGCGATCGATAGGATTGTGAGTAAAAAGAGACAGGATTTACTAGACAAATATTATAATGAGATTTGGATACCGGATCGAGACAAGCGTTACATGCAAACTTTGCTAATGGACCGATCTAGATCGCTCACCGATGATATATATCTGGATCAATTAATCGAAAAATATCCGGCACATTATCAAAAACATCAACACATACATGTTCCACGTGAAGGTGCAATTGACGGTGTGTTACCTGTACCTGAAGACACACAAGCGATGTATCATCAAGTGATGGAAGAGATTGACCAACTAGCATCTACAAAAACTACAATTAATAACAATAGCAACACTGTTGCACCGTATCATGTGACAGATGATCAAGACATTTTGTTCGAAATCACCACTATCACGTAAATATTTCTATGGCCCAGCAATCAACACAACAGATTGAATCACTCATACAATCACTAGATAATAAGATTTTATCAATCAACAACAATCAGGTTGATGTACCACAATTGGCTAGTAGATTGCACGACAATCTCCGAGGGTATGTCAGTACATTGGTTAGCAACTCTATATCAAAGAGGCGTGAAGAGGAATCAGAAGCAAACAAGCCGCGATCGATAATCAAGCGACCGATGCCTATTGATATTGTTAGTGTGTCTCCCTCTGCCGCGGGGCAGATAGTAGCAGCCTTGAGAGCAGCAGGTCTCGGTAAATACAAATTGAACATTCGCAACATGCAACAATCCATTGAATCTAAGCAATCTGACGGAAGTGGCTTGATAGGTTCACTCATAGCAGTTATAGGTAAGGCTGTTTCGTGGGTTGCCACCACATTGGTACGCTTCATGAAGCCATTGAAACTGTTTCTAGGCTCGATACTCAAATCCCTAGCAACCGGTTTGCCTATGATGCTGCGCGCATTATTTAAAAGGTCTGGACTCATGATAGCTGCTGGTGCGATCGCCGGTTCAGCGTTATTCGCCAGTTTTGATGACGAATCTGACATGTCAGGGTTTGATGAAACAATCAACAGTCTAGAACGCACTGCAGATATTGGTGAGACCTCCCCTGGGTTGTTGTTTGGTCAATCAACCGATCTAGAAACCACAGTCAGACAACAATCAGAAACACCTGTAAATGAAGAGAAGATGACACCTTCTCTAGAGAAGGAGACCCCCTTGCAAGACGCAACATCTGTTGATAGTGCAGATCTTCAACCTGATGATGCACCTACTGGGAATTACATCAGTCCTCTCATCAACAATCCTCCCACCTCGGGTAGTTCCTCATCGTCATCTGAGATCAGAACACTGATAGAATCTGAGCTAAACACACTCGAGAAAACATTCGACACAACATATAATTCACCACAAGACAAGCAACTGAAGCAAGATTTCATGCAACAAGCAATTAATGGTACATTGACACAGGAATGGTTCGAGAAAAATCTACCGCACAGTTTAACGAATAATGATAAATCGAGCATAACACCAAAACAATTCGCGCAAAACACGTATAACAACATATCAGGATTCTTCCCAACGACTGATAACACAGTGTCACTGTTCGAAGATTCCCAGTTCAACGCGATAGCTGGCGATGTGATGAACATGACAAGTGATCAGAGAGACAGCTATTACAATAGTGACAAATTCTTCAACCAGGTTTCCTCGGTTAACCCACCACGTGAAAAGAAGTCTCCTGTTCCTGTATCAGAGTTACAAACACCAACCGATAATACACCAGTTCAGCAACACACAACTTTCCCCGAAATTACATCCAATACAAGTAGTCTATCTAGATACACAATCGCACCCACTCCACCAGACACATCGCCTACTACCGAGGCACCACACTCCACCGACATGACCAATCTGGAACGATTGATACAGCAACATTTATTGCAGTCTGAAACCGGTAATGAGCAACTAAAAGCTATACGAGATGCTCTGATGAACTCGAATTCAGAATCAATGACAGTTAACAACAATCAATCACAGGATGAAGCAACAATATCTGTCGAAAACGTCCGCGCATTAAGCATGCAAGCCTGTGTGCAAAATTGCACCCACTAGCGGTAAGATGCAAAAAACCATCAGAGTATTAAATATAAATACAAATGCAACCACTATTCAAGTTAATCAAGATCACTGATGCTCAGAGCATTGGTAATTTTTTCAGCGGTACAGAATCTGACACATATGGCCCAGCACCATTGATTGTACCATATAAATCTACCCACGCGGAGCATCAATTCCCCGGCGGTGGAGCACACTTGAGCAAACAACTAACTACTGTGAATGTCACAAATGATTACCCGTGGACGAACGCTCCTGTGATGGGTAACAGAGCAGCAGAGACTCATCTAAACCCACGATACGATGTACCAAGCCTAGAACTACGTGAAGAGTCAATACAACAAAACCCGGCTCTCAACAATTTAGCTCGTAATTTATACATCGCGGGTGATAATATCGAATTGCTCAGCTCCGCATACAACAAATTACAAGATTCAACACTACCAGACAGTTTCAAAATTGCAGTGAGAGGTTACCTGGGTGCTAAAGCCGGTAAATTTTTAACCGGTAATAACGCTGCGTCATTGGTAGCCGGTGGCGCGGCAGCAGTCTCTCCAGGTGCAGTCGGTAAGGTTCTAGAAACAGCTGGTGGTACGATCAACGCCCTTAAAAAAGCAGCTGGTGACAAAACATCCAACCCCCGGCGCACTGGTGCACCAACCGGTACATTCAACGCCTATGATGAATATCTTGCACCGTTTCAGGATATATACACAACAAAATTGACCGGTTGGCGATACAAACTACCATATTTGGATGACTTGCAGAGACAGAACTCATCTCAATTCATATCCAGTTCATTAGGTGCCATGCAAGGTGTCGGTGACATGGGAGAATCGGCTCGTAAATTGACCCAGTCATTCACTGAAGCGTTCGCCCCCGGTGTGTATATTGACCAGGCTAAGAGTTACAACTTCACCGGTCAAGAAAAGACATACAACTGTGAATTTCCATTGCTAAACACTACCAGTCAAGCTGACATTCTTCGCAACTGGCAATTGATCTTTCTACTCACCTACCAAAACAGACCCAACAAAATTGACAGAATACAAGCCGCTCCGCCAAAAATTTATGAGGCTATGATACCCGGTGTGTGGTACAGTCGATATTCATATATCAGCAGAATGAGTGTTCAGTTTGTTGGTAACAGAAGAAAAATGACATTGAAAGTACCAATTGGTTCTCAAGCCCTAGCAGCAAATACATCAGCCACTGGAAATTTAATTAATCCTCGAGACAATCCATTCGATCGGCCTCCTGATAGTGTACCAGGTGAATTACAGGGTAGCTCTCGCAACGAAAATGTCACAATCACAACAATCATACCAGATGCATATCAAGTCAGTATCACATTACAAGAATTGATACCCGAATCTCAAAATTCCATGTTTGCTGCAATCCGTAAACCAAGCACTGTGACCACCGGTAGCTTTGAGGACGGTGGAGCAATTAATTTCTCCGGAGGCGACCAATGACAGATATAACGACCAGAGGTGAGTTTCAAGACAATATCGCAGAATTAAACAATTTAGAATCGTATGACTTCGAAAATATATTCAAGTTGTGCTACGATCAAAAAACTTCTGCATATTTTTACAACATTTTGAAGACAATCAACATACCTGTGAACATACAGAGAGATCTGTATGGTACAATTGTCATGCCAGCAGAGATGCCATTAACAACACTGAGCTACAAAACATACGGCACAATCAAATTATGGTGGTTAATATGCACAGTCAACAGCATCACGAACCCAGTAGACTACATACCCGGTGGTACCATCTTAAAGATAATAACCCCGCGACATGTACCGTACGTCATCAACCTAATCAAACAAAATCTAGTCGACTGACATGCAACAACCAGTCAGTCAACCAGTGTCGAGAGAACTAGCAAATTTTTCTGACGGCCGGAAATTCAATTTCTCATGCACCTTAACAAACGGTGAGACCATGCTTCGCATACCGAAAGATGCAATAAGTGAATTGATTATCGAGGACACCGCAGTGAATTGGTTCGCGAGAGGTTACATTGATGTGAAAAACCCGGATGGTGCTCTTGAGAATAGTCTGATCGAGATACAAAACAGCTCCAGGGACACGTATGTGTTTAGAAATGATGCTAAAGACTTTTTGAGTTTGTACATGATGCCTAATATCAGCGACAATGCTACCGAGACGGATGATCCACAGGATGACTTTCATATGATCAATTACTTGTTTGCTGTATATTCTGTAAAGGACATGATAACTGGTGATGATACAACATCAAAAACAAAACGTCTGTACTTTATAGATGCTCGGCAACAGTCTATCACCAACCACAACAACTCGTTCACAACATCAGCATACCTGACTGGAGCCGCGGCTCATCTACCTGATGAAGATCGTAAGTTCCCGACCGGGCAAGTGATACAATGGCTGTTAGACGAGACACTCCCCGGTGTGCAAAAATTCGCACCATCATGGGAGATGGGCGTGAGCATGACGGATTACACCTCTCCAGCGAACAACACAACGATGGATGATTTGCAACATCTTGTGAGCATTCATGTTAGTGATAATGATACCAATAACACCGCCAGTATCTTACACCTGGACAGAACAACAAGTACATGGTCCTTGCTACCAATATCGACAATATTTCAAAATGCTGTCACTCGAGTGGACAAGGGTAAGACGACAGTGTATATACCCGGCATGTTTCAAACTGAACAATTCACCGTTGGTAGTGACACATCCTCCGAGGAGATGAACATGCTGAACACTGATTACAAGACCAGGGTACCTCACACCGGGGACATATATATCAATTACAATTTGGGTACAGATAGCTGTATACAAAATTACAGATTTGTTGAGATGCACGGTGATCTCAATCAAAAGCTGCTGAATACACGCCCGGTGCACCAATATAACAACACAACAAAGCGATTCACAATTGACATGGTCGATTCTAGCGCATCGTCAATCACACATCATCTAAAACATGACGTGCTAGGTTCTATGATGGTTGATACCACGATTCAGAATGACACACCAATGAGCGTAAATGTTGACCACCACCGGTTTCAGAATTTAACAATACAACACATACACACTTGGGATGATGATCGCTCGGCCATTTTATCAACCGGTAGAAACCAAGCAGTCAAGGACTTGATGATGCAGAGCAACGCCATAGAGTTCACTGTACCGGGTCAACCGGCAAGACGTTCGTGTAGATTCATATCAGTCGCGCACAGCGATAACTCAGCACAGAGCACAAGATACAATGACAAAGTTGACGGTCAATACTTTACTATCGCGGTGATACACAAAATAAAAAACAACATGTACACGAACAAAGTGATCGGCATCAAGCCATACAACTTCAACAAGGTTTCAGATCACGACCAACTAGTGATTGAGCAATATACAACACAATGAAAACACAAAAGACACATCTACCAGATCTTGTTGACACACAGCTGGTGAGTACTGTAAATTTTATCGACACGCTTGCAGATTATAGACAAGATGTAATAGAAATGATTGACTATATCAATTTATACAGCGTGGGTTCAATACACAACGCCAACAAACAACTACATGACCCGGTCAATTGTCAAGTCGAATTCTTCAACCAGCTCAATTCATCAGAACTAAAACTCCGCGACAACAATAGAGGTGTCAAGGACCCTTCAGTTGAATCAGAACCGACATATGTCGATCAATTGTCAGAAAAGTTCGGACTAGATGATGTCGTTGAATCTGACACTGAGTTCATTGTATATTGGGTAGAGAAGTATAGAACATCACATGACCTTGTCAAGAAGCTCCTACACGATGTCAACATGCTACCCAAGCAAAACTCTACTGGTGCGTACAACAGTGACAATGTGTATTTTAATGACTTTAGCGAGAGTATGTACTCTCTCAAATCTACAACCATTTACGACGCTCCGCGAGAGTGTCTACCAGTATGGGACGTCAAATGTACGTTTGTGAAAGAGATGGGTGGCAAGCATACTGTGCCAAACAACTACACCGGTACAGCTGTGTTCAACATACACAAGAAGACACAACTACTGTCTAGCATGATGAGCCGGAAGGTGACTACCATGTTCCGTAACAACATGAAGAATATACTCGATTGTGTAACTGTTGATCAACGAATCGAATCTGATAATACATTATCACTAAAGTCGGTTAAGATCACCGACTCAAAACAACCACATGGTGGTAATTTAGTCCCAGACTCATTTCACGTGTCTAGAATGTGGCAGAATGCAGAACCTCTGGCGCGTATAGTGACAGAGTCGCTGGGTAACATGTCGTATGTACTAAACTTCATGGACAAAAACTTACATGACAACAACCAAGCATGGGGCCGATTCAAAACCGGTGCTCAAATTGAAGCCACCACTCAGGTGGTTGATCTGCTACACGACACATTTGTACACAGTTTTGAAAATATACCGGCATCGGATCAGACGATCGAATCTGAGCTGTCTTGATCCAATTCAGCATCAACAATCTCAGCTGTCTGAGCGTTGTGCATCAACTCATCCAACACTTCTTTGCGAGTCAATGCTTTCTTATTCGAGTGTTCTGCCTCTAGTAGCTGATGTTTGGCGGCAATATCAATTTGTTTTAACTTGACTGACGACTTTTCACGCTTGTCTTGAACCAACAATTTGCTCAACGTATCGATACTCGATGTAGTGGCCCTCAACAACTCTGCTAACGAAGTAACTCCATCACTGTCCGGTGCACATTCAACATATTCTTTCACAGTGCTCACCATATCCATACTGTCTTGGACCAATTTACCTGTACTATTCAATATGAACTGTTCCAATTCTTCTGGTTTTAGCTCAAACTCATCACTACATCTAATCTTGTTGACACGCTTAGTGTTTGTCTTCAATTGATCGATCAAATCTCCAACTTCATTACTAATACCTGGCTCATCTTCTGGTTCAAACATACAAATACTTATTTACATGCATTGATTCTCAAACTTTATATACTATAATAATGGAATGATAACTATAGAAGTACACGGTCACGGTAAATACACAGTGAGCAGAGACAAGTTGGGTGAACTACTTAATTGGCTCAAGACCAACTCAATGCCATTGGAAGTATCATCACAACAAATGACCAGGAATCAAAAATTATTGAACGAATAAATGAATATTGAAATCAAACTAATCAAGACTCACCCGGATGCAGTGCTACCGGTAGCTAATAACAATGAACCGGGCCGCGGCGACAGTGGGTATGACCTTGTAGCGGTAGAAAACACAATCATCCCTGCGAATGGTAACAATATTGTGCCGGTTGGTCTAAAACTTGCTGATATCACCCCAGGTTTCTGGTTTCGTATCGAGCCACGCAGCGGTTTAGGATTCAAACACAGCATTCAACCACATCTCGGAGTTATTGATAATGGATATCGAGGAGATTTAGGTGTCAAGCTGTACAATTTCGACAAACATGACACTCACCGAGTTAAAAAAGGTGACCGGATCGCACAGCTCGTTATTTATGAATTGAATCAACCTACATTCATGTTCACAGACACTGCAACAGACACCAACCGAGGCGAGAACGGGTTTGGCTCTTCAGATACAACTACACATAACAGTACAACCACAATTGATACTGTAATTGTAGATAACAAATAGTTATTATGTTTGAAGATCTATGGGTTGAGAAATACAGACCTCACACATTCGATGACCTGGTGTTAACGCCATCAAATCGTGAGTTACTCGGTAAGTTGCTAGACCATGACAGTATACCCAACATACTACTAGTAGGGAAACCTGGTATAGGCAAAACGTCCTTGGCCAAGATACTGGTAAATGATGTATTATCATGTCAGTATCTATACATAAATGCAAGTGATGAGAATGGTATCGACACTATACGTAACAAGGTTACCAATTTTAGCAAGATTCAAAGTTTGGATGGTAGCATCAAGATAATAATACTAGATGAAGTTGACGGATTGACAATGGACGCGCAACGTGCTCTTCGAAACACAATGGAGGAGTACTGCAAGTATGTGAGATTCGTGTTGACAGCAAATTACAACCACAAGGTGATACCCGCATTGCAAAGCCGCTGTCAAAAATTTGACCTGACACCAGACTCGGAAGTATTCATGGCCAGATTGAAGCATGTACTTGATCTAGAGGGTATAAAGTATCATGATGATAGTAAATTGAAGTTGATGCTCAAAAACTTATACCCAGACTTCCGTCGCGGTATAAACGAAATACAAAAACTCTCAGTGAATGGAGAGCTGATTCATCAAATCAACGACCAATCTACTAAATTTATCAAAGACATACTGTGCCTGTTGAAACATGATAAAGTTTTCGAGGCTCGTAAGTATGTGATCAGAGGAGAGGCTGAATTTAGTAGTGATTACCAGAATCTGTTACGTGATCTATTCGACACGTTGAATTCTGATGATATTGAGTTTGCTAGCAAACGAGAAATGTTACTGACAGTCAGTGAACACATGTATAGATCTGCCTTTGTGTTGGATCAGGAGATAAACTTTTACAGTTGCTTGTTGTCGCTAAGTAAGATTATCTAAACCCTTGCATGTAAACTTTGGTACTAAAATTATCAGTTGGTACCGGGTTGTGTTCTTGCTTGTGATCTGAATCTGACATCGACCGATCTCCATCACTTACACCAGTTTGATCATATGGTAGACTAGGGTCATTTTCCAATTGTTCAATTTGTTCTGGTTGTATTTGAGTTGTGTCATGACCCTTTTGACTGTCTGGAATCTCTGGTAAGTTGATACCTGGGTCTTGATATTCTAAAATCTCTGCTGGCACGGTTATGAAATCCATGAACAAACCCGGAGCTTTCTCTCTCACGATATCACAATAGAATTCACCCACCTGCATGTCTTGTTGAACACTACCACTTACCGCAGGTCTTAATCCCTTGACTGAGCTGATTCTAATGTGCTCGTCACACTCTGTAAATTCTTTTAACTTTTCTAGCAAGTTGCTAGCTTGTTTTTTAACCCACTCGGAGTTCATTGCGTCGTTTTTAAACTTAACAATGTCACCCACAAGAAATCCCCCGCCTTGAAAACGAGAGAAAGTACCTTCTAGTAATGTCTTAAACTTATTCATTTTTATTATTTATAAAAAAACCCAGCATTTAACACTTCTAATAAGTAATTATATGTCAAACATAAATTTAACAGATCTAGATGCTGGGCCTTCAGCAGGATCCACATACCGAGACCTGTCTCTTGACATGAAGATTGAAAATCGTGTGCTTCCGCGGGGTTTGTTCCGAGAGGACAATGTGACAGATATTAAAAACAGTGAAGATGAAGCAGCCATTCAAAATTCACTGATCAACATATTCAACACCACTCCAGGGGAGAAATTACTTGCGCCTGAGTTTGGATTGGATCTAAAACGATATCTGTTTGATCCGCTATCTGAAGATATTGCTCAAAACATAGGAGACACAATAATAATCGGTTTACAACAATGGGAACCCCGGGTTATCGTCACGAGAGTGCACGTAATGACCGACTTTGATCAGAATCAATACATTATATCTTTGTTTATTGAAATTCCTACATTAAATATTTCACAAGCAACATACAACGGTATTCTAAATACTGAAGGTTTTACTTTTAAAATTTCAAATGACCAGTAAATTCACAGATTTCAATCTAGATGTAGATTCATACGCAGCTTTTGATGCTACAAGTCTACGCGATCTCATAATCAACAGACTCAATCAACAGAACATATTCACTGATCAAGTCTTTCAAGGTAGTAACTTGTCCTCGATTATCGATATCATATCATACTCGTATCACGTGTTGCTCTACTATCTCAACAAAACATCCAGTGAGTCGATGTTCACTGATGCAGTTGTGTATGAAAACATGAATAGAATAGTCAAGTTGCTGAACTACAACCCAGTAGGGTATAGAACATCAACCTGTACATTCACATGTGACACAACAATATCTGATGGGTTTTATACTATTCCAAGATACTCGTTTGTTGATGCCGATGGTGTGATTTTTTCCACACGTGAAGATATACCCTTTGACGCAAAGAACCAGCAACACATCGTCCCAGATCAAAGTAAATATATCTTGTACCAAGGAAAGTATCACGAGCACCCGGATTATGTAGCACTAGGTGAGGCATTTGAGGTCATGACCATTGCAGTTGATAAAACAGTACTGATAGATCATCACAGTGTTGATGTTTATGTCCGCTCCGCGCAGACGGGGGTATACACGCAATGGCAGCAGGTAGATTCACTGTTCATGGTACCGGGTACATCGCAGAGTTATGAGCTCCGACTCAATGAGAATTATAGATATGAGCTCAAATTCGGTAACAACATCAACGGCAAGAAGCTTGAGCCTGGGGATGTTGTGTCTGTGTATTATATCAAGAGTGACGGACCATCCGGGATCATCGGTCCTGGTAAACTCGACAACCGAGCGTTGGCTCAATACACGACTAACAACTTTGCGCGTATCAAGAACGACATAAAGCAGGAACAGACCAACTATATCACGCTTCAACAGACCGAGCTAATCACACTGAAAAACTCTACAACATCATCAGATCCACAACAGTATGAAACTGTTGAGCAAATCCGCGACAACGCACCAGGTTATTTCACTCATCAAAATCGACTGGTGACAACTCAAGATTTTAACAATTATATATCTGTCAATTACAACAATATTATCACCGATGTTCATGCGATGGACAACCTCGAGTATAACAACACTCATATCAAGTATTTGACTGAAAAGTTATCACTGCAAAATCCTGTATTAGAATCTCGATTGCTCAGCAATCATGTTGACTTCTCAACATCATCTACATTCAATAACATTTACTTGTATGTTGTGCCGCGGATGGAGGCTCGCAAGAGCACTTCCAAGCAATCCAACTTTCTTTCTTCTCCGCAGAAGCAGCTGATACGAGAGGGAATAACCCCGGTAAAAAGTCTGGGTCTTGAACCTGTTTTTATAGACCCGGTTTATGTGGCGATCGATCTTGCGGTCATGGCTGGAGCAGATACTACACAAGCTAGTACCATATCATCTAGCAAACTTCACGTCGTGCGATCTGCAGATGTACCAAGAGATTCAGCGCAACTAAAATTAGAGGTGGTTGATATCTTAATGAACTACTTCAAGCACACCAACTGCACACTCGGTCAGACCATCGATGTATCAGAACTGCATAACAGCATACTATCCATATCAGGTGTAGAACGTGTTTACACATCTGACCAAATTCGCTTGGTCAATGGTATAAGCTTGGCGGTGTGGAACCCAGTGTATCTACAAGACACTGAGATATACAACCAAAACTTCAAACTCGACAACTTTAAATTTCCGTTCTTATATGATGTTGATCGAATCTCTGACAGAGTGGTCATTGAATCTTCATGACCATCGCGAATATAGTACCGACACCATTTGATATTGAGATAATTCACCGTGATCCCAATACCGGTGAAGATGTCCGCACCGGTAAATATGTAAATCGATCATCTGAGTCTAGAGCTCGTTACGAGAGCCACAACCCAGACACACAGCAATTGTATTGTGTACCGGGCGTTTCGTATCGGTTCGATCTGAATCAGAGTATTGATGATAACGTGGTGAAGGAATCTAGATCGAAGGATAATTTTATCTATCGGTTGAGCAAACGTCACATCGTGTGGGAATTTGGCGATGGTACAAAATCAACAGAGTTTCAACCGATTCATACATACACAACCCCGGGTGAATTTACTGTTACAGTCACTATGTTTGATGCCGCCGGTAATCCCAAGAGAAATCCATATTCATACACATTCAACATCAAAAATTTTTGTAGCGATAATGTGAATTGGTATTCAGCAACCGCGGCTAAATACGGTATTGAATACACTCCAGCTTCTACACCTGCACCTCTAGAGTTACGTAAATTTACCAGCTGGCAAAATCCTGAATTGTATAGTACAATCGTGATGTATGCGAGTGGTTCAGACTCCAAGCCAAGTGATGTTGAAAATTTCAAAAGAAACAAACATGCCCACCGGCAGAAGCTCTGGAGATTTGTAACAGATCCAACCAACCCGGTCCCGGTCACCACAACTAAGGTGACAGAGCAACCGATCCGTGTGCAATATGCTGCTGACAAGCTATTTGTTGATAGCAACACCGGTACCGGTATGAACATGGTTGTTGATACATCTGAATCCGGTATCGATAACGGCACAACACAAGTTGTTGGGTTCAGCGGCAGTACAACAGTCTATTATATTGATGACACAGTGAAAAATTATCTTTCAAGAGATATGAATCCTGTGTTTTTGTTTGCATCATTATCCGCGGATAGTATGTTGATTGACATCGAGGAGTCACCAACAGCAGTGCTCCCGGTGAAGGTTACATATCTACCAGGTACACAGATACAAGTCACCACCAACGGTATAAAATCATTCACAATAGACCCGGTGCAGTACATGACTGGTGAGTACACGATCAATATTAGTATAGTCAATGATTATGGCTTGATCATAAAATCAGATTATGATCAAATAACTCTTACAGATGTTCAAACTAGCACATTGTCACAGCATCCTTTCGCTGCCAAAGTTCAGATACACGACAACACAACCGGTGATATTGTTCCGGTGGAAGTTCGACCTCGTCATCTACCGCTCGATACACCCGGGAGCGGAGACTTCATCATGAAGCATAATCATCCAACAAGCGCTGATTCGACACTATCAGTGCAAGTGTACGCTATTGATCCACCTTATACTCCAATGGATACCCCGGTGTATGTACTCACTGACATGTACAGTTCAACTGCACACTTCCTGACACCTGGTTACGCTGGATTTGTAAACGCCCGAGGAGCAACGTATACCACTTTACCGGATAACACCATGACGAGTGCGGTCTCTAGCTCGGTTACGTCGTTAGTAACAAACAGTGTAGACACGCAAGACAGCTGTTACTCGATGTGTGTCAATCCTAATAGCGCTGAAGTGTACATAGGCAATGAATCGACAGATGTTTTACTCAAATATAATCTCAAAGGTGAACAATTAAATGATTCGCAGCCTATTTACATTGCTGAGCTGGTATGCACCTCTGGTATACTCACAACTGACAATAGATTTAAATATTCAGATGTGACCGGCTCCGCGATCATCGACGAGCTGATAGGGACTAAAGAGGACAACACCCCTGGACGATTTGAGGATACACAAGCATTGGATAGTTTATGCGACCGGTTCAATCTAAACACAAATGACATGAACGCACTGTCTCCATCTTCAATTGCTGCCGATGGTAATAATGACATATGGGTTACATTGATCGACGGTGTGTTGGTGGTCAAGATCACGCATGATCAGATTAACGGGCACACTGTTTCAGCGATCGCGGTCCCTGAATCAGTCACCAGCAACAACTCGAATTTTATATCCGGTCTAACTGAACGAACCATCTCCGGTGAATACAAGTGGATGCCAAGTCGAGTAGTACCGGATCAGCATAATGACATTTGGGTCAGCTACACAAATAGTGAGAATGTGAAATTGATAAAATACTCTGGAGCAGCTGTAGTGAGTCCCATTGGCGGTTCGACATATCCAATGCAACAGTTAGCAGAAATTGACTTCCCACTTGGTACGCACCTCGAGGATATGATCATAGACTCGAATAACAATTTATGGGTATCAGACTCTATATCCATCGCAGAAAGACACGTACCAGGTACCGACATTATCAGAACCACTGGTGGCGGTGTATATTTTATAAAAAATGACAGCACACCTAGTATCATCGAGCATATAACCACATACCAACAGAAGAATCAATCCACATTAGAGATAGAAACCAAACTCTTCGACAAGCCATCAGCAATGACACTTGACCTGTCTGATAATCTATACGTGGTGACCGGTAGTAATGATATTGTGAGCATCACAACTGGTAACTACGCAGCTTCATATGTATTCACCGCTGGTACGTCATACATCGAGCATGATCCTAATGACTTCCGGGAAGTAATGCGAGTCTCGCGTGGTGAAGTCTGCGCGATTGATGCGATAAGTGTAAATTCTGACAATCGATTGATTGTTGTTAACAACATTGATCAAACCATGGTTTCATACATATTACCATCAACTAGAGATCCAAACCCGGATGATGATTATACAGTCGAGGGTGTGGTTTTTTCAGCCACAGACAATCCACAGTGGAGTCTAATGCAAGCTTCAGGTGACTGGACTGGTATACGCTGGATTCGAACATACATGAAGACATGGACGTCACAAAGATTATTACACGCAGAACTACCCATCCACGTGAAACCGGTTGAGAGTGATGAACTGATGAAGCTCAATGAAAATCATGATGCTACTAAATCCTTTGTAGACCACACACTACAAGAAACAATCAACACAAAAGAAAATTTATTATATTGGTTTTTTAATCAAGTGCTAGGAGACAACACTAGCGCGCCCACGACACTCGGAAAAACGGTGTTCGAAAAGATTTCAAACTTCACAGCAAACAACACAGATGCTGACATTTGCAATCTTAAGAATTTGGTATCTCTAGCAAAAGAAACCGGTTGCGATATAAGATCATACGAATACAAATACCCAGGCTCAATCAAGCGCCTGATAGACATGTTGTCAATCAAAAGATCAAAACTGATTGGAGCTCGAGACAAGACTGGTATGCAATTCACAAAGAATGGATATGCTAACAATTTTAACCATGGTCGTAACATAGGAACCACCGCGGTTGATTTCAATAGCTTTATAGTGAAGGTGGGTACACCATTAATCGCGCGTGAGTTGTACAACAGTACCCACACCATGATCAACCCTATGGCAATAATTGGTGAGACCGACCACGAAAATTACAGCACACTACACCAGGGTCTCACTTCTTATCATTTGAACGAGTATGATGAGATCACACCAACTGGTCGAGTCAAAGGCGCGAGTTGGAACTGGGGATTGTCTCACCCGGATGACGAGAGCATCAACTTGTATTATGATTTTTATGAGTACCTACCTGACACGAATTACACAGATACTGACATGACACAGCTTGAAGGTGTGATTGACTGGGAGAATTCATTAACTACAGCAAGTGAAAAATTAACACTCAATGAATGGGATGATCCAACCGGATTGACATCCACGTTGATAAACAAAGGGTTGAGAAAGGGATTAGGTTTATTCAAATGAAGAGTTTAAAATATAAAAAGTACAATTTAATCAACAGTATAGTCACACAGACCGATGTTGCAACAATCGCTACAGCTCTCGATAAAGATGAGCCGTTTACATTTACTGAATGGAAGAGCAATTCTGGTCTAACAGAAAATATAACAGATCAATCACCATTGTATAATGAATATCTAGTCGAGTGGACCAACATTAAGACTCTCGCGATTCAATCATCAGTTCATGCGGACACGCAAGCGATATTCACTGATTTTCTCAAACAGTTACCTGTCGAAGCCACAGATGATGAGCTGAGATACATTGACAATATTGATTATAGTGACAAATATGAAGTTGAATCTGCGTTATCATTCTTCACCCGTAAACTAAAACACACCACACAGCAGATCTCAGATAACAGGCAATCTGTTGAGTTTCAATCTATTAAAAATAGCATCCGCGGAAGCACCAGCGGGGTGCAAACGTTGATACGTGATCATGTCATTACGTTGTTAAAAGACGGTGACTTCATCAGCGATCGAGAGATTTCGCTATCAGATAAGCAAAAAATCATTGATGAGTTGGTGATAAGCATCAACGAATTATATGATGAGTCAGATTCAAGTGTTTCAAGTATTGAATATGACCCAGACTTACATTTAAATGAGACCAAAGCATTACAAACATTGATATCAAAGTATGGTAACGTGTTGTCTACAAACGAGCAGCAAATATTAACCGACCAAGGGTCTGAACTCGAGCTATTGTTCACACCAGATGTTTCTCAGATCACCTCTCTCCCGCAGAGTGAGTTTGAAGACTACCTATCCACCGGTCGGTTGAATCTCGAGAATATAAAGAGAGTTGTGGAGAGCTCGGTGAACACACGTGTTGATTTCTTGAGTTCTGGTCTATCCGGGCAAACATTAACCGGTACACTGTTTGATAGCACCGACAATTTAATACAGCTAGATATCAAGCATGATTACGGTTTGACGCTCGATGAATCTGTAGATGTAACAACAGTTAATCTGTGTGGTGGATTCTACAAACCGTCTAAACTTGGTCGTATGAAATATTACAGCTATGATGCCAAACCGGTTGTGAAATATCACCGACTTGTGGCTGGTTCGATCCACATCCACCCCGACTTAACCAATTACGGTTCACTCAAACTGGACATACCGGTTGATTATTCGGAGAACTTCGAGTATGTTAAGAACAACACGCTTGAATCTGGGACCCCAGGAGAGATAACCCATACCATTTCTCATATACCGCGCTTCAATGGATACTCTTCCCGGAACAACGATAGTAGCACCACGCTGCACGGTGTATCACGAAATGATGATGAGTTTGACTTCTGGACTGGTGATGTTAGCGACGTGTGGTCAAAATCTGATGTGTTCAGCCTCGGTATATCAAATGAATATGAGCATGAATCTAGACAGAATACCAGGCTCACCAACCAAGGTCAGTTGTACAGTTGGAAAGTAGATGCATATGGTAATGAATTCGGGTTACTGAAAAACATCAAACCTCTCGCGAGGTTGACACAACAAGATTTCGAACCACTTCAACCGGTCAGAACATGCGAAGTTATGGATGGAGATGTGTTCAAGACATTCAACAGAACAGATCCTGAGTATACACGATATATAAACAACGAGACGCAAATAGATAACGTCAGCTATTTCGACATATCAACCATGTCACATGTTGCAAACGGCATGTTGTTCAGTAGAATCGGTTGTGACTTCAACCCAGTGGTACAAGAATCTGTTGTGGTTGATATACCGAGTGCGTTACCCCCTGGTATTGTGCATTGTAACATATTAGATGGGTATGTTTTCACCAACCCTGGTACCTTTAAGCTCCGCAGTACAAATAATAACAACAACTTCTCTAGTGACCCGACCATTGACAGAGTTTGGGATTGTGTTAATTTTGATCAAACATGCATACCGTCACCGATAACTGACGTGCATTACAAAACTGAAAATATAAACAGTTACTTGGATGATGATCATGTGTTTGTACACACTAAAATTAGCGATGGATCCAGTTTTGAAGAAGTGTCACTAACCGATCAACCTGTGACACCGGGCATGTTAGTCGTGCGTACACATGACAACACCCAAATTGACAATTTCGACGTTGTGTGCAAATCGATCGTCGCTATTTTTCCGGAATCTATACAGAATGACATCATGAACAATGTCATAGACATCGATACAATTGGTGACATTCTAATTATAGAGACTACAAATAACATGTTGTTCATACGCACATCAACAAACTTCTCAACATCACAAATCGTATCCACATCTAACCCCATAGTGATCGACAAGAGCAACCCGGAGTCTCCCAATCAACACCACACTTCAAATTGGTTTTACAACAAGAATAGTAACACACTGTTAGTTTCTGTGATACACACCACCAACGATAGCAACTTCCCTCAAGATGAAATAATATCACATGTTGACACGTACTGGATTAATGTTAAAAACTTCGTGCTCAGAAAAACATCGCATAACATCAACTGGGTTGATGGTCAAGGACCACTGACATCCAAATCTGTCACTGATATCAAAAATGTCATGGTGTCATTCAATGAGACTCTCGACAAGTATTACTTCACATTCATGTGCAACTTGTCTCAATCCGGTATTGAACCCACTTTTTCGATAGGTCAGTTGTCTGTCACTTCACCGGCAGATGAACAGGCTGTATTTAATGTATACACGGCCCTGGTTCCGGCGATCAACAAGGCGCTAGACTGGACTGGCATGAAGCGACAAGTAATTGATCGAGTTTACCTCCCGGTGTCAAATATCAAGCAACACCATCAAGGTGAATTAACCAACGGTGTCATAGAATTTAAAAACTCAATACTGAACAACATGCGGCTAGATTTAACAAGCCTGTCGCCTGACAAAACCGCATCTTTTGTGCATGTTGATTTTGGAGACAGTGAAACCTACGACCGCCATCGTATGCCAGTTGTGATCTACCGAGATATAGACACCATGGTTGGAACAGACAGTAGAGATCCCCGCAGTTACATTGTCGAGCATGTTTATACAAATGGAGTTGCTGAGCAAACATGCACGATAACGATACACACACTAGAGACCCCGGTAACACCTGACGTTTACACAGTGAACGTCATACAAGGAGTTACAGACATGACCACATCCTTCAACCGCGTGATCGAAACCGGTAATATGTTAACAAGAGACACTACACCTGGTGTTGAGATACACAAAACACAGGTGTATACCGATAAATTTGGCGCGGAGAACATGTTGATCATGTTCAAAACATTATCTCCAGCTTATCTCATACCCATCATGTTAAAGTTAGCAGAACCACTCCGCAGATCAACTAAATTTACATTAAACACCGGTGAGTTAAGAAACCAGACGGTGATGGACAGTTCACGTATACTAGATACATACGATACATCAGTTTAACACTAAGTTTAACCAATAATAATTGTTGGAGAGCGAGGATTGTTTCATAAGTATTTCTATGACTTCATCTCGCGACGCTCGCAACCGATTAACAGTATCCGATTTACCTTCTATATCAACTATAAAGGATCAAGACTTGCTGTTAGTTCAAAGTGATGGTGTATCATCTAATATACAAGTGAAGAACCTCCGGTGGGATCGCGAGAATGTGTCATTCTACAACGAAATTGCAGACCTAAACAAACTCACCGCTGACAACCAACTCGCGATTGATGACCTCCGGCAGAAAATATATGGCGATGACCCGCAAGCTGATGACCAAGCATTAAACTCTTCTCGGCTTGATAAACTAGTCGATGACGTGGATCACATCACAAATAAAATGAATAACATTGATGCACAAGTCAAAAATATAACTGCGAGTGTCGCGTCAGACAAGAGCGCGACAAACATCAAGCTTGACAAACTCACCGGTGAGATGAGCAAGCTGACCACGCAGATCGGTGGACAGGCTGACGATTTAGCCAAGCAGTACACTGAATTTGTGTCTGGAATCTCCATCCGAATGGACACCGTTGAGAGCTTGTTGAGGCTCAACTCAACGAAAACATTATCGTCGCGGCTTGACAATATTGAAACAACCTTAAACAGCATTAAGACATCCGTGAGCAATCTAGGGTAAAATTGATGAAAATCGTACCACTAACGCAATCCGGTATACACGCAAACTGGTTTCCACTTGATGCAAAATATGTACATGATGAATTGGTACTAACCAGGAGTCAAACAGTGCAAGGCTCTGACAATCTACAGCTTGTACTCGACCAATCCTTTGTCAATGTTAATGACAGCACCGTGAACAATCATAGCGCCATGTTTTTAACCGAACAGAAATCTGCGAAAGATTTTATCGAGTTATCAACACCAACCAACGACGACACCGCGGTGTTCACAACCACACTATTGGTCGACAATGAAAAGCCCCGGTATTTGTCCTTACCGGAACAATACACAGACCCGACTCAGACAAATATCACACAAGGGTTAGTTGAATTTAGATCTCCTGTTGAACATCGAGCAGATTCACAATCAATCGCTGCTCATGATAATTACTTCGAGGTGAGACTTGACAACAGAGACAACAAGACTTACGCGCAGATATTCCATGAATCTTCTAGAAACAATCGTAATGAGTTGTATACCTTACAACATGCAGGCGACAACGTTGGATTCTACAGGATAGGTAAGACACAATCAAAATCTGCATTAAAATCAACACACTATCTCAACAACAAGTTCGAATGTCTGGTTGACTATCAAACAAGCACCATGATCTTGTTGATACCCACAGAAGATACAACTGCTGCTAGCAGAGTGGTCCGCGCCGATACAACCAACAGCCAACTCAAATCGGTCAAAATTACATCCCCGGATGACATAACCAACCCACACAATTTGATTCAGTTCAAACATAATCTTGTGCCCAATGAAGACATACAGCAGCAGAGTTTTGACAACAATTGGGTAGTGTACAAGGACAAGGTGAACAATAACCATGTTAATATATCCGAAACGTCAACAATAACAAACATACCAAACAATTTTTTAATAAACAGCGAATTTGAAAATTCGGACAACATGTCAATACCAATCGACTTGATACCATTAAAAAATCAGCAATCTATACAGAGTGACAATGTGGTCCATGACCCATACCGGAGAAGAACCGGGACAGTACGGCAATATGACAAGTTGTTCACCGGTACAAATGAGATTAACGGATATGATGATATCAACATCGGGTTCACATCATATCTAGATAAAATGGAAATGGAGCCAGGCAAGCTTACATATTTTCATGTATCGCGTGAGTTGTATCCTGTTGACCGGCTCAATGTAAATGACTGTGGGTTGATCGAATCAGGATCCATCGCCGGTGACACTCCGCTCCGTGCGGATAAAATATTCAAAAAGCGCGCCGGTTATGATCAAAACACAAACCATGGTCAGGTGAGCGATGAAAAATCTGGTAAATGGTTATGCTCGTGGCTATATAAAGACCCGGTCACTGGCTCACCGGTCTGGGTTGATAGATATTATCAACCGGATCTAATCTCCGGAGATGCTGCTCTTAAAAAACAAGTCGAGCAACCTGTCATAACATACAACACACAATACACAACTCGCAACCAATCAATACTAGCTGATGACGTCGTGTATGACAAGAAGAGTGATTTGTGTTTTGAACCTGGAGGATTGTATGCATATTATCATATCGGCATGAATGATGTTCAGCACATTGTCAACAACATCACTGAACATGCAGTAGCATTACAAGGGTCATACATAACCGACATAAACACCATTCAGACGAGTGAAATGGTCACTGACATTGTTATCGATCTTGACCAACCGACACCGCAGTACGCGGCAATTTATATACCCAAAAATAGAGACGATAAAAGCAACCTGACAGTGTCTGTAACACTATCAAGCCAAGACTGGAGCAAACCATTTGGCAATGTAGTGATGGGTAACTACATTGATCGTGGATTCAACATAATAAACAAGAGGATCATATCACCAATACAATTGTTCCGCACCGGTCAGGAAATCATCGTGTATAACAACGATTTCGAAAGAGTCAACACCATCAACATGAACACAACAAATTTTCGTGTTGTTGAGACAGAATATTTTCAATCACTTGCAGTGTTGGTAGAGGAGCGGGATGACGCAGGTGTTGCTAGACTGTACATACATCGATACAGCACCATGTCACCCTTCATAATGAACCGTCACTTGATTGATGACGAGTGGGAAACCAGAGGTGTGTCATTGTCTTCAGCTAGCGTCAAAACATTTAACGATAACGCTTACATAGTTGACAATGTCAACACAGGTACATACATGCAGATAAACACCATCGACATGACGATGTACCATGGGTTGAGTGCCAGTTGGCTTAAAGACATGAACAACATATCCAATGTGGAGTATTATGCAAACAACATAATACCCACGCATGACCAAGTGTTTATATTCGATGACATGATGAGTCGAGTTGACGGTTCCGGTAACATCTGGTTTGTCGCGGACAACGCCCGAGACATATACAAATATGACACAGATACTGAACTGATCACAGGTGAAGTCCGCTTGACAGAGTCAAGCACCCAATCCGGGTTTCCCATGTCTGTATACTTCCCCGGAGAACAAGTCGTGGATATAAAATTCGACCAGAAAAACGATCTGTGGATATTATACAAACACAACAACCTATTCAAGTGCAAAAAGATCGCACCAGATCGAGAGAATTCTGCGTTCAAGCAAGTGTTGGCGCATATAGATCTCGAGACACCTGACACGTCTGGTGAGGGAAACGATTGGCATTATGATCAATTTTTCGGATGGACATACACGGCCCCGGCAAAACCTAAACCACAGAACCAGATACTAACAGGTCACTGGCAGTATGTTGCGCAACTGAACATGTGGTTTTACAAATCAATTGATTCCGACTGGTATTATAGTGAAACATTACAAGATTGGTTGTATGTCGCGTCATTGCAGGCGGAAAATACCATATACATGGATTTTGTCTTTGATACTGATGAAGATAGTGTGTACTTTGTGTATGACGGAGAATATGACCGGGAGAACATAATAAACAACACCGTGTTGTACAGTAACACACGTGAAAAGTTCACCACCGGTAAAGAATTACTGGCCTGGTCCGACCGGGAAACCGCACAAGATCCTGATGATATTCAATGGCAGGACATACAAAATCTCACCGGATCAACATCCCCAGTGCCTGGTGAGCCAGTTGAAAACTTGTATCAATTGATCAAACTGAATTCAACATCCCTACCGGGAAGCTTGATCGAGAAGTATGATCTAAATGGTGAGTTTGTGAGCTCCAAGAAAATTACACAAGAGATCAACATCGCGGATCTACACAAGCAAGATGTGAGCGGTTTACAATATTTACTGCCGTCATTTTACAAGTTTGACAGCTCTAACTACCTCTTCATGAAGACTCGGTTAGTAAACCCAGTTGATGTTGATGACATTGTGGAGGTGACACTACAAACACATATAGCGGACTTGCAATCCGGTACTCATGATCTTGTGATGACCGGTGATGCTGAGAACGGTGCATTGAGTCTGTACATTGACGGAGTGTTGCGCTCACAAAAGAGATTTGACGATTTCAGGTACCGGTTTGACGAGCTGCTTGATAAAACAATATACATTGGCACGAGTCCTGGTGTGAAGGGACTGCCGCTGTATCACAATCTCAATAGATACACCGGTCTAGACGTGACGAATTTACACATCTCAAATTTACATGTGTATAACACCGCATTATTTCACTACGAGATAGAAAATATACACAGACTACACACCGGTATCAAAACGATACTGTGGCATCACCCATCCGGGGTGAGGAATTACATTGACACGGTGTCAAAAACATACCGGCAAGCAACACCTGGTCGCAAGAGTAACTATTATGATATAAACATAAGAACCGACACGCTCTCCAGTCAAGAAATCATGGAACGTATAACTAGATCACTACAAGAGAAACTCAATGAATTCACACCTGCGAACATGAACACTCGTGATATCAACTGGAGTGACCCGATACCCAACCAGTCCATACAGGCCATGATTTCAAAGTTTGATCAGTATTTTTATTATAAAGATTGTGACGAATACCCGGAGATAGTACCATCACCCACACCCACAGTCGTACCGTTTATAACATCGACTCCATTACCGGAGCCTACACCCACTTCTACCGCGATAGACCCAGATAATCTACCTACACCATTCCCAACTCTGACTCCACAACCAACACCGTCGCCTACCGCAACTCTGGTGCCAACACTCACACCGGTGCAGACCTTGACACCCACACCTACACCCACATCAACACCGGTGCCTACTCCCACAGTGACACCCACTGCAACACCCACCGCGACTCCATTGCCGCCTCTAGACCCATGTGATGGATTTGAATATAGTGTGTTGATTGATCAGCAGACTGTTGAAGATCACGAGTTGGCCTTCTTCGCCGCTCCAATTGGAGCCCGTGTATGCCACTTCGGAGCATCCGGTGGAGCTGCCGGCGCAACCACAGTGGCACTAGATGGTGTCAAAACCTTCCGGATCAACATAGCAGGTACAGTAATAAACAATTTGATCAAATACATATCTCCTGATGGAGTGGTGTACCAAGGAGTGATCAACACCACAGGAGGAGACACATTGTTGCTCAGCTCATGATACTCACAGCAAAATATAACTATGGTTGGTATGGTCAGTGTGGTTCAGAACCATGTGCGCCGATTGAATTGTCGGTGTATGTTGATCAGATCGACAGAGTTTTTCAAATATCCGAATTCGGTGGTAATTATGCTTCTTGGATCTCTGGAGATCCAGATTTCTTACAAAGCTTCACACAACTAGAATGTGGCCGGGCATACAACATCGTGCTGAAGGATGATCAGACAGTAAACATACCCAATTTCATCCGTACCGATGTAGCAACCAGTGAAGCGATAAAATTGTTGGCTGATAATTGTAACATGGCCAACCAGCCCACACCTACACCCACTGTCACTCCAGATCCAACAGGAACAATCACAACTGGTCCGACACCATTCCCGACACCCACACCGAGACCCACACTCACACCTCTACCAACACCCACATTACGACCCACACCCACTCCGAGACCTGAGCCCACATCGTATCCACCACAAGATCCGCAGAACACGCCATACCCCACATTGACTCTGCGACCCACACCCACTCCGAGACCCACTCACACACCAAGACCAACACCCACACCGTTGCTAGATCCGCCATTGTTCGGCCCGGTGCAACCCACACCATACCCTACTCTCACCCCCTTTCCACCGCCAACTGGTTATCCTAGACCCACAGTCCGACCACGACCGGACCTACCACCAATCACTCCATACCCCACACCGACATTACGTCCGACACCCACTCCGAGACCCACACTCACACCTCTACCAACACCCACACCGCGACCCACACCCACTCCGAGACCCACCGCCACAATTCCCGCTCCAACCGCTTATCCCCCGGAACCACCGGTGGTCGCGACTGCCACTCCGAAACCTACACCCACACCAAAACCCACACCTACCCCAATACCCACCACAACATCTGGCTTGAGTGTCACTCCGACACCAAAGCCTACACCTACACCAAAGCCCACACCCACAATAATACTCGGTACACCCTACCCTACACTCACACTACGACCCACATTAACACCGCTCCCGACACCCACACCGAGACCCACACTCACACCTCTACCTACCCCTACAGCTCGCCCGGTGGTTACTCCATATCCAACAGCGACACTGCGACCAGATCCAACCTTTTATCCAACATTCACCCCGTATGTGACATTGACCCCACTACCGACACCGACTTTACGTCCCCTGCCAACTGCTCGTCCTTCACCTACACCTCGACCCACACTCACACCTCTACCAACACCCACACCACGACCCACACCCACGTTATATCCTGAGCCTACAAGCTACCCGGTTCCTACAGCATTCCCTGTGTATGACATATACAAGAGATGTGATATATCATGGTTGGTACCAATTCCTGATTCATTTCCTCCCCCACACCCGGATCCTACTCTACGTCCGGATCCCACCTCACGACCGGAGCCAACACTCTTTCCAACACCCACACCGAGACCCACACACACACAGCAATCGGAACCAACTCCATACCCCACACCGACATTACGTCCGACACCCACTCCAAGACCCACTCACACACCAAGACCAACACCCACACCACGACCTGCTCCAACATCGTACCCTCGTCCCACGGATCGCTTGGACCCTACGCCGTATCCTACTCCCACTCCTCGCCCGACTCAGACTCCACTTCCTACACCCACACTCAAACCATCACAAACACCGTATCCACGACCAGTGTTACAAATTGGTGATCAATTTTTAAGGTGTGATTTGATACCGACTCTCACACCAACACCCACACCGACACCTACTCCTACAGCCACTCAAATCACAAAATGTCGTGTGTATCGTAGATGTGTTGATGAAAGTTGCCCGCCAACCGGTGAAGCACCATATTGTGGTGCGCCTGGTCATATCAGGGTTAGATTCACTCAAGGTAGCGCGTTCTATGCCGAAGGTGGTGTCGCAAACATCGCGGTGATGCGCGAGGACACCAGTGTGGATGACGAGTTTGTTGTCAGTTACTCAACCAACGGAATAACTGCTGTGCCTGGTGAGAGTTATCAACCCACCATTGGTCAGATTCGATTTGCCCGTGGTCAAAATTACAGATATATCAACATCCCGGTGTTCAGTGACAACACTGACACAACTAACACTTTTTTCCAGGTCACATTAAACAGCCCTCACACCAACAATCGAGGCGCGACTTGTGATATAACACTTGGTTCGCACATGGGCGTGATAACCGGCAAATCGACCATGCCTCGGGATATACATGTGAGTGTCACAGACGATCACAATTGCTTGTGTCACCCCACTCCGACTCCAATGCCTCCTGATGAGATCTCAATCCCATGGTCTTCATTTGCGCCACCGGTTATTAAACACAACGATATATGTTACTACAAGACTGATATCTGTCGGTGTGATGATCCATGTGACATCATGGATCCACAAGATGTATACAACACATGTGTTGAATGTGCCAGTGGTGGTGACACATTAGGGGAAGTGTGGGAGTTGTGTTATCAGATTGGTGATGTGTATCAACGATGTGGTGATCAGTATGATCTATGCGGAGACATTTACGATCAATGTGGAGACCAATATGATATGTGTGGTGATTATGATATATACAAGATCTGCGGCTTGAGCGCCACATACGAACCGGTGAGCGCCACACAAACATACAACATGAACATGACTGTTTCGCCTAATAAAAGTTTCCAGCTTAACGATCATACTGACACATTAAATAAATAATTAAAATGAGTGAAGAGTTTGTGAGTTTACGAGTACCTGGACGACCCCAGTTTATTAAATATAACGGTGTGTGTTACGAGAAGACCACATCTACATCAAGTTCTGGGATTGATGTTGATACAGCAGAGTATACGGAGTACACCGGTTGTCTGAACTGTGAGGACAGTTTGAATCAGCCAGTGTCTGGTGTGTTAACAGTTGCTGCATCCAGTGGAGATACCGAAATTCAAGTGTCAAATGTATCAGAATACACTGTAGGTGTGCATGTCGTCATAGATCCCGGTACAGATATCGAAGAGTTTAACACAGTTATTGATCACGGATCATTGATACTTGAAACACCGCTACAGCACAATCACCAGTTAAACGCACCTGTTAACACAGTACCGGTTATACCTACACCTTCTCCAGCCGCAACATTATCACCCACACCTTCACCAACAGCAACACCAACAAATTCACCGACACCAACACCTACCCCATCCGCAACCGCAGAATCTACTATAGATTTTAACCAGCTCACGCAAGATTTTGAGACGTTGCCAATAGAAGAGCGTGTTGAGGAGACATTCACTGGTGATATAGTGTTTGTGAATCTTGAAGGTGGTTTTTATGGAGTTGAGGTGAACACGATACAAGGTGTAGAGCAATATGTACCGGTGAATATACAGGATGAACTAGCTCAACATGTCGGAGAGAAGATTGATGTTCAAGCAGCATATAGCAATTTGAATAACACCAGTATTTTCATGTGGGGTGAACTGGTATATCTCATGACATATGAGTACATACCTCAAGTAACACCGACAACCACTCCAACAGCCACCGTAACACCCACTATAACACCGACAACCACTCCAACCACACAGTGTGTTACCTCGCCTGTCACAATAACAGTGGAATCTGAATTTAATAGTGAAACAAACACCAGTACCTACAAATACACAACTAGTGATTCAAATGGCAACGGAGGTTTATTCGGGTGCATTGATGCAACCCGCGGAAATACATTAACAATATTTGTTGATGGAGACGAACCAAATCTTATATCACACCCTCTGAAGATTACCAATTTTAACGATCAGGGACAAGCCATGGCTCCTCTGCCTGGTGTGACAAGAACTGACTTAACTGAAGGACCAACCGAGGATCATACATACTCTTTAACATGGACAGTACCATGTGATGAAAACATCGATAAATATCAATATCAATGTGAAAATCATGCACATATGAGAGGTGTAATCAATGTGACTGGTAACTGCCCCACACCCACACCCACACCTACAGCGACACCTGCAGCAACACCGACTGTAACATCGACATCTACTCCAACTCCAACTCCAACCGCCACACCAACAGCGACAGTCACACCCACACCAACAGCGACAGTCACACCCACACCCACAGCGACAGTCACACCCACACCCACACCCACAGCGATTGATCTTTGGAACCCAG
>ERZ887849.949-NODE-949-length-28967-cov-12.776045_pt1 | contig 28967 bp, 23 predicted proteins | sample MGYA00521267_ERZ887849 | MGnify/ENA primary metagenome ERZ887849 (study PRJEB32303, sample SAMEA104408601) | aquatic metagenome | biome: Brackish water; feature: Pelagic; material: water | place: Baltic Sea | collected 2014-06-06T16:11:00 | depth 2,863 m ... | reverse complement strand
CAGCAAGATGAAAACCTGCTGACCCTGCGCGGCTTGTTTAAAATCCGCACCGCCGCAGACACTGGCCGCCAAGCGATTTCGGTCGATGAGGTCGAGCCAGTGACTGAAATCGTCAAACGTTTTGCCACTGGCGCCATGTCTTTGGGGTCAATCAGCCCAGAAGCGCATGAAACATTGGCCATTGCTATGAACCGTATGGGTGCCAAATCAAATACTGGCGAGGGCGGCGAAGAAGCAGCCCGCTTTACCCCGGATGCCAATGGCGACTCGCGTCGTTCAGCCATCAAGCAAGTGGCTTCAGGCCGGTTTGGCGTGACCACTGAATATTTGGTCAATTCCGACATGATCCAAATCAAAATGGCTCAGGGTGCCAAGCCGGGCGAAGGCGGGCAATTGCCGGGCCATAAAGTCGACCGTCGAATTGCTGCTGTCCGCCATTCAACCCCAGGCGTGGGTCTGATTTCGCCGCCACCGCACCATGATATTTACTCGATTGAAGATTTGGCACAGCTGATTTTCGATTTGAAAAACACCAATCCAGCCGCTGATGTTTCTGTGAAACTCGTGTCAGAAGTGGGTGTTGGCACGGTTGCCGCCGGTGTTTCAAAAGCCCGCGCTGACCATGTAACGATTTCAGGTTTCGAAGGCGGCACCGGTGCCAGCCCGCTGACCTCAATCAAACATGCCGGCAGCCCGTGGGAAATCGGTCTGGCCGAAACCCAACAAACATTGGTCTTGAATGATTTGCGTTCGCGCATTGCTGTGCAAGTCGATGGAGGTCTGCGAACCGGTCGCGACGTTATTGTCGGTGCCTTGCTTGGCGCTGATGAGTTTGGCTTCTCAACCGCACCGCTGATTGCCGCTGGCTGTATTATGATGCGCAAATGCCATCTCAACACCTGTCCGGTCGGTATTGCCACGCAAAACGAAGAATTGCGCAAGCGTTTCACCGGCCAGCCGGAGCATGTCATCAATTACTTCTTCTTCATTGCCGAAGAAGTGCGTGAAATGTTGGCCGACATGGGCTTCCGTTCGCTGAATGAGATTATTGGTCAAACCGATTTGCTGGATACCCGCCAAGCGATCCAGCAATGGAAAGCCAAGGGGCTAGACTTCACCCGTTTGTTCACCAAAATCGAAAGCCAGAGCACGGTTTACCGTAGCATGAAGCAGCAGCACCCAATTGACGATATTCTCGATCGCAAGCTGATTGCCCAAGCCATGCCAGCTTTGGAAGATAAAAAATCCGTGCAAATCGAAACCGCCATCAGCAACATTGACCGCTCAGCCGGCACCATGTTGTCTGGCGAATTGGCCAAGCGTCATGGTCATGCTGGTTTGCCAGACGATACCATCTCGGTGAAACTCAACGGCACAGCCGGACAAAGCTTCGGCGCCTTTTTGGCGCGTGGCATTTCACTGGAACTCAATGGCGAAGCCAATGACTATGTCGGCAAAGGCCTGTCTGGTGGCCGCATTGCGATTTACCCACCAGCCGAAAGCGCCATTGTGCCGGAGAAAAGCATCATCGTCGGCAACACAGTGCTATATGGTGCCATTGAAGGCGAGTGCTATTTCCGTGGCGTTGCCGGTGAACGTTTCGCCGTGCGTAATTCTGGTGCCATGGCGGTTGTCGAAGGCGCTGGCGACCATTGCTGCGAATATATGACCGGCGGCTGTGTCGTTGTGCTTGGCGCAACAGGGCGTAATTTCGCCGCTGGCATGTCAGGCGGCATCGCCTATGTGCTCGACGAAAATGGTGATTTCGAAGCCCGGTGCAATATGGCGATGGTCGAATTGGAACCGGTCACTGGCGAGGTCGGCAATGCGTTGACCCGCTTGGACACAGACATGACGCAACACGACGCCGAGCGTCTGCACAAATTACTGGAAAATCATGCGCGTTATACAAATTCTGAACGCGCCAAAGATATTCTGGCCAATTGGCAAGCCTATCTGCCAAAATTCCTCAAAGTCATGCCGACCGAATATCGTCGTGCATTGAATGAACTTGCAAATGAAGCCGAGCAGGCGCGCCCTGCTGCAGGAGAGTAAAATGGGAAAAGCAACTGGATTTCTAGAACTCGATCGCAAAGACCGCAGCTATCTGCCGCCCGAAGAGCGGGTGCAAAACTTTCGCGAATTTGTCGTGCCTTTGGACGAAAAAGACCTGCGCGCGCAAGCCTCACGATGCATGGATTGTGGCGTGCCTTATTGCCACAATGGCTGTCCGGTCAACAACCAAATCCCAGATTGGAATGATTTGGTCTACACCGCAGACTGGCAAGCCGCGCTGAGCAATTTGCATTCGACTAATAATTTTCCGGAGTTCACTGGCCGTATTTGCCCAGCTCCGTGCGAGGCATCTTGCACGCTGAATATTGACGACAATCCGGTGACCATTAAATCCATCGAATGCGCGATTGTTGATCGCGGTTGGGAAAATGGCTGGATTTTGCCGCATGTCAACTCAAACAAAACCGGCAAATCAATCGGCGTTGTTGGCGCTGGCCCGGCTGGCATGGCGGCCGCCCAACAATTGGCACGCGCCGGCCATGATGTGCATGTTTACGAGAAAAACGCCAAAGCTGGCGGCCTGCTGCGCTATGGTATTCCAGATTTCAAAATGGAAAAACACGGTATTGACCGTCGGGTTGAGCAAATGCAAGCCGAAGGTGTTAGATTCCATTATGACGCTCATATTGGGGTCAATATCTCGGTTGAAGATTTACAAGCCAAACATGATGCGCTGATTTTATCTGGCGGTTCGGAAGTGCCGCGCGATTTGCCGGTCGAAGGCCGTGAGTTGGACGGCGTGCATTACGCCATGGATTTTCTGCCGCAACAAAATCGCCGCGTTGGCCAAGAGCCATTGGGTGATGGCGAACAGATTCTTGCCGAAGGGAAACATGTGATTGTCATTGGTGGTGGTGATACCGGCTCTGACTGTATTGGTACAAGCTTCCGTCAGGGCGCTTTGTCAGTGACGCAGTTGGAAATTATGCCGATGCCGCCTGAGAAAGAAAACAAAGGCATGACGTGGCCAGATTGGCCGCTGAAAATGCGCACCTCCTCAAGTCAGGAAGAAGGCGCCATTCGCGACTTCTCTGTCATGACCACTGGCGTACAAGGCGAAAACGGCAAAGTGACCGCCATCACCTGCACCAAAGTCGACGACACCATGCAACCGATTGCCGGCTCTGAGTTTGAGCTAAAGGCTGATTTGGTTCTGCTGGCCATGGGCTTTATCCATCCGGTGCACGAGGGTCTGGTCGAGCAATTGCAATTGCAAAAAGACCCGCGCGGCAATGTGGCAGCCGATACGGCGACCTATGAAAGCTCACAAGCAGGGGTTTTTGCCTGTGGCGACATGCGTCGGGGGCAATCGCTGGTGGTGTGGGCTATTCGTGAAGGACGCCAATGCGCCCGTGAGGTTGATTTGTTCTTGATGGGCGAAACCGTCTTACCACGCTAAACGCTCATTGTTGCGCTAAACGCTTTGCCGCAGCAAATCATCCAACACCCGCTCAACATGACGAATTGAATTGCACACTTGAACCTGTGTGCAATAGGCCCCCAAGCGTTTCATTTCGCTATCGCCGCCATTCCACGTCGCTTCCGGTTCCGGATTGAGCCAAATCACCCGCCGCGCGCGTTCGTGAAATTCTTTCAGCACCTTATGCCCCGGGTCGCCAAAATTCGACCGCGCATCGCCCAAGATCATCAGCGTTGTGCGGTGATCAACTTTATCCAGCACCGCTTCAGCGAGGTCTTGCATAGATTGCCCGTAATCCGTCGAGCCACCGCCATAGGCGCGCAAAGCCTGCTCCATCACCTGATCGACATCGCCGTCACGCATCATATCGGAAATCTCACCAGCGCGGTTGGAGAACACAAAACTACGGGTGCGCGGCATCACTTCGTCGAGACTATAGAGAAACATTAAGAAGAACCGCGACACTGCGGCCACCGACCCCGACACATCACACAGAACGATCAATTTTGGCCGCTCCACTTTGGTGCGCCGCCACGCCAAATTAAACAAGGCACCATCAAAAGACAGATTGCGCCGCAAGGTTTGGCGCACATCCAACATCCCGCGCTGGGCTTTGCGCCGCCGCCGCGAATGGCGCGAGGCTAAACGTTTGGCCAATTTGCGAATTAAATTTCGCATAATATTCATATCACTGCGGTCAAGGTTGCTCAGCCGAATACGGCTCAACGCCTCTTCGCGTAACAGCCGACCGGCGTTTTTCGTCCGCATGGCAATTTGGCGTTCGACGAAATCATGAATATCGTCAAATAGCTGCGCCCGCCCCTGTTTCAGTTTCTCAGCGCGCGCGTCATCGCCGCCGTCGCGCGCCTGCCTGATCGACGCGTCCAAATCATCAAGCCCCATGGCTTCAATAATGCGGCGGCTAAACATACCCTGCTGCGTAAAAAGTCGCGCCTCTTGCACACCGGCGGCGCTAGCCGCTTCCGCCATGGCGGCTTGCAAAGCGGCTTGGTCATTGGTTTCGATCATTTGCGTTAAACTGGGCGGCGGGCCGTCAGACGTTGCGCCCTCGCCGCCACCAGCAGGCAGGCCTTGTTGGTCTAAACTGTCGTCATCGCCCGCCTGCGTATCTTCATCCGCTGCCTCAGAAACCGCTTCAGACTCTGCTTCATCATGCTCGTCTGATGGCTGTTCGGCTTGCGGCGGTTGTTCGCGCGGCGGCACGAAATAACTCTCAAAACATTCATCAAAGGCGAATTTTTCGGCTTCGGTTTTGGCCAAACTATGCGACAGCGCGTGTTTCAAAAGGCCGCGGTCTTGCACACCAATGGCGTCAATAACCGCCATCGCATCAATCGCTTCGGCTGGCGACACGCGCACATCGGCGGCGCGTAAAATGCGAATAAAGTCTGCTATCACCGTCAGCTCCGCATCTAGCGCGCTGCGGCGCTTTCGGTTTCACGCAAAATCCGCGTTACTTCAGGCTCAACATTATCAATATCAGACTTAAATTTAAGCAAGACATTCAATGTATTACGCACAAAATCAGCGTCCAGAACTTGCATATTGAGCAGCACAATGGCGCGTGCCCAATCAATGGTTTCGCTGACCGCCGGTGGTTTCTTCAAATCCAACTGGCGAACCGCTTGCACGAAATCAACAATATGCGTGCGCAGCTTATAATCGAGTTCGGGCACACGGGCCTGCAAAATCGCGTTCTCACGCGGCGCATCCGGAAACGCAATATATAAATGCAAGCAACGACGTTTCAACGCATCACCAATTTCACGAGTATTGTTAGACGTCAAAAAGACCAAAGGTGGTTTTTTCGCCTTGATGGTGCCCAATTCTGGAATCGAGATTTGATAGTCCGATAAAATCTCCAGCAGGAAGGCTTCAAATTCATCGTCTGATTTATCAATCTCATCAATCAGCAGCACCACGCCATCATCAGCCCGCAGGGCTTGCAATAGCGGGCGGCTTTGCAAAAACTGCTCGGAGAAGAACACATCCTCAAAATCATTCAACCGGCCCATTGATTCATCGAGCGTGTTGGCGCCTTGCATCAAATCACCCAGCTTTTCTTTCAGCACCTGCGTGTAAAGCAATTGCTTGCCATATTGCCACTCATACAATGCCTTGGCTTCATCAAGGCCCTCATAACATTGCAGGCGAATCATATCGAGGCCAAGAAACCGTGCCGTCGCCTTGGCCAGTTCTGTCTTGCCGACCCCCGGAGGGCCTTCGACCAATAATGGTTTTTCTAGGGTTTGAGCCAAAAACAAAGCTGTCGCAATTTGTTCGTCACTTACATATCCAAGCTGCTCATAGCCGCTCTGGATTGCATCAATAGCGTCACGCGCCGATTTACCAATCTCATTCATGCGGCGGAAGATAGCACATTCTTGCAGGCTGGCTAGGGGTTAACGCACGCCCAAATGTGATAATAGTCCGGGCGTCGCAAAGCCGTCGGCCACTAAATTGGCGTCGCGCTGATAGTCACGAACGGCGCGGCGCGTCGATGTACCCAAAATACCATCCGCCTCACCGGCCTGATAACCGGCGGCATTGAGAGCCCTTTGTAGAACGCTGATTTCCTCCGGTAATAGTGGCCGATCGGTCATCGGCCAGGAGCGGTCAAAACGCGCCGTTTCGGTAAACCTCTGGCTCAAATGGCCAACCGCCAGCGCATAGGCGGGAGCCGTATTATAGCGCAGTAAAGCCTTAAAATTAACCGTCACCAAAAACACCGGACCGCGCAAACCGCCGGGCGCGAAAATCGCCATATCCCCCAGCTCGTCGCTCAGCTCATAACTCAGTTTATCAGCCCGCGCGCCACGTTGCGCTTGCACCCCGCGAGCGCGCCAAAAGGCGGCCGGTTCAAGGCGTCTCAAATCAGCCAAGGCAAAATCAAAATCATCCGGCACACGGACTTCAAACCCCCATGGCAAGCCGCGTTTCCAGCCCGACACTTTCAAATAATTAGCGGTCGAGGCCAGCGCGTCATGCGGCTGCGTCCAAATATTGCGCACGCCGTCGCCGGTGCCATCGGCGGCATAGCCCTGATAAGTCGTCGGAATGAATTGCGTATGCCCCATGGCGCCGGCCCAACTGCCCTTGAAATCTTCCAGTTTCACGTCACCAGTTTGCAAAATCTCCAAGGCGGCGAGCAATTGCTGACGCCCAAATTTGGCGCGCTTGCCCTGATAGCCCAATGTCGCCAACGCCTGCAGCACCGGAAAATACCCCTTATTGCTGCCGTAATTGGTTTCAACGCCCCATATGGCCACCAAAATGGTGCGCGGCACGCCATATTGTTCTTCCAATTGCGCCAAAATCATTTGTTCTTCCGCCAGTTTTTCGCGCCCCAAACGCAAGCGTTTGTCGGTGATCAAATGCGTTAAATACGACCAGATGGGTTTGACATATTCCGGCTGACGGGCCGCCAGACGCTGCACATCCGGATTGGGCTGCAAGCCATCAAGGGCCGCAATGAACTCAGGGCGCACACCGTTTTTCGCCGCTTCAACGCGGATTTCATCGAGGAAGGCATCAAACGCCGCATCATTGGCCTCAACATGGCTGAGGCGCGCCCCGCCGACCAAAAGCACGCAGGCGAAAAACACAGAAGCTATCACGCGCGACGGGCTGGCTGGTTCACGTACTTTGTTCAACACTTTAACCTCTAAAAAAGGGACGACCTTGCGGCCAGCTAACTATTGCTACTATAGCCGATTCCATTACAATCGTCGTCATATACAGGAGCTTCCACTGACCCAACGTCCCCGTAAAGTTGTTTTCCCCGTCGCCGGACTTGGCACGCGGTTTTTACCAGCAACAAAAGTCACACCAAAAGAGATGCTACCGGTCGTTGATCGGCCATTGATTCAATGGACAGTTGAAGAAGCCGCTGCGGCTGGCTTTGAGCATTTTATTTTTGTCACCGCCGCTCATAAAACCTCAATCGCCGCACATTTCAGCCCGGCTCCAGATTTGCACGCCCATTTGACCGCCAGCGGTAAAACAGATTTGGCCGATCTTTTGGGCGCCGGCCTGCCGCCAGGCGCGCAGGTAACACAAGTCATTCAAGACCAACCGCGTGGGCTTGGTCATGCCATTTGGTGCGCCCGCGAAGCCGTTGACGGCGAACCATTTGCCGTTGTGCTGACCGATGATTTGGTGCACGCCCAAACCCCGTGTTTGGCGCAAATGATGCACGCCTATGATGCCGAGGGTGGCAATCTTGTGGCGGTTGAGCCCGTGCCAGCGCATGAAACCGATCGCTATGGCGTGATTGCCCCGGGCACACAAAACGGCAATTTGCTTGAAATCACCGCTCTCGTCGAAAAGCCGGCGCCGCAAGACGCCCCGTCAAATTTGGCGGTTATCGGACGGTATATTTTGCAGCCGGAAATTTTTGATAAATTAGCCGCATTTAAAACTGGGGCTGGCGGTGAGATACAATTAACCGATGCCATCGCTGATTTGATTGGTGATGTGCCAACCCATGGCTTGCGCTTCGATGGTGACCGCTATGATTGCGGCCAACCACACGGCTTTCTGGCCGCCAACATGGCCTATGCCCTCGGCACTTCCAACAGCGATGATAAGCAAGATTTATTAAAGATGATGCGACAAGTGGTCGAAAAATTCTCGTAAATCTGTATCATGCCAACACATTAATTCGTCCGAGGTAAAGAGTATGACAAAAGACGCGCTGACATCAGCCCGCCAAACATTAATCACCGAGGCCGCTGGTTTGCAAAAACTGGCCGACACCATTGGTGATAATATCAACCAAGCGGTCGACATGCTAGCTCAGGCCAAAGGTCGGGTTATTGTGTCGGGCATGGGCAAAAGCGGGCATATTGGCAAGAAAATCACCGCCACTTTGGCCTCGACTGGCACGCCAGCACAATTTGTTCATCCGGCGGAAGCCAGCCATGGTGACCTCGGCATGATTACCAGAGACGACGTTATTTTGGCTTTATCGTGGTCAGGCGGCACGAGTGAATTATCTGGCCTGCTGTCCTATGCGCGGCGCTTTAGCATCCCGCTGATTGCCATCACTTCCAACGAAACCAGCCTATTGGGCAGCAGCGCCGACATTTGCCTGACCTTGCCAAAAGCTGAAGAAGCCGGCCCGATCGGCCTCGCCCCGACCACATCGACCACCATGCAATTGGCTTTGGGCGATGCGTTGGCTGTGGCTTTGCTAGAGCGGCACGATTTCACGCCATCGGATTTCAAAAACTTCCATCCGGGCGGAAAATTGGGCGCCAGCCTCACGCAAATCAAAGACGTCATGCACAAAGGCGCCGAACTGCCCTTAGCCAAGCCTGATATGGGCATGGATCAGGCGCTCTTGCTGATGACTGAAAAAGGGTTTGGCTGTTTGGGCATTATTGACCCGCAAGAACAATTGATTGGCATTATCACCGATGGCGATTTGCGCCGTCATATGTCTCCTGATTTATTAGACAAAACCACCGCCGATATTATGACCCATAATCCGCAAACGATTTTGAGCAATAAGCTAACAGCCGAAGCACTGAACATTATGAATGAAAATAAAATTCAGTGCTTATTCGTCTGCGACGACGGCCAAGAGGCCAAGAAGCCAACTGGCTTGGTGCGCGTTCTTGACCTATTGCGTATTGGCACCGCCTAACCAACACTGAAATTCAACTCAGGAGTTTTAAATGATTTTTTCAACCAAACCACGCATGCGCCCGTCATTTCGTCATTTGATCGGCGCCAGTTCTCTTCTCGCTCTCATGGCTGCGCAAATGGCGCCGCAAATAGCCAGGGCACAAGAGAGCACAACGGCGGTTGATGAAATCATTGTCACCACAACCCGCGATGCGACCAGCCGATTTGACAATGTCGGCAGCATCACCACTGTCGACACTGGCGAGCGGGCCAATATTTTTCCTGTCGATTTAGTCAACCGCGCCGCCGGTGTGCATATTAACCGAGGCAGTGGGCAGGAGCATTTGTCGTCCATTCGTTCGCCAATTTTGGTTGGTGGGGCTGGCGCTGGTTCCTTCCTATATTTGGAAGATGGTATTTCCATGCGAGCACCAGCCTTTGCCAATATTAATGCGTTGATGGACGCCATGCCATCACCGACTGGCCGCGTGGAAGTTACCCGCGGGCCCGGCAGTGCGCTTTATGGCTCGAATGCGTTACACGGTATGATAAATTTCGTATCCAACCCGATTGCTGATGACCAAACGACCAGCCGCATTGCAGCGGGTTCCTATGGCCGCTACGCGATCAACAGCGAAATCGACCGGCAAATGGACGGCTATGCCGCGCGCCTTGGCGTTTCGATCACCGGCGACGAAGAAGGCTATCGGGCCAATCAGGGCTTTGAGCAGCAAAAATTGCGCCTGCAAACTGAATGGCGCCGAGACAATACGGACTATCGCTTTTCATTGGCTGGGATGAATCTCAATCAGGAGACGGCCGCCTATATCCAGACCGCCGATGACGCCACCCGCGAAGCCTATGAGGACAAGAGCCTGTCGAAAAGCAATCCAGCGCCTGATGCCTATCGCGATGCGCGGGCTTTCCGCAGTTCATTGCGTATCGACCGCACATTGAGCGACGGTGCCAAGCTGACACTGACGCCCTATGCGCGTTCTAATGAAATGGAATTTCGTATGCACTTTCTGCCGGGCACAGCCGGCACAACGGTTGAGAACAATGAGCACGATAGTATCGGCCTCTTGCTCAACTACCACCGCGAAGGTCAGGGTGTGACCTATGATGTCGGTGTCGACACGGATTACACGCAAGGCACGCTAACCGAATTCCAATCAGGCGCCGATAAACTGGCCTTTGGCGGCAGTTCTTTAGATTATGCCCAAGGCCTGCATTATGATTTTGATGTCGATGCACTGATCATCGCGCCGTATGTTCATGCGGTTTGGGCGCTCAGCGACAAGACGGATGTCACCACTGGTTTGCGGGTAGAAATCACCTCTTATGATTACACCAACAACACCGCTGACGGCTTGCAGGGCAAACTCTTTCGTCCAGCTGATAAAACCGACGACTTCACCGATGTCTCGCCAAAGCTTGGGGTGATTCATAAACTGGCCGACAACCGCCGTCTATTCGTCAATTTGGCGCGCGCCGCACGAGCCCCGCAAGTCACCGATCTTTATCGTTTACGCGACCAGACCAAAACCGGTGTGATTGCGAATATCGATAGCGTCGATTCCGAGACCCTCGATAGTTTGGAAATTGGCTATCGCGCCGCCTATGCCAACCTCTCTTATGAGGCAGCGGCATTTGTCATGCAGAAGAAGAATTACCACTTCCGCGACGGTAGCGACTATTACGAAACCGACGGTGAGACCCGCCATCAGGGTATTGAACTGGAAATGCAGTGGGTCATTAACGATAGCTACACGCTCGACGCCAATGCCACTTTGGCGGAACACGAATATGCCTTTAACCGCACTGTCTCCGGAGCCAATGCTCTGGAAAGCGTGACCGATGGCGATGATATGGATAGCGCGCCAAAGACCTTGGCCAATGCCCGCTTGACCCATCAAACCAGCGCCCGACTGCAATCCGCTCTGACTTGGCACCATGTGGGGTCGTATTTTATGGACGCGTCAAACACTGAAAAATATGACGGTCATAATTTGCTCGACCTGACCCTTGATTACACATTGCCAAGCGATGCTGTGGTGCAGCTAGAAGTGCAAAACCTTCTCGACGAAGATTATGCCAAACGGGCTGATAAATGGTTCGGCAATAATCGTTACTTCCCTGGCGAAGGTCGTCGCTTCATGTTCAGTATTGCCAAGCAATACTAGGCTATTGCGTCACACCAATCGGGCATGAAACGCCCGTGCCGCCAAGCCCGCAATAACCATTTGGGTTTTTGCCCAAATATTGCTGGTGATAATCCTCGGCATAGTAAAACGCTGGCGCGTCGATAATCTCGGTTGTGATGTCGTCTAAACCAGCTTCGCTGAGACGCACTTGAAACGCTTTGCGCAATGCCTCGGCGGCTTGTTTTTGAGCCTCAGAAAAACAGTAAATGCCTGACCGGTATTGGGTGCCAACATCATTGCCCTGGCGCATGCCTTGGGTCGGATTATGGCTTTCCCAAAATACCGCCAAAAGTGCGTCATAGGAAATGACCTGCGGGTCATAGATTACCTGCACCACCTCATTGTGGCCCGTGCCGCCTGAACATACTTCCTCATATGTCGGATTGGCGGTGATGCCAGCAGCATAGCCGACTTGCGTCGAATGCACGCCCTCGCAGACCCAGAATTTGCGTTCCGCGCCCCAAAAACAGCCCAGCCCGAACATGGCGATTTGCAAATGCGCCGGCCACGGGCCTTTCAGCGGTGTGCCCAAAACAAAATGGCTTTCCGGCACTGGCATTTGCATGTCCCGACCTGGCAGCGCCGTTTCGGCTGTTGGCATTTCGGTTTTTTTTCTTAGTCCAAACATTGTTATCTCCTATGCGGCATTTGTCATTGTTGAAATAGGCCCATCGCGTGAACCGGCAAGCAATTGGCGCAACCATGGATTGTCATCACTTTGCGCCACGCTCGCCGCGCCATGCCAGCGCAACACGCCATCGTGCAAAACCGCAATCTCGTCATAGGCCTCGGTGATACCAACCATATTGGTGGTAACGGAAATCACACAGGCGCCGCTTTCGCGCGCCAAGGTGGAAATCATACCATCAACACGGGCCGCCAAAATAGGGTCAAGACCGGCGGTCGGGTTATCGAGCAATAAAATATCCGGCTGCGTGGCAATGGCGCGGGCGAAGCCGACACGCTTTTGCATACCGCCCGACAAATCAGCCGGAAATAAATCAGTATTGGCGGCCGGCAAGCCAACCTTTGGCAGTAGCGCTTCGGCGTGTTGGCGCGCCTCATCGCGGCTCATGCCATCAGCAATCAGACGAAAGGCAATATTCTCCCAAACTGGCAGACTGTCGAACAGGGCATTTTGCTGAAACAACATGCCAATACGTTTATTGAGTGCATTTGAGCGTTGTTGGCTGGTTCCGACCGGCGCGCCATCAATGCTAATCGTGCCACTATCTGGCCCGTAAAGCCCGACCAGACATTTCAGCAAAACCGATTTGCCGGCCGCCGTGGGACCAATCAGCGCCATGGAACGGCCCGCCTCTAGCGACAAGCTGACATCATTGAGCGCTGTGATTGCGCCAAATTTCTTGCTAATGCCCTCAATCTTGACCCGCGTCATAATTATCTACCGCCCTTCAGCGTCCAGTGTTTGCAATATCCGCCCATGCGGCGTTTCAATGCTTGCCATATTTACACTGAAAATAGGGCGCAAATGTGCCGGCGTAAAGACATCTTGCGGCGGCCCCATATGCGCCGGATGACCATTGTGCATGATAACCACCTGATCGCAAAACCGCGCCGCCAGATTGAGGTCGTGCAGCACCATAACAACTGTCTTGCCGGCCCGCGCTTGTTGCTGCATCAGGCCCATTACCGCCAATTGCGCTGCCGGATCCAGCGATTGCGTCGGCTCATCAAGCAAATAGACCTGCGGGTCTGACGCAATCAGCCGCGCAATCAGCACCCGCGCCCGCTCACCGCCCGATAGCTGATCAATGGCGCGCGTCGCGAAACCCTCAACTTGGCACCGCGCCAGTGCAGCGTCGACATGACGCCAATCCTCGGCCTGCAAATTGGCAAAATCACCATGATAAGGCAGCCGCCCAAGCGCAACCACGTCACGACAGCTCATCGGCCAGGCCAGCGGTTGAAATTGCGGCAAATAGGCCAGACGGCGGGCTCTTTGCTGACCATCGCGAAACGCCAATTGGCCGGCTTCGGCGCCGTCATCAAAGCCCACAACCCCTTGCACGGGCGTCATCAGACCGGCAGCAATTTTCAGCAGGCTGGTTTTGCCCGCGCCATTGGGGCCGACAATGCCGGTAAGCTGACCAGCCGCAAAGCGCATAGCCTCAACCGTCAGGCGAATGTCACCTATGGCATGGTTGATGTTAGAAAGATGCAGTCCGGTCATAGTGTTAAAACTCCGTGTTCACAGCCACATATATTACGGCCACATATGAGGATGACATATTCGTGAGCCGCAAACTAGAAGCTGTAGGAAGTGCCGAGATAGACAGCCCGTCCAGCTGTGCCATAGCCTAAAGCCGTCTCATAATCGTCATCCAAGGCGTTCTCGATGCGCGCATAAAACCTGCTTGTATCGGACAGCCGATAGCTGGCACGCAACGTGACCAGATGATAATCGTCAAGCGCCACATCGACATATGGTGAAGCGGCGAAATTGGTGTCGATGACATTTTGCACGACACGCAATTGCACGCCGAAGCGCAGCGCATCCGACGCGGCATAAGTGACCGCCACATTTAGCGTGTCCTCGGGCCGACGAATATCGCGGCGGCCATCTTCTTTGGTTGCATCTAATTTGGTGTAATTGGCGGCCACGAAAAGCCGCGCATTGGCCTGATAATCAAACCGCACTTCATAGCCGCTCGACTCACTTTCACCCAAGGTTTGTCGGTATTTGCCACATGTCGTGGCAACAAAACCAGGGTAGCTATTTTGCCCAAGACAAGCGTCATTCGGGTCAGTAGGGACGGTTTCACTATAGGTAATGAAGTCGCTGACCGTGATGTCAAAACGCGCCACTTCCAACGTTAGATTGTCGGACGGCGCGAAAATAACCCCAAAGTCATAGCCGCGACTTTCCTCCGGCTCAAGATCTTCCGCACCGCAAACACCGGCAACACAATAGGCGCCGGTGCTGAACATTTCATACAGGCTGGGGGCACGAAACCCCGTGCCATAGCTGCCACGCACGCCGAAACTGCCATAGATTTTCTTCATCGCCAGACGATATGTGTCGAAGGTTCCAAAGCCATCATTGTCATCGCGGCGAACCGCAAAGGATGAGCTTAACCCGTGCGTGTCGCTGAATTGCATCAGCAATATCGCCGCCTCGTTCTGTGTCTCAAAAACATCTGAGCTGGTATCATAAGTCTCGTTTTCCTGTTCTAGGCCGACCAGCAGCTCAACCGCCTCTGACACGGAGAAAATACCGCGATAAGACGTCGTCTCGCGCTCGCCACGCGTGGTAGTAGCTCCATTGAGATATGACGAGCTCACATCCTCACTGCGCCCGTGCGCCACTTCATGTCGTCCATAATCAGCCTGATAAATGAGACTCAAACGCCCGCCCACTGCATCGAAATCAATATAATTATCGACATCATCCGACGGCACTGAGAAGCCGCCATCGGTATCCACTTCACTACTGATAGAGCGCATCGCCAAATCAATGGACAGCTTATCGGAAAGGTCAAAAACCAGACGCCCGCGCGCGGACAGGCTTTCGTAACCATCGTCTTCCGTGTTGCCATTAGTCTCATTGGCTGCCGAAAGGCCATCCGATTCGGATTGTCGCAAAGCAAAGCCATAGGCCAAACCTTCGACCGCGCCTTTGCCTGTCAGCTCAATGGTCTGCGTGCCGAAACTGCCGACTTGAACATCCGCCTGCACATCCGCTAGCCCATCGGCCACGCCGCCAACCGCCGTAAACATACTGATTGCCCCGCCAATGGCTTCGCTGCCATATAACACGCCTTGCGTGCCGCGCAGCACTTCCACGCGCTCAAGGCCATGGGTTGGCAAATAAGCCCAAGCCGCTTGCTGGCTCGCTGGGTCATTAATTTGCACCCCGTCTATATAGACGCCCGAATATTTGCCGGTCATGCCGCGCAAAAACACATTCGATGTCGACCCAGGGCCGCCAGATTGATAGACCGAAACGCTGGCCACCGTCGCCAAGGCATCCTGCAAAAGACTAATTTGCAGAGCCTCCATATCTTCTGCTGTGATGATATCAACAGAGGCGCCAATTTGTGCCGCTGGCGTCGGAATGCCAGTCGCCGAGACAATGATTTCATCAATCGCATCGGCATCAGTGGCACGGGCCGACAAAGAGGCAAAAAATACAGGGATAATCATCAATCCGCCGATCACAAGGCCGGCGATGGGATTGGTTTTTGTTTTCGTCATTTAAGCTCCACACGACATAAGGCACTGCTGGACATACCAACAGCGCAGATAAAATTGTCGTCTGTAACGGAACTCGAAAGAGCCAATCCGCCTCGTGCAGTTCATCCCGCCTGCGCGAAAGAGCGACCAAATCAGGCAGGTTTCCTGGCTTGCGGGTCAATGCGCCCTGTCGCCTTCCCCCGATTGGAGTGGACTATGACAGTTTGCTCGCCGCTAACAGTTGCGGGTGCAGCCGCAGACTAGGCCGAAGCCCTACTGCGTTCCCTATTACCCCCTCGCGGGGCACCTGAGTTGCTTTATAGTGGTAGCGGTGCCGTTCTTTAGTGTCAAGCAACGGCGTCGGCGGTGGTGGTGCGGCGCAATAAATACAGCAGCATGGGCACACCCAAAAACGCTGTCAGCACACCGAGCTTTAGCTCCTGCTGGCTAGGCAGTAAGCGCACCAAACTATCGGCCACTAGCAATAAAATCGCCCCCATCAGGGCGCTTGGTATCAGGCTTTGGTGCGGATTATGACCGACCAGAGGTCGCACCAGATGCGGGGCCACAAGGCCAATAAAGCCAATCACGCCAGTTACGGAAACCACCGCGCCCATGGCCAGCGCAATGCCAAGTGCGAAACGCCAGCGCAGGCGGTTCAGCCGAACCCCCAGACTGGCCGCCACATCATCACCCAGCGTCAGCGCATTGAGGGCGCGACCGCCCGATAGCAAAAGCCCGACGCCGATTAAACTGCCGGGCAAAACCAGAGCCACATGATGCCAGCTGCGGTTTTCCACCGCCCCCAGAAGCCAGAAGGAAATCTCCAGCGCCGCGAAAATATTGGTCGAGAAATTTAACGCCAGAGCAATGCCAGCGCCGGCCAGCGCGCTGACCGCAAAACCGGCCAGAATCAGCCGCACCGAGCTGACACCGCGTCCGGCGAAAACCAGCAGCAACAACACCGATAGCAAAGCGGCCAAAGCGGCACTCAGAGGCACCGCATAAGACAAAGTGCCCGACAGTCCCAAATAGATGGCAATCACCGCCCCCAAAGCAGCGGCATTGGAAGCGCCGAGTAGCGAGGGTTCGGCCAGCGGATTGCGCAACAGCCCCTGCGTCGCTGCACCGGCCAGCCCCAACACAAAACCAGTAATAGCAGCCAACACAATGCGCGGGGCGCGAATATCGGCAAAAATAATATTTAAGTGCGCGTCCCCATTGCCGCCGAGCCAGGCCAGTAGGTCAGATGGCCGCGACACCACCGGCCCACATAAAAATGAGGCCAGCGCCGCCACCCCTAGGCTGAGGCATAAAATCAAGGTAAGACGCGGATAGGACATGCGCCAAAGCTAAACCTCGCCAGCCTATTTGCCAAGCATCATTGCGCCAGCTCTAGACAGGGAAGCAGATCAATGGCAATCAGAACCATGCGCCGGTTTTTGACATTCCTCACCTTGCTTGTGCTGCCATGGCAGGCGGCGGCCACTGATTTGCCGAAAATTGTCAGTTTGAACATGTGCGCCGATGCCTATCTGATGGCCATAGCCGCGCCCGAACAAATACTCGCCCTCTCCTATTTATCGCGCGATGCGGCCCTGTCGCCATTTCATGAGCGCGCCGCGACCCTGCCCGTAACTCATGGCGGCCTGGAAGAAATTCTTGCCCTCAAGCCGCAACTGGTGATTGTCAGCCCCTATTCCTCGGCGATGAAACAGCAGGTTCTGCAAAGCCATGGCATTGAAATTGTCAGCCTCGCCGCAAGCACGGATTTCGCGGAGGCGGGCGATGAGATTCTCGCGCTGGGCAGCGCCATTGGGCGGCCGACACAAGCCGCCGCCTATTGGCGCAATTTGCAGCGGCAATTGGCCGACGCCCGCCATGCCGATCAAGACAAGACCCTATTGCCCTTGCAGCGGCGCGGCCTGACCATTGGCGATAATCATATTCTAGCGCAAGTGATGCGCTTTGCTGGCGCCGCCCGACTTCAAGTCAGTCATCAAGTGACGCAACAAGACAATAAACAGAACAATGAACGGGCAGACGATTTCCGTCCCTTCAATCTTGAGCAAGCCATTGCCTCCAAGGCCGATGGGCTTTTATTGACCGAGCCGATGGGCCAACCGGCCGACCGTGGCATTGAGTTTCTCGCCCATCCGGCGCTGGCGCGCCGGTTTCCGGAATCGCAGCGGATCTATTTGCCAAGCAATCTGGTGACCTGCTCCGGCGCCGCCACCCCGCTCGCCGTAGCCCAATTGGCCGCCGCACTGGCTCATGTGCCGAAACAGTCTGATTAGATCGGAACGGTTTGTTTTGCGATTTCAAATATGCCAAGCTCATGGTCAATCAGGAGACGAACATGACAGAGCAAACGATTAGCACACAAGCCCACCCCAAAAAATTCATCGGCGTTCTGGGCAAACGCATAGCCTATGTCGAAATGGGCGACCCAAATGGGCGACCAATAATTTTCCAACACGGCAATCCGACCTCATCATATCTATGGCGCAATATTATGCCGCATTTGGCCGACAAAGGGCGCTGCATTGCCATTGATCTGATTGGCATGGGCGATAGCGAAAAATTGCCGCCACAGGCAGACAGCTATAGTTTTGCCGTCCACAGCCAATATTTCGAAGCCGCGCTTGAAGCGCTTGGGGTGACGCAGAATGTGATATTGGTCATCCATGATTGGGGTTCGGCACTGGGCTTCCATTATGCGGCGCGCCACAGCGCGCGCGTTGCTGGCATTTGTTATATGGAAGCGTTGGTCGCGCCAGTGCCATCGTGGGATGATTGGCCGGAAGGCGCACGCAATATTTTTCAAGCCTTCCGTTCCGACGCCGGTGAAACCGTGGTGCTAGAGAAAAACGTCTTTGTTGAAGGCGTGCTTCCATCGTCGGTTTTACGGGGGCTGACTGAGGCTGAAATGGCGGTCTATCGCGCTCCCTTTGCTGAAGCTGGTGAGAATCGCCGCCCGACACTGAGTTGGCCGCGCGACATCCCCATCGCCGGAGAACCAGCCCATATGGTTGAACTGCTGAACGCATATGGCGCCTTCATGGCGGCCTCGGATATACCAAAATTATTCATTAATGCCGACCCCGGGTCGATTCTGGTCGGCAAAATGCGTGATTTCTGCCGTAGTTGGAAAAATCAGGTGGAAGTTACCGTCGCTGGCTCCCATTTTATTCAGGAAGACTCGCCGCATGAGATTGGTTTAGCGATACATGATTGGATTGACGGAAAATCTATCTAAATAATCATATTATTATTGAAGCATTTGTATAAAAATACTATTATTACTGTATGGAAAACAGAAACCGTCTCACATATCGCGTATCTGCCGCCTTGGCGGGGGAAATTCTATCGCAAAAATTGCCAGTTGGTGCAAAACTACCCTCTGACACTGATTTATCTGAAAAATATGGCGTGTCGCGCACGGTTTTGCGCGAGGCCTTGCGGGTTTTAGGCGCCAAAGGTCTGATTACCGCCAAACCCCGCGTGGGCACATTGGTGGCTGAGGCCAAACATTGGGCGCTCTGGGATCCACAAGTTCTGCATTGGCTAACCGGCGCGGCTTTGAGTGAAGCGGCGCGCGCGCCAATTCTGCATCATGCTTTAGATATGCGTTTGGCGCTTGAGCCAGCCCTTGCTGCGCTGGCCAGCAGTCGCGCCAGCGATGACGCGAAACAAAGTCTGCAACACGCGCTACGCAAATTGCAAGAAACCCCCGATCTGGCGCATGAGCAAGCTTTCATCAGCTGCCTGTATGATATTTCCGGCAATCAATTCGCTCCCTTCGCCAGTCATTTGGCCTGTTGGGTTATCGCCCAGCGCCAAGCCCCGGCGCCGATGCACCATTATCAGGCTTTGACGGCGGCGATTGCGCAGCGCGCCAGCGTCGAGGCGCGCCAATGCGCCATGAATTATCTGATAGGTGATTAAATAAACCGTCATAAGGTGACAGAAATCGGCGGCATCTGCGTTATAGTTTATGAAGGTGCATTGCATCGCCAGTGGATGAGAGCAAAATGATGACAGCCTACCAGTCCAGCAGCGAAATTGAGCGCATGAGTTTGCTCGATGATGACGCGCTGATGGTTGAAATTGGTAACGGCAGTCAATTTGCTGGTCATGTTTTTATCGAGCGCCACCTAAGCTATGTGTTGCATGTGTGCCGCAAAAAATTAGGCCGCGAAGCAGAAGCTGAAGAAGCCGCGCAAGATGTCTTCGCCTCGGTTTGGAAAAACGCGGGTCATTGGCAAGCCGGTCAGGCCAAAGTCACCACCTGGCTTTATCGAGTGGCGAGCAACCGGTGTATCGATATTCTGCGCCGCCGCAAGCCCGACATAGCGCTTGATGACGCTGGTGATCCGGCCGACGACACTGTCGACATTGAACGGGCGCAACAGACCACCGATCAAAACCGGCTCATTCGACAAGCGCTTGGTCGCTTGAGCCAGGATCAGCAGCGGGCCATTGAATTGGTCTATTACCGCGAAATGGCGCAGCGCGAAGCGGCTGAAATGATGAACATAAGCCTGCCGGCGCTGGAGTCGGTTTTGCGCCGCGCGCGGCAGAAATTACACAATGAATTGGCTGGCTATCGTGTCCAGCTACAGATGGTTTAATCAGATGACGGACAATAAAATGCCCCAGACCATGACATTAGAAACCTTCACCCAACTGGTCGGCAGCTATGGCGCCGAACCAAGCCGCTGGCCGGACGAACATCGCGCCGCCATGCACGACTTCTTGCAAAACCAGCAATCGGCTCAGGCCGTGGTTGGGCGTGAGGGCAGCCTTGATGACTGGCTTGACCAGCGCCTTGAACCGGCGTCGGATATATTGCACGCGCGGCTGATGGCTAACATGCAAAGCCAATTATCACCCCTTGAAACAAGTGCTGAGCCGCAACAGTCGCCGGCACCTTCATTGACACGACGCGATTACATATCTGCCGCCCTACCGCTGGCAGCATGTTTTCTCGCCGGCGTTATTTTTGCACCTGATGCATTGGAATTAGTCCTTGGCGGGCCGGATATTCTGGCCTCTCTGGATTTGTTCGCTGATGACCTCCTCCTCAACTAACTGCCACAAAGAAAGAACCAAAAATGTTTAAAAACAGCAAATTCTTAACCGTCGTTTTAGCCCTCTCCTTGGCCACAAATTTATTCATTTTTGGCGCCATTGGTTATTACGGCTATGAATTGCGCGGCTTGGCCAAAGATGGACAATGGATTTCCAAAAAAGTTGACCGCGTTGAAAATCGCTTTTTGCGTCACCTTGACGAAGAAGACCGGCGTTTTGCGCGCGGTGTGTTTGACCAACGCCGTCCAGCTTTGCGTGCCGCTTTTAGCGACTTGCGTGACGCCCGCCATGATGTTGGCATTGCCTTGCGCGCCGAACAGCCTGACGCCGCGCAATTAACTGCCGCCATTGATAAATCACAGCACGCTGCCGATATGGTCAATAAAACAGTGCATGGTGTATTGCGCGATCTGGCGCAAGGTCTGTCGCCGGAAGCCCGCGCCAAAATCGGCCAACATTTGCGTGACCGCCATCCGCTCGACCATCACGATAATGACTGATTTCAATCATCAATAAATTCGTGTAAGCTCAATCAAATTTTGAGGAGAGTAGAATGTCCAGCCCGATGCAACGCTATGGCGAATTTGTTACCAAACACCCAATTATCTTAACCATTCTGTCTATCGCCATTAGTGTTCTGTTGATTATGGGCGTGCAACACCTGCGCTTCACCAATGATTATCGCTATTTCTTCACCAATGAGAATCCGTATCTCACGGCCTTTGAAGAGCTTGAGCGCACCTATACCAGCCCCGACACCTTGCTATTCGTCTATCAACCCAAAGACGGCAGCAAAGCGGTAAGCCGCGAGGCCCTCTCTCTGGCAGATGAGCTGACCACCAATGGTTGGCAATTGCCCTACTCTATTCGCATCGACAGCCTGACCAATTTCCAGAACACCCGCGCCATTGGCGAGGATGATTTGGAGGTGCGCGATTTGGTGCGAGACCCGCCATCATTGAGCGATGCTGATCTAGCCTATGTTGAAAAGACAATTTTGAATGAGCCATTATTGGCCGGACGACTTTTGGCACATGACGCACGCACAGCGGCGGTTTTTGTTTCCCTCAAAGCACCGCGCGATGATCCTGCGGCGACCAACGAACTGATTGTCGCTGCCCGCACTCTGTTGGCCGATATGCGGACAAAATACCCGAATATTCGGATTGAACTGACCGGCTCGCAGATGCTCTCGCAGTCATTTGCCGAAGCCGCACAGCGCGATTTATCAACGCTGACACCAATGATGTTTGTGATTATTGCCGTGATATTGATTGTCGCCACCCGCAATGTTTTCGGCACATTGGCCTCAATGGTCACGGTGACCTTATCGGCTGCCACGGCAATGGGAGCTGCCGGCTGGTTTGGCATACCCCTATCACCGCCCGCATCGGGTGCGCCGACAATTATTCTAACCGTGGCGGTTGCCGATTGTGTGCATATATTGATTTCGGCTTTGGTTTCGCGCGGCCAGGGCATGGATAAAAAACAAGCGATTATTGAGAGCCTGAAGATCAATGCGCAGCCGGTGTTCTTAACCTCGGTCACAACCGCCATTGGTTTGTTCAGCCTCAATTTGTCTGATGCCCCACCATATCGCGATCTCGGCACGATTGCCGGCATGGGGTCACTTTTTGCCTGGGGCTTGTCGATGACCCTGTTCCCGGCTCTTCTGTCGTTGCTGCCAATGAGTGCCAGCAAAGCCGTTGACCGCCAAAGCGCCGCCATGAAATCCGTCGCCGATTGGGTGATTAATTTCCGCAAACCTTTATTGATCAGCATGGTTGCCTTGACCATTGTCTCGACCTTACTGATTCCGCGCCTCACTTTCAACGACCGCTTTGTTGAATATTTTGACGAAACCATGGATTTCCGCGTCGCCTCTGATTGGGCGGCCGATAATCTGACCGGTATTTATATTCTTAACTATTCACTGCCCGGCGATGGCACTGGATCAATTTCTGATCCGGAGTATCTCGCAAAGCTTGATGAATTCGCCGCTTGGTTACGCAGCCAGCCGGAAGTGAAACACGTGGCCAGCTTCTCCGACGTCATTAAACGCATCAATCGCTCGATGAATGGCGACCGCGAAACATTCTATGCGGTGCCGGAAAACCGCGATTTGGCCGCGCAATATTTGTTGCTCTATGAAATGTCTCTGCCATATGGGCTTGATTTGAACGACCAACTAAATGTCGACAAGTCAGCCTCGCGCTTGATTGTCACCACCAGTGATTTGGGCACCAAGCAAATCAAGGCCATTCGCAAACGCGCCAGCTTGTGGCTTGCTGAAAACGCCCCTGAACGCATGGTGGTTGATGCTTCTGGCCAGTCGGTGATGTTCTCTTACATTGGCGAGCGTAATTTGCAGTCAATGGTCAGCGGCACGATTATTGCCTTTATCCTAATCTCCGCCTGCCTGATGCTGGCCCTGCGCAGTCTGCGGCTTGGCGTCATCAGCCTGCTCCCCAATATCGCCCCACCAGCGGTGGCAATGGGCATCTTCTCCATCTTCCAAACCGAAGTCGGCTTTTGGACGGCCTTTGTAACCGCCACCGCCATTGGTTTAATTGTCGATGCCACAGTGCATATGTTAACCAAATACCGTCATGCGCGCATTGAACTGGGCTATCACGCCTCGGATGCGGTGCGTTATAGCTTTACCACGGTTGGCACTGCCCTGTGGGTTTCCAGTTTTATCTTGGTCTCTGGCTTCATGGTGTTGACGCAGTCACCATTCCTCATCAATGCTATGTTGGGTGCGGTGGTGGCACTGACCATTCTCATGGCACTGATACTTGATTTCCTTCTGTTGCCACCTTTGTTAATTGCCGTCGACAGTCGCGGCGAAGATCAAACGCCACTAGCTCAGCCTGCTGAATAAAGGATTTAAACAATGACATTTTCTCCAAAACGATTTATCGGCGCCGCCTTTGTCGCGCTCTCCTTCACTCTACCAGCGGCCGCCGAAGTACCAGCTCTACCCGGGCCAAATGAACCCGAAGCGCGGGGACTGGCAATTGCCAAAACCTCTGATGCCACCAATATTGGCTATGGCGACACGACAACAGAAATGCAAATGATTTTGACCAATGCCAATGGCGATGTGAGCGAACGTCGCTTGCGGTTCAATACATTGGAAAATAAAAACCCTGATGATGGCGATTGGAGCATGATGATATTTGACGAGCCGCGCGATGTCGCCGGCACCGCCATGCTGACCTATGCGCATATTCTGGAAGCCGATGAACAATGGATGTTCCTGCCCGCTTTGAAGCGCGTGAAGCGGATATCTTCGGTCAATAAATCCGGCCCTTTCATGGGCTCTGAATTTGCCTTTGAAGACTTCTCCAGTCAGGAAGTCGGAAAATATAGCTATAAGTGGTTGCGCGATGAGGCGTGCGGGGAACTGACCTGTCACGTTGTCGAACGCCGCCCATTATACGAATATTCCGGCTATACGCGCATGGTCTCTTGGACTGACACGACCGATTATCAGGTCCGTAAAATTGTTTACTATGACCGCAAAGACTCGCTGCTCAAAACCCTGACATTTGACGATTATCGCCAGTATTTGGGCAAATTTTGGCGCGCGCATGAGCTTTCCATGGAAAATCATATCAATAAAAAATCCACCATTTTGCGCTGGGACGACTATCAGTTTGACAATGGTCTGAGTGAAAAAGATTTCGATCAGAACAGTCTGAAGCGGACACGTTAATCACCATGTTGCGTCGTCTCGTTACCCCGCTTGCTGTCTGCTTAAGCCTCAGCACTGCCCCCGCCTTGGCCTTGGATATTGAATTTGACGGCAGCCTTGAGTTTGAGGCACGGCACTATTTCGAGCCCGGCTGGCGGGCCTTGCAAGAGGATAATTTCACATCCGTAGCGGGCGAGTTTGAGCTGGGATTTTATTCTCCCAGTGGCCGTCATGCCGTGATCGTTAAGCCTTTTGGTCGGGTCGATGAACACGACCATGAACGCACGCATTTTGACCTGCGCGAAGCCAAATATCGCTATGTCAACGGCGCCTTTGAGATGACCGTTGGTGTCGATAAGGTTTTCTGGGGGGTTACTGAATTCCTCCATCTCGTCGATATTATCAATCAGACCGACAATGTTGAAAGCGTTGATGGCGAACAAAAGCTCGGCCAGCCAATGCTGCGCCTATCCGTGGCCAAAAATTGGGGCACATTGACCGGGTTTTACATGCCCTCCTTCCGTATTCGCCAATATCCTGACGCCGACACGGGCCGTCACGCCTTGGGCTTTGTCGTCAATGATTCAACAAGCCTGTTTGAAAGCGAAGACGACCGGCGCAATCCGGATTATGCCGTGCGGTACACCAATAGTTTTGGCCCCGTCGACCTCGGTCTGGCGTGGTTCGATGGCACATCGCGCGCGCCCAACTTCGTTGCTGCCGGCAACACCTATAATGGTTTGAATGTGCTGAACGCCTATTACCCGCTACTCAAACAAGCCAGCATCGACGTGCAAGCAACGCTGGGGCCATGGTTGCTAAAATTAGAGGCCATTGAAAGCGAAGTGGATGATGTCACCACCTCGCGGGCCACTGGCGGCTTTGAGTACACATTCTATAATCTGTTCAACAGCGGTACAGACGTTGGTTTGGTCAGCGAATATATGTGGGATGAAAATGAATTGGACGCCGCACACCCATTTGGCAATGATATTGGTGTCGGTCTGCGGTGGACAGCCAATGACACGCAATCGACGGCGATTCTCGTCGGCGCGCTGGTGGACTTGGATAGCGACAGCACCGCCTATTCGGTTGAGGCCGAGCGACGGCTTGGGCAAAATTTCAAACTCATCCTTGAGGCGCGCGTGCAAGATAAAGTCGGTGACAATGATTTGCCTGCCAACCTCAACGCCGATGAGGACTTTTTGCGGCTGCGGCTGAATTGGTATTTTTAGCGCCTAACACGCCAATAGGCCTCGCCAAGCGAGATTTTTCTGCCTAGAATTGGCGGATAGGGAGCTTTAAATGTCGACATCAAAATCAACCACCCCATCCACCCCCAGCAATGCGGTGCGCAATTATACGCTGGCCGTCATTGTCCTGATTTATGCCTCAAGCCACGTCGATCGCCAGATCGTGTCGATTTTGGCCGAGTCGATTAAGCAGGATTTGCTGCTCTCTGACAGCCAGCTCGGCTTTCTCATTGGCCTATCTTTCGCCCTTTTCTATGCGACATTGGGTATTCCCATCGCGATTCTGGCCGACCGCTATTCGCGGCGAAATATTATCGCCATTTCGGTTATCGTCTGGTCGGGCATGACCGCACTCAGTGGTCTGGCGGTGAATTTCTTTCAACTGGCTCTGGCGCGTATTGGTGTTGGCATTGGCGAGGCCGGCTCAAGTCCGCCTAGCCATTCAATGATTGCCGATTTATTCCCGCTTGAAAAACGCGGCGCCGCCATGGGTATTTATGCCGCTGGCATCAACCTTGGGGTTCTCATCGGTTTTCTTGTCGGTGGCTTTATCGACGAATGGTATGGCTGGCGCATGGCGTTTTTCATTGTCGGCATACCGGGTATTTTCCTTGGGCTTTTGATGTTCTTCACCGTCCGCGAACCGGTACGTTCATCGCCACCCAAGCCATTGCCGAAAAATCTTTTCAAAGAAGTGTGGAAGACGTTCGTGTTAATGATGGCGATACCAAGTCTGCGCCATATCGTTATTGGCTGCACCCTCGTGGTGTTTGTCGGTTATGGCACCACCTATTGGAATGGTGTGTTTTTCCGCCGCTTACATGGTCTGTCACCAAGCGAAACCGGCGTTTTGCTGGCCTTGATTGGCGGTATCATTGGCGGCGTTGGCACATTCTTTGGCGGCTGGCTGGCCGACCGCCTGGCGCAGCGCGATCAGCGCGCCTATGTGTGGCTGACCTCTGCGGTTAAAATTCTCATCGCGCCGTTTGTCGCTTGGTTTTACTTCGAAACCGACACAACCATCGCCGCTTATTTGCTGGCCTTTGTTGCCTTTTTCGGTGGCTTTTATTTGTCGGTCAGCTTTGCCATGACGCAGACGCTTCTCCCACCGGCCAGCCGCGCCCTTGGGGCCGCCATTTTGCTGTTCTGCATTAACATCATTGGCCTAGGTCTTGGCCCCTTTGTCGTCGGTATATTGAGTGACATGTTCAGCACCCAATACGGCGCCGATGGCCTGCGTTATGCGCTGGTCATTGTGACCCTAATCAATATTTGGGGGGCTTATCACTATTACCTCGCCGGACGCACTCTGCGGGCCGATTTGGATAAGGTAAAATAAAACGAGCCAGCGCTAACGGCTCATTTTACCTCAAGCCGGTTACCTCAAACCGAGGCCCTAGAACCGCAGATCAAGCGTTGCGCCCACAAAAGATATACGAATCGATGGTGTGCCCACCAAAGAAGGTTTCTCGACCTCAGCCGTTGTCACATAAAGGCCAAGACCAACGCCATTGGCCAGTTTTATACCACCACCATAGGTGATGTTGGTGTATTAGGTCTGTTTGCGACAGGCCGTAAGCCGCCATCTGTTTTTCGCCGGCAACTGTAGTAAGTCGGCAACAGCGCGTATAAATTGTTAGGATTAATAAAATCGCGCACGAAAAAATGGCGGCGCCGAAGCACCGCCATCTCTTGAACCTCAACCGTGTTGAGGCAAATTCGTGAAGCCTAGAACTTCAGCAAAAGGCCAACACCGATAAATTCGCTGTCACCAAAGTCATCGTCTTCCAACGACTCGTATGAGTAAGTCAGCGTGGTGCCGCCACCGAGTTTTGTCGAACCGCCAACAGCTAAGATGTCTAACTGATCGCCGTTAGCTTCTTCTTGATCATGAATGATCAGACCGATTTTCGACGCCTCGCTCAGCTTGTACTCAATGCCGTAGTGAAGAATATCTGTTTCGTCTCCATCGCGTTCGATAGTTGCCGTGTTACCACCAATGGTAAAGTTGCCCGAAGAAATCGACAGGCCGAAGGCAGTATCTTCTTTTGCATCTTCAAGAGGATCTTCATCCAGTTCATTGACGCCGTAAGAAGCTTGCACCTTCATGCCACCAATTTCGCCAGAGTATTTGATACCGTAAGCCGTGGCTTCGCCGTCGCCACTGGCTTCGTAGAGGCCAGTATCACCATTTTTATCAGAAGTGTCTGGAGTCATTGAGTAGGCGAACTGGAAACCGTTCATTTTCGGCGAATAATAGTTGATTTTCAGTGCATCGCTATCAATGCCATCCATCAGAGGCTTATCAAAATTTGAAATTTCGCCCCAAGTTTTGAAGTTGTTGTCATAAGTTTTCCAGCCAAATGGTGTAGGGGCAGCAACCTGCTGCTTGTAAGCCGCATTGTTTTCAGCACCGACTTCAATTTTACCGAAACCACCTTTGATGTAGACGTAGTTCTCGTCAATGTGGTCACCTTCTCCGGCGCCTTCTGCTTCCAATTGGACTTGGAAACCAACTTCCATACCATTGTTGAGTTTGCCTTTGCCTTTGAAAATAATTTCAGCGTCATTGTGGATACCAATATCACGTGCGTCGAAATCGTCCGTGTCTTGGCTGTAAACCATAGCATTGTAGTAACCGCCTACGGTGACGCCCATAGGGGCGGCTAGCGCAGGAGATGCAAAAAGGGCAATTGCTGCCGTTCCGATTAATAGTTTATTCATCTCGATCCTCATTTCTAATCAAACCAGAGCGGACGCGCCCTGAACACGAGAAGATATAAGCGAGCGAGGCAGTAAATAAAAAGCATTTCCGCGGTTTCCAGGCGGTCAAAGCCATCGATAATATGAACTGGTGCATACATGCAACACAATCACTTTTTACGTCACACAACTGTCACAATTTTGACATTGTTCGACATATTTTGTGGACATTTTTTGCTATATAATGACGAATCAATAAGATTTTTGGTGCGTGATTTTGATTTTTAGGTCACTCTCTTTTGATGAAAAAGCCCTTACTGATTCCGCGTCAAACTCTAGCCATTTATGGCTTCATGGGCGCCCCATTAGCGCTTGTCGGCTACCCGATTGCCATTTGGCTGCCGGCCTTTTATGCCAGCCATGTCGGCGTCTCTCTGGCCGGTGTCGCCACCATGTTGCTGTTGGCGAAATTGTCAGATGTCATCACCGATCCCATCATTGGCGTAATATCCGATCGCATGCGTACACCGTGGGGGCGACGGCGGCCGCTTATTCTTCTCGGCACGCCAGTGCTGGTGGTGTCCATATGGTTCCTCTTCGTGCCTCCGGCGGGGGTTGGCGAGTGGTATCTGCTGGCCTGTATCGTTGGCATGTATGTTGGCACCTCG
>ERZ887849.942-NODE-942-length-29118-cov-7.013798_pt1 | contig 29118 bp, 20 predicted proteins | sample MGYA00521267_ERZ887849 | MGnify/ENA primary metagenome ERZ887849 (study PRJEB32303, sample SAMEA104408601) | aquatic metagenome | biome: Brackish water; feature: Pelagic; material: water | place: Baltic Sea | collected 2014-06-06T16:11:00 | depth 2,863 m ... | reverse complement strand
TAAAAGCCTGGCTGAGGCTGGATCTTTGCTCGTTAACGCAGCAACAAGACCATGCAAACTGATGATGAAATGCAACGCAGCATCGTGGAGATCGATCAGCTTGTTCTGATCATTTGAAGACAACGCTTTAAGAAAAAAGGTTTTTAGAGCTGTCCAGTGACATCCACCAAGGGGATGGACGCATGGCCCCAACCACCGCCACTAAAAGTATGGGAGGAGGGAACAGCCAGCTGTTCGTTAAGCCAAGCCAAGATCAGCGGCCCAAGAATCGGGGCTTCCTTCTGATCCACAGGCGCCCAAAGATTGAAATGGGTGCCACCTGAGGCGAGCACAAGGCGATGCCCATTGGCCAGTGGGTTCCCTCCCTTCAATGGCACCACAGCCTCAGGATCGGAGGGAACCACCCAGTCTTTGGTTCCACTCACCAACAACACTTTGGCCTGAAGGTTGGGGCCGCTCTCCTCATCAAAAAGAAGCCTCATGGGTGGACTCACCACGACGGCTGCCTTGACCCGAGGGTCAGCCAATGATCCCTGATCAGCTCCCGACAACCAGCTGCATTGCAACACCCAACTGAGATTTCGAGCTGGATCACGAAGATCCTGACACCGCGTTTTCAGCTTCCGACTTGTGGTTTGTAAACCACTCAATTGCATCGCTGCCGTGGCACCCCATGAATGACCGACAACCGCTACGTCATCAATAGCGATCTGTTCTGCCACCAACAGAGTTCCAGCCTCCACTCCATCCAATAGAGCTGAGACATCCATAGGGCGGAACCGTAACTCCTCAGGATTTGGTGGTGCTGCAGCACCACTGAGGAGATCTTTTTGCTGATCAGCGTCACTCCCAGGATGACTCGGCAATAAAACGGTGTATCCATTGGCAGCAAGCAAGCGGCCCCAACCTTCAAAACTTTCTGGCTCATCCCACAAGCCATGGGAAATCACCACAAGCTTCCCGTTCGAGGTTCCCTCTGGCGTCAAAACAGTGATGTCGAGAGCTTCAGAGCGATGGGCCACAGGAAAGCGAATCTCTGCCCGTGTCCAACCCTCAGCCCCTGATTCAGCCAACGACTTTGGCGCTGGGGTCATCGCTGTTCCTTTCTGAACCAGTGCGCGGGCATCATCCTGATTGTCCCGTAAGCGTTTGGCGTTAAAAGCCAAGGCCTGAAAGTCGATGGATAACGACTCACCCGGGACGCGACGAAGCAAGCCCAACACATTGGGCTCTCCATCGCGATAGGCGGCTTGCAGAGCATCCGACAACATTTGTCCACTGGTATCCGCCGGCAAACCCTCCACCTTCACCAACTGGGAAGCCGTCAATAAAGCTTGCTCAAGCAGTGGATGGCCCACCGATTGTTCCAACACGCTTGATGTGCGCTGGGGAAGAGGTGCGGTAAGGAACTGGCCAAGCAATCGGGACACAGAACCATCGCCAGCTTGATCTAATTCCTGCAGATCAGGGTTGGCCTCAATCAACTCCGCCGTTGTGCGTGCCCCCTTCAGATTCAGAGAGACATTCACATCCAAAAGTGGCAGATCAATCGTCAGTCGTTCAACTGCTGAAACGGATCCAGCAAATGAAACACTGAGTACGGACGCCAACGCAGCGGAACGAACACCATCACTCCAACGATCAGAGAAAAAAGTCATGCCGCCACCTCGATGGATTCAGGTGGATGTTGCTCCAAAATCTTGCTGAGATAGCGGCCCGTATGACTGGTTTCGTGCTGGGCTACCTCCTCAGGCGTTCCAGTCACCACCACATGACCGCCCTTATCACCACCCTCTGGACCTAAATCAATAATCCAATCGGAACAACGTATTACATCTAAATTATGCTCAATACAGATGATTGAGTTTCCTTTATCAACAAGACGCTGCATCACATCCATCAATTTATGGACGTCATAAAAGCTGAGTCCGGTGGTTGGTTCATCAATTAAATAAAGCGTTTTTCCGGTTGCTCGACGCGAGAGTTCAGTCGCAAGTTTCACGCGCTGAGCTTCACCTCCAGAAAGGGTGGGAGCTGGCTGACCAAGTTTCACGTAACCCAAACCAACATCAACCAAAGTCCAGAGTCGATCAGCAGCCTGGGGGATTGCAGAAAACACATCAGCAGCCTGTTCCACTGTCATTTCCAGAACATCAGCAATCGTGTGTCCTTTGTAGGTGACCTGAAGCGTTTCGCGATTGAACCGAGCTCCTTTACAGACATCACATTGCACATAAACATCAGGTAAAAAATTCATTTCAATAACGTTCACTCCCTGGCCACGACAAGCCTCACAACGGCCACCCTTCACATTGAAGCTGAACTGTCCAACCTGATAGCCACGGGCTTTTGCCTCCACCGTTGCAGCAAAAATCTGACGAATAGGGTCAAAAGCACCGGTATATGTAGCCGCATTCGAGCGGGGGGTACGACCGATCGGAGACTGATCAATCACAATCACCTTATCGATCGATTTGAGACCACGAAGTTCACCCAACCCTTGTGGGAAAGGAACCTTATGGCCAAGTCCATGCTCCAGTGCTGGATGCAAAAGCTCATTCACCAGAGTGCTCTTTCCACTACCGCTCACACCAGTGACTGAAACCAGTCGTCCTAGCGGAAACTCCACATTTAATCCCTCAAGATTATTGCGGGAACAATCGAGAAGTTTCAAACTCCGGGTACCAAGATTACGCCGCTCTGCTGGAGTGGGAATACTCTTCCTCCCACTTAAATATGCACCAGTTAGAGAGTCTTCAGCGCCTAATAAGTCATCAATCGATCCCTCCGCCACGATATGACCACCGTGCACTCCTGCTCCAGGGCCAATATCGACAAGATGGTCTGCAGCGCGGATCGTATCTTCGTCGTGCTCAACCACCACCAAGGTGTTGCCTAAATCCCTCAAACGTTCGAGCGTGGCCAATAAGCGATCGTTGTCGCGCTGATGCAAGCCGATGCTCGGTTCATCGAGCACGTAAAGAACACCCGTGAGCCCAGCACCAATTTGAGTCGCAAGACGAATCCTCTGTGCTTCTCCTCCTGAGAGTGTCATCGCCGGTCGGTCCAAGCTCAGATAGTCCAAACCCACGTCGAGCAAAAAGCGCAGGCGCATCCGGATCTCTCTCAACACGAGATCACCAATTTGAATCTGACGAGAGTTCAGGAGTGGCTCGGAACCTTCATGGCTGCCCACCCCCATCAAGCGCTCAATCCGTTCAAGAGTTTGACCGACGCTGACGGCCGTGAGCTCAGTGATCCGAAACGGACCAACTTTCACCGCAAGCGCCTCGGGTCTCAAGCGCAGACCAGCGCAACTGGCACACGGAACAAGCTCAAGGAATTTTTCAAGCTTCTGCCGCTGCGCCTCTCCACTGGCATCACGAAGTTGACGCTCAAGAATCGGTAAAATCCCCTCAAAAGGTCTCATGTAGGTCTGAGACTTTCGATAACGGCTATCTGCCTGAATTTGAATCGGCTCGCGACTTCCATTCAACAAAATATCTTTTTGTTCATCAGTGAGATCCTTCCAAGGAGTCTTGATTTCAAATCCGAAAGCTTCACCAACGGAATACAAAAGCGAAAAATAATAGGAGTTATCTTTTTCGGCCCATGGAACAACAGCGGAGTAAACCGGTTGGGATGGATCTGGAACCACGCGCTCTGGTGTGAATTTACGAAGATGACCTAATCCATGACAATCATCACAAGCCCCATAGGGACTGTTAAATGAAAACAATCGCGGCGATAACTCTTCAATAACAGATCCATGCTCTGGACAAGCAAAGTTCTCTGAATAAAGTCGCTCTTTTTCCACTCCCTCTGGTAATTCCTCACCCTTTTTAGGAACCACTTCCACAATCGCCAAACCATCTCCACGTTTCAAAGCCGTACGCAGAGAATCATTCAACCGTTCCTGAATTCCTTCGCGAGCGACAAGACGATCCACAACAACCTCAATGCTGTGCAGATGGTTTTTATCAAGTTCAATATTGTCCGCGAGCTCACGCACCTCACGATCAATCCGGATGCGAGCGAAACCCTCCGCAGCCAACCCACTGATCAATTTGCTATGGGTCCCTTTTTTGCCACGGACCACCGGGGCTAAAAGCTGGTAACGGGTCCCTTCCGGAAGCGTGAGAATTTGATCGACCATTTCATCAATGGTTTGAGGTCGAATCGCTCGATTGCACTGCGGGCAATGAGGTTCTCCTGCCCTACCAAACAACAATCGCAAATAGTCCTGAATCTCCGTCACCGTGCCAACGGTGGAGCGAGGGTTGTGGCTCGTTGATTTCTGATCAATCGAAATCGCAGGTGAAAGCCCTTCAATGGCATCCACATCAGGTTTATCCACCTGACCAAGAAACTGACGGGCATACGCAGACAAGCTCTCCACGTAGCGACGCTGTCCTTCCGCAAAGATCGTGTCGAATGCCAACGAGCTTTTACCGCTGCCACTCACACCGGTGAAGACCACCAATTTGTTGCGCGGAATCGTGACGTCCACGTTTTTAAGGTTGTGCTGACGGGCGCCTCGCACCCGAATCACCTCCTCTAGGGACCCCCCACTCAAATTCACAGCCTTCGTCGAAGCAGCCTTCGTCGAAGCGGAATCATCCTTTGCGGTCGGAGCAGGGCGCCCCATACGGAGTGTGTTCAGCAGCCAAGAAGTCTAAGGAGACTGCTGCTGTTCAGGCTGCTCTTTGCTCCAACAAACTTGCTGCATAGGCTTGAGCATCCTCAAAATCCCCTCCAGCCAATTCAGCCAACTCTTGGCGTCTGGCCTGAGTGTCCCGCAGATGGGACACTCGCGAGCAGGTTTCTCCGTCCACCACCTCCTTACTGACGCGGAAGTGATGATCTGCTGCTGCGGCCACTAACGGTTGATGGGTCACACAAAACACCTGGCGATGCTTGGCCATAGTTCGCAGCAAGTTGGCCATCTCTCCACTCACGCGACCGCTCACACCACTGTCGATCTCGTCAAACAACAAGGTGCTGGATCCATCCACATCCGACAGGCAGGTTTTAAGCGCCAATAGAAAACGCGACATCTCCCCTCCTGATGCCACCTCAGCTAGAGGAGCAAGGGGCTGGCCTGGATTCGCCGAAAACAAAAAACAGATGGCATCGGCGCCTAGATCCATCGGCTCAACGGCAGAGAAATCCACCTGAAAACGCACGTTTTCAAGACCCATCGGCCGCAAATGGGTCATTAATCGCTCCTCCAGGCAAGCTGCGGAAGCCTGTCGCAACAGCGTGAGCGACTGGTTGCAGGAATCTCGATGCTGGCGAGCCTCCTGCTCCCGGTGGCGCAACGTCTCCAAAGCCGCGTCCGCACCACCCGCTGCCCGTTGATCACGCAGCGCATCGCGCCGCTCCATTAAGACCTTGAGTTCAACCCCATAACGCCGCTCTAAGCGTTTCAGCAAAGCGAGCCGTTCCTGCAATACACCTAATCGCTCTGGATCGCTCTCTAAGGACGCTCCATAGGCTTCAAGGCCCCGAATCAAATCAAGTAAACCAGCCTCTATATCCAGGCATTTCTCTGCAGAAGAGCTAAGGGAGGCATCAAGAATCTGCATTTGCTGCAACTCATGGCAGCAGGCCGTGAGGTGATCCAAAGCTGATGGAGCCTGTTCAGCGCCGTCTTGAAGCCTGCTAATCAACGCAGCAAGACCTTCGAGCAAACGCACACCATGAACCAAGCGGTCTTGCTCTTGTTCCAGCTGTTGAATTTCAGCGGGATCGTCTAGCGAGGCGGCCTCGAGTTCCATCAAGAACACGTCTTGTTCCTCTTGCTGTTCTTGAAGGCGAAGACGATCGGTCTCCACCTTCAAAACCTCGGCATGGCAGTTCTGCCATACCTGCCAACACTCACGCACGGTTTGTACGCACTGCGCTAATTGCTCACCGCCCAGTCGATCAATCCAACGTCGTTGCTGACCCGGATAAGCAAGCTGTTGGGTTTGACCCTGCACCGTGAGGTCGATCAGCAAAGGCCTGAGCTGGAGCAATTGCTGCCGGTTCACGACAGTGCCGTTCAGTCTTGAGCGGCTGCTCAAGCGTTCGTCTTGACGCCGCCATTCCCGCGACAAGATCAAATCCCCCCCGTCATCGTCCAGTTGATGCTCTTGAAGCCAACGCCGCGCGGCATGGTCCGGAGTGAAAGTCGCTTCAATCACGGCGCGATCACAACCCGTCCGCACCAACCGACCCGCAGACGTTCCCTGCATGCCACCAAGGAGGGCATCGAGGGCATCTAACAACAGCGACTTGCCTGCCCCTGTCTCACCAGTTAGCACTGAAAAACCGTGGTCGAACGCCAGCTCCAAGCGCTCGATCAGTGCGATGTTGTCCAGTCTCAGACCGGTCAGCACGGCGAACCCCAAGGTTCAACAAACCGTAGCGACGGCTTCGGTCGTTTAGAAGGGATCACCAACGCAGTGGCGGCTGTGGCACAACACGAGCTAGGAGATTTCATTGAGGCCGCCGGTCTGCTCGAGTACGACCCGGCTGCGATCACGCGGATCTATGCCGGCCATCCGCAGCGCTTACTACGCCGCCTCTGGCAAACCCTTGTCCCCATAGGGCTTTTACTGCTCGGAGTGGGTGTTGACAAACTCCTAGGACTGCTGAGCAATCAAGAACGAGCCCGCACGAGAGCCAGGGAATGTGCCAATTTGCTCGTTGATCTCGGTCCTGCATTCATCAAGGCTGGCCAAGCGCTTTCCACGCGTCCAGACATCGTTCCTCCTGTGCTGCTCGAGGAACTGGCCCAACTCCAAGATCAACTTCCTGGCTTCGATAGCGACCTTGCCATGGCCTGCATCGAGGACGACCTCGGTGCACCAGTCGACAGCATCTATGCGGAACTCGATCGAGAACCGATCTCCGCAGCATCTCTTGGCCAAGTGCACCAGGGGTATCTCAAGAGCGGCCAAAAAGTCGCCGTCAAGGTGCAACGACCTGGTTTACGAGAACAAATCACGCTTGACCTTTATATCGTTCGCAACATTGCTGCATGGCTTAATACAAACATCGGTCTTATTCGTAGCGATCTTGTTGCACTTATCGATGAATTAGGGAGCCGAGTTTTTGAAGAGATGGATTATCTCAATGAAGCGGCTAATGCAAATAAATTCCGTGAATTACATAAACAAAATCCACGGATTGCCGTTCCTGAAATTTTTGAAGATGCCACCAGTAGACGGGTGCTCACAATGGAATGGATTGATGGTGTCAAACTCACCAACCTCGAAGCTGTTCGGGAGTTAGGAATTGATCCCAATGACATGGTTGAAGTGGGGGTGAGCTGCAGCTTGCAACAGCTCCTGGAACATGGGTTTTTCCACGCTGATCCCCATCCTGGAAACCTTCTAGCAATGGCCGATGGTCGACTTTGCTACCTCGATTTCGGAATGATGAGTGAAGTCAGCCGTGAATCAAGAACTGGACTGATCCAAGCTGTTGTTCATCTTGTCAATCGCAATTTTGGAAAACTCTCCAAAGATTTCGTCACGCTCGGATTTTTAGCCGAAGACGTGAATTTGGAGCCGATCGTGCCTGCTTTTGAATCCGTTTTTAGTCAAGCCATCGAGATGGGCGTGAATCGCATGGATTTCAAAAGTGTCACCGACGATATGTCCGGAGTGATGTACAAATTTCCCTTCCGCGTTCCTCCTTATTACGCCCTAATTCTCCGCTCTCTTGTCACCCTTGAAGGCATCGCGCTCAGTGTGGATTCGGAATTCAAAATCCTGGGTGCTGCTTACCCTTATTTCGCCAGACGTTTGATGGAAGATCCTGATCCTCAATTGCGTCAAAGTCTGAAAGAGATGTTGTTCGAAGGTGATGCCTTCCGTTGGACAAGATTGGAAGGTCTTGTTGCAAGTGCAGGGAGTCAAAGCCAATTAGATCTCGAGTCATTGCTCGATCAAGTGCTCGACTTTTTGTTTTCAGCCAACGGCGGCATGCTCCGCAATCAATTGGTTGAGGCAGTAGCGGATCGTTTGGATGCCATTGGTTGGACAGCCCTACAACGCATCGGGCGCCGCTTGCCGCGGCCTCTTCAACCAACGCTGCTGCTTGATGCCAGCCCATCCCTCAACGAAGACAGCTATCTCGACCTGGAGCCAATCCGGCAACTCATCGGCGTTTTACAGCAATTGCCAGGTTTCAATCCTGATCTTGTGTTTAGTCGACTTCCTCGCTTGATTCGTGAACGGGATGCAAGACAAATGGGAGTTGCCCTAGCTCAGGGATTAGCCGAACGCGGAGTTGTCCGCCTCGTTAAAGCAGCTGCAGGAAGTCCGAATTAGATTCCTGCAAAAGATCAAGTTCATGCTCCGCAGATCCAGCCGCCAAACCATCCTGGCGCTTGGTGCCGCAATCGGTCTCAGTTTTTCATCTGCGCTGCAACCGGCCCTTGCAGCCAAGGATGTTGCTCTCGTAAGCGGGGCCTACAAACGCTCAATCTCTGTCAGTGACATTGTTTATCTTGCAGACACTGGCAAAGCCAGGGGCATTCTCTCGGATGTTCTTCGCCTCGGAAAACAGGATCCCAAAGAGGTCGCCAAATTACTGAATCAGAAGCTTGATCTTCCTTTAGTTCTAACCAGTCGATTGATGTCCACTCGCATTGGAGACGTCATCATTCGCCGTATCGCAGCGATTATTTATCCCCTCAAAGTGCCTGATCCCTCAGTGAGTGTTCCTGCAATCCGAGCCGGCGTGATTAATGGTCTACAAAAAGAGGAAGGTGGCCTCACAGTGATCAATTTTCTGGATGCCTATCCGGCAGACGTCATGGAAGTGAATATTCCTGCTCTGCTCGGTTTGATCGAAAAAGCTGAATCCATTGCTGGCTTAGTGAAATTCTTCTCCGATTCACCACTCGACGGGTTGAAATAAAGCGTTCGCAAAACCCGACCACTCGGTCCAGACACATAGATTTCTGAAGTTGTTGCTCTCTGCGGGTGTCCGTACTCAAGAACCTCCGCCGGCGTTTCACGGCCAAACCGGTCATGCAGGACTGGCCCGGGCTCATCGAGGCCTATCGATCTTGGCTTCCCGTCTCGTCTGCCACTCCAGTCATCACCTTGCACGAGGGTGCAACGCCACTCATTCCGGTCCCATCTGTGGCGGAACGCATTGGCCGCGGAGTGAAGGTTTTCGTGAAGTACGACGGTCTTAATCCCACTGGATCCTTCAAAGACCGTGGAATGACCATGGCGATCAGCAAGGCCAAAGAAGCCGGTTGTGAAGCGGTGATTTGTGCCAGCACGGGCAACACCAGTGCTGCCGCTGCCGCCTATGCCCGTCGTGGCGGAATGAGGGCCTTCGTATTGATCCCAGACGGATACGTCGCACAAGGGAAATTGGCGCAAGCCCTGGTTTACGGAGCTGAAGTGCTGGCGATCCGGGGCAATTTCGACCGTGCTCTCGACATCGTTCGCGAAGCAGCTGAGAAATACCCGATCACCTTGGTGAACTCGGTAAATCCTTACCGACTCCAGGGACAAAAAACCGCTGCCTTTGAAATTGTCGATGCCCTAGGAGATGCTCCCGACTGGCTGTGCATCCCGATGGGAAACGCTGGAAATATCACGGCCTACTGGATGGGATTCCAGGAATATCAGCAGGCTGGTCGCAGTCGGCGTTTGCCGCGAATGATGGGCTTCCAAGCCAGTGGCTCCGCGCCACTGGTGAATGAAACCACCGTGAGCGATCCGGAAACAATCGCTACCGCGATTCGCATCGGCAATCCCGTGAACCGGGAGAAAGCCATCGCAGCCCGTCAGGCCAGCAAAGGTGCTTTCCTGGATGTCACCGATGCGGAAATCATCGATGCCTACAAACTGCTCGGTGGCCAAGAAGGAATCTTCTGTGAACCCGCCAGTGCAGCCTCTGTGGCGGGCTTAATCAAACGTGCAGCAGAGGTTCCGGACGGAGCAACGGTGGTCTGTGTATTGACCGGAAATGGTCTCAAAGATCCGGACTGCGCCATCAACAACAACGACGCCTCTTTCTACGCCGATCTTGATCCCGATCTGAGCACCGTCGCCAAGGTGATGGGCTTTTAAATCGGAGCTCCATGGAAGATCCACACCACAGGCTGTGGTTGTCTGCAGCACCTTCATAGGGTCTAAAAGCCCTTTAAAGAGGTGAATGCCATCGGAATGAGTGGATTCATGGATGTCAACACCTGGATGATCGTTGGCTTCTTATTGGCGGCCTATTCGGTTGTTGCCAACGACTCACTTCAAACCCTCGGCACTTACATCTCTTCCAACAAGACACGCAGCCCTAAAGGGGTCCAGATGCTCTTCATCTGCACGATCACGGTTGCGGTGCTGATGCTCGGCTGGTTTCTCAAGAACGGTGATCCGGCCTGGGGTCGACTCAGTGTTCCCGGTAAAGAGTTTCCGCTTCCTGAACCCTTCACCTGGGTCTACATCCTTCCTCCCCTTGCCGTGCTGGCTCTGACTCAGTGGGGTGCACCCGTGAGTACATCCTTTCTCGTGCTCTCCTCGTTCCATCCAACGAATATTGGACAGCTGCTGAACAGCTCTCTTACGGGTTACTTGGTGGCGTTTGGCGTTGGTCTGATCGCCTACGGCCTCGGCATGTGGCTGCTGGAGCGCTGGGTGTTTCGGCGCACGCAGGAAGGCAAAGAGATCAACAGGATCTGGTTTGGCCTGCAGTGGCTCTCCACCGGTTTTCTTTGGAGCATGTGGCTGGTGCAGGACCTCGCCAACATTTTTGTCTTCCTACCTCGCCAACTTGAGTTCTTCCCCATGGCGATCTGCACGGCGGTGCTTTGCGTGGGCCTGTGTGTGTTGGTTGCCACCGGCGGCGGCCCGCTCCAGGCCGTCTTACGCACCAAAACCAACACCTCCGATTTGAGGTCAGCCACGGTGATTGATTTCTTCTTTGGTCTCTGCCTTCTCTATAAAGCGTTCCTGTCCTCGTTCCCCCTCAGCACCACATGGGTGTTTCTGGGTTTGATCGGTGGCCGAGAGATTGCCCTACGGATCAAGGAAAAGGAGTTTGAGGTTGTATTCACCAATCGTGAGGGCGGAAACCTCGGCAGGATCATTGGTAACGACCTTTGGAAGGCCTTCGTCGGCCTTGTGGTGAGCCTCGGGGTTGCGCTCGGTATTCAGACTCTGATTTGACTCGGCGGCGGATGAATTCCCCAAAGACTTCAAAGAAAAGCTTCCAAGAGCGACTGACGCGCTCACGACGAAAGGAGGAGTGGATCCTCTCGTTGAGCCTTCGATAGCAAGCAAATGCGCTGAGTTCAGATCACAAAGTGCCTGAGGAATCCGCGAATTGTCTTGCTTTTAAATCGTGGAAAACCGGGGACAACTCACCCCCTTCAATAGTTGCGGGTATTCCCCAGGCTGTGGGGACTGGGGAAACGGATCAATTCTCCCCATCGCTCTCCTTGAGTTCCACAACCTACCGGCTTCAAAAACAGTGAGTACGGGGTGGGTTTGAGCTTCTTTCCCCCGTTTCCACAGGACCTACTACGGCTGTTTTAGTAGTTCTTTTAAGAGAATAAAAACAGCCCTAAAGCCGGGGAACACAAAAAAAACGTGAAACCATTGCGCTTCTCCCGAGCCTGTGAAATCGTGTGGAGAGATTTGTATCCGCCGTTGGCTCGGACCTCATGAAATTGGTCTGTTCTCAGGCAGAACTCAACACGGCTCTGCAGTTGGTCAGTCGCGCTGTCGCCTCGCGACCAACCCATCCGGTGTTGGCCAATGTTTTGCTCACCGCTGATGCCGGCACGGATCGGCTCAGCCTCACAGGATTCGATCTGAATCTGGGAATTCAGACGTCACTCCCTGCTTCTGTCGACAGCAGTGGGGCAGTAACTTTGCCCGCCCGTTTGCTTGGCGAAATCGTCTCCAAGTTGTCCAGTGATTCGCCGGTGTCGTTGTCCAGTGATGCGGGCGCTGACCAGGTCGAGCTCACCAGCTCCAGCGGCAGCTATCAAATGCGCGGAATGCCTGCTGATGATTTTCCTGAGCTCCCGCTCGTGGAGAACGGAACAGCCTTGCGCGTGGATCCCGCATCCCTGCTGAAAGCCCTGCGTGCAACGTTGTTTGCCAGTAGTGGTGATGAAGCGAAACAGCTCCTTACAGGAGTCCATCTGCGCTTCAATCAGAAATCTTTGGAGGCCGCATCCACCGATGGGCATCGCTTGGCGATGTTGACGGTTGAGGACGCTTTGCAGACTGAAATCAGTGCTGATGACGCTGAGACTGAGGAATTAGCTGTCACGCTTCCGGCACGCTCCCTGCGTGAGGTGGAGCGATTAATGGCGAGCTGGAAAGGAAACGATCCAGTCAGCCTGTTTTGTGAGCGCGGTCAAGTTGTGGTGCTCGCGGCCGATCAAATGGTGACGAGCCGAACCCTGGAAGGCACCTATCCCAATTACCGCCAGCTGATTCCCGATGGTTTTAGTCGCACGATTGATTTCGATCGGAGGGCTTTTATTTCCGCCTTGGAACGCATCGCTGTCTTGGCTGACCAACACAACAATGTGGTCCGCATCGCGACTGAGCCAGCCACGGGATTGGTTCAGATCAGTGCTGATGCCCAAGACGTGGGGAGTGGCTCTGAGTCTTTACCGGCCGACATCAACGGCGAGGCGGTACAAATTGCCTTCAATGTGCGCTACGTCTTGGATGGCCTCAAAGCCATGGATTGTGATCGCGTCAGGTTGTCTTGCAATGCCCCAACAACGCCGGCGATCCTCACCCCTTCCAATGATGATCCTGGCCTCACCTACCTGGTGATGCCGGTTCAGATCCGTTCCTGAAACCGTTCACGACGCCTTGACTGTTCCGGACCAGCTCCTCTTGAGCGATCTGTTGCACCACCGGGTGCGCTGTGATCAGGGCCTTGATCATGGGCCAGGGGTCATGGCTTGGATGCACCCGCCTGTGCATCGCCTGCTCGGTTGGGTGAGTCGCCCGTCTGCGTTGCGTACGAGCCGAGATGTTTGGCGTCTTGATCAATGTCGTGGATTCGATGATCAACAGGTTTTTGTGAAGGGGGCTCCGGCAGAAGCCGATCAGATCACTTTGGATCGGTTGCCAACTCTTTTGGATGCCGACCTTCTCAATGCCGATGGAGAGAGGGTCGGCATCATCGCCGATTTAGCTTTCCTGCCAGCGAGCGGGCAGATCAGTCATTACCTCGTGGCACGGAGTGACCCTCGGCTGCCTGGAAGCAGTCGCTGGCGCTTATTGCCGGATCGCATCGTTGACCAACAGCCGGGCTTGGTGTCGACGGCGATCCATGAACTCGATGATTTGCCTTTGGCTAGGGCCAGTGTTCGGCAGGATTTTCTTCAGCGCTCAAAGCAGTGGAGGGAACAGCTGCAGCAGTTTGGTGATCGCGCTGGGGAGCGCCTGGAAGGGTGGTTAGAGGAACCGCCTTGGGACGAGCATCCTGCGGCTTCTGACGCTGCAGCGTCGTATCCGTCAGAAGCATCTTCTGCTGTGGACCCACTAGATGACTGGGATGATGGCGATTGGCCCGATGAACCCCAGGTAGAGCGTGGCCGCTCCGTTCGAAAGGATCCGATCGATCGAAATGATTGGCCTGATCACGAGGAAGATCCTTGGGTCTGATCGTCGGCAACACTGGGTACAGATAAGTCAGCGGTTGTGACCCAGTCCTCTCATGCGGTTGCGGCATTTGATCTTGGGGCAGCTCTGCGCCAGGAAGGGCTCACCGAAACGGATTACAGCGAAATTCAGCGTCGTCTCGGACGGGATCCCAACCGCGCTGAGTTGGGCATGTTTGGTGTGATGTGGTCGGAGCATTGCTGCTACCGCAATTCCAGACCCCTGTTAAGTGGTTTTCCAACGGAAGGCCCACGCATTCTCGTGGGTCCTGGAGAGAACGCTGGCGTGGTGGACCTGGGTGAAGGTCACCGCTTGGCGTTCAAAATTGAAAGTCATAACCACCCTTCAGCTGTTGAGCCTTTTCAGGGCGCTGCCACTGGGGTGGGTGGAATTTTGCGCGATATTTTCACGATGGGCGCCAGGCCGATTGCGTTGCTGAATGCCCTGCGTTTTGGACCATTGGAAGAACCAGCAACCCGTGGTTTGGTGGAAGGGGTTGTGGCTGGTATCGCCCATTACGGCAATTGCGTTGGCGTGCCCACCGTGGGTGGAGAGGTGGCATTCGATCCGTCGTATCAGGGCAATCCCCTGGTGAACGCCATGGCCTTGGGTTTGATGGAAACGGATGACATCGTCCGTTCTGGAGCCGCTGGTGTGGGCAATCCGGTGGTGTATGTGGGAAGCACTACGGGCCGGGATGGCATGGGAGGCGCCAGTTTTGCGAGCGCTGAGCTCAGTGCGGATTCACTGGATGACCGGCCTGCCGTGCAGGTTGGAGATCCGTTTCTCGAGAAGGGCTTGATTGAGGCTTGCTTGGAAGCCTTTCAGAGCGGTGATGTCGTTGCCGCTCAGGATATGGGTGCAGCGGGTCTCACCTGTAGTTGTTCGGAGATGGCAGCGAAGGGAGATGTGGGCGTTGAGTTGGACCTCGATCGGGTGCCCGCAAGAGAACACGGCATGACCGCCTACGAATTCCTGCTTTCGGAATCCCAAGAGCGCATGTTGTTTGTTGTGCGTTCGGGTCGGGAGGAGCAGTTAATGCAGCGTTTCCGGCGTTGGGGACTTCAAGCGGCCGTTGTCGGTCGCGTTTTGGAGGAGCCAGTGGTGAGGGTGTTGCAACACGGTGCGGTGGCAGCAGAAGTACCGGCCCGTGCCTTGGCAGAAGACACCCCGATCAACCAGCACGAGCTTCTCTCTGAGCCACCAGAGGACATCCAGACGCATTGGACCTGGCGTGAATCAGATCTTCCTCGTCCAGCCCCCGATCGCAATTGGAATGCGGATCTGTTGCGTTTGCTTGATGACCCCACGATTGCCAGCAAGCGCTGGATCTATCGCCAATACGACCAGCAGGTGTTGGCCAATACGGTGATTCGAGCCGGTGGCGCCGATGCTGCAGTGATTCGTCTTCGTCCGCAACAGGGTGATGCGTCGCTGCAACCAACTCAGCGTGGCGTTGCGGCCACCGTGGATTGTCCCAATCGCTGGGTGGCGCTTGACCCAGAGCGGGGAGCGATCGCAGCGGTGGCAGAGGCAGCCCGCAATCTCAGCTGTGTTGGAGCCCAGCCGATCGCTGTGACCGACAACCTGAACTTCCCGTCTCCAGAAACCCCCAAGGGGTATTGGCAATTGGCGATGGCATGCCGCGGCCTATCCCATGCCTGTCGCGTCTTGGGCACCCCTGTGACCGGTGGCAACGTCTCTCTGTACAACGAAACCAGGGCAGATGATGGAAGTCTTCAGCCCATTCATCCCACGCCTGTCGTGGGCATGGTGGGACTGGTGGAAGATCTCGATCGCTCCGGAGGTTTGGCTTGGCGACAACCTGGTGATCTTGTGGTGTTGCTTGGGGTCTCCACCGACGAGGAGGGGAATGAAGGCCTTGGCTTGGCAGGCAGCAGCTATCAGGGAGTTGTTCATGGGTTGCTGACTGGCCGGCCTCCGAATGTGGATCTGGAGTTGGAGGGTCAAGTTCAAGCCTTGGTCCGTCAGGCGTTTTCGCAGGGTGTGTTGGCTTCAGCTCATGACAGCAGTGATGGTGGTTTGGCCATAGCGCTTGCGGAAAGTGCCCTGGCCTCTGGCCTTGGTGTTGATCTCAACCTGCCGCATGGGTCTGCTCGCCTGGATCGTGTTTTGTTTGCTGAGGGTGGTGCACGCATCGTTGTTTCGGTTCGTTCAGAACAGCGCAGTGCTTGGCAAGCCTTAGTGGCCTCGCAAGAGCATCAACATGTTCCTGTGACAGAGCTTGGAACTGTTGCCGACCATGGTTGTTTCCGTTTAGCAGTGGGAAAATTGCCAGTGATTGATCTTTCTGTTGAGACGCTGCGAGAGCAATACGAACAAGCAGTTCCCCGTCGCCTCGGAGCGGTTTGATGCAGAATCTTGAGACCCATCCGAAGTCGAGGCGACCGGTGCATCAGCTCGAGCTAGAGCGTCCCGATCGCATGGAAGAAGCCTGCGGTGTGTTTGCTGTTCAGGCCCTAGAGCAGCCGGTGGCCAACCTCGTTTATTTCGGTCTATACGCCCTGCAGCATCGCGGCCAGGAATCTGCTGGCATTGCTGTTTTCAACAACGGAAAGGTCAGGCTCCACAAGGACATGGGCTTGGTCAGCCAGGTGTTTGATCAGGATGTGCTCGAGCGTATGCCTGGTGCTTTAGCCGTTGGCCATAACCGTTATTCCACCACCGGGAGTAGCAAGGTTTGCAATGCCCAGCCCGTGGTCCTGATGACCCGTCTCGGTCCCTTCGCGCTGGCGCATAACGGCAATCTTGTGAATGCAGCAGAGCTGCGAGCTCAGGTGGATGACGGTGAGGTGGAGTTCACCTCCACCACGGATTCGGAGTTGATCGCTTACGCGGTTCAGCAAGCTGTGGATGGGGGCTTGGATTGGACAGAGGGGATTAAGGCGGCCGCATCCCAGTGCCAAGGAGCTTTCAGCTTGGTGATTGGAACGTCAGATGCCCTGTACGGCTTGCGTGATGGCTATGGGATTCGGCCGCTGGTGTATGGCTACCTCGGTGATCAAGACCGTGGGCATTGGGTTCTCAGTAGCGAAACCTGTGGGCTCGACATCATTGGTTCGCCGTTCGTCGCGGATGTGGAACCTGGCGAATTAGTGGTGTTTCGTTGCGGGGACCCCACACCAGAACGTCATCGCTGGATTGAACCCACCACACGGATGTGCGTGTTTGAAATGATCTATTTCGCTCGCCCCGACAGTCGTTTCTTTGGTGAATCGCTCTACAGCTATCGACAGCGCATCGGCCAGATCTTGGCCCGTGAATCGGCAGTTGAGGCGGATCTCGTGATCGGTGTCCCTGATTCCGGAATTCCAGCTGCGATCGGTTATTCCCAAAGCAGCGGCATTCCCTATGCCGATGGATTGATCAAAAATCGCTATGTCGGCCGAACCTTCATCCAGCCGACCCAAGCGATGCGTGAAGCCGGGATTCGCGTGAAGCTCAACCCACTTCCAGATGTTTTAAATGGCAAACGGGTTGTGGTAATTGATGATTCGATTGTTCGTGGAACGACCAGTAAAAAATTGGTTCAGGCCCTCCGTGATGCAGGCGCCATTGAAGTGCACATGCGTATTAGTTCCCCACCGGTGACCCATCCCTGTTTTTACGGCATCGACACCGATACGCAGGATCAGCTGATCGCTGCTCGACTCACGCTTAAAGAGATCGAGGAGCACCTCAAGGTGGATTCCTTGGCCTATCTCAGCAAAGAAGGAATGGTGGAAGCGGCGCACGCGCAGTCGGAACATTTCTGTACCGCTTGCTTCGATGGGAACTATCCGGTTCCGATGGACGCTTCGATCAAAGCGAGCAAATTAATGCTTGAACCAGCAGGGGTGGCAGCAACGAATCTCTGATCAGCTGATTAAGGGCACCAATCGCAGGATTGATTCGTTGTCTTTGAGCGTGAGCTGATTCTCCTCGTTCACTTTCAGTCGTCCGTGGCGACCGTTTGATGTCACCACACCAATCAGGGAATCAGCGAGGCAAGCCGCCGCAATCCGTTCCGTTCCACTGCTGGATTCTGAATTCAGTTCCCAGCCGATTTCACCGAGATCGCCCCGTTTGCAATGCCGGATCGTCGTGAGTTCCAACCAGTGCAGACGACCTGTTTGGCTCGCCAGCAAGATGCTTGTAGGTCGTTCAGCGTGCCCTGCGATTGCGGTGACCAGTTGTTCGCCAGGGAGTAGACGCATGGTGATCGGTCCTTGGGCCAGCTTGCCCATCAACGGCAGATTGGTTTCTCCTGCTTGCAGACGAAGAACCCTGCCGATATCGCTGATGAGGACCACATCAGCGCCGTCTTGACAGATCAAGGCCGCTTTTAGGCTCACGCCTTCCTTCAGTTTTAAAACGGTGGCAGCTCGCCCCGACAATTCCTGAATGTCCTTGAGAGGGAGCCGTTTGAAGCGGCCATCACTGGTCAGCAGGCCCAGGGATTTCGTTTCATTGGCGTTGACATCCTCCGGATTGGGCAAAGGCAAGAGGGACACCACCTCATCGCCTTCAAGGGCTGTGGGTAGGAATCTCTCCAGGGTTCCTTGTTGCTGCCCTGCAAATTCCCAGCGCACAAGTGCGACACGACCGCTCATGGTTACGGCCAACAGCCGCGGCGGCGGCTGGATTGGCAGGCTAATCAGGGCTGGAGATGGTTCATCTCCCATCGGAACTGGATCGTTGAGATGCAGGCGTCCCAGCAGCTGAGGACTCACGATTTTTACTTGACCATCGTCTTGAATCAGCAGTCTTGAATCGCTAGGGAGGGCATCTAGGGCCTGGCGCCTCTGTAATTCGGCATTGGGCCTTTGGCTGGCGGCCCGCTCGGCAAGCAGGTGGTCACCACCTTCCACCAGTCGGGTGCGTCTCGGGGTTGCAAAGCGTTTTTTCAGTTGGCGCAGTTCTTCGATCAGGGCATCAAGCAATTGGTCGCGGTTTTCCAGCAGCAGGGTGAGTCGCTGTCTTTCCTTGCGAAGATCATCTGCCTCCTTACGCAGGCTTTCCTGTTCCAAGCCTGTGAGCCTGCGCAATGGCATGGCCAATACGGCATCAGCTTGCCGTTCGCTCAGATCGAAATGCACCATCAAGCTCGCCCGTGCCTTGGCGGCATCTCTGGCTTCTTGGATCATGGCGATCACCTGTTGTAGTGATGCCAGGGCGGTGGTCAGGCCCTCTACCACTTCAAGACGATCTTCTGTTTTGCGCAGCGCATGGTTGGTACGCCGAATGATCGTGAGCTCTCTGTAATCCAGGAAGGTTTGGAGGAGCTGCCGCAGCGTTAGTTGCTGGGGTCTGCCATCGACCAGGGCCAACAGGATTGCGCCGAAGTTGCTTTGCAGTGACGTGCGCCGTTGCAAGTCGGTCAGCACCGTTTCTGGATCGGCATCACGCCGGAGCTCCACCACCACGCGCATCCCCTCACGGTCACTTTCATCACGGATATCGGCAATGCCACCAATTTTTCCGTCGTTGACGTACTCAGCCAGTTTTTCAATCCAGCCGGCCTTACTCAGCTGGTAGGGGAGCTCGGTCACGATCACAGCGTTTCGCCGATGCTTTCCTTTGCCGGGATGCACCTCCTCAACATGGGCCACGCCACGCATGGGAATGCTGCCTCGGCCTCGTAAATACGTTTCGCGGACGCCGCTTCCCAGAAGCACTTCTCCGCCGGTGGGGAAATCGGGTCCAGGGATCAGCTTTAAGACGTCCTCTTCGCTTAGATCGGGGTTTTGAACCAGTGCAATCAGACCATCCACCACCTCGCCGAGGTTGTGGGGAGGGATGCTCGTGGCCATGCCAACAGCGATGCCCGAGCAGCCATTGAGCAGTAAAAACGGAAGCTGGGCGGGAAGAACCGTGGGTTCCTGTTGGGACCCATCAAAGTTGGAGGCAAAATCGACGGTGTCGTCGCCGATTTCATCGAGTAAGCCCTCGTGGGAGATCCGCGCTAGTCGCGTCTCGGTGTAACGCATGGCCGCCGGCGGATCGTCATCCACCGAGCCAAAGTTGCCGTGACCATCGAGTAAAGGGTGACGGCTGGAAAAGGTTTGAACCAAACGCACTAGGGCGTCATAAACCGCTTGATCACCATGAGGGTGGTACTTACCAAGCACGTCCCCTACAACGCGGGCACATTTCCGATAGGGGCGGTCTGGGGTCAGCCCCAGTTCATGCATCGCAAACAGAATTCGGCGTTGGACGGGTTTCAGTCCATCACGCACATCAGGGAGCGCTCGGCCCACGATCACGCTCATCGCGTATTCGAGATATGAGCGCTGCATCTCGTGATGCAGGGCGATCGATTGAACGCGCTCCTCGGCCATCCTGCAGGGAAATAAGAGGGCAGTCGGGTGTCAGCCTACAGATCTTCTACTGCTTGACCAGAGTTTTGGTTAATTAGCGCTTTTTGGATCTGCATTCGCTTCAGCACGTTCGACGGCGTTTTGAAGGCTCGGATTCTTGAAAAGCTCAGCTGTCGCTCGGCGTAATTTCAAGCCCCAAAGTTGTTTTTTTTGGTGGCCAGGCAGCACGTAATTTGGAGATTCAGCAAGAGCTTTTTGAGCGAGCTTCAACGATTCCTGATCACCAGGATTCACTTTGTTCAATGCGGAAGCAAGGGCCAGCATCGGCTCTGGGTTGGCATTGATCGCTAAGACGGAACGCCAGCGGCGAATGGCTTCCTTGGTGTTTCCCATTTCAAACAACACCAGGCTTTGGTTGTTTAAGGCTTCCCAAAAACTGGGCTTAATCGCTGTTGCGCGTTCAAAAGCTTTGAGGGCCCGCTTTTGATCGGATTGCATCACCCTGGCGTTGCCAAGATCGAAGTAGGCCGTTGCGTTTTTTGGATCCAGACTGAGTCCGCGATCCAACAGGGGGATGGCGTCGTCCGGTCGGTTGTCACGCAACGCTAAAGATGCTTCTGCGAACCAAAGCCCTGCATTATTTGGGTTGAGTGATTTCGCTCTGGCCAGGGATCCGGCTGCGTCATCGATTTGTTCGCTACGGAGTTGGGCCTCAGCCAACACAGACCAGAGCCGTTCATCGTTGGGTTGTAAGCGCACGGCTAGAGCGGCTAAGCGGGCGGCTTCTTTGGGTTGTCCAAGCCTTAGCAATTGCGCTGCAGTGCGACCGATGCCGATCCCAGCCCCCTCTAACTCTTGGCTGCTGGGCGTGAAGACATAGGGGATGAGGGCTTTGGCTGGTTCAGCGCTGCACAGACCGATCGCGCTCATCAGAGCGGCTAACGCCCAAGCTTTATTGAAAAATTGGCTTGAACGCCGATGGGATCCCATCACCGAATCTCAGATGAAAACAGGGTAGGTGGATCTACTGACTTTGCTGAAGCGGCATTGCGTCGCCACATCCAAGGTTTGATGCGTCTGAGTGCGGATCCGCGCAACTTCTGATCCCAGGTTGCCGGATCCCATTGTTCAACCTGCGCAGCGCTTAGATCTAAGACCCAGGGACGGGGCTGGACCTCTGGATCTTGACTCGATGGAAGCTCCTTTTGATTGAACGGACAGACGTCCTGGCAAATATCACAGCCAGCGACCCATGGACCCATCCCAGTCTTAATCAGTTCTGGAAGCTGCTCCTCTCGGTTTTCAATCGTGTGATAAGCGATGCATCGCCGTGAATCAACGACGAACGGTTCCCGTATGGCGTCGGTGGGGCAGGCGTCCATGCACGCTCTGCAGCGGCCGCAGCGAGCTTGCGCTGGCTGATCCGCCACTAAATCTTCTGTGCTGAGCAGGTGGCCGATCACCATCCACGACCCTCGCTGCCGATGAATCACGTTGCTGTGTTTGCCAATCCATCCCAGACCTGCCTCTTCCGCCCATGCCTTATCCAGTAGGGGTTCGGCATCCACGCAAACCCGCCAGCGCGATTCGGGCCTTTGTGTTTCAAGCCAGCGGCCAACGCGGCGCAGCCTTTGGTTGACGACGCGGTGATAGTCACGCCCCCACGCATAGCGAGCAATCGCAAGGCTGTTGGGTTGGCGCGAGTCGGAGACGTAGTAATTCAGCCCAACGGCAAGCAAGCTGCGCGCTCCATCGAGAAGTGTTCTTGCGTCAAGTCTTCGTGGAGCAGCCATCCAGCCCATCTCTGCTTGAAAACCAGCGTCAAGCCAGCGCTGTAAAGCTGCTGTTCGCATCTGCAACCTTGAACTTCCCGGCAGACAAGCGATTCCTACAGGATCGAATCCTTCCTGGCGGGCACGTTCCTTGAGAGCTGCACTGAGTTGTGGTTGTCCAGCGGAGGACGTCACGGAAACGGGTCGTAAAATTAAATACCTTTGAACATCCTTACGTGTCCGCATCCCCATCGGGTTCTCAATCCTTACGACTGTCGTTTGTTCTGAGGTGGTTGGGCATCACCCTGGTTGCGCTGCTGGCCTTGCAGATGGCTGTGCTGCTGAGTGCAGCCGATTGGGCGGATGGTGTTTTTAAGCAACTGTTGATCGAGCGCTTGGTCAATCAAGCCCCCATGGGGCTGATCGGGCTTTTGCTCATGCTTCTTGGCTCGCGTCTTGACCAACCGGAGACCGCAAGACCTCCGATTCGTTGGCTGGTTTGCGTGATTTCTGCGTTGTTGGCGATTTTGATGATCGTGGTTGTTCCTGTCTCGATCTCAGGCAATCAGAACCTCTCAGGTGAATCCGATCAAACGCTTGAGCAGCAAAAGGGTCAGTTGGAGATGGCTCGCCAGCAATCGGCGAATCCCGAGAACGTAAAAATGCTTGGTAACCAGCTCACCCAGGCAGGGCAGTTGCCTGCTGATGCCAGTGAGGACGACAAGGTCAAAGCTGCTCAGGCTTTCATTGATAAGCAGCTGGCGCAGATGGAACAGCAGATCAAGCAGGGTGAACGTCAGCGCAACCTTGCTGTGAATCAGCGTCGTTTCGGCGGAACCTTGAGTGCGGTGATTCTTGCCGTTGCTTTCGTGCTCTTGGCTCTGGCGGCCGTGATCTAACGATCTGCTGGTTAGGTTGGTGAGATCACGTCAGCCTTAGGCCACAGGCGCTCCTTGGTGCAGTCCAATCCAAGACCTGACCTGCCGCTTAGCGCCAGGCTTCAGCAAGATCTGAAAAACGATTTAATCGCTGGGTTGTTGGTGGTCATTCCGCTGGCAACCACTTTTTGGTTGGCAACGACGGTCAGTCGTTTTGTGCTGGCTTTTCTGACGTCAATTCCCAAGCAGTTCAATCCTTTCATCACCCTTAATCCTCTCCTCCAGGATTTGATCAACCTGGCGCTGGGATTAACGGTTCCGCTATTTGCGATTTTGCTGATCGGCTTGATGGCGAGGAACATCGTCGGGCGCTGGTTGCTGGAGTTCGGCGAAGAAACCCTCCAACGCATTCCTCTTGCTGGTTCGGTTTACAAAACCCTGAAACAGCTGCTCGCCACCTTATTGAGAGACAATTCTCAGCGTTTTAGGCGCGTAGTTTTAGTGGAATATCCCCGTGAGGGTCTTTACAGCGTGGGCTTTGTGACCGGTGTGGTGGGTCCTTCCCTCCAAGCTGAGCTCACTGAGCCCCTTCTCAGTGTGTTTATTCCCACAGCACCAAACCCAACAACGGGCTGGTACACCTTGGTGCCTGAAACATCTGTCAAAGATCTGGACATTTCAGTGGAGGATGCATTCCGAACGATCATTTCCGCTGGCATTGTGAATCCTGATGAGCGTGAAGCTCCTGTGAATCGAAGTTTTTCCAGCCTGATCTCTCAGCTGAGGGGTTCTGGGTCACCCTCGTCGTCCACCACTGGAGCCTGACTCGACTCGGCCCTATGTCCATGCAGTCCCGATCCCTGTCCCGTGAACTAGCGCTGCTGGTGCTCGGTCAATGCCCTGAACGGGTGGATGATCCCCCTGATCTTTCCCTGGATACCTTGCTTCAAAAAGCACTCGATAGCTTGATGCAGCACTGGACAGAAGTCCTGGACTGTTGTGCTGGAGATCTGGAAAAAGCTCAGCAACATTTGCTTGAGAGTGAACTGAAGGATGGTCCTTCCTCAGATCAAGCTTCGGTTCGTGAGTCGTTGCAGTCGTCTCTCACTGGGGCCGAACAAGTTCTGAATGGTCTGTCAGCCAGTCTTGAGTTGCCTCGCCTACTGGCCTTATCCAATCAAGATCAGGTGCGTCGCGAGGCCATGCAGCGCGTGACGTTTGTTCTGAAGAAGCGCAAAGCGATTGATCAGTTGCTCGACGGTGTGATGGAGGGCTGGCGCCTCACCCGACTACCACGTATCGATCGCGATATTTTGCGTTTGGCTGTGATTGATCTTTCCGAACTCCATACTCCTGCTGCAGTGGCTTGCAACGAAGCGGTTGAGTTAGCGCATCGTTTCAGTGACGAGCAGGGACGAAAGATGATTAATGGTGTGCTGCGTCGTCTGCAGAACGCCCCCTCACTGGTGTTGTCCTGAACTCATGGTCTACGACTGGTTTAATCGCGGATCCGTTCCTCCTGAAACCCCAGCTGACCCTCCAGTGGACTCAGAGGTTCAACCCGATCAGTCTTCTGCGCCTCAACCTTCTGCAACGCAACCAGCAGACGTGCAAGCGTCTGAACCCAAAGCGTCTGAGCCGGAAGATGATTCTCTTGAGTGGGCACGTCAGGCCTATGCACGTTTAAAAGCCCAAAAAGCTGAGGCCGCTAAGACAGTTCAGGCTGATTCGACGCCCGAACAAAATGCTGTTTTGCCTCCAGTCATGGAGGCGTCAGCAGCCACTGTTCCTGAAGTTGTTACCCCTTCTGTTGTTGCTCCACCAGACGCAGCTCCTGCCCTTGAAGCTCCCTCGGTTGAGCCAGCCGTTGTTCCCGCTCCTGCACCTACAGCACCTGCTTCGCCTCCTGCACCTTCCGCCCCGGCCCTGTCTTTTCTTGAACAGGCTGCTGCCCAGCGGGGTCAGCGTCAGCAGGAGCTCGAGCAACCTGCTGAGCCAGACCCTGTTCCGGTAGTTCCAGTCGCAGCCCAAGCGGCGCCGACGATTGATCAGGATGAACCCAGCCTTGGAGACTTTGACGATGCATTCACCTGGTCGGCTGAAGTCTTAGCGGCCCAAGGGCGTAGCGCCGAGCAGGTCACTCTTGAGGAGATCGATTGGTTAGGGCGCCTGCGCCAAGGCCTGGAGAAAACGCGCCAAGGCTTTGTTACTGGTCTGCTGGAGAACCTGGGCGACGACCCGTTGACTCCAGAGGTGCTTGATGACCTCGAATCGCTTTTATTGCGGGCGGATGCGGGCGTTCAAGCCACGGATCAGGTGCTGGATGCCTTGCGGCAGCGGATGAACGAACAGGTTGTTGATCCGAGTGAAGGCATTCGCTTTCTGAAGGAACAGCTGCGTGACCTTCTTGATGAGCCGATCAAGGCCAGTGCTGTTGATGTCCTCGCTCCTCAAAGGGATCGCCTGAATGTTTGGCTTTTGGTTGGTGTGAACGGCGTCGGTAAAACCACCACCCTTGGCAAGCTCGCCAATCTTGCTGTTCGCAGTGGGTATTCCGCCTTAATCGCCGCGGCAGATACCTTCCGTGCTGCAGCTGTTCAGCAAGTTCAAGTGTGGGGGGATCGCAGTGATGTGCCAGTTGTGGCCAATCCCTCAGCGAATGCGGATCCCGCAGCGGTGGTGTTTGATGCGATCGGCGCCGCCCGTTCCAAGGGCACTGATTTGGTTCTGGTGGACACGGCCGGTCGCCTGCAGACCAAGCACAACTTGATGGAGGAGCTTGAAAAGATCCGTCGTGTGGTGGATCGTCTCGCTCCCGATGCCCATGTGGAATCGCTGTTGGTTTTGGATGCCAGCCAGGGCCAGAACGGTTTGAAGCAGGCGATGGCTTTTGCCCGTGCTGCTGGGCTCACAGGTGTGGTGATCACCAAGCTCGATGGCACTGCGAGAGGAGGCGTGGCTCTGGCTGTTGCCTCAGAAGCAAAGTTGCCGATTCGTTTTATTGGAGCTGGTGAGGGAATTCGCGATCTTCGTCCTTTCAATAGTTTTGAGTTTGTGGAGGCCCTCTTGGCATCGCGTTGATGCGTTTCGCATTGCGGCCTGATCAAGCTGAACTTGCTACGTTGCGCCTTCTGCTGGGTGCTAGGTCGTGAGCAGCACACCTTCATGGCGACATCCGGCACCCCCGCAACGTGGAATCAACCAATCGTTGACGGCTACAGCCTCGCTACGGCAGCTATTGGAGAGCATGTCGCGGGAGCAGCGTTCCAATCAGGAGCTGCTTGTGTCGCTTGGGTTTGCGTTGCGCAGCTTCAGCAATCTCAACCGCTTTTTGGAGTTGGTGCCGGTGGTGGCTGCCCGGCTTGTGGGGGTGCAAGGTTCACTACTCGTTCCGTTTCAGGCCGACGGACGCCTGTGGCGTGACCAGCTGCAAATGCTTCCTGGTCCCCGCACGGAGGGCTTGTTGCGGGCGCTTGCCGCGCATGAGCCTGGGAACATCATCGGGTTTGGATCCGACGAAAGCCTTGTGCGGGCCATGGATCGCTTGGTTCAGCGGCAGCTGGGGAGTGCTGGTCTTTTTGCAACGTCGTTGATCGCTCGTGGTCGGCCGAGGGGACGCCTTTACGTGTTCAATCCGTCGAGCCCTCTCGCTTGGAGTGATGTTTATCGCCGACATGTGCAGTTGGTGGCTGACCTCACCGGGGTTGCGATCGAAAATGATTTGATGCTTCAGGAGGCCCGTCGCCACGAACGGGTTGATCGTCAGCTCAGCATCGGAGCCGACATTCAGGCTCAGCTGTTGCCTGATCACTGCCCTGTGATCGAAGGCGTGGATCTTGCGGCGCGTTGCCGGCCTGCCTTTCAAGTTGGCGGTGACTACTACGACTTCATTCCTACCCGTCCAGAACTGATCGGGCGCCGTCGGGAGCGCGGCCGTTGGGCTTTCGTGATGGGGGATGTGATGGGTAAGGGTGTGCCAGCGGGATTATTGATGACCATGCTCCGCGGCATGCTGCGAGCCGAGGTTTTGAGTGGCCTACCGCCCGATCGCATTCTTTACGACCTCAACCAATTAGCGCTGGAGGACCTGTCTCAGTCCCATCGGTTCGTCACGCTGTTTTATTCCGATTTCGATCCACGCACGAGGCGCCTGCGTTATGCCAATGCCGCCCATAATCCACCGTTGATTTGGCGTGCCCAATCACGGAAATTGATGCGCTTGGATGCCCCCGGGCTGCTGATTGGTCTTCAGCCTGAGGCGGAATATGGCTGCGAATCGCTTGTGCTTGAGCCAGGTGATGTTCTTCTTTATTACACGGATGGAGTCACTGAAGCCCCTGGGATCACCGGTGATCGTTTTGATGAGGCGCGCTTGATGCGCTCACTCGAACAAGCCTGTCGGTCAGGAACTGGTTCCCAAGGGATTCTTGATCAGTTGTTCAGTCGTCTCGATCGTTTTGTGGGACCCACCCGTCAGTTAGATGACGATGCCTCGATGGTGGTGCTCAAGGTCAAAGAGGAAATCATGTTGCCGTCTGTCCCCCGGTCTTTGGCCTGACAAGCTGAGGACAAGAGCAGAGGAGAGTGACATGGCAGGCGGGGTGACGGGAGGAGGCTCCGCAACCTGGAGTGACCGGTTTGAGCAGGGATTGCATCCGGCGATTGAGCGTTTTAATGCGTCGATTGGCTTTGATATCACGCTTCTTCAAGAGGATCTGGATGGGTCGATCGCCCATGCCCGCATGCTCGCTGAGTGCGGTGTGATCCAGGAGGAGGAGGCAGATCAACTTGTCAGTGGTCTTGAACAAGTCCGCCAGGAAGCGGCATCTGGACAATTTCAGCCAGGGCTAGCTGATGAAGATGTCCATTTCGCTGTTGAGCGACGTCTGATTGCTTTGCTTGGTCCAGTTGGCAAAAAATTGCACACCGGCCGGAGTCGTAACGACCAGGTGGGGACTGATTTGCGGCTTTGGCTTAGGCGGCGTTTGGACGAGCTTGAACAGTCTTTGCTCGGTTTTCAGCGCGCCTTGCTTGACCAAGCGAACCTTCACAGCAACACCTTGATTCCCGGTTACACGCATCTGCAGCGTGCCCAGCCTCTCTGCCTCGCTCACCATCTTCTTGCCTATGTCGAGATGGTGGAGCGGGATCGGCAGCGGATGGCGGACTTGCGCAAACGCCTGAATCTCTCTCCTCTGGGTGCTGCAGCTTTGGCCGGCACCCCGGTACCGATTGATCGCAGGAGCACCGCGTTGGCCCTCGGCTTCGATGGCATCTATGCCAACAGCCTGGACGCGGTCAGTGATCGTGATTTCACAGTGGAATTTTCGGCCGCGGCCTCACTGGTGATGGTGCATCTCAGTCGTCTTGCTGAGGAGGTGATTTTTTGGGCATCAGAGGAATGTGGCTTTGTACGACTCACCGATCGCTGTGCGACGGGCAGCAGTCTGATGCCGCAGAAAAAGAATCCCGATGTTCCTGAATTGGTGCGTGGCAAATGCGGAAGGGTGTTCGGCCATTTGCAAGGCCTGCTGACGATGATTAAGGGCCTACCACTCGCCTACAACAAAGATTTCCAGGAGGACAAGGAGGCGTTGTTCGATGTGGTGGCCACCACATCGCAATGCCTTGAGGCGATGACGATTTTGCTGCAGGAAGGCTTGAGTTTCAGGACCGAACGGCTGGAGGCGGCTGTTGCTGCGGACTATTCCAATGCCACTGATGTGGCCGACTATCTCGTCGCTAAGCAGGTCCCTTTCCGGGAGGCCTACCAGTTGGTGGGTGCCGTGGTGAAACATTGCCTTCAGGAAGGCGTGCTTCTTCGCGAACTCACTCTGGAGCGTTGGCAGCAGTTCCATCCTGCGATCGAGGCTGATTTGTTTGAGGCCTTAACACCCCGCAATGTGGTGGCAGCTCGAACCAGCGAAGGGGGAACAGGTTTCGTTCGTGTCCATGAACAGCTGGCCATTTGGAACAAACGATTGGGGCTTGCGGATCAGGTTGTTTGAAGGGTGATCATTCGGCTGAGATCGGACTACGCTGAGGGAGCCAGAGATTCAATGATCTTCAATAGGTCCATGAATTGTTGGCCCTTTGATTCCATTGACCCCTCTTAACTTCGGTCCATCAGATAAGTGAGCATTTTTGTCGGCAATCTTCCGTTCCGCGCTGAGCAGGAAGACATCATTGAATTGTTCTCCACCTATGGAGAGGTCACGAATTGTGCCCTCCCTCTAGAGCGAGATACCGGTCGTAAGCGCGGCTTTGCCTTTGTCGAAATGAGCGACGAAGCAGCTGAAGCATCTGCCATTGAGGCGCTTCAAGGTGCTGAGCTGATGGGTCGTCCCCTGCGCATCAACAAAGCTGAGCCCCGTGGCAGTGCCCCTCGTCGTGATTTCGGCGGTGGCGGCGGTGGCAACTACGGCGGTGGTGGCGGTGGCAACTACGGCGGCGGTGGCGGTGGCAACTACGGCGGTGGTGGCGGTGGCAACTACGG
>ERZ887849.939-NODE-939-length-29174-cov-8.758577_pt1 | contig 29174 bp, 25 predicted proteins | sample MGYA00521267_ERZ887849 | MGnify/ENA primary metagenome ERZ887849 (study PRJEB32303, sample SAMEA104408601) | aquatic metagenome | biome: Brackish water; feature: Pelagic; material: water | place: Baltic Sea | collected 2014-06-06T16:11:00 | depth 2,863 m ... | reverse complement strand
GGCGATAACTCTGACGATGCTTCAGAAGAAGAAGCCGGCGATAACTCTGACGATGCTTCAGAAGAAGAAGCAGACGATAACTCTGACGATGCTTCGGAAGAAGAAGTCGGCGATAACTCCGACGACGCTTCAGAAGAAGAAGTCGGCTATCAGGACCAGTTCGACCTGGGCCAACGCAGCTTGCTCGACTTGCTGGATTCGCAAAACGAATACTTCGACACCGAGCGCGCGTTTTTAAGTGCCGAGGCGGCCCTGCGGGCTGCCCAAACACGCACTCTCGCGAATATGGGTCTGTTGCGCGCCGCCATGGATGTTGACGGATTGAACGCCGAGCAAATCGCTGAGTACAATCTCGAGCTGACGCGCGGCGATGACCCCAATGGGCAGGCTTTGTGCCCGCTGGAAGCGCCTGCAGCTGTAGAGATAGACAAGGAGGCCCTGTTGGCGCGTCTGGCCAGCGCCAGCGCTAGCGGCGGCCAGGATGCCAGCCGCTACCGCAGCATCGGCGACAACCGGGTTGCGGTGTCACTGAATGTGCAGTTTGCGGTGAACTCCTCCATCATTACCAGCGCCTACGATGAGGAGATTGGCAAGGCAGCTGCATTCCTGCAGGCAAATCCCGATGTGGTGGCGGTTGTTGAGGGCCACACCGACATTAGCGGCACGCAACCCTACAACCAAGGGCTTTCCGAGCGTCGCGCAGATGCGGTTCGCAGCCTGTTGGTCGACAAGCAGGGAGTGCGTGAGACGCAGATTACTGCGGTGGGTTATGGACAAACACGCCCCCTTGCGGACAACGCCACCGCCGAGGGGCGCGCCCTGAATCGCCGCGTGGATTTGGTTCTGGATAGTAGTGGTTCCTGACGGAATCGTTAAGATGGCCGTTCTTACGCGGCCACGACTTAGAATCGCCAGCCAACTGCTTAGTGCAAGGCTGAAATTCCTACCGGTGTCGGTGTTGTAAGGTCTTCTGCAGCTTCGGCAAGATTGTGAGAACAACCGGTCGTTTGGTTAGCCCAAACAGGGGCTCGTATACAAAAGCCTTGTGCTTTTGGTGGGGGCCTCATCGAGCGACCGTTTATCCTCCTGCGCCTGGTTGGGAGTGTGTGACGAACAAAAAAAAGCCCGGCTCGTGAGAGGCGGGCTTTTTACGTTTTGCTTGGCTAGAACGAGTACTTGGCTCTGATGCCGATGATCCGGCCCTCGTCCACGAACTGGGTGTGGGTGCCTGCCAGAACCGGTGTGTCAAAGCTTTGCACCAGCACTTCCTTGTCGAAAATGTTGCGGCCGTAGGCCATGACTTCCCAGTTCTCACCGCGCAACCCGGTACGTAAGTTCACCTTGCTGTACGAGTCAATTGAGTCGATGGGGTCGCTGTCGCCGCCGGGCTCAAAGCTGTCACGATAGTTGGCTTCCCCTGAGACGAATAACTCCAGCCCGTTGCTGAAGGGATAGTCATAATCGAACGTCAGTGAGCCTGTGTAGTCGGGTGCAAAGGTGGTCACCTCACCAGAAAGATCATTGCTGGTGAAGCCACCTGGTGTGCCGCATAGTGGATCGACATCAAGCTGAATTGCGGTGCACGGCGCATCGGGGAAGGAGTCATAGGAAGCATCCAGATAGGCGCCGCTCACGCCAAGCCGCAGGTTATCTGTTGCCTGCCACAGCACATCCACTTCCAGGCCGAGAATTTCAGACTTGGCGGCGTTGGTAACGCCAAACCCCAAGCCCTTGAAAATCGAGGTCTGCAGGTTGTCGTACTGGGTGTAGAAGGCCGCCCAGTTCAGGGTCATACCGCCATCCAGTAACGTGTGCTTGCCGCCCACTTCAAAAGCGTCGACTTCTTCATCTTCAAACTCGAAGTCGTCGTTGGGATTGGTCGGGTCGTAACAGGCGGCCACCGGTTGCCCCGGAACGCAGGGGAATGCGCCGGGGGTCAGGTCACCGGGTTCGCCATCGTCGGCGTCAGTAAAGCCACCGCTCTTGAAACCCTGTGAGAAGCTGGCATACAGCATGCTGTTCTCGGTGGCGTCCCACTGCACGTTGATTGAAGGCAGCCACTTGTCGGTGCTGCGTTCCTTCTGGTAGTCATAGATATAGGCATTGAAGCTTGTGGCCTGAATAAAACGCAGAAAGAAGTTTTCCGACGCCGTATCCATGCCGGTAATGCTGTCGCTCAGGAACTGGTTGGTGTCGACTTCCTTGTTCTCTTCGGTGTAGCGCAGGCCTAATGTGACGCGCAGGGTGTCGCTGAGGTTGAAAGTCCCCTGGCCAAATACGGCGAAGGAATCAGCATCCTGTTTGTACAGGTGGTTACGGCTAATTTGTTCGGCATTGTAGGCGCCGCCCGAGAGTACGGAGAACAGGCTGTTGACTCCGAGGAGTGCGGGCACCAAGCCATTCATATTGGCATCCAGGGTGACGCGGCGGTCAAATTCCAGCGTGCTCTGCTCGTAGTAAACCCCGGCCACGTAGTCAAAGAATTCGCCCCCGGGTGACACGAAGCGGAACTCCTGGCTGAACTGCTCGAACTCCTGATTATCGTCGCGGTGGATAAACTGAAGCGGCAGCCAGTCAACATCGACACCGTCAATATATTGATACTCGGACCAGCCTGTGGTGGAAGTGAGTGTGCCGCCGGCGATCTCGTAGTCTACATTCAAGGAAAAATTATCGAATTCTTCATCGCTGCCGTCCGGGTTAATGCCGATGCCCAGGCTGCCGCTGCCGACGCCGTTGTCCTTGAAGGCGACAAACTCGCGGTTACCAATATCGGCAAAGTCGGGGAAGAAGGTGTCGGTAAGCAGGTAGGCGATGCTGGCAAAGGCCGAGCGGTTGGGGAACAGCTCATCGCGGCTGGCGGGGTCCAAATACCGTTTGGTCGTAGAGGGTGAGCCAATACGCTCGTAATCAGTATTGCTGTACTTGAAATTGACGTTCAGCTGGTCGTTGGGTTGCCAAACGGTGGTCAGGCGAAACGCCGTTTCATCAATTTCGCCTTCGGAACGATTGAGGAATTCGTTGTCCATGTAGCCGTCGGTGGCGCGCGTTTTGAACGCTAGCCGAGCGGCGAAGGTGTCGGTAAGCGACCCCTGCACGAACCCTTCGAACAACTGCCCATCATGGGATTCGAGGCTTGCGGCAATTTCACCGCTGAAGCCTTCGCCTGGTTCGGGAGAGGCACTAATGATGTTGACCGCACCGGCCACGGTGTTTTTGCCAAACAAAGTGCCCTGCGGCCCGCGCAGCACTTCTACCCGCTCGAGGTCGAGGAAGCCTGAGCGGTACTGGCGCCCGCGGCCCATGTAGATACCGTCGACATACATCCCCACTGACTGCTCGAAGCCCTGATTGTTGCCCGACCCTACGCCGCGTAGATAAATATTGGTATTCACTGATGCGGCGGCAATGTACAGGTTAGGGACGTAGTCCGACAGTGCCTGCATGTTGGGAATGCCGGCGCTTTGTAATTTTTCGCCCTGAATAGCGGACACCGAGATCGGTACATCTTGTAGGCTTTCTGCGCGTTTCTGCGCGGTGACGATCACCTCCTCTAGCTGCTGGCTGTAGGCCAGTGGGGTTGCGGAGAGCACGGCGAGCGCCGCGACCAATGGAGCCTTGCGAAAGTTGAAGGTCATGAGTTACCTTTTTGTCAGCTGTTATAAGAATTATGTCTGACCCTTTCCGGGGCCAGTGACGCACGGTCAATACTAGGCGATTATCGGGCCTGCACACAAGGCCCCGCTAGCGGCTTTTTTACCCCGTTAATAGCTTCTTTGGGGTGCTGGTGTCACAGTCTGTTACGCTGATGGCTCGCATCTGAAGATCGGAGGTATACGCTATGGCGTCCCGCATTGAAGTCGATAGCATGGGCGAGGTTGAGGTGCCGGAGGACGCGCTGTATGGCGCCCAAACTCAGCGCGCCTTGAACCACGCGCGTATAGCCCCACAGCGCACTATGCCGCCCCCTTTTGTTTACGCTCTGGCTCTGCTCAAGGCCGCAGCGGCAATTGCCAATGCCCGGGTGGGTGCACTCGATGTTCACCTGGCCGAGGCCATAGCGTCCGCCGCCGGGGCCGTCGCCGCCGGACGACATGACGGTGCCTTTCCGGTGCCCGTGTTCCAGACCGGTTCTGGCACCAGTAGCAATATGAATATGAATGAAGTGCTGGCGCGCCTCGCCTCTACTGCGGCAGGGCAGCCGGTGCATCCCAATGATCACGTTAATTGCAGCCAGAGCAGTAATGACGTTGTGCCTTCCGCTATTGCGCTCGCCGCCGCTTGCGAGCTTCGCAATATCTTGGGCCCCGCAATCAGCGCACTTGAGGATGCGTTGCGGGGCCGCGCGGGCGAGCTGGAGTCGGTAGTAAAAACCGGTCGAACGCATTTAATGGATGCGATGCCGGTAACGCTGGGTTTTGAGCTACGTACCTGGTTGGCGCAGCTGCAGGACTGCCGCGCACGGCTATCCGACTTGCAGCCAAGGCTTTGTGCACTGCCGTTGGGCGGGTCTGCGGTGGGTACGGGGGTGAATGTTCCGCGGGGGTATGTCGACGCGGCGCTAAAGGATTTGAGCCAGCGAGTTGGGTTCGCAGTGTTCGCTGCAGAACCACCGTCAACTCGTATGGCGGCGCAGGAAACCGCGGTGGAATGCTCTGCCTGTCTGCGTAGCGTCGCGCTCGTGCTGATCAAGATGAGCAACGATTTACGCTGGATGAACTCTGGCCCACTCGCTGGCTTGGCAGAGGTGCAGCTAGAGGCCCTGCAGCCCGGTTCGTCCATTATGCCGGGCAAAGTGAATCCTGTACTGCCCGAGGCAATACTGATGGCCGCGACCGAGGTGCTTGGCACTGACGCAACGATAGTGCTGGCGGCACAATCAGGCAACTTTCAGCTTAACGTTATGCTGCCATTAATTGCCGATAAGTTGCTGGGCGCCATTGAATTGCTAGCGGGCAGCTGTGAGTCAATGGCAGCCTGCATTCAGGGCCTGCTACCCCGCGCTGAGCACGCCGGCGCTGCGCTGGCGCGTAATCCCGTTCTGGCAACGGCGCTGAACCCGGTCATTGGTTATGAGGCTGCCGCAGCGATAGCAAAGCGTGCTTACCGCGAGGGGCGCTCGGTGCTGGAGGTGGCAGAAGAGGACACACAGCTGCCGCGCGAAACACTCGCGCGATTATTAGACCCTGGGCCGTTGGCGCGCGGCGAGCACAGCAAATAGCGGAAAGATGATGGGATTCGACCGGGATTGACGTACCTCTCCCGCTGGCGATGCGTGATGCTGTAAGCCAGTTAAGTGCAGTGTGTCGCAGGGAGGTCGAGAATGTCTGTAGCAACCGGTCGACGAGTTCTGAGTACCGTGATGATTGGTTTGCTGTCTGGGGCCGAGCTGGCGCATGCTCAGTTGCCGCTAAATATCGAAGAATTACTGGTAGCGCCGCGCACCATAAACCTGCAAACACTCTTCGCCTACACCATTGTCGATCAGGCGCTTCCACTACTTTTCGCCGGTGGCACGGGGAGTGGCGGCTCTCTACCGCCCGCTGCAGAGCACCAAACCCGCGCTGCTACAGCGCTCACCCGTATCCGCTATGGCCTGCACCAGGATATCGAAGTGAATGCGAGCTTCGCTCACACGCAGGTTGACTGGCAGCAGCCGGGGTTTGCCGGTGGTGGCAACGAGCATGCCGCTATGCTGGGCGCAAACTGGCGGGTGTCCGCAGATGCCGAAACGCCGGCGCTACTGTTAACGGCCGGAGTCGATGTGTTGGAAACGAGTTGGCAGGTGCCGCAGGCGCGCTGGTATGGCCGTACGCTGCGAGTGGGTGCGCAAACCTACCGTGCCTTGGACCCTGTGGTGCTCTCGCTGGCGCTTCTTTACGAATGGCGTCGTGAGCGGGACATCGGCCAAGTTCGATATGACCCGGGCGACATTCTTCGTCTACAGCCCCAGGTGAACTTCGCTGTAAATCACCGGGTGACGCTGATCGGTGGGCTGTCCTGGCAGTACGCTCAGGCTGACCGAGCCGGTGGCCTGCGCACGGCTGTGAGCCGCTATCAAACGGACGTGTCCTTCGGTATCGGCCTGCAAACTGGCCCTGGTTCGGTTCTTTTTGTCGACACCCGTGTGGCGACCAGCGGAGGGCGCGGTGCCAGTGTGGCGCTCGATTGGCACTACCAATTTTGACGTGAGAGTCGGAGCGGGCCGCGCCATAGAGGTGGGTTCCGTATTGCAAAACCCGTGTACGAGGAGATGTACTATGAAAACACTATCTGCAATGACCAGTAGCCTTACCTTGGCTGCATTACTGTTCAATCCCTTGGCGGCGAACGCTGCACCGGTGGGAGATTCGCCGTGGTTGGCCGACGCGTTTGGCAGCTCAAACGTGGCGCTGGAAGGCGCAACAAATTTGAGTCCTCTTGAACTCGAGTCGAGCACTGGGCGCGTTGCGCCTCTGGCGTTCGCCTTTATGGTGGCGGGGTTCGACGTTGCACTCATCGGCGTCTATTGGGGCGTCTATGTGCCGATGTATGGTGGTGGCTGTACGGTTTGCAACAAGTCAAAGTTCAATTGGCGGTGAATGCAACATGCGGCGCCCAGCTGATGGAGCTATGCTCATTCAACTGGGCGCTTTTTTCTCCCCTGTAAGTTGCACTCTGAGAAGCTCAACATGCGTGACCCCGCTTTGGAAAAGAAGCTCAATGACTATCGCTTTGAACAGCTGGAACTGCGCCATTTAATACGTTACCTGTTTCATGGGATCGTTGCGGTGGCCAGTGTCCTCGCACTGGTTGTCGCGCTCTTTGGCGAACAATGGCCTGCCTTTGTGTTTTTGGCTTTAGCAGGAGGCGGCCTGGGGTTGGCCTCTGGCACGGCCATGTCGTTAAGTCGCCGCTGTGCACTTGAGGATATACGCCGCGAACTGCCGACAGGGCAATCGTATGAGCCTCCCAGCGATATTCTTTGAGTTCTTTAGGTGCAGGGCGCCAACAGAGGTGTCTGTTTTACGAGTGCTTTGCCTCATGTATGCGCTAGTATTTTCGTCGGCTTCAGCGACCGCGCCAGTACCATCAGCAACGTCGTCAGTAACGCCATTACTAACGCTATCAGAAAAAAAGCCGCCCGGCTTTCGTAATTGGCGTGCGATGCGCGATGCGGGGGTGGTTAAGCAGGAGTATGACTATTCTTGCGGTTTGGCGGCATTGGCAACATATTTCACCGCATATCTTAACGCCCCTCTGTCCGAGTCAGATCTTCTGACGGTGCTGCAAGAGCGAGGAGATGACTGGAATCTGCCCGATGACTGGCGCGAGCAGGGCGTTTCCTACACTATTCTCATCGCCCTCGCGGAACACTATGGTGCGCGGGGCGCTGGTTTGGCGGTGACCCCGGAGCGCCTGATGTCATTGCGGGTACCGGCAATTGTTCGGCTGCACGTGGATGGCGTGGCGCACTTCAGCGTGCTGCGTGGCATTGATGCAAGCGGGCGTGTGAGCTTGGCGGACCCCCGCTGGGGCAATCATCAGCTTAGTCATGCGGGCTTCCTCTCGTTATGGCTGGACTCGGAGCGGAGCCCGCAGGCAGGTACATTGCTACTATTCCAAGACACACAGGATGGACGCCAGCCACAGGAAGGTTACTTTACCCTTGATGCAAGGCGGCCTTTTTTGCGCTCTCCGGGGTAGGCGGAAGATCTGCCAAATAGGGAAGGTCTGCCAACACTGCCAAGATTGACAAGCAGCGCAGGCTGGCCAACGATAATGCGGTGCCGCCCATCGGGGTAGGTTACGCTGTTTGGGAGTGGGTTACTGCCATGACTTTTTCGTGTGTTGCCTTGCTGGCGGGCTTGCTGCTGTGTATGTCTCTGCGTGGCACTGCTGCCCACTGATACGTTTTTCTGGAGTGGCCTGTACCCGCGCACGGGCGGGTTTCAGACAGAGCTTGCTTATCGAGATTACCCGTAACGGCTGGGGCAGCTCCCCCGCTTTTTTACCGAGCATTAAATTAATACGCGCACAGCGCTAGTGTGGAGCTACAGTGTACCGTGCGGGGAGATGTTGATTCGGCGCAAGCGTGCGGAAGCTGAGCTGGCGTTGGGGGCGGCGTTCGACAAGCGCTACTTCCATGACACGATTCTGGCGTTACGTTCCGTGCCACTGACGGTGTTGGCGCAGGAACTGGACCGTTGGATTGCCGCAGGGGGCCCCAACCCCTTTGCCGGCGCATCGGTTCAGTGATCGGCTAGAGGCTGCCCCAGTTTCCGGTAAAGGCTGCGTACGCTGATGCCGGCGATCGCAGCTGTGCGGGCCTTGTCACCCTCACAATGTGCCAGCAGCGAGCGCAAGTACTGTAGCTCTTGCGTTCGCAGGTCCGTCCAGGCGCTGGAGCGCATGGCGAGCGAGCCTTTGCTCTGGTTGTGTTTGCGGCCATGTGGCTTTCCTGTGCTGCGATCAATGCTGCGCTCGATCGTGTGATGATCAATGATGTCACCTTGCGCAAATATCCGGGCACGCTCCAGAATATTGCGCAGCTCGCGTATGTTGCCGGGGAAAGGTTCCTGTTGCAGGCGTTGGACGGCGGATTCGGTGAGGTGCATGCGCTGCCCGCTATCCAGTTTGCCGAGAATTGATTTTGCCAGCAGTGCCAGGTCTTCGCGCCGTTCGCGTAGCGCGGGCAAGTGAATGGGGAAGGTGTTGATGCGATAGAACAGGTCGCGACGAAAGCTGCCGTCATCGACCATTGTTGCGAGGTTTTTGTGGGTGGCGCAGATCAACCGGAAGTCCGCGTGGCGCAGCGTTGTGCTGCCCACCGCGCGCCAGGTGCCGGTCTCCAGCAGTCGTAACAGTTTGACCTGTATGCTGAGTGGCACATCGCCGATCTCATCGAGAAACAGCGTGCCCCCCTGTGCTGCTTCCAATAACCCGGGTTTGTCCTGCGTAGCGCCAGTAAAGGCGCCGCGCACGTGGCCGAACAGCTCGCTTTCAAAGAGTGTTTCGGTGAGCCCCGCGCATTCGATGGCAACCAATGGGCGTTTGCGGCGCGCGCTGGCCTGATGAATAGCGCTGGCTGCCAGCTCCTTGCCGGTGCCCGATTCTCCCAGCAGCAGAATCGATGTTTCGTGCTGGGCCACCAGATTCATCAGATTGACCAGTTCGTTGAATGCCGCGCTGCGGCCTACCATAAGCCGCGTGCTCAGTTCCGCGCTGGCCACAGTGACCGGTGTCAGCAGCTCGACAAAGTACAACAACTCGCCATCGTCGCTGTGAATCGGCAGCATCGCTACATCCACATGTTGGCGCCCCTCGGGTGTCAGGTGAACATGCAACACGCGCTCCTTTTTGCCGCTGGCACGGGCCGCCGCCAGCGGGCAGCTCTCTCCTGCTTGGTCACAGGGCACACGATAACCGTGAGATACCTCAAAGCAGTGTGAAGGGGTGTCACTGGCCAGTTCCCCAAAGCTCTCGCGATATGCCGCATTGGTTGCCAGAACTACGAAGTCGGGGCTCACCAGAATGGCGGGGCAATCATAGCCTTCCAGCATCCGCGCGAGGGTGCTATCCGTGTCACGAGCAATCAGGTTCTTCATGTCAAAAATGTCAGCCAGTTTTGTCAATAATGTCATAAAGGGGTGGAGTGGAGCTATCTAATTTTTTCTCTGGCTCGGCTCAATTACAACAAAAGCTAATAATAACAACGAGATAAGGATTATTCTGGGTTGCCATAGCAGAGTTGGCGCACCCTTTGCATTGTCACAGTCGATCAGTGACGTGTTGCAACGAAGAGGAGCAGTGTGATGGAAACAACGGCGAATGTTCCGCCAGATTTGAAGTGCCAGCCGGAAGTTATCGCTTTTTTTGACGCCGATACCCATACGTTTTCCTACGTGGTGCGCGACCCGGGGAGCAAGGCCTGTGCGGTCGTCGATTCAGTGTTGGATATCGACTACGCGGCGGGGCGTGTCACCACAGCCAGCGCAGACCGCCTCATCGATTATATTCGGCAGCATGCGCTGACCCTGGAATGGATTATTGAGACACATGTGCACGCCGATCATCTGTCTGCTGCGCCTTATGTGCAAGCCGCTCTGGGGGGCAAAATGGGCATCGGCGAACACATTGTGACGGTGCAGGAAACGTTTGGCAGTGTATTTAACGCTGGCGCGGAATTCGCTCGCGACGGTTCACAGTTCGACCATCTATTTGCCGATGGCGAAGTGTATCAAGTGGGCGCAATGACCTGCTATGCGCTGCATACACCCGGCCATACGCCGGCCTGTATGGTCCATATGATGGGCGATGCTGCATTTGTGGGTGACACCCTGTTCATGCCGGATGGTGGCACTGCTCGCGCTGATTTCCCCGGTGGTGACGCGCGCACTTTGTACCGGTCTATTGCGCGGGTGCTATCTCTCCCCGGGGAGACGCGCTTGTTTATGTGTCATGACTACATGCCCAACGGCCGTGAGCTGGAGTACGAAACAACGGTGGCCGCAGAGATCGCAGGGAATATTCATGTTCATGCGGGAATCAGCGAAGACAATTTTGTGCGTATGCGCGAAGCCCGGGACGCCACTTTGGGCATGCCCCGCCTCATCCTGCCATCGCTGCAAGTCAACATGCGCGCGGGCCATCTGCCCGCTGCGGAAGGTAATGATACGGTTTACCTCAAGTTACCCATTAACGCGCTTTGAGCATTGCTCACGAGGATCGGCCCATGGATATTCGCACACTCGATGATCAGCTGACGGTGTCTGCTCAGCTGCTGCCCACTGACATGGCGCAGCTGGCGGCGCGCGGCGTAAAGCATATAGTGTGTAACCGCCCCGACGGAGAGGGAGCTGACCAGCCAGCGTACGCTGAGCTGCAGCTTGCGGCAGAAGCAGCCGGCATGCAGGCGCACTATTTGCCGGTCGTTGCAGGCAAAGTGTCGGACGCTGAGGCCCGCGTTTTCGGGCACTTGCTGGAGGCCATTGAGGGCCAGGTTCATGCCTACTGCCGCACAGGAATGCGCTCTACCACCTTGTGGGCCTTGTCGAGTGCAGCGAGTGGCCGCCCCCCGGCGGATATTGTGCGTCGTGGTCGTGACGCCGGGTACGACATGAGTAGTGTTGTGGCACGTGTGGCCGGCCAGGGCGCTGGCCACGGTGGCTTGGTTTTGGCGGAATACGACGTCGTGGTGGTCGGCGCCGGTGCGGGTGGCATTGCCTGTGCATCGAGTTTGATGAGCCGTGACTCGAGCTTGTCTGTTGCGATTATTGACCCTGCAGATATCCATTATTACCAGCCGGGCTGGACTTTTGTTGGCGCGGGTATTTTCAAGCCAGCCACCACTGCGCGCACGATGGCTTCGCTGATTCCTCGCGGTGTGGACTGGATCAAGGCCGCTGTTGCCGCCTTCGACCCGGCACACAATTCTGTGGTTTTGGAAGGCTGTCGCGTGATTCGTTATGAGCGGTTGGTGGTGGCGGCGGGCCTCAAACTCGATTGGGATGCCATTCCCGGCTTGTCCGAAACCCTTGGGCGCAATGGCGTGACCTCCAATTACCGCTTTGATCTGGCGCCCTACACTTGGGAGTTAGTGCAACAACTCAAAGGCGGGCGGGCGCTGTTTACTCAGCCCCCGATGCCTATCAAGTGTGCCGGCGCACCGCAAAAGGCCTTGTATCTGTCGGCAGACTACTGGCTCCGGCAAAACCGCTTACATAATATCGAGGTGGAATTTTACAATGCCGGCGCCGTGTTGTTCGGGGTACCGGATTATGTGCCCGCCCTGATGAACTATGTGCAGCGCTACGACGCCAAGCTGCATTTCAGTCACCGCCTGCTGCGCATTGACGGAGAGGCGCGTAGTGCCGTGTTTGAGGCGACTGACAGCGATGGCAATACGCGTGAGGTAGAGCGTGAGTTCGATATGATCCATGTGGTGCCGCCACAGACTGCCCCCGATTTTATTCGAGCCAGCGGTTTAGTTGATGCGGCCGGCTGGGTAGACGTTGATCAAACGACGCTGCGCCACAAGCACTTTGCCAATATTTGGGCGTTGGGTGATGTGATGAACGCGCCGAATGCCAAGACAGCCGCCGCGGCGCGCATGCAAGCCCCCATCGTGGCTAACAATCTTCTGGTGGACAGTGGCAAAGCAAGGGGAGTGGCTCATTACAATGGCTACGGCTCTTGTCCGCTGACCGTTGAGCGCGGCAAGATCGTGCTGGCGGAATTTGGTTACGGTGGTAAGTTGTTACCCAGTATGCCGGTATGGCTGTTGGACGGGCTCAAACCCACCCGTGCCGCATGGTTCCTGAAGGAGCGTTTGTTGCCGTTCATCTACTGGAAGGCAATGCTGCGTGGCAAAGAGTGGTTGGCGAAGCCGGTGATCGGCGAGGGGTAAGGCATTGCAGGGACTCAAGCGCTATCTGCCGCTGCTGGATTGGGGGCAACGCTACAACCGTGAGAGTTTCGCCAGTGACGGTCTGGCAGCGGTCATCGTGACTGTGATGCTTATTCCGCAGTCTCTGGCCTATGCCATGTTGGCCGGGCTGCCAGCGGAAATGGGCTTGTATGCCAGTATGCTGCCACTGGTGGCCTATGGCCTGTTTGGTACCAGTACAACGCTGTCGGTCGGGCCCGTTGCGGTGGTGTCGCTGATGACCGCCACTGCCGTCAGCCAGGTGGCTGAGGCTGGCACTCTTGCCTATGTCGACGCCGCTATCCTGCTTGCCCTGATGTCCGGCGCCATGCTGTTGGTGTTTGGCCTGCTGCGAATGGGATTTCTGGCGAGTTTTCTGTCGCACCCGGTGATAGCCGGTTTCATTACCGCCTCGGGTGTCATTATTGCCCTGAGCCAGCTGGGTCATGTGTTGGGTATCCGGGGTCGCGGTGAGGACCTGCCGCATCTCTTGCAGCAGCTCTGGCGCCAGCTGCCGGAGGTGCACATGCCCACACTGTGGGTGGGTGGCGTGACCTTTCTGTTTTTGTTCTGGGTGCGCAGTGGGCTGAAGCCGCTGTTGCTGCTGTTTGGTGTCCCAGACTATTGGGCAGCCATGTTGACCCGTACCGGGCCCGTGTTCGCAATCATTGGCACCAGTGCGGCGGCATGGCACTTTGATCTGGGTGCCCAGGGCGTTGCCTTGGTGGGCCACGTGCCGGCAGGCCTGCCCGGTTTACAGTTCCCTGAGTTATTGCACCCGGCCTGGCGCGAACTGGCGATTTCCGCGCTGCTGATTTCGATTATTGGTTTTGTTGAATCCGTGTCAGTCGGCCACACTTTGGCGGCACGCCGTCGGCAGCATATCGTGCCCGACCAGGAGCTGATTGGCCTGGGGGCATCCAACATTGCCGCTGCTGTTTCCGGGGGTTACCCGGTTACCGGCGGCTTTGCGCGTTCCATCGTCAATTTCGATGCGGGTGCAGCCACTCCGGCGGCGGGTATACTGACTGCGATTGGAATTGGTGCCACGGCGTTGTTTTTTACTCCTTATCTCGCCTATCTGCCTAAAGCGACGCTGGCGGCGACCATTATCGTTGCGGTTCTTTCATTGGTGGACTTCTCCATTTTACGTCGCACCTGGGATTACGGTATATCCGATTTTGCAGCGGTAGCCATCACCCTGTTTGTGACGCTTGCGGCGGGCGTGGAAACTGGCGTTGCCTGCGGTGTGTTGGCGTCACTTGCGCTGCACCTGTATAAAACCTCGCGCCCGCACATGGCGGTGGTGGGCGAAGTGCCGGGGACGGAGCACTTTCGCAACGTAGACCGCCACGAGGTCATTACGCGCAGCGACATACTCTCACTGCGTATTGACGAAAGCCTGTATTTCGCCAATGCAAGTTTTGTTGAATCGCGTATTTATGCGTTGCTGGAGAAGCGGCCAGAAGTACGTCATGTGATCCTCATGTGTACTGCTGTCAACGAAATTGATTTGAGCGCACTGGAGGCGCTGGAATCTATCAATCAGCAACTTGTTGAGCGCGATATTGTTCTGCACTTGTCGGAAGTAAAAGGTCCGGTGATGGATGTGTTGCGCCACACGCACTTCCTCGATGGGCTCAGTGGCAAAGTCTTCATGTCACAACACCATGCAGTGCAGCATGTGATAGCGGTTGAAGATGCAGCGCGCACGGATCGTCCGCACGATTGGGTTATCTGACGGCCCAGGCAGGCCTGCGCGCGTTGCCCGGCTCGCCGCGGTGACAGCCCCGCATTTTCTCAGTACTGTGTCATTCTAAGAAAAGAATGGAGAAGCCGAGATGAACTACTTTGTCACGGGTGGCACGGGCTTTATTGGACGCTTCCTTATACCGCGGTTGCTGGACAGGGGCGGCCGGGTGTATGTGTTGGTTCGTCCGGGTTCGCTGTCTAAGCTGGACGGCCTGCGCACACTGTGGGGGGCGAATCGACGCCAAGTAGTGGCCGTGGAAGGCGATCTTAGCCTGCCGCGCCTCGGTGTGAAGCCCGCATGGGTGCGCCAACATGCCGGGAAAATTGACCATTTTTTTCATCTTGCAGCGATTTACGACATGCAGGCCAGTGCCGAGAGCCAGCACACCAGCAATGTTGAGGGTACGCGTCAGGCGCTGGCGTTGGCGAAAGCGGTAAAAGCGGGTTGCTTTCACCAGGTCAGCTCAATTGTGGCAGCTGGGCTGTATGAGGGCACGTTTACTGAGGAAATGTTTGAGGAAGCCGGCGCGCTTGATCACCCGTATTTCAAGACCAAGCATGAGTCCGAGGGGATTGTGCGAGCCGAAAAGCAGCTCAAATGGCGTATTTATCGGCCCGGGATGGTGGTAGGCCACGCGCTCACTGGCGAGATGGATAAGATCGACGGCCCCTATTACTTCTTTGAAACGCTTCGCAGCCTTAGCAGCGTGATGCCCGAGGGCTTGCCGTTGCTCATGAACAAGGCGGGTTTGCTGAACATTGTGCCCGTCGACTACGTGGTGGCGGCCATGGACCATCTGGCGCATCTGCCCGGGCGTGACCGGGAGTGTTTTTTCCTCACCGACCCCGAGGGCATCCGGGTGGGCGATCTGTTAAAAACTCTGCTCCGGGTGGCGCATGGTCCGAAGCTGCGCGCCATCGACAGCTCACTGGGGGATGCCGCCACGCGGCTTGCGGGCAAGGGCATCAGCCTGCTCTCGCCGGTACGCAAGCTGGGTGAGCGGCTGATGGGGCAAATGGGTATTCCGCCGCAGGTGATGGCCTATCTCAACTACCCCACCCGCTTCGATTCCAGCCGTACGCGCGCCCTGCTGGAGCCCGCCGGCATTGTGTGCCCGCCGTTTGAAGAATACGCCCCTGTCATTTGGGATTACTGGCTGCACTTTTTGCGTAAGGATGCGGGTGCACTGGAAAAAGATGTCGACACGCTCTTTAACCGGCTGGTGGGGCGCCCAACACTGACGGCCTTGCGTAAGCGGGTGCAAGGCAAAGTGGTGGTCGTAACGGGCGCCACCTCGGGTATCGGCCGGGAGTGTGCACTGCGCCTGGCGAGGGCTGACGCCCGCGTTGTGCTGGTGGCACGTACGCTGGAAAGGCTGGATGAGACTATCGCCGAAATCGTTGGCGCCGGTGGCACGGCCCACGCTTATGCCTGCGATGTGGCGGACCTGGCGGCTTGTGACCGTCTGGTTCGCGATGTTAGCGCTGATTTTGGCGGTGCGGATATTCTGATCAACAACGCCGGTCGTTCGATTCGCCGGTCTGTGCGTTTCAGTTACGACCGCTACCACGACTTCGAACGCACTATGCAGCTGAACTATTTTGGCGCGCTGCGGCTGATTATGGGTTTTTTGCCGGGTATGGAGCAGCGCGAGCGCGGCCAGATCATCAACATATCTTCCATTGGTGTGTTGACCAGCCCTCCTCGATTTTCAGCCTATGTGGCTTCCAAGGCGGCATTGGACGCCTTCAGCCTGTGCGCAGCGCCTGAATTCGCGCGCTGCAATATCGAGTTCACCACGATTCACATGCCCTTGGTGCGCACGCCGATGATTGCGCCCACCGGCATGTACAAGGCCTTCCCCACGCTATCGCCGGAACAGGCGCGGGACTTGGTGATGAAGGCGATTGTTTCGCGGCCGAAGAAAGTGTCTACCGGCTTGGGCGTCGCGGGCGCGGTAGCGCAGGCGACTATGCCGAGCTTTACCGAAGCTTTCCTTAGCCAGGCCTACGACTTGTTTCCCGATTCCCCGGCGGCGCGCGGGCTCAGCGAGGAAGAGGCCGCCGCCGAGTCGGCTGAGTTACCCTCGACCAAGCTTGCGCTGGCGCGACGCCTTTTCTCTCAGGTTATGCGCGGAGTTCATTGGTAGGGGTAACGACTCGTGCAAGTGAAGATTGTTCTACTGATGGTGCTGGTGGCGCTGAACCTGCGTCCCGCACTGGCGTCGTTGGCGCCCCTGTTGGCTCGGGTGCAGGCCGAAACGGGCCTGAGTGCCGCGGCTATAGGCGCACTGACTACCCTGCCGGTACTGTGCTTGGGCCTGTTTGCGCCACTGGCGCCCTGGTTGTCTCGACGTTTGGGCATTGAAAGAACCCTGTCGCTGTCGCTTTTGTTATTGACGCTTGCCTTACTGTTTCGCGCGACTGACGGCAGTGCTGGACTGTTTCTCGGCACTGCGCTGGTGGGTGCGGCCATCGGTATTGCCGGTACCGTGCTGCCTGTACTGGTGAAACGCGACTTGCCGCGTGGGGCCGACCTGATGACCGGTGTTTACACCATGGCCCTGTGCCTGGGTGGAGCGCTGGGTGCGGGGCTGAGTATCCCTTTGGCGGACATGCTGGGAAGCTGGGAGCGCAGCGCCGGAAGCTGGGCGCTGCTCGCCGCTATCGCGCTGCTATGCTGGAGATTACTGACGCCGCACCCCTGGCCCGAGCAGCATCGTGGCCCGCGGCCCCGCGTCGGTTCCGGTTTACTGCGCTCGCCGCTGGCGTGGCATATCACGTTGCTGATGGCGTCGCAGTCGGCGCTGGCCTATATCGTGTTTGGCTGGTTGCCTGTGTTGCTGCAGCGTCGTGGTTTGGGTGAAGCGGAAGCTGGTTTACTGTTGGCTGGGTCAGTGTTTGTGCAGCTTTTTGCCGCGCTTGCGGCACCGTGGCTGGCGCGGTTGGGGCGCGATCAGCGCCCCGCGCTGCTGATTGCGCTTGGGCTGGTGGGTATAGGATTTTATTGCTTGTTGCAGGCGCCTGCGGCACTGCGTTGGCCGGGTGTGGTGGCTTTGGGTATCGGTCAGGGAGGAAGTTTCAGCCTTGCCTTGGCGCTTTTGGTGTTACGCAGTGCCAGCCCCGCAGTGGCGGGTGAGCTGTCGGGCATGAGCCAGGGTATTGGCTACTGCCTGGCCGCCTTGGGGCCTCTCGCGGTCGGCGTGTTGTTGCAGTACGATGTGTCGCTCACCGGAATCTGGCTGCTCTTGACAGCAGTAGTGCTGTTGGCGGCTGTGCTTGCAATGCTCGCGGGGCGCCAGTTAGTGTTGGACGTTGATGCATCGGGCCGCTTTGTGACGAGCTCGCCAGCGTGTTGATGCGGATATCAGTCTTCCTCGAGGTCTTCATCTGAGGTGTCGTCATCGCCAAGTTCCGGTCCCGATGAATGCGTCTCTTCAACGGCTGTAGTGGGCAACTCAGATTCCGCTGCTTCTTCACTCGTGTTCAACGGCGCGCTCACTGTGGGAACAGGTATGGTGAGGCTCTCCCCCGGATCGGTAGCAACGACCTCCTCGGGTGGGCTGATTTGGCCCTTGGGGGGTGTAATGCCAATGTGATGTGTTGCGAATCCAGGTTGTACGACCTGATTGAGCGCCATCCCGATAATCCGCCCGTTGTGGTTTGATGTAATTCGGCTGCGCACGTTGGTAATGGGATTGGTTACTGTGCCGAGCACATCACCTTTTTTAACACTTTGGCCCAGAGTCACCCGGCTGAACACGATGCCGCCAACCGGTGCGCGTTCCCATACCGAATTGTAATAGATTGGCTCCGGGTCTCCCCAAAGGCTGAAGCGCGTGGTCATGCCCAGGTGGTTGAGAAGTGTTCTAATACCTTTCACACTGTGGCTTACAGCATCTTCGCTGAGCACGGAAGGGCCGCCTGCTTCAAGAGTCACAGCGGGAATGCCCACTTCCACAGCGGCCCTTCGCAGGGTGCCTGCGGTGCCCTCGCTGTGTACCACCACCGTGGAACCGAAGCCCTTGGTAAGTTGGACAACGCGTGGGTCGCGCAAGTCGCCGCGCAGCTGGGGCAGGTTGGTGCGGTAAAATGATCCCGTGTGCAGGTCGACCAAGGCATCGCAGTGTGCAATCACCTCATGGAAAAAGGAGTGGGCGAGGCGCGATGCCGAGCTGCCTCTGGGGTCCCCGGGGAAGTACCGGTTGAGGTCGCGGCGATCGGTCAGGTAGCGTGAGCCGGCATGGAAGCCCTGCAGATTGACGATCGGTACGCCAATCACCGCCCCTTTCAGCTTAGCGGCGTCGAGGTTATAGAGCACCCGGCGTACCGTTTCAATGCCATTGAGTTCGTCGCCGTGCATGGCAGCCGTGAGGCACAAGGTGGGGCCCGTTTCAACGCCATTGACCACGAGTACCGGGGTGTCAACATAAATGCCCTCAAATGACTGGGTGGGTGCCCAGGCCAAGCGCGTGGAGGTTTTCGGTGATACTTCACGGCCTAACATCACCAGTTCCTGCAGTGGAGCAGGTACGGGTGGCGCCGCCAGGGGTGCCGGCTCGCTGGCGACTGGCTCGTCTAACGGCAAGTTGGGCGCGCGGGGCAAGCCGCTGGTCGACGGCTTCGCCGGTTCTGTATTCATCCCTGCGCTTTCCTCCGGCGCGCCAGGTTCGATGGCGGCCGTCGCTGGTTTTTCCACCGCTAAAATGGCGGGTTCTGGTGCCGCCGCCGGTTCGCGGTTGACGACCGGTTCAGGCACTGATTTGGGGGCGGCCGACTGGGCTGTAGCTTCTCCGGCAGCGTCCTCGCTACTGTGCACAGCCTCCGTGGCAAGGTCCTGAACGCCCAGTATCGGTTCCACGGTGCCGGGCTGCTGTGCAGCGAGCGCTGGGCCCCAGCCTAGCGCGATTAACAGGCACGGAGTGGCGGCTAGCCGGCGAATTCGTGGAACGGTGGCGCGCTGCAAAACGGTGTCCTGATGGTGAAAAAAATGAGCGAATAGTCTAGCAGATTTACCGGCAGCAGCCGATGCTCTTCGTTGTGCTGCACTGCTGGCCTGTGGCACTGTCGCTAACGTCAAGCTTGAGTTTTTGCGCGGGCGATGCGAAATTGGCGTGTCGGCGCAACACAGTGGTTAAAATAAGAGCTGCAGGCGTCTTTTTTGGATTTTCCGGGGACGGGTTATGTTAAAAGAATTCAAAGAATTTGCCATGCGAGGCAACGTTATCGACATGGCGGTAGGGATCATTATTGGCGGTGCTTTTGGCACTATCGTCAAAAGCCTGGTGAACGATGTCATTATGCCTCCAATTGGTTTGCTGCTGGGCGGGGTCGATTTTTCTGATTTGTTTCTGACGCTCAAGGAAGGTGCAGTCGCTGGGCCCTACACAACACTCGCCAGCGCTCAGGAAGCGGGTGCCGTCACCGTGAGCTACGGCCTGTTTATCAATGCCGTCATTAGCTTTCTCATCGTGGCTTTTTCTGTCTTCCTTCTGATTCGCAGTATTAATCGTTTGAAGCGAGATGAAGAGACACCGGCAGAGGCGCCAACAGAGAAAGCGTGCACTTACTGCCTTTCAAACATCCCGATCAAGGCAACACGCTGTGGCCATTGCACCTCTGAGCTTGCGCCTGCCTGAAATCCGCCGATGAGGCTGGCTCGGCATATTGAACTTACCTGGCAAAGGTGCTTTGTGGGTGCCCTGCGCGTCTTTTTACTGGTGGTGGCGCTGCTGCCTTTGCCGCTCTCCGCGCAGGAGCTTTGGGGCACTACGGTTACCGAAGCGACGCTTACAGCGCTGTTGGCCGCTATGGCATTTACGTTGGCTGTGGTGTTGGCGTTATACCGTAACCAGCGCCAGCTGATGGCGCTGTTGCGTGAGGAGTCACGCACTGACCCCCTCACGCAAGTCCCTAATCGTCGCTATTTTCTCGAAGAGCTAGAAAGCAACATTGCGCGAGCATCGCGCTATGGCCAGCCCTTGTGTTTGTTGATCCTGGATGTCGATTGGTTCAAGGCGGTCAATGATCGCCATGGCCACGGTGGCGGTGACACCGTGTTAATCTCAATAGCCTTATCTCTGCAAGCACAGCTGCGTCATTCCGATGATGTTGGCCGTTTGGGTGGTGAGGAGTTTGGTGTGCAACTGCCGATGACGGACGCGGCGGGAGGCTTGGTGATTGCCGAACGTTTACGCCAAGAGATTGCTACACTGCGTTTTCCGGATGCTTTTTCCGGGCTTACAGTCAGCTGCAGCGTTGGCATGGCAGAGTATGTGGAGGGAATGTCGGCCGCGGCGTTCTTTGCCGTCGCAGATGCAGCGCTCTATCGCGCCAAGGATGCCGGACGTAATCGTGTGGTGGCGGCGAAAGGATCGTCGCACAACGTGCAGGCGATTGTGTCTGAGGCTAATTAATAGCACTGGCAGCCGGTTAAAGTGTTGCCAGTGCTTCCAACTGTTGGCGCATTTCGCGCCGAATCCGCGCCAGGTCAATCAGGGTGTCGATGGTAATGGTGGCCAGAGTGCCCAGCCAACGCCCGCCTAAGCGTGCATTGTTCAGCACGCAACGCGGCCCGGCGGTAACCGGCGTCTTACGTACGATATCGAGTGATTCCTGAACTGCGCTGCGCAATGTGTCGCCCGTGGCGCTTAGGGCCATTCGATTGGCGTTGCTCAGCACTTCCAAGGATTCCATGATCGATTCGAGCCCCGCCCATTCGGTGACCACGCCGCGTTCCAGGCGACGGCGTGTGCTGCGCCGTAGTTTGCGCGCAAGGTTTCTGAATTCACGGCCGACTTGTGGCCCTAATACCGGATCTCCCGCTGCTTGCAGACGATCGTCCAGCTCCAGTTCGCGCCAGTCGGCGGCAGTCAGCACAGCCTCGATACGAGGGAACACCAACTGTTCTTCACTGTGCATATGTCGTTCGCTATTGGCAACATAGTCACGCCCCGCACTGACCACAGCTTCGCCTGACACGTCGCCTGCCCGCCAACGGCTGATGAGCTTTAGTAGCGCCAATGCAGTCTTGGCCATGGCGTCGTGCTGGCGCTGCAGGCTGTCCACATCGTCGGCCAATTGGCTGTCCAGTTCTGCGGCCCGGCCGTAGATGAGGTCTTCGCGAGGATGGTGGTGGCGGTCTGCCCAGTCAACCATGTAGCTCATGATCTCGTAGAGCACATGGCTATCAACCTTGGCTCCGCGGTCGATAGCGTCCAGTTGTTCACTCATCAGGGCAGAAATGCGCGTGAGGTGCACGTGTTCGGCGTGCAAGGTTGCGATGATTGGCGGCATTGCAGCTGTGTGGGGCATTGGGTCTCTCCGGCTCGGTGGCGAGTTCATGCGTGCCGGATAAAGGTTAGCGCAAGCCAGCCGGGATGTGCATTGATCTGGCGCAGGGCAAGGCGTGTATCGAATGAAAATGTGGCTGCAATCCAATCTCGGTAGCGTAAGCCGGTCTAGTAGGGCTATTCGCCATAACACATTTTGATTGCGGGTTTCAGGTGCTATACCTGGGTGGCGCTGAAAGGTTAAGCTGCAGACGCTGAAGCGGCATTGCGGTACACGTAGTACGCTGCCCACGGTGTTCGTCTGAATTATTCACAGTAAGGAGCCCGGATGAGCCAGAACGTTGACCCCACACGCGAGCAGTTTGACCGCTTTAAATCACTGCCCCGTGATACCCCTATCATGATGTTGAACCTGGTGCGTTTCAAGGCGCAGGCAGTGTACCCCGGTGGGGAGACTATTACCGGGGCAGAAGCGTACGCCCGCTACGGCAAGCACAGTGGGCCCGTGTTCAAGCGCCTGGGGGGCAGTATTCTCTGGCGTGGGCGGCCCGAATGTGTGGTGATTGGCCCTGCCGATGAGCACTGGGACATTGCGTTTATTGCGCTGTATCCGAATGCCGGCGCCTTCATGGCGATGGTGACCGATCCTGAATATCAAAAGGCGGTAGTGCACCGTCAGGTGGCTGTGGAAGACAGCCGTTTGCTGCGCATGGGCGAAGCAGAGTCTGGCGCCGTGTTTAGTGCTTGAGGCGGGGCGGGGCAGAACCAAGCAGCGTTACGCGATCGCGCACAGGAGTCGCTTATGAGTTGGATTGTTTCCGGAGTTGATCGAGAGCAGCTGTTGGACCGCCTGCCGGCGATCAGCGGCCACTTTCGTCAATTGTATACCCGTGTGTATAGCTTGCCGCAGGTTTCAGCGGAAACGCTGGAATTGTGTCGTCTGCGCTTGGCGCAGCTGCACCGTAGCGACGCCGATTTCGCGTTGGAGGAGTTCCCGGTATCGGCCCAACAACGTGCACAGCTGCACGATTGGCCGCAGGCCGCCGTGTTTACGCCTGAACAACGCGCCTGCCTGGAGTTCACCGAAGTGCATGCGATGGACTGTGCGGCCATTACTGATGCCCAGGCAGATGCGGTCAAGGCGCACCTGGGGGAGGCGGGGTTGGTGGCATTGCTGCAGGCTTTGGGTGTGTTCGATGGCTTGATTCGTTTGGGTTTGATGTGGCAGGCAGCGCCTGCAGGAGTGCGTCAACATGGGTAGCACGGCAAGAGTGCAAGCGCCGGCGCGTAACACCGGCAACGTGATTCGAGATTCTGCACTGGGCGTTGTGCCAGGCACGCTGGAGCCCTACTTGGCACTGAATGCTGCTGTTTGGGATGCAGGCCCCTTGCCGGCGGCGGAGATCGAGTTAGCGCGTTTACGTAATGCGCGGCATACGGGCTGCGTGATGTGTCAGGCGGTGCGCTACGATGTGGCGATCAGTGACGGGCTCACCGAAGAAAAAGTGCAAATGATCGGCGCTGATCAACCTGACACAAGCCTCTCACCGCGCGAGCAACTTCTGGTAGCTTTTGTTGATCAGTACAACCGTGACCCCGGGGGTATTGCCGCAACGTTGCAAACAGACTTGCTGCAGGAGTTTAGCGAGGCTGAGCTGCTGCACTTATCGCTGCTGGTGGCTTGGTTCAATGGTTCTTCACGCTGTGCGGTGGCGCTGGGCGGCATGCCTGAGGCAATGCCGCGTATGGAGATCAGCATTCCGCGCTAAGCCATAACGTGTTGGTTGTCGATGTGCCGGCTCCGACTGCTTGCAGGGCATGGGCTCCTGCAGGCAGCCGATAATTTAGGGCGGGTTAGCCCTGCTTACTTTTGCGTCAGAAAGTGACCGTACTTTTCCATCGCCGCGGCACGCTGGGTGGGCGTGTGGTAGGTGGGGAACAGCCCAGGTGCCGGTTGGTACTCACGTAACACGGTACGCGCCACGGTGATCTTGTGAACTTCCGACGGGCCATCCACCACACCCAACTCCGGAATGTTCGCCCACATGGTCATAAGCGGTACTTCGTCCGACATCCCCAGGCTGCCGTGCAGGTGCATGGCGCGATAGATCACTTCTTGTAGAATCTTCGGAGTCGCGGCTTTGATCGCGGCAATTTCCTTGCGCACTTCGCGGTTGTATTCCTTGTGCTTGTCGATCAACCACGCGGTGTACAGCACGTGCAAACGATACTGCAGGATTTGCGTGTAGCTATCGGCGATTTTGTCTTGGGTCATCTGCTTATTCGCCAGCAGTTCACCTTTGGTGGTGCGGCTGAGGACGCGCTCGCACATCATATCCATGGCTTTCTGCAGAACGCCCACACTGCGCATGGCGTGGTGAACGCGACCGCCGCCGAGCCGGGTTTGCGCCACCAGGAAACCTTTGCCTTCCTCGCCCAGCAGGTTGGACGCGGGCACGCGACAGTTGGTAAAGCGAATATAGGCGTGTACGCCGTCACCCTGTTCAACATAGGGGCCTACTGCGGAATTGCGCAGGATCTCCATGCCGGGTGTGCCTTTCTCAACCAGCACAATGGACGCGCCTTCATGGATAGGCGCATCGGGGTTGGTGACCACCATCACTAACAGGAATTCTGAGAAGCGGGCGTGGGAGGCGAACCACTTTTCCCCATTGATGACCCATTCGTCACCCTCGCGCGTGGCGGTACAGGTAAACTCTGCAGGGTCGGCACCGGCTTGCGGTTCGGTCATTGAATAGCAGGAAGCAATTTTGCCGTCTAATAAGGGCTGCAGGAATCGCGCTTTTTGGTCCGCTGTGCCGTAGTGGGCAAGAATTTCGGCATTGCCTGAGTCCGGCGCCTGGCAGCCAAACACGCTGGGGCCAAAGCGGCTGCGGCCGAGAATTTCATTCATCAAGCCGAGCTTGACCTGGCCGTAGCCCTCACCACCGAGGTCGGGTCCGATGTGGCAGGCCCACAAGCGTTTCTCCTTAACAATGGCGCGCAGTGGCGCCATAGCTTTGGCGGCGGGGGAGTTCGGGTCCCAAGGGTCCCCTGGCTCGCGGAACACGAGGTCGAGAGGTTCAATCTCCTCGCGTGTGAAAGTTTCAATCCAGTTTAGCTGCTGCTGGAATTCGGGGTCAGTTTCAAAGCTCCAACTCACGGTGATGTCCTTTTTTGTCTGGTGTCTGGTTGAATTCAGCCGCCGCGTCCAGTGTGTTGTCTGGCAAAGGCCGTGCCGTTTCTGGCCATATAAGGCCCGCTGTGCTTGTTTTGCTTGACTTGCCTGAGGCCTAGTTTAGACTTGTTAGATGCAAACAAGCAAATAATAACCCGATCCAAATGCAAGGGAAATAATGGTAGACGAAAAAATCTGGTTCATTACCGGGGCATCCCGTGGCATCGGGCGCGCCATCGCAGAGCGGGCTTTAGAGGCGGGTGATAAAATTGCGATTGTGGCTCGCGGAGAAGAGCTTGAAGCATTGGCTCGCGAGTTCGGCGAGCGCTGCATGGCCTGCCGCGCAGACGTCAGCGACCCCACTGCGGTTGAGGCCGCAGTCGCCGCCGTTGTCGAACGCTGGGGCCGCATAGATATTCTTATCAACAACGCTGGCCTGCACCGCGGTGGGCGTATCGGGCGTATTGCGCTGGATGCTTGGGATAGCGTTTTGGACGTTAATCTCAAAGGCGCGGTTAACGTCATTCGAGCCGCAGATGCACACCTGAGCGAGGGCTCTGCCATCATCAACATCGGTGCGGTGGTCGGCTTTCGTGGTTTCCCCGGCGACTCCGCTTATGCGGCTTCCAAGGCTGGCCTGGCGGGGTTGACGCGGGCGCTGGCGATTGAATTTGCCGCCCGTGGCGTCACCGTCAATTTGGTAATCCCCGGCTTGGTGTTAACTGAAATGACCGGGGGCTTGTCTGAAAAAGCGCTCGAGGCCATGCGTCAAACAATTCCGCTGGGCCGTTATGGCCAGCCGGAAGAGATCGCGCAAGTGGTCGAATTAGTGGCGCGTGCCCGCTATATGACGGGGGCGTTTGTGCCCGTTGACGGTGGCCTGATGAGTAGCTTCGGGGTGCCGGGATGAGCGCCGGGATGAGCGCCGGGATGAGTGGCCATGCCTTCGATGCACCCTTAGGTGCCTGGATCGCGGCGGAAACCGGTATCTCCGGCGCAAAAGTGTCGCGCGCACTGAGCGGTGGTAATGCCAACCTTACCTTGTTACTCGACACGGATACCGGACCGCTCGTTTTGCGTACCCCGCCAGAAAACGCTATTTCGGCTACGTCCCACCGAGGCATAGAGCGCGAGGCGACCGTGCTGCGTGCAATTCAAGGGCACGTTCAGGCACCGAGTGTTGTTGGCTGGTGCGAAGACTCCGCGGTTATTGGTCGCCCGTTTCTGCTGGTATCCCATGTCAACGGGGTGGCGATTACGGATGCACTGCCAGACGCCTATCCTGCCACCGCCGCCAGCGTGAACCGGCTGGGTGAAGATCTCATTGACGAGCTGGCCGCTATTCATACCGCCCCCTGGCAGCAAATTGGACTGGAGCGGTTTGGCAACCCGGAGAACTTTCTCGAACGGCAAATTACGCGCTGGCAGTCGGTGCGGGCTGAATCCCCGGTCCGCGATTTGCCGCTGATGAATGAGCTTGCACGTTGGTTGCTTGGAAACATTCCTTTATCCGGGCCGGTAGGGCTGATTCACGGCGATTATCACCTCGACAACAGCTTGTCACACCCGGATCGTCCGCGGTTGGCGGCTGTTATTGATTGGGAGCTTGCCACTATTGGGGACCCATTGGTCGACCTCGGGCTATTTTTAATGTTCTGGGGGCCACGTGACCTGAGCCCTCCAGGGTTTCAACATATTCAGGCAGTCACCCGCTGTCAGGGCGTAACGCCTCGGCGGGTGCTGGCAGAGCGTTGGGGCACGGCGACGGGCTACCCGCTGGCTCACCTCGACTTCTACCTCTGCTTTGCATTTTGGCGCCTCGCTGCAATCGTTGAAGGCGCTTATGCACTGTACCGCCAGGGCAAGGTCGATTCGGCCTATGCTCGTGGTCTGGAATACGATGTTCCTGCACTCCTGGAAGAAGCGGCTGCCGCCGCGCGTGGCCGCTGGTAAGGAGACGCGATCCCCATGATGGCAACAATGATGCATATGCCGATGACCGTGCGCATGATCATGGAGCACGGTGCTGCGGTGTTCCCTGATAGCCGTGTCGGCGTATTCGATGGCAGCGAAACGCACTGGACACCCTACAGCGTGGTGGCGCAGCAGGCGGCCCGTCTGGCCGGTGCTTTAAAGACGCTGGGTATCCGCCCCGGTGATCGCGTCGCCACCTTCAGCTGGAACAATCTGGCCCATATGGAGGCCTATCTGGCTGCGCCCTCCATGGGCGCGATCATGCACACCGTCAACATCCGGTTGTCGGCTGAGCAGGTGGCGTGGGTGATCAATCATGCAGAGGATCGCGTCGTGATTCTCGATGCCAGCTTGCTGGAGCTGTTCTTGCCGGTGGTGCCCTTGTTGACCACCGTAGAGCACATTCTGCTGGTGGATGGTGGCGAGCGCGCGATAGGGCACCTCCCTACCAGTGATTATGCGCAGGCGCTGGCCGCGCAGGGCAGCAGCTTTGACTGGCCCGAGCTTGAGGAAACTGCTGCAGCGGCGGTGTGCTATACCAGTGGTACCACGGGCAATCCCAAGGGCGTGGTATATAGCCACAAGACGACCTTTGTGCATTCGCTGGCCTCGCGTGCCACTGACACCTTTGGCATCAATGAGCGCGACCGCATTCTCCTGTTACCCCCGATGTTTCATGCTAACGCCTGGGGCCTGCCTTACAGTGGCTGGCTCAGTGGCAGCGATTTTATTATGCCTGGGCCGCACCTGCAGGCCGCGGGTATCGAGGCGATGATTCGCGCCGAGCGGCCGACGTTTACGGCCACAGTTCCCACGATTCTTGCGGACCTGCTGCGCGCTTCCCGTGCCACCGGCCTGCAGATGGACAGTTTCCGCATGCTGGTCTGCGGCGGCGCGGCGGTAGCGCCCTCGTTGATTGACGCAGCGCGCGATCGCTGGGGCGTGCCCGTACTGCAGGGCTGGGGCATGACCGAGACCAGTCCCCTATGCCACCTGTCACACCCACCGCGGGACGCGGGCCCGGAGGGCGAGACGCCCTGGCGAGCCAAGAGTGGCCGCCCTGTGCCGGGTGTGCAGGTGCGGGTGGTTGATGGGGAGGGTTGCCAGCTGCCGCACAACGGTCGCGACGTCGGGGAGCTGCAGCTGCGCGGCCCCTGGGTGACCGGCAGCTATCACAACAACAGTGCCGAGGATTCCTTCACTGCAGACGGCTGGTTGCGCACCGGTGATGTCGGGCACATCGACGAAAAGCACTTTGTGCAGCTGACCGATCGCACCAAGGATGTCATCAAGTCCGGGGGCGAATGGATATCGTCGGTAGACCTGGAAAACGCATTGCTGGCACACCCTGCGGTGCAGGAAGTCGCGGTTATCGCGACGGATGACGAGCGCTGGCAGGAGCGGCCACTGGCGATTGTGGTCGTTGAGTCTGCGGTGACCGCGACGGAGCTACGCAGCTTCCTCGCGGATCGCGTGGCGAAGTTCTGGATTCCGGAGTACTGGTCCTTTGTGGCAGAGATCCCCAAGACGAGTGTGGGAAAACTGGACAAGAAAGTGTTGCGATTGCGCCACGCAGCCGGAGAATACCCAATCGATTACGTCAAATAATGGCGACCTTTTTACCGGAGCGTCGCAAGATGGGGGGACTGATGACCACAGTGGAAAAACAAGCGCTAGAGCCTGCAACACCGCGCAGAACGCAAGCCGAGCGAACGGCACTGTCCGACAAACGGATGTTCGAGGCCGCAATCCAACTGATTATTGAGCACGGCACGGAGCGCACCACACTGAAGGAGATTGGCGAGCTGGCGGGGTACAGTCGCGGCCTCGCCCATTCGCGTTTTGGTTCCAAGGAGGGATTCCTCAACAAGCTGTTTGTGCGTTTTGATGGCCGGTGGAAAGCACACCTCACCAGTTATGTCGGCGGTAAAACAGGTATAGAAGCCGTGCTGGGAGCACTGCATGCCCTGCGTGACTTCCTCACCGCCGAGGCCAGTTACATGCGCGCCATGTACATCTTGTGGTATGAATCACTGGGCCATGATTCAAAAATTCGCAACAAGCTGGCGGATCATCACCGCATCTACCGCGAGGATGCCGCACGCTGGGTGCGGCTGGGTATTGAGGACGGTGAAATTGACCCCGCCATCAACCCCGAGCAATTCTCCGTGCAGTTCAACGCTTTTATCTTTGGCCTTATTTACCAATGGTTGGTGAATGCCGAGGCGCTGGACCTGCACGCCGTATTCAGTGATTACGAAATCACGATAAAACGACTTCTCAGCAACCAGGGTTAACGTTATGTCCTACCTGAAAACCGATTGTGGCAAGAGCGTGTACTACGAGGACTACGGTGTTGGCGCCAGCGCCTTGGTGTTGATTCACGGCTGGGGCTTTAGCTGCCGCGCATGGGACAACACCTTGCCCGCACTACTCAATGCCGGGCACCGTGTTGTTATGCTGGATCACCGTGGCTGTGGCGGGTCCGACAAAGATTTCGCTGACCTGGGCATTCAGGCGATCGCCGGTGATGTAGTGAAGCTGGTTGATCAACTGGGCCTTGCAGGCGTGG